>BNJS01002843.1_pt1 | contig 111409 bp, 152 predicted proteins | sample 8540461 | NCBI WGS metagenome assembly BNJS01 (sample SAMD00202454, study PRJDB9452) | human saliva metagenome | isolation source: human saliva | place: Japan | reverse complement strand
TTTCAGGATTCTGACAGAACCTCACGATCAGCTGTGGCTTCCTACATAAGATACGACACATCGAGAAGCGCATCATAATAGGATCGCCAATCCAATCATTACAATTAGAGTTGTAAAGGCACCAGCAATACAGCAATCACGCTTTTCCATCTTTAAGACTTTATAACGTGTACGCTTTTCTCCTGCGCATAACCTCTAGCCCATAGCATCTGCAAGATCTCTGCACGTTGTAGAGCAGATACGAATAATGGAACACCAGAGAAAGAATCGCCAACTTCCATGAGTTTACCTTCTTCATATCAACCCCACGCGATTGTGCCTTCATAATACGCTGTGTTTCTTCAATTAAGTCTGAAATGAAACGTAGCGCAATACTAATTAACATTAACCCATGCTGGTACATGAAATCTCTTTTTAAAGGCATTAGTAAATCTCAATACCCAAAGTCATATCTAAAGGTTTTGTTAGGCAGTCAAACATGTTGTAATCATAATCATCAACATGAGTCGAACTGCAATATAAAGTGTTTGAATACTGCAATCACTATAGATGACAAACTCCAAGCGTTAGTAATGGTTCGCCTGTTTTCATCACAAAATGCATTGATGATTAATAAGAAAATAACATCATCAACATTGGCTCATGGATTTCCAAATAAACCAAAGCTTAACTTTCTGAGATGAGTATCGCACTAGCAGTCACTACAAAAATGGCCGACATAACCAATCCAGTTTGCTGGAATAAACACTGCGATTAACATCACCAACATTGCAATGATTCGCAAGCGTGGATCCATCTTATGATTGGGAGTTCAATGGCAGATAACGTCCAAGTGTAAAATTACCCATGCTTCTTCACACCTGCTCGCATGATTTCTTGCGCAAGCGTTGGAATATCACACTCATCTGAAATCTCAAACCTTTCTTACGTAAGCTATCCTTCATCTGAATCAGCGCTGGAGTAAGATATTCATACTGCGACAAAGTTCTGAGTCATCAAAGAACTTCTTTGTACTATCATGGAAACGGATTGTTCCATCTTCCACTACAACTACTTCATCACAATATTTATAAACCTGCCCATATCATGATACGATTAGTACTGTCTTATCAGCTTTGGTTTAATGGCTAGAATAACTCCATCATCTGTAACCGTACCGATTGGATCAAGACCAGCAGTTGGCCCATCCAAAACAATAATCTTCGGATCCACTGCTAGAATACCCGCAATCGCCGTTCTTCTCTTTTGTCCACCAGATAATTCCAGTGGGCTCTTTCATAGTTTTCTGCACGCCAAGGCCAACCAGTTTTAATGCGTCCTTGCTTTTTTACCAGCTTCTTCTTCCGTACATCCAAAAAAGTTCTTGTCCAAACGCAACATCCTCAAAACAGTTTCTTCCAACACCGATATTCAGGAAACTAAAGACAAGACCAACATCACCACGTAAAGACTTCAGTTTCTTCGTGGCGTTTCTTTGCGTCACGGTACGATCAAGAATATGAATTGTTCCTTCGTTGGTAATAGTAATGGCCAATGCTGAATCAGCGTAATCACTCTTTACCAGAACCTGTCTGTCCGATTATTGCTGTAATTTTATTTTCGTGGGGTTATTAAGGTTAATATCCCAAAGCATCATATTGGTAAGGTACCGGTACTATAGGATAAGCGTTTTACATGCTCGAATGCAATTGGCAGCAATTCTTCCACCAGTCCTTCCTGTGTAATATGTGATGAAACATGCAGACCACATGCCTGCAATTCTCACTCAACTTTAAAGCTAAAAGATATCAAACTTCATCTTCTTTAACTATCAGGATCTTTATTTCCTTTGGTGTTCCTGTCATTTGCCACATGACCACCATCCATCGCAGTAATCACATAATCGCTCTTAGCGACTTCATCAATGTCATGTGTGATGATAGAAAGAATCGTCAACTTACTCGCATGTAATTCTGTAATGACACGCATGATTTTCATCTCTTTACCTTGTGGGTCTAACATCGATGTTGCTTCATCAAAGATGAGAATCTTTTGAAAGCCTATCGTGCAAGTACACCTGCAATCGCAACACGCTGTTTCTGCCCACCACTTAATCAGTAGCAGGTTCTTGATTGAGATACTTCGTCATTCCAACAAGAGCTGCGTTTTTCTTCAATAATACGGTCCATATCTTCTTGTGGCACATACAATGATTTTCGAAGGCCAAAAGCGATATCGTCTCTCACCGTTGAACCAATAAACTGGTTATCTGGATTCTGAAAAACAATACCGATATCGGAACGAATTTTATTTAAGTTTTTCTACATTTTTAATTCCATGCCATCAACCATGATTGGAACCGGAAGCCTTTTCTAAAAAGACCTGCAATCAACTTCGCAATCGTGGATTTTCCACTCACCGTTGTGTCCACAATTGTTGTATAGGTTCCTTCCTTGATTGAAGAAAGGAAACTTCATCAATTGTCTTGGCACTTTCACTCACAGCGCAAAACTGAGATACTTCGATAACAAATCCCCATGAGCTCTTATCTCCTGGTACTTCTTACGCAGCTTTTTGTATCTCTATAAAGCGTGCATATTATATCATTCTTTTTCCACTACACTCAAACTACAGACCTGAATCTGGTGAATTTACATCATTCATAGATCAGTATAAAAAGTTCAAAGCTTTCACTCCAACTTTTTCTTATGAAAACTTGTTTATTCCTATACTTCTGAATAGAGTGGTTCTGGTGGTTACCGTTTAGCCACGGATGCTTGATTGCACTTAACATTTAAGATATCGCTAATAATAGCTCCATCTTCCACGAGCCTTCTTTGTGATACCTTCTTCTGCACGATATCCACAGCCAGCAGCTGTCATGATATCACAGAAAGCCCTCACGGTTTTTTCGTTATCGAATGTAGAAACATAGTGATGAATTGTCACGAGGTATCTTGTTCAAACATACTGTTTAAGGAACTAGCTTCTGCTAGCAATTCTTCTACAAAGTCTGATTCAGAGATACGGAATATACACCACATACTCCTGTACTTGAGAACGATCACTTGTCGTAAGTAGGCTGTGCTACTCCATCTCCATCTGACAAGGTTATAAAATGTACTTCATTATCATCATCTTCTACTTCGTTATTTTCTGTTTCTTTCTGATCTTTTAATAGCTTTACTGCAACGACTGCACCAACACCGACAGCCACCGCAAGAGCACCAAATAGTCTATTTAACATAGTTGTCTCCTCTCTGTCTCTCTATGCCATATTTTAGCACATCTAGCTAAAATACCCTAACGGAAACATCATCTGCTTTTTTCTAAATAGGTCATAATACTAACCGCATTGGAAGCAGCACCCTTGCGAATCTGATCTCCACAACACCAAAGACTAATACTATTTGCGCGAGTTGTATCCTTACGAACACGTCCTATATATACAATGTCTTGATTTGAAGTTTCTACCGGTGTAGGCACATGGTCTTCAATGAGTTCAACACCAGAGAAGTTTTTCATCTCTTGGCGAATCGCATCTAAGGATAGTTCTCGTTCAGTTTCAACTGTCAAGGAAATTGAATGGGAGCGATATACTGGTACACGTACACAAGTGCAATTTACCTGTAAATCATCCGCATGCATGATTTTACGACCCTCATTATGCATCTTCATTTCTTCTGCTGTATAACCATTGTCTAGATATGAACCAATCTGAGCAATACAGTTATAGGCAATCTGTGCTGGGAAGACATTTGGATGAACCTCTTCACCCTTATCAAGCTGTAAAATTTGCTCACGTACTTCACGCATACCTTCAACACCTGCACCACTAACGGCTTGGAACGTTGTCGCAGTTACATGCTTGATTTTTAGATAAGCTGATGAATTGGTGCAAGTGCCATAAACGCAATAATTGTAGAACAGTTTGGATTAGCAACTACACCCATGATGACCTAGTGCATCTTCACCGTTAATCTCTGGTACAACTAACGGCACATCATCCTGTAAACGGAAAGCACTGGAGTTATCAATAAGTACTGCATTTGCTTTTTGAATCAAAGGTAGATATTCCTTTATAAGTGCGTTGGATACAGCACCAAGCACATAATCTAGCCCTTCAAAGGAATGCTCATCTACAACTTGTACTGTGATTCCTTTGCCATGAAACGATAATACACGTCCAGCAGATCTTGGGCTGGAGAATAGACGTAATTCTTCTACTGCAAGGTTTTGTTCTTCAATGCATTCTAGCATCTGTCTGCCGACAGCACCTGTCGCACCTAAAATTCCAATTTTCATGCATGTTCCCTCTCTTCTTGAATAAATCTATCATAAATACAGCGAATCGCATTGTGGAAGTCATGATTGGATACACCTACCACAACAGATAATTCATCTGCACTCTGGTTAATAACTTTAATGTTAATTTTATGATTACCAAACTCACTTAAAAGTTGTCCTGAAGCACCAGGTACTTGTTTCATACCTCTACCCACAATGGCTACCATTGCTAAGTCTTCTTCTAACATCAACTCATCAGGTTCTAATTCTTTCTTAATCTTCGCAAGAATCTCATACTTGCACTGTTCAATTGCACCCTTTTGTACAATCACAGTAAATGTATCAACTGTAATTTAGAACACTTTCGATTGAGATGTGATACTCCTCAAAAGATAAACAACAATCTACGTAAGAAACCAACTTCTGTTGAACTATGACTCTTTACAACTGTAAAGGAAGCGTAGTCTCTGCGTCCTGTAATACCAGTCACAGTTGAAGTGCCGTTTGCTTTATCGTATTCTTCACAATCATCTTGAATAAATGTTCCAGGATTCTCTGGGTCATTTGTATTCAAAATATGGATTGGAATATTCTTTTCACGTACTGGGAAAATCGCATCATCATGGAGTACATTCGCACCCATGTAGCTCATTCCACGAAGTTCACTATATGTAATAACTGGAATCTGCTGTGGATTATCAATGATACGTGGATCTGAAACCAAGATACCAGATACATCCGTCCAGTTTTCATAGACTTCCGCATCCACAATATTGGCTAAGATTGAACCCGTAATATCACTACCACCACGACTCATGACTTTGATTTGTCCATTTGGTAAAGCACCATAGAAACCTGGGATAACATACTTCTTATCCACGTCCATAACCTTATCTAAATTCTGCTTAATTTTATCAAAGTCAAAATCACCATTATATTTGAACGCGATAACATCTTTCGCATCTAAAAACTCTGCACCTAAATATTCTGCCATGCATCGTGCTGTTAAATACTCACCACGAGAAACGATATAATCTACAGGCGCATGTGCATCTAACATCTCTTTAACACTAGCAAACTCTTTTTCTAAATCAATTTTCAGGCCAAGCGAATCACAGATACGTTGATATTTCTCTTTTACAAGATTAAAGATTGTTTCATAGGATACACCATAATTTATATGTGCATGTAAAAGATATAGTAAGTCTGTCACCTTATAATCATCACGGTTTTCTTTAGCCACATGCACTAACAACAATAAACTTACGATTCACATTCGCATCTACGATGCGTTTTACTTTTTCAAATTGTTCTTTACTGGCTACAGAAGAACCACCAAACTTACTTACAATCATGCATTACCTCCGCTACAAATACCGCATCATCTTCCAATACCTTTATCGCAGATGCCAATTCCACAAAAGATATTTCCTTTGTAATGCATGTATCTTCCTCAATTCTATCTTCTATTACATCTTCTATGCGATTTAAATTGACAGAACGAATATAGAATGAGGACAATCGATTCTTATTATCCACATGAACACCTACTCCAGATGAAACCTCAGTATCTTGATGAAGCACTAAATCAATTAAATCCTGTACAACCGCATGTGCAGTTGGATAAGAGCCTGCACCCTGACCAACATAAGTCATCTTACCAAGTGTTTTTGAATCACTTTCAATCGCATTGAAGTTTGCCTGTATTGTCGCAAAGATATTCTGCTTTGGAATAAATGTTGGGATAACTGTACCACTTACACCACTATCAGACTTTACACCTGAGCCGATTAATTTACACGCATAACCATGCTTGCATGCATATGCAATATCCTTTGCGCTGATATGGCGAATCCCATAGATATCAATATCCTGAATATTCGCAAGTACACCAAAACCTTTACAACTTGAAAGTACTACTTTATATGCTGTATCCATACCATCAATATCATCCGATGGATCAAATTCCGCATAACCACAATCTTGTGCTTCTTTTAACGCAACCGCAAACTCTGAACCTTCATCACTCATCTTACTTAAGATATAGTTCGTTGTTCCATTGAAGATGCCACGGAAACTATCAATATCATCGATACGCTTAGTACGATCTAGGTTGCTCATCCAAGGAATACCACCACCACAAGCAGCTTCATACTTTAAACTAACACCACGTGTACGTGCAGTTTCTAATAATTCCTCCAAGTGATTTACTAACATCTTCTTATTACTTGTCACAACGTGTTTTCCGTTGCATAACGCTGCTTTGACATAACTGAATGCTGGCTCATCACCACCGATACATTCCACTACCACATCAATTTCAGGATCATCCACAATGTCATGAATATCTACTGTCATGCGCTCATCTGTAATATCCTTTTCATAGCGTACTAATATCTTAGAAATCTCTAACTGTGAGATTTCATTTGTATTCTTTTCATCAACGATTTTTCTAACACCAGAACCAACTGTTCCGTGTCCCAATAATCCAATCTTCATATAAACCTCTGTTTCTAAAATAGATACACTTGTATTTAAAACACAAACAGTGTATCATTTTTCTATATTTGAAACAAGAAGGAAGCCCTATGAAATATATTAGTACACGAAATAAAGAAAAAACCGTATCCGTTTCTGAAGCAATTATCCAAGGTCTCGCTGATGATGGCGGACTCTATACACCACAATCACTTGATCAAAAGGTAGATTTAGCCTCTACCCTCAAGATGAGTTATTTAGAGCTAGCCCAATACATTCTATCTCTTTTTATAAGTGACTTTAGTCACGAACAAATCCAACAATGTGTTCAAAAGTGCCTATCAAAATTCATTTGAAAACAATGAAGTAGCACCACTATGTAAGTACAACGATGGTTGGCTCATGGAATTATGGCATGGTCCAACCAGCGCCTTTAAAGATGTGGCCCTAACACTACTACCACATTTATTAACAACCGCATACCAAAACCAGAATGAAAATGACCTCATATCCATTCTGACTGCCACAAGTGGCGATACCGGCAAAGCCGCAATCAATGGCTTCGCAGATGTTAAAAATACTGCTATTACAGTCCTCTATCCAGAAATCGGTGTATCCGATATCCAAAAGAGACAAATGCAAACATCACTTGGTAAAAATGTTGAAGTCATCGCAATCAAAGGTAACTTCGATGATTGCCAACGTATTGTAAAGGATGCGATGAAAGATCCAGTTGTGCTTGAGGCATGCAAACACATGAAACTTTCCTCTGCTAACTCCATTAACATCGGTCGCTTACTTCCACAGATTGTCTATTACTTTGACTCTTACGCAAAACTTGTAAATCACGGTGATATTCAATTGGGAGATACTGTTAACTTTGTTGTACCAAGTGGTAACTTTGGCAATATCCTTGCTGGATATCTTGCAAAACAGCTAGGCTTACCAGTTAAGAAGCTAGTATGTGCTTCAAACTCCAACAATGTTCTAACAGAATTTATTCGAACAGGTACATACAATGCGAATCGAGCATTTATCCCAACGATATCCCCATCAATGGACATCCTAGTTTCTAGTAACTTAGAGCGTCTATTATTCCTTCTCAGCAATCATAATGATGTGTTAATCAACCAATATATGTCTTCTCTAAAGAACGATGGCCAATACACAATCTCTGATGATTTACGTCAACTACTACAAGAAAGCTTTGCGGCATATGATTGTTCAGAAGATGAATGCAAGAAAGTAATACATGATACTTTCCATAAAGAACATATCCTCATCGACCCACACACAGCGGTAGCCGTACATGCATGTCATGCATACAAACAGGAATCAAATGACACTACACCATGTATCGTATTATCTACTGCAAGTGCCTACAAGTTTGCTAAGGATGTTTATACAGCTTTAACAGGAAAGTCTTGTACTGATGAATTTGAAGCAATGAACGCATTACATGATTACACATCCGTAGTCATACCAAAGAATCTTGCATGCTTAAAAGATATGGAAATACGTTTTACAAATACGGTTAAAAAAGAAGACGCATTAGCCGCAATCGCAAAGCGCTTGGAGGGTCTACAACATGATCACAATTAAAACTCCTGCCACATCTGCTAACCTTGGTTCTGGCTTTGATTGTCTTGGTATTGCACTAAAACTATATAATATTTTCCAAGTTGAAAAGTATGACCACAACTTCTTAGAAAATGTAGATGAAGAATACAACAACGACAACAACCTCTTCCTACAGGCATATCGCCTTGGTTGCGAGACAATCGGTAAATACGATCCAATTCACGTTATCTTTGATTGTCATATTCCAATTAGCCGTGGATTAGGAAGTAGTGCTTCCTTTATCATTGGTGGATTAGTCGCCGCTAGTGTTTTGCATAACAATATTCTAAGTGAAACAGAAATCTATCGTTTAGCTTGCAGTATTGAAGGTCATCCAGACAATATCGCACCATGTTTATATGGAGGTCTATGTGCTGGCATGACAATTGATAAGAAACACTTCCTATCACATAGATTACCAATCCACAAAGATTGGGAATATACAGCTCTTGTACCTAATGTTGAAGTTAGTACTGAAAAGGCCCGTGGTGCATTACCTGATTCATATCCACGTGCTCAAGTTGCCACAGCCATCAGTAACGCAATTCTCACATCACAAGCATTGCAAGAAGGAAATCTTTCCCTACTTTCAGCCGCAACACACGATATTGTGCATGAACCATATCGTCAAAAGTTAATCCCTAACTTTGAAGTCATCCAACAGATTGTAAAGGAAGACACTGATGGCATCTTACTTATCAGTGGTTCTGGCTCAACTTGCTTATGTATTGCGAAAAAGGAATTAAGTACAGCAGCACGTTTGAAGATTGCATCACTTCCAAATCATTGGCAATGTTTGCAATTAGACGTTGCCTATCATGGCACAGAGATAGAGAGGTAAGCACATGCAAAACTCTGAATATCTAATTGTTCATAAGAAGATTCTGCCTGAATACTTTAGCCAGGTTATCCAAGCAAGATCTCTGCTTGAAAATCATGAAGTTGAAACAGTCACAGAAGCCGTCAAAAAAGTAGGTATCTCTCGAAATACCTACTATCGCTATAAAGATTATCTATTTGAGATTTCTGATAACGCCACTTCACGTACGATGACAATCTCTCTCATTCTAAAGGATGAAAGTGGCGCATTAACAGCAGTACTACAAACATTGAGTAAAGCACAAGCAAGTGTCTTAACAATCTCTCAAGCTATTCCAGTGGATGGATACGCAACAGTATTGATTAGCTTAGATATCTCTAAGATGGAAAACACTCCAGATAATCTATTAAAACAATTACTCAAACATTCTTGTGTACGTAAAGTACAGCTTGATGCGATTGCATAAGAAAAGAGCCAGTTGGCTCTTTTTAATTTATTTACTTTTGAACGCTTCCTTGCTTAGCAACTGCAGCCATCTTAGCTTCAATCGCAGCCTGGTCACCTAAGTATTCCTTAGAGATAAACTTTCCGTTGTCATCGAATGTGTAAACGAGTGGAACACCTGTAGGAATGTTTACGCCGATGATTTCTTCATCTGTTAAGTTTTCAAAATACTTAACAAGAGCACGTAAGCTGTTACCGTGAGCAGCGATGATTACACGCTTACCAGCCTTCATCTGTGGTAAGATTTCCTGTTCATAGTAAGGAACTGCACGAGCAATTGTATCCTTTAAGGAGATTCAGCTAATGGAAGTTCATCCTTATTTTCATTACGGTAAGCTTCCTGTAATGCTGGATTTCTTTCATCTGTTGTTTCTAAAGCTGGTGGCTGAACGTCAAATGATCTTCTCCAGATCTTAACCTTTTCTTCACCATACTTCTCAGCTGTTTCAGCCTTATTTAAGCCCTGTAATGCACCGTAGTGTCTTTCATTGAGCTTCCAAGTCTTAGTAACTGGTAACCATTCACGGTCCATTTCAGATAATACAAAGTTTAATGTGTGGATTGCACGCTTTAAATATGATGTATAGCAAAGATCAAAGTCAAATCCTGCTTCCTTTAAAGAACGTCCGCCAGCCTTAGCTTCCTCTACACCCTTCTCAGAAAGTTCAACGTCTGTCCAACCTGTGAAAAGGTTGAGCTTATTCCATTCACTTTCACCATGTCTAATTAAAACAAGTTTCATTTTAAGCCTCCTTCGCTTTTTAACAAATCAATCGTATCACATGACTTTATGATGTCAAACGAAAATATTCACATCTACTTACGCTTTTTATGTGATAGTTTTTAAAGAATTTATTATTTCCAGGAAATGTTAGGAAACAATATGCATTGTAACCCCTGTTAGAGTACCAAATGCATGCGAAATTTCTGTTGGGGTTGCTGTACAACTACCCTGCATCATTTCAGAATTTCCACCACCTTTAGCGTTTATCCGTGTGTTAAATGCAGCACGAATCGATTGTAAATCAACACTCTTACTCATGATTACATAGGCATAACCTACTTCAGTTTTCGCAATCACCATTACAGTGAAACGCCTCTTTCAATACAGCGATTACAGAATGCACGCATCCTTCAGAATCCGCTAGGACAGAAGTATAGATAATCGCATCATGTAAAGAGGTTTTATCTGCATCCTTCATCATCATTTGCATTGAAACAGTACGATACGATTTCTGTACATCTAAATAACGTTGATGAAGATGATTTACAGCCACCGATATCTCTAGCGGTTTAGCAGACAACAATTTTTGAAATCATACTGCTTTTCTTGCTGGATACGAGCTAAGGTAGACAAATGCTCTTCTTCCACTCAACAAGAATACTCTTGTTTTATTACCTGATTTTTCAAAACTGATAACCTTACAGATTCCAATTTCTCGAGTATGACTAACATGCATACCACAACATGCACACATGTCATAATCCTCAATTGATACAATACGTGTTATTCCTGCAATCTCAATCTTAGAGCGATACTCATACTTTCCGGTTTCACTTGGGGCACAAAAAATTTCACGTACTGGTAGATTTGCCCAGATTGCTGGTTTTACTCTGTCTGTCAACTTCTTGAATCATTTCTTGTTAAATCACCTCAGAAATCTGCACATATATATTCACCCATATGAAAACCAACATTGGAATATCCATATAACTTCTTTACTAGGCCCGAAAAAATATGTTCTCCTGTATGATTCTGCATTAAGTCATAACGATATTCCCAATCGATTATACAGTGTACTTTTTCTCCTATCGGAAGTGATTGTTTTAAGATATGTATAATCTGATCTTCCTTCCGTTGTACATCAAGTACTGTTATATCTTGAATCACACCTTTATCACAAGGTTGTCCACCACCTTCTGGATAAAAGATTGTATCCTTTAAAACAATCTCATAACCTTCCTTGCATGCATGGCAAGATACAACAATCGTATCTAGCTCTCTTGCATATGGGTGACTATAATAATATTCTTGAAATTCGCTCATCTACTTCACCATTTCTTTATATAAGATATCTACCGCCTCTTGCTCAGCAATACCATAGGAGAATGCAGTCGCTGATCCCATCGCCACAGATTTCTCTAGTGCTGTTTGGTCATCTTCTCCATTTAATTTACTAGCCAAGAAAGCCGCAACCATGGAATCTCCTGCACCTACAGAATTTAACACTTCTCCATTTGGTGCATTACAATGAAAATACCTTATGGTTTGCTAGTAAAGCTCCTTTTGAACCCAGTGATACAAGTACGTTTTGTGCACCCATCGATACCAACTTGCATGCATACTCTTCTACCTGTTCTTCTAATACCTCTTGACCAAATATTTCTGATAGTTCGTGTTGATTTGGTTTGATTAGATATGGGTGATATGGCAGTACCGTTTTCAATACGCTTCCTACCGCATCAACAACAATCCGTATCTTTCTACCTTCCAGGTATTTCATCACATCCGCATAGAAGTTATGATCAACTCCTGATGCCATACTACCGGAAAGAATGAGGATATCTCCATCTGTAAGATGTTCTAGTTTTACATACAGCTTTTTCTAAATCTTCTTTTTCAACCGTAGGACCACTCGCGTTAATTTCTGTTTCCTCTACATGTTTCATTTTAATATTGATACGAGATTGACCATGTTCTAACTTAATAAAATCAGGGATTAATCCATGACTACTTACACGCTTTTCAATTTCATCACCTGTAAAACCAGCTACATAACCTAGTGGTGTACTAATTCTCCCTAAATGCTTTAGGGCAACCGACACATTAATACCTTTACCACCAACGTCAATTTGTTCAAAGATGGATCGATTTAACTTTCCTTCTTCAAACGTTTCTAATTGCACGATGTAATCAAGTGACGGATTCATTGTTACTGTATAAATCATATACATACCTCTTTACAGTATTATAAATGAAAAAAAGGTCCACTATGAAGTGAACCTCGTAATTTCTTTAGATAATGAAGAACTTCAAGATGAATAATCCTGTAAGAATATACATCAGGAGTGATATCTCCTTAGCCTTACCTGTAATTACATGGATAAATGTGTAAGAGATAAATCCAAATGCAATACCTTCAGAAATTGAGTAAGCAAAGCCCATCATTGTAATGCATACAAAGCATGGGAATGCCTTTGTGATATCGTTCCATTCGATGTTAACAACCTGCTGCATCATCAAGAAACCAACAACAATCAATGCTGGTGCTGTCGCAAATGCAGGAATTGTTAAGAATAATGGAGATAAGAATAAAGCAACTAAGAATAAGATACCTGTTGTAACACTTGTTAAACCAGTTCTACCACCTTCAGCGATACCAGAAGAAGATTCAACGAATGTTGTGATTGTGGATGTACCTAAGATAGCACCTACTGTTGTACCAACAGCATCAGCTAATAATACACCCTTAATCTTTGGTAACTTACCATCTTTATCTAACATATTTGCCTTAGAAGCGCATCCGATAACTGTTCCAAGTGTATCGAAGATGTCTACGAATAAGAATGCAAATACTACTACAGCGAAGTTTGCAAGGTGACTTGCCACGAATGCAAAGTCAAATTGGAAGAATGTAGGAGCGATAGAATTTGGCATTGAGAAGAATGCTGTTGGGATTAATGAGTAGTAACCTAATTCTGGATTTGGTACATAGATACCTAATAATTGGCAGATGATACCTAATACCCAAGTTAATAAGATACCCCATAACATGTATCCCTTAACGCCCTTGATTAACATTACTACAATAGAAACAACACCAACCATGCACAAGATTACACCTACGCCTTGTGATGAGAATGTTCCGTTTGCGATACCACCTGTAAATGAATATAGACTAACGAGTGTTGCACCATCAACGATGATACCTGCATTTTGTACACCGATGAATGCAATGAAGAAACCAATACCTACAGATACAGCTACCTTTAACTGTACTGGGATCGCATTGAAGATTGCTTCACGAACACTTGTTAGTGACATGATGATAAAGATAATACCTTCTACAAGAACTGCAGTTAAAGCAACCTGCCATGGATAACCCATAACACCACATACTGTGTATGCGAAGTAGGCATTCAAACCTAAACCAGCAGATAATGCAAATGGCATATTTGAGAACGCAGCCATACAGAAACATGCAATAGCGGATGCGACTGCAGTCGCTGTTAAGATGGAACCTGCATCCATACCAGAAGCACTTAAGATGGATGGATTGAGTGCAAGAATATACACCATTGTAATAAATGTTGTAATACCTGCAATCACTTCTGTTTTAACTGTTGTGCCATTTTCCTTTAAATGAAATAACTTTTCTAACATAAATATCCCCTTTTTCATTTCACACATCGTCGCCTAAAATTTAAAAATCCTGCCGAGTAGCATCTCAACAGGAAGTCACTAAAAAAAGAATAGAGACAACCGTAGTCCCGCCATTAAGGTAGCAGGGTAGAGACACTTCCGCCAATTCGGAAGCATATACGATATGTGGCACATAGGTATTATATGAAATAAACAAGACGATTACAAAGGGATTTTGTTAAAAAACCAATTTTTCCAACATTCATCGCAAAATGTATATATCCCTTAATGAAAGCACTATCATCAAAAAAATCAATAATACCCGTATCATTCTAAGGGAAATAGTGGGATAATAACTAGCGTTTGGAGGTTTTTCTATGAAGCACATGCGTCAGTTTTTAATTATTCTACTCTTTACCTGTATTGGTGAAGTATTACATACTTTTATACCACTACCAATCCCTGCTTCAATCTATGGCCTTGTACTTTTATTTATCGCACTGAATCTCAGGATCTTTAAAGTTGATGAAGTACACGATACAGCAGATTTCTTAATCGAAATCATGCCAGTCATGTTTATTCCTGCAGCCGTAGGTTTAATTGGGTCTATGGCTTCCTTACAACCAATCTTAATACAATCCATCATAATCATGATGGTTTCTACAGTGATTGTTATGGTAGTCACTGGTAAAGTATCTATGTTATTAGGTAAGGAGAAATCAAACAATGAATAATGTTATGCTAACAAGCGCCACAATGGGCGTGGTGATATCCCTAATCGGTTTCTTTATTGGTATCCTCTGTCGTGAGAAGTTTAAACTACCGATCTTTAATCCCTTATTAATTGCGATTATCTTTACGATTGGTTTTGTATCTATCTTCCGTATTGATTATGATTCCTACTTTTTCTCCGCAAAGTATCTGAGTTGGTTATTAACCCCTGCAACAGTCGCTTTGGCAGTACCACTCTATAAAGAAATCGATAAGCTCAAAGCGAATTGGAAGATGATAGTCATTTCCATCGCTTGTGGTTGTGTCAGTAGTATTGTAACAGTACTTGTTCTATCATTTGTATTCCGTTTCAACCATGCACAATACGTTACCTTCATACCAAAGTCCATCACAACAGCCATCGGTATGGGGGTTGCGGAAGAGTTAGGTGGTATTGTACCAGTTACTGTTGCGGCAATTATCGTAACAGGTATCTTTGGTGCAATCATCGCAGATATCGTCTTTAAGATTTTCCATATCACCGACCCAATTGCCCAGGGCTTAGCACTTGGTGCTAGTGCACACGCAATCGGCACATCAAAGGCAATCGAACTCGGTGACCTACAAGGTGCTATAGCAGGTCTTGCAATCTGTACTTCCGGTATTATTACAGTTGCCCTAGCAACAATCTTCGCTGGTATTATCTAAACAATAAAGAGCGTAAAACGCTTCTTTTTCTATGACATATAAAAACGACTATCTTAGATAGTCGTTTTGTGTCGATAGTCTTCTACGTATGGTAATAAAGCCATTTGACGAGCACGCTTGATAGCGATTTGCTAACATTCTCTGGTACTTCGCACGAGTTCCTGTAACGACGACGTGGAGTAATCTTTCCATTTGCGCTAACGAATTTCTTCAAAGCTCTACATCCTTATAATCGATATAAGTGATGTTGTTTTTGTAAAGTAGCAGACCTTTCTGCGGCCCATTCTTTGTTTTCTGAATGCCATTGTCTGTTCTCCTTTATTTAGAATGGCAGGTCATCGCTGAAATATCCATTCCGATTCCTGCGCCGAAGTCATCACTCGCAAAATCATCATTTACAGATGGCTTTGGTTGTGAATACGGCTGTTGATAACTGTTGTCTTGATAACCACTGTTCTGTGCTCTACTTTGTGATTGACTCTTAGATTCAAGTAAATTTACAGTATCACAAACGACTTCTGTAATATAAACCTTTTGTCCATCACGATCATAGTTACGTGTTTGGATTCTTCCTTCAACACCCACTAATGCACCCTTATGTGCATATGAGCCTAAGAAATCGGCAGCTTGTCGCCAAGCAACACAACTGATGAAGTCTGCAGACTGTTGATTGTTTCCATCCTGTCCACGAGCCATACGACGATCACATGCAACAGTAAATGTCGCAACGGATAAGCCACTAGCTGTCTTACGAACTTCAACATCACGTGTCAGTCTACCAACCAAAACAACGCGGTTAATCATTACTTAGCTCCCTTAGCCGGAGCTTCGTCACGGGTAATCATGAAACGAACAACATTTGCGTTGATTCCCATCAAACGATCAATTCCTTTAAGCAGTCATTTTCTGCTTCAAATGCTGTTACTACATAGTAACCCTTCTTCATGTCATCAATTGGGTAAGCAAATTCGCGCATTCCCCATTCGTCTGTCTTTGCAATCTTACCACCATTGTCAGTGATGATCTTGCTGAGAGTTTCGATTAATTCAGCTCTCTTTTCTGTTTCAACAGATTCGTTGATGATGTACATGACTTCATACTTCTTCATTCCGTACACCTCCTTCTGGTCTAACGGCCATTTCTGGCAAGGAGCGGGAGTAACCCACTCGCCACAATATATTAACAGTTCCCCTACTAAAAGTAAAGGAAAAAATCACTTCTGTCATTACGATAAAAAGTGATTTTATTCGCTATTTATGCGGATACTGGCATTCTTTCATCGCCTGCTTCGCTAGTAGATCCATCGTTACACCATTTACCTTATACTTCTTTAGTACAAACATTGTAACTGTTGCCGCAACACCTTCGATTGGTGCTAACTTTTCACCAACGAAGTCAGCGACCTCACGCATTGTCTTCCCATTTACATTTACTAAGAATTCAGAGTTACCACTCATTAGGAATAGACTACTTACTTCAGGGAAGTGTGCAATTCTTTCCGCGATCTTATCATAACCACTACCACGTTCTGGCTTTGCACTAACACCGATAATCGCATCAACATGATCGATATTCGCCTTATCCCAATTTACCCATTGTATGGTAACCACAGATAATTTTCTGTTCTTCTAATTCTTTTTGCATGATCAACAGTCTCTTCTGTTTCACCCTAAAAATATCTGCTAGGGTCTGTAATACTTGCACGTGGATTTTGTACAAGTAAGTCAATTAACTTTAGATTATCCATCTTATTTTTCTCCTTTGTGATCCTTTATAAACTGTGCAATGCGTCTCATCGCTTCTTGCAAGTGTTCAATGCTGTACGCATAACTAATTCTCATAAAACCTTGTCCACTTTCACCAAATGCAGTTCCAGGAATAATTGCAACATGTTGTTCATTCAATAACTTTTCACAGAACTCATCACTAGTCATACCTAGACTAGAAATTTCTGGGAATACATAGAAAGGCTCCTGTTGGTTCAAATGTCTTCAAACCCATTTCATTGAGCTTACGTACACAATACTGACGACGCATATCATATGTGTTTGCATTTCCTCAACATCCCTATCACAATCACGAAGTGCTGTAATTGCGGCATATTGGCTCACTGTAGGAGCTGCCATAACACAATTCTGATGCACCTTTAACATCACCTTAATAATTTCCTTTGGTCCAAGAACATATCCCAAACGCCAACCTGTCATTGAGAAGGTCTTAGAGAAACCATTCAGTATGATTGTTCTTTCCTTTCATTCCCTGGAATTGACGCAAAGGAAGTAAACTCTCCATCTCCATAAATCAGTTCTGAATAAATTTCATCGGAGATGACAAGAATATTTGTATCACTTCAATACTTCAGCGATTTCTTCCATCTCTTTACGAGATAGTGTCGCACCTGTTGGGTTATTTGGATAAGATAATAAAATTGCCTTTGTCTTATCTGTAATTACAGCCTTGATATCCGCGGCTTGGATTCTAAAATCGTTCTCTACTTTCGCTTTTACATACTTGATATTCGCTCCTGCAAAAGTAGCTGTTGGTTGATATGTAACGTATCCTGGATCTGGCAAGATGACTTCGTCACCCTCTTCTACGATTGTACGGAATACGAGGTCAATACCTTCACTTGCACCTACAGTCGCAATCATCTGATCAATGTCATAATCCAGATTATATTTGCGAAGTAGATATTCACGAATCGCAAGACGTAACTCTTTTAAACCTGCATTGGTCGTATATTGTGTCTTACCTTGTTCAATTGTATGGATTGCCGCATCACGAATATCCCATGGTGTCTTAAAATCAGGCTCACCAACACTAAGTGAAATGCAATCTGGTATTTCCGCTACCAAGTCGAAGAACTTACGAATTCCTGACGGTTTCATATCTACTGCTCTTTGTGCTAATAACTTTGTATAATCCATAGTCTGTACCTCGTACGTCTACTCTATTATACTCGAACTATAAAAATGCTCCCTATGCAGGGAACATTTTTTACAGTAATTTCATAACATTTAAAACCTAGAGTATATCTGAATGTCTATTCAAAATTTCTCGGATGAAAAAATCTGCTTTCTCTCTTTCAGCAATGACACTGACATTCGTTTTGTTTCTCTATCTTCTTCTCAAACAATCCACAAAGATAGGATTCTTGATTTTCATCATTACCTTTGAACAGTCAAGTGGAAGTTTACTTCCTTTTTATTTCTTGAATATCTTCCATTCAAAATCGAAAATGCAATACACTATCCTCTACTTCCATAAGTATAGTATTTTTAAGAGTTGTTTTTATCAACTTCTAATTTCACTGCATTCAGATAGAAATAACAAACCAATAAACAAAGTAGTGGGATACAAACAAGCGCAATAACAATAATCATCCTGCCTGATTCATCCGTTCCTTCATGAATCAAATTTTTAATATCCGTCACAATCAGAAGAACGATATAATCGTCCACAAAGAGCTATCAATTTAGTATCGTCTTATGTGGATATGTCAAAATCAGTTTTAGCTCTTCTTGTATAGTATCTGTTTTCATAATTTACTCTGATTTTTAATTCAAAAGAATATCACGAAGTTCAGCTGCTCTTTCAAAGTTTAGACTTGCAGCTGCCTCACGCATCTCAACTTCCATATCAGCGATGAGTTTTAGCCTTATCCTTCTGAGAAAGTTTCGCTTTCTTCTGCATGTATTCGCTAGCCATTTCTTTCGTCTCTTTACCACGAATCGCTTCTTCAACATTCTTCTTAACGGTTGTAGGGATGATACCATGTTCTGCATTATACGCTTCCTGAATCTTACGACGACGTTCTGTTTCATTGATTTGCATAACGCATGGAATCTGTCATGACATCTGACGTACATATACTTCACCATTCGCATTACGATGCTGCGTCCTATCGTCTGTATTAAGGAACGGTGACTACGCAAGAAACCTTCCTTGTCCGCATCTAAAGATGCACACTAGAGATACTTCTGGAATAGTCAAACCTTCACGTAACAAGTTAATACCAACAATCGCATCAACCTTCTCCCTAAACGTAAGTCACGAATGACTTCCGTACGCTCTAACGTCTTTGTCTCATGGTGTAAATGCGCATCATCTTATAACCACGTTCTTTGAGATATGCTGTTAAATCTTCCGCCATGCGTACAGTTAATGTTGTAATTAACACACGCTCATTGCGTTTTGAGTCTAGCATCTAGCGCCTCTGAGATATCATCAATCTGCCCCTTGATTTGGTTTTGACCGTAATCTTTGGATCAGGTAAGAAATCCCGTAGGACGAATAATCTGATTCCGTCACATGGTGATTCACTGCTTCTAATTCAAAGTCACGGGTGTTGCAGGCAGTATACAGCCTGATTCATCATCGGCTGGAATTCATCAAATTTCATTGGACGATTTTCCAGCGCAGATGGTAAGCGGAAACCATATTCCACCAATACTTCTTTACGTTGACGATCACCGTTATACATACCTCTTACCTGCGGTAAGGATACGTGTGATTCATCCACAAACAACAAGAAATCCTTAGGGAAGTAATCAAAGAGATTCCCTGGACGTTGACCCACTTTTCTACCATCGATATGCATCGAGTAGTTTTCAATACCAGAACCGTATCCATTCTCTCTTAAGGCTTCTAAATCAAAACGTGTACGTTGTTCTAAGCGCTCTGCTTCGAGTGGTTTTCCCTTTTGACGGAAATACTCAAGTCGATCTTCAAGCTCTGCTTCGATCGCATCACACGCTCTTAACATTGTCTCCTTTGAGCGAGCATAACCACTCGCCGGGAAAGATGTTATAGAACTGGTATGCGTTCATGGTCTTTTCCTGTCAGAAAGGGATCAATCTCTGTAGATACGTTCAATCTCTTCTCCAAACATCTCAATCACGAATATTAAATTCATTTGTATAGGAAGGTGTTAGATCAATAATATCTCCACGCACACGTATTGTTCCTCTTGTTTGGTCAACGTCATTACGTGAGTACTGTAGTTCAATCAAACGGCGCATTAAATCATTACGATCAATACGTTCCCCTACACGTATCGTAAAGAACATATTCTTATACTCAACAGGGTCACTAGCCGCATAAATACATGCAACAGATGCGACTACAATCGTATCTCTTCTTTCAAGAAGAGAATTCAAAGTAGACTCACGGAACATATCTAGTTCTTCGTTAATCACAGCTGTCTTTTCAATATACATATCACTCTTAGGCATATGCACTCAGGGTTGATAGTAGTCAAAGTTTGATACGAAGAACTCTACACGATTGTGAGATAATTCTTTAAACTCTGAATATAACTGTCCTGCCAATGTTTTATTGTGTGAAAACACAAGTGTAGGTCGATTCATCTGTGCGATGATATTCGCCATGGTAAATGTTTTACCAGTACCAGTAGCACCTTCTAGAACCTGTTCCTTCTTACCTGCATGCAAGCCTTCCACAAGCTCCGCTATCGCCTTCGGTTGATCTCCCGTAGGCTTAAGCTTAAATGGTGATACAAGTTCAAACTTACGATCATCCATTTAAAACTTCCTGTGCTTTCTGTAGTTGAACATCATGTGTCTTTGTTGTATTCCAATCTAGTACCACTGCACTATAGAGCGTACTAAATGTTTCTTTATCTAATACACCATCTGCTGTAATACCTTTGTCTGTCTCAAACTGACGTAATGTAGCTTCTGTTTGAGAAGAGAAATATCCATCTGTACGATCAACGTCATAACCTAAGTAATCTAAACACAATTGAGCAAATTTCACAGCATCACTTACGCTATCAAAAGCGTAACGGTCCGTATCGCTCATCTTTGGTAGTGTAGTATACATTACTTCATGTAACTTCACTTCAACATCCGGTGTAATACCAACACCATTCACCCAAACATCATTTGGAGATGTCCACTTGGATGTCGTATACTTCAGTGCTGATCCATCCTTAAATACGCGTGATACCTGCACTGTACCCTTACCATAACTTGTAACACCAGTGCACAATACGTCCTTTGTGCTGTTCCTTGAGCGCCATTGTTAATACTTCAGAAGCACTTGCTGTATTCTTGTTCACCAAAATAGCAATCTTCTTGATATTGTCATACATACCATCCGTTGTACGAATTTCCTCTATCGTTCCATCCGCATAAACCTGCTTCATCGCAAGTGTATCCTTTGGTAAGAAGTATGACGCAATACTTTGTAATGCGGTTAGATATCCACCGCCATTATCACGTAAGTCAATGACGATATTTGATACATTCGCATTCTTAAAATCATCAAGGTACGCCTTTACTTCATTGGCTGTATTTTCGTCAAACTGATAAATCTGTAAGTAACCTGTATTATCACTGAGAATCTCACCAAATGCAGTCGCACTGACAGCTGCACGTGTAATCGTAATCTCGAGAGGTTGTTCCTGACGGATAAATTCAATCGTTACTTCTGTACCGCTATCACCCTGTACTAGATTCTTAATTTCTTCGGTTGTCTTACCAGCCAGTGATTCTCCATTGACTTTATTCATGATATCTCCAGACTTTTACGCCTCTTTGTCTGCTGGTGAATTACGGAAAGACACGCTCAATGATATTAATACCGTTATACACAGAACTGCACTTTACCAATCCCTACATAATTACGGTTGATAGTCTATAAGCTTCTTACATCTCATCTGCAGATCATATACTCCATATGCTTATCAGTCTCATTTGGTTGTAATGACCCTTTAGAGCTCTGATCTATTGGTGTGCTAGTGATATTTTTCTACCTGGTCCGCAAAAACCAATCATTCTCCATCACCTGTCAAAACTCCATTGATTTTCTCATCAGAATTTAAAGGAAGATTATTTACAAACATTCTTGCGTGTAGTGACCAAGGAAGATAATGGTAATACAGAACCAAGTAACCAACCACCGCACTAGGGCAATCTCACAAACGCATATAGAGGATACGTGACGTTTTACTTTCTTCTGTTCTTGTTTTAAAGCCACTACTACATGCATAAATGACGACGGAAAGGAATACTATATACTTTTTCATCGTTTCTGTAATTCTTCTTTATCGTCATTTTACTGCCTCTATCTTTCTAAAAGAGTCTCTATCTTAGAAGAGACTCTTTGATGATATTTTTAATAACCAAATACTTCTTCTGGTTGAATACGACATGGAGCACCAACGCCATCACTGCAACGTCTGCCATATAAACCGTATCTTCCACCAGTCCAACCTGCACCAAAGCTTACGTCACCATTCCAGTTATGGCTGCATGCGCAAGAAGTTGATACATCTCCTAGGTAGAAGATTTCCACGTGACGAGTGCGGTCCTGTTGTATTACCGGAAGAACCTACCTGTCCAATGACGTCACCTGCATTTACAATCGTACCTGTCGCTGCTGGTGTATTTAATGTCATATGGAAATAATCCACACCATACAAACTACCATTTACTGTTACAAGTAAGATAACCTGGTTTGACAGAATAGGAAGCACCACCAAACTGATAGCCACAACTACTCACCCTAGATAACCAACGGTTGGACAGCCATTAACACCTCTAGAGTACAACACCATTTGCGCAACTGCACGAGTTGTCGCACCGCATAACCAGCCGCAAAGTCATATCCCAAGTGAATACTACCATCTGGGTAAGACCAAGTACCAGCACTACGCCAAGCGCCATCAACTGGATAAGTCCAACCATTTGTTGTTGGAATCGCCTCAATCTGAGCAGTAATACCTGCCATTAACGCATTGTTTTGTGCAATATCAGAGTTCTTTGTCTCGATTGAACCACGAAGTGCAGCTGCAGTCTTCTGTGCTGCCTCTTGGGCAATCTGAACATAAGTCTGTAAAGTAATGAGTTCTTTTTGTTGGTCTTGCTTTTCCTTCTTTTGAATCTCTAGTTCATTTTTCGCAACGATAAGCTCTTCTTTTTGTTTGTTTAATGTTGCGATAATCTGCACAAGTTCATTCAAAGTTTTCTTATCGTATTGAGAGATTGTACTTAAACCATTTCGCAATACGGATAAAATCTGTAAAGTTATTCGCACCCATCAAAATATCAATATATTGATTTGTACGCATCGTAGGTTGATTTAACACCATACGTGTCTTTACTTTATCTTGTAGTTTATCTGCTGTTTGTTGGTTTTTGTTCAATCTCTGCTTGCTTGTAGTCAATTTCTTTCTGCTTTTGCATCAATTTCAGCTTCTTTCTGCGTAATTTCAGCTTGCTTTGTATCGATTTGAATCTGATACTCGAAATCTTCGCTGCATATTTTGTGATATTGGCTTCCATATCAGCCTTTTGTGCCTTCCAAGCCGCAATCTGTTGACTCATTTCCGCATTCTGAGACGCTAAGTAAAGCTCTTATATGCCTCACATGCACTGGCATCATCTTTACCGTAGTTTGTACAGCGAGTTCGACAATATTCAGAGTTGGAATAATCTTCATCCGCAATAACGGTACTAGATTGAGTTTTCAGCCATAATCAGTGCATGAGTAGACACAAACAAATCTTCGCTAGTTTTTCATCGCTTATCCTCAAATACTTCGTAACGGAGAGCGACTTTCACGAAAAGACCAGACAAGAATTCCAACTACTAATAAGATACCTGAAACATAGTATAAGAATAGGGATGCCTTCTCTAAACGGAACATATTAAGTTAATACACCAGATGTCTTTTCGAAGATCACGATGTAACTACGTTAGGCCAATCGGAATGATTGCACCTAGAATACCTGTAATAATACCTTCCCAAAGGAAAGGAGCACGGATAAATCCATTTGTCCCTTTTACATGTTTCATGATCGTAATTTCATCTTTACGTAGCATAAATTGTAAGTTTGATTGTATTTTTGAATTAAGAAGATTGCAAGTAGGCGTTAACCATCACCAAGATACCACCAAAAGCGGCGAATGGATGACATCGCATCAACCATATTCAATGCTGCTTTGTCACCACCAGTTAACACTATCAACCCAGTAATCTTGTCGATCTGCCTTGCAATCTCTTCAAGATTTGCGCCGTTCTTTATTTTCTACATAGTAGGCGTCATGCATAGAGGTTATCTGCCTTAAATGAGCTCAAATCGCTCTTGTACGCTCATCCTCAAAACTATTGATGTAATATTTCAACTCATCATCTTTTGAAGAGATAGGATACTCTTTCAACACCATCAATGGCAGAGATTGCTGTTTCAATCGCTTCAAAGCTCAGATGCAGATTCCGCATCATATGCCACCATAACAGAGATTTCAACAGAAGACTCCACTAGACGTATAAATTGTTCTAGTGATAACTCAATGCAGAAACAAGCTGATAGTCATTAATGTAACTACTGCAATTTGCACTCGAAAGAGACATTGCCCAGGGTGTCTTACCAACACCACGGATACCTTCACGAATTGGTCTAATCATGACGAACATAACCTCCTTCGGAACGGTCAGCCACAATGTGTCCTTGTTCCAAAACAATCGTTACGCTTACGATACTTGTTTACAAGCGTAATATCATGGGTAACCATGACAACTGTTGTACCATAGCGCTGGTTAATTTCCTGTAGTAAGTCCATAATTTCATCTGATTTTGCTGGATCAAGTTACCAGTAGAGCTCATCACCAATCAACACCTTAGGACGGTTGGCAATCGCACGCTGCAATCGCTACACGCTGCTGCTGTCCACCAGATAATTCGTAGGGAAAAATTTGCCCTTTCTCACTTAGCCAACGACTTTCATCACTTCAATCGTACGCTTACAGAATCTGTGCCTTCTTCATACCGATAACCTCAGGGCATCATGCGATATTCTCGACACTGTCAAATGTAGCGTAATTTATAATCTTGGAATACAACACCGATATTACGGCGATAGATAGGAATCTGACGTTTGGATAATTCCTGCAACATCAATACCGACAACTTTCGACATTTGCCTTTTGCACATTTCTTTCACGCATCCATCAACTTTTAATCAAAGTAGACTTACCAGAGACAGTTGGCCCAATGGCGTAAACAAATTCGCCCTGATCAACTGATAAATTTATATCATACAGTGCATTTCGTACCATTTTATATCGTTTGTAAACATGGGTTGCATTGAATCGTAAGTACCTCCTTACTTGCGAAATCCTGCGCAATAATTTTATCACATTCTGTTAAATATTGGATGAAGCGTAGGTGAAACCTTCACCATGCATATCGGACGCATCATTTTGTAATGACAGATGCTTTTGGGTCAATTCGATTGATTAATGAAATCAAACTTGCATATTGGCGTGTCGATACAACAACCAATACAACATTCTTCGCTTCACTGTTGAGATCCACCACGACCATCTAAAATCGTAACACCACGATTGAGTTCCTGATAGATTGCATCACGTAACTCTTCCCAATGATTGGAAATAATATGTACAGACTTGCATTTTGGCACCTTGTCAGCACTCAGCACCTTTCAATCGCAAAGCCAGACACAAACACGGACACTAGACCAGTAGTGCAGAGTTAATGCCATACGCCGCAATACCTAATCCAACCGTTAAAAGTATCAATAATAATAACCAAAACCAGATTTGTACACCTGTAAACTTATATAAAAATCAAGGCCGGTATATCCATACCACCTGTGCTCGACCCGACTCTCATTACGATACCAATACCGGTGCCACCAAGAAGTCCTGCATATAAAGCAGCCAAAATCGGATCGACAGTGATTGGTTTGGAACCTTAATCAAGTGAGTTGTTAAATACTGGATAGGCAAGTGAAGATAACATCGTTGTTAAAAGGCAAATTCCTTGCCTAAAGGATAACTGCTCCTAAGATTAGGAAGCCAATTACCGCAGAGTTCGCAAGACAAGGTCTTATCTATATGGAAGAATGGTTCAAGCAACGCATAGACTCAGCGACTACCACGGAAGAATATTGTACGGTAAAATAAAAATTCTGCTGAGCATAGACAATAAGAACGTTCCAGCTAAAAACCATCAAAATTGATTACCTGCTTATTCATGGAAGGTATTATATCATAGGAAAATACAATATGGAGAATGAGCTAATGAAGGATAAACGTATAAAAAGACCAATCCTATGGACTATCGTAATCGCATACACACTTTGGATATTTCATAACTCAGCGCAAACAGGAAAAGTCTCCGCAAATCTGAGTCAAACATTAAGCTATCGCATCTATGATCACTTACAATTTCTTCATTTCATGCCATTACAAGCTTTTCCACACGCTAATTCGTAAATTCGCCCATTTTAGCGAATACGCTCACTCAGCATCTTGGTATCTACAATTAGTTCACATACCATTCAAGAGCGCCAACAAAAGCTAGTCATCATCCTCTGGATGATACTTGTACCAATGATTGATGAAGGAATTCAATACTTTACACCCGGCAGATCAGCCGAACTACGTGACTGTATCATCGATATGTGCGGGTATGGTTTCGGATTTCTAATCACTTATCTGATAAAACAGCGGAAAACCAAATAAGTTCTCCGCTGTTTCTTTATTGGATTAACCCTGCAACCTTACCCTCTGTAATCTTGATAATATCATCCGGGGCAATCTCAATCTGTGTTCCTATCTTGCCACCTGATACAAGAATCGTATCAAATAATACGACTGTTTCATCGTAAACAGTCACAAAAAGTTTCTTCATTCCAATTGGTGAACAACCACCATGGACATAACCTGTTGTCTTTAACAGTTCCTTCTGCGGTAACATCGCTACACTCTTTACACCAACCGCACGCGCACAAGCCTTTTAAGTCAGTTTCTCTTTTCACGGAATACAAATACGTAATGATCACCATCATCACCTTCGTCACTAATGTGTAAAGACCTGTTTCGGATCTTCTCCACATGGGCAACCGAAACACCATCAATAAACCATCACTTACATCATAGGTATGTTCCTGATATCTAATTCCTTCCGCATCCAAAAGTCGCATCGCATTTGTCTTTACTTCTTTTTTTGCCATATATTTACCTCATCACTATTTTACACCAATTTATAAATCACTGCAGATACGTTCCATCCATATTAAATTTACGCTACAATAAACTACGAGGTATTTCAACTATAAGAAAATCAAGTGAAAATTTTAAAAATATTGAGATTTAAAAATCCAGATGAATCTCAAAGATCTTTTGAAAATCGTGAATAGAGTACAGTTAAAACAACTACATTTGTAGCCTTGACTATGTGAATGATTATTGTAGGTTGATAAATCAATTATTGAATATGATTTTGATCATGAGAGAGTTTGTACTAAGAAGTTTGTATATCACACGGAGAAGTTTTCGTGCACAATGGCCTGGGCACATCTGTGAGATTTTCCTTGATTACGTTTCTTTTTAGTATAATAGTCATGGAAGGTCGGAGAATATTTACAGACAGTGAATACGGCTTTGATACAGTGCCCTGCGCATATATCTTTGAACCGTGCTTGGATATAGGCATATGTGCAGCGTCATATTTGCCGGACTGGTATACAGTGGATCCATTCCTGCAAAAGATATCAAATTTCCCGTGTTCTGAAATTGATTGATATCTCCGATTTCGCAAGAATCGTCATTCCTGAAATATGAGAAATGCCAGGGATGGAAATGATAGGAGTTTAGCTTGTGACTGAATTCTTCTATTTTCTCCAACATACGAATCATGCTCTTCTCTGGTATTGATGATATGCGATGATAGATGTTACTTCCAAATCAATGGAGATGTTATCTTCGCCAACAGAAATTCTTGGCAAGCTCTCTGATTTCTTCCTGCGGTCACTTCCATTTGTCTGCCTCTTCCTTCTGTTTTGAGTGACTTGCGAAGAATACGAATATCTTCTAAGGCAATTGATGAAGCGCTAGGATAAGTTGATAGGAATTTCATATACGCTTTTGAATGACGTGTCCATGAAAGTGAATTTACTTCGGAAATCACGATGTCTAGTGCTCTCTGCAGCCGATTCATATCTTGATTCTGCTGTTCTTGGAGTTGATGATAAAGACAGTAGATATCACGAATTTACTATTTTTCAATAGAACGTACAGAAATGGAACGCCATAGAATCTCTTCTCACTTAACATTTCTGCTATTAGGCGCATCTTTTCTATCGTTCTTGGCAGATATAGAGTCCCGTATGACGAAGGCAGGTAGCCCTCAGATTGATGTATTTGACAGTAAACTTCTGTCGAGTAGGTAATTTGTAAGATTGATCATATAATGACCAGTATCTTCCATACCTACAGAATGTTTTCTGTGAATAAATTGTTTCATGTTTTAGAATAGAGTAGATCAAATCCTTTTCGATTGTTTGCTGAGAAAGAAGGGTTTGATGAGAACTTCGCCGGTAGAATCGTCGAGTACTGTAGCACAGTGCTTGAACTTACCGACATCGATACCAATGTCGATCATGTAAATGACTCCTTTCAAAATTAATATGATGAATACCAGTATCACCGTTTCAGAAGTATCAAAGAATATGGTGCGAAATGTGAACTCACTTCAACAGAAAGAAGGGCTCATCTAACTATAACAATTTCTATACAACGAAAGCGGTCAGATAATACCTCACGTAGTCAAAGCTACAAACCTATAAGATTCTAGTACGCATTCACGATCTCAATTCTACACGGTTTCCCAGACCGATACTAATCTGGGTAAGAGGAGATGTATACAGATTTTGTTTAGCTGGATGAAGCTTTAATTTGTATATACCAAACCTATGAGTCAATCGTTTTTCTAGAACACAACGCGTCATCGGAAGAGACGCACTACATAAAATCAACAAGCACGCGTAATGTGTATTTCGTGTTGGTGGGGTTGGCGGATACGCTATCGAGAGCTTTAGCACGCAGTGAGTGGCAAAATCGATATTGTCGACCACGATACGGTTTCGCTTACTAACATCAACCGACAACTTATCGCAACCGGCGCAACCCATCGACCAATACAAAGTGAGATGTGATGAAGGAACGCATCCATACTATTGGTCAGATACTATCGTCAATGCTCTACCAGTCTTTATTTACCAGAAACCAGCATCAGTTTGACTTCGTAGATACGACTACATTATCGATGCGATCGATAATGTACCGCTAAGATTGATTTAATCGTCACAGCGAAAGAACTAGGTGTTCCTATCATCTCTGCAATGGGTTGTGGCCGTCGCTTCGATCAACGAAGGTTCGTGTCATGGATATCTACGACACGAACAATGACCCACTCGCAAAGTCATGCGCCATGAATTACGTGCGCGTAACATCAAAGACTTACAGGTTTGTTGTTCAGACAGAAGCACCTATCAAACCAATTGAATATTCCGATGAGGAACAAGAAAAAGCAGTGAAATGGGTATTCCAGGTTCCACTGCCTTCGTACCACCTGTTGCAGGGTATTACATTAGCCGCCGAGTTATTCGACAAATTACTGCTTTGATCAAATAATCATAGTAACTATCAGTTACTTGTTTTTGTAATGCAAGATTGTGCCAAGAATACGGTTAACAGTCTCTCACCGTCTCGTTTGTACCTTATGCTTATCAAGAATCTCTCTCATCACAGGCCTTGATTACGCAGGTTCTAACCCTTCTCTTGTACAGATTTGCTCGATAATTTGATGAATCTCTTCTTCTGATAACTGCTTTCGGTAAGTAAGAGAAAGTAGTGCCAACTTTCTTTGGTGCTACTTCCTTTAAATCTTCACGGCTTTTCAGGAATACTCTCAATTGTTTCATTTGTTTGTTTCATCTCACGCTGAATATACGCTGGTTCATCGTTCTTCTCTAACGTATGACCAACTTCCTTCTCCAGCAGTGTAATTGCGGCAAATCACAAGACTCAACACACCCTTTGGTTAGGTGTCGTGTTCCTTCATTGCCTTCACATTATCTTTTCGTAGTTAGCAGTAAAAGTTCACCCATTTTAAATACCTCCTGTTTTCATTATAGACTTTCTAGCGAAAAGTATGTTGCCTTCTTTCATCTTTATACTTTGCTAAAATATGCTAAAATCATCACGAGCAGGTGATTATTGTGCAAAAACTTTATCTTTTATCTCCCTAATTTTCCTAAGACATATTATCAATTCCCACTCGCTTGGAAACAGCTAGGTGGTCGTTCCTCGCAATCAGTGACGCAAATTACAACTCATTTAAGCGACGTCCCAAAGTCGAGCGCGATGATTACTATCAAGTAAGCTCACTCGAGAATTATGATGAAGTATATCGTGCAGTCGCATGGTTTGCACATCGTTATGGCAAGATTGACTGGTTAGTCCAATAATGAATATTGTTATTTCAAGACGCAAAACTTACGTCAGACTTTTAATGTACCACTGGAGATAAAGTGATGATGTCACGCATTATCAAACTAAAGTCCAGACGAGGCATATTATCATAAAACCGATGTGCCTACCGCTCGTTATATCATATCGTATCTACTCTGAAGCTGGTAGACTTTATATCTCAGGTAGGCTACCAGTTGTTGTAAAACCTAACCATGGTGTATGAGTTCAAGTGCTATTGGAAAATTCATGAATGATGATGAACTAGAAGACTTCTATAAAATTCAACTTCCTAATGAATATATCATGGAAGAAGTATATCTCGGGATACATCCTGTCATTTGACGGCATCGTAGATGAGAAAACAACAAGATTATTTATCCGTACATCGTACACGTGTATTCCCAAACCCAGTTATGGAAATTGTAAATGAAAAAGACAGACTGTATCTTCTGGAATGAAATTGACATGCCAAAAGACCTAAAACCAAATGGGTGACTCATTCATGCCTTTGATCTTCGTTCGTTCTTTCATACAGAGTACTTCCTATGACTGAAGATAAGGAAGGGCTTGGTAAGAAAGGTGATTTAATCGGTCTAGAGTAAATATGCGCCCACCAGGCGGATACATGACCAGACATGATTAACTACTCCTAGAGACATCAGCATTCTACATGATCTATGCAAAGATGTGCATGCATGTACAAAATATAGTATCCCCACACCTATCTATCACTGTGTGTACGTAGGTAAACGTATGGTAGCCACTACGCACATTCAGGCCTCGAAATCTTTCCAACGCTTTGGTGCAAATATCGTCCATGCAAGAAGAATGCCAAGGTATTAGATGCCGCTATGGGTAATGGATTTACGTTTGCCCGCTTTTCAAAACAATGAAGAGAACTACATGAGTTTGTTGATTTTGTGACGGAAAAGGAAGTGAAGCCACATGCACGCATAAACTACCACAAGTTTATAGTTATCATCTAAATCGAGATATGGAGTTCAAGGTTTTTGGTCATGCAGGCATTGTATTACTTGCCTTTCCATCACAAGACGGAAGATTCTATGACTACGAAAACCGCAACTTAATTCAATCCATTTCCTATCAAATTGATCGAGGAAAGTCATGGTATTATGTTGTGACTCCATCGATGGAAGTCTTAGTTGCAGAGTGGAAAATATTCATGACCGTATCAGTGCTCATGAAGCATATTTCAATTACATTCACCAAGAGCTACTACCACTATTCCGTGATTTATATCATAACCAAAGAGAAAGCAAAATCTATACAACAGGATGCTCACTAGGCGCTTACCACGCATTAAAATATCTTGTTCCGTATGCCAGACTTATTTTGCAGGATGTATCTGCTTATCTGGTGTATACAGTACTCACCATTCTTTTGGCTCTACAGCAATGAAATCATCTACCAAAACTCCCCAAATGACTTTATCAAACGGTATGCACTATCGATCATCCATACAATGAAAAATACCGTCAAAAACAGATATACATCTGTTGTGGACAAGGAGCTTAGGAACACCCAATGTTTAGAGGATACGCATCGCTTAGAAAAGAACTATAATATCTAAGAATATCCCTGCTCATATTGAGTACTGAGGGATTTGACGTCAGCCATGATTGGCCATGAGTGGAAAAGCAATTTCCATACTATGTCAAAACCAGTTAATTAACACTAATCAAAACAATTAAACTCACTTTTCATACTTTTCATCGTCATACTATTCTGCTATTATTATCTAGCACGCGGATATGGCGGAACTGGCAGACGCGCTTAGATTTGGATCTAGTTCCCTTTGGGTGCAGGTTCGATTCTGTTATCCGCACCATCAAAGGACTATCATCATATTAGGTCCGCATTTGTACTGAATACTTTTCTAATCCGTCTCATACTTTTTAAAATTGATACATTGACTTCCTCGATGAGTTTTATATCCAGGGTATTAAATTTTTGGATAAAATGCTCCACAGATAGCAGTAGATATGGCACCAATTGTATCGCTATCGCCTGCTAATGTTAGCTGATAATTGAGCAGACTTCATAGGATCTCTCTTAGGATAATCACTTTTGCAAAGTACAGCTGAATTGTTTCAATAGTTCTCAAACCCAACACCGTAGACTGTTTCAAGTTTTTCAGGACCTCTTTCTCAGGTAATGTCATAATCTCTTGTCAGATTGAGATCAAGTCTCTTTGATAGCGATGCTAGATGGAAGTTGGTTTTCCATGTTTCATTCCCTCTTCAATTTGCAAGTTTTCGTTAGTGACCAAATTTCTTCTTCATCATATTCATGTCGCAACGCGTAGCTAGCTGAGATGTTATGATAACACTCGCGCCTGCGATTACCCAGTACTTGTATTGTGCGTTGAAGATATGAGTTTACAAAAGCATCTTCCACTATACCTTGCACATCATAATAATCATGTAAAATTCCAAGTGGACTAACTTTCATCGCGTGAGCCATTGTGTTGTCCCATACTTTCCGGACTCCATAACTTTTCCCAGCACGTAATAAAATCGAGGGCTTTTTGAAGTAGATGGTCATTGAACAGCATTCTTTTCCGGATTTTCATCTCCTATTTATATTAATTTTGCGAAGATATAATTCGGTATCGAAATTTTCCATCTTCAATCAGCGAATCACATACCAGCAAGGTGTTAACTGTATCGTCTGTTACTTCACCTGCTTTTAAATTTCCTCTTGAAGAAATCATTCTTTGAAGATAGCGTAATAACGCATGGATACCATCCAGGAATGTTTCATCAATATCTTTCAGCACATCATTTCAGATGGCATACCCATGCATCACCATAAGCACATTCACACCAAAGTAATCCGAAATATTTTATCTCTTTGGAAAAACTCATTATTCCACTTCCTTTGTTTCTTGAAATGTAACAAATGTGAAGTAAATCTTTACTAACATTGCAGCAATACGTACAATAACTGCCCAAAACAGTCCACCGATACCTGACATTTGGTTAATAAATGACCTAACACCTGTGCACTTACATACTAATCGCATACATTGGAGTTAGATAAGCTAAGATTAAACCACCAACTAATCCACCAATGCTATACAGAAGCCAAAACGCTTTAAACTGGTAATGTAACACCATAAATCAGAAGGCTCAATAATGCAGAAACATGCGCTCAGAATGCAGAAAAGCAATATTCTTTGTCTTGTATCTTTACTCTTCGAATACCGCAAAACAAAAGCTGCCATATGCAAAACACAGGAGATTGAAGCTACAATGAGTGAATTTTCCTAATGAGCCAAATTCCCATAATTTCCCAAAGTAATTGTGGCCAATGTAAACCATAACCAATAGTTGATAAATCAGTGTAATTACTGCAAATGCTAAAATCTTAGATGTTGAAATCAAACTGTTTAATCCCATGCCTGCAATAAGTTTGGATAATCATGTGAAGATTGGTCCAACTAATAATACACCTGCGATTTCCCCGTAGAATTGTAAAAAGGAGAGAACCATAAACTGTCTTGTTTACGCGTGGTAATACTTCCTTTTAAAATCTTTTTCATCTTAGAGCCAAGAAGTTAACCATCATCATAGGAATAACTGTTGATGTATATCCCTGTTGCAGGAAGATAATTGGAATGCTGAAAGTCTTAAATACAGGCATTTCTATAGGGTGTACCTGCAAATAGTGTGACTAATGGGATCACCTGCATTAATCGACTGAGCATACCTGGATAAATCTGTAAATGCACCCAGGATCATACCGATAAATGGATCCATACAATATGGTCGCACTTGTATAACCTAAAATAACTGGGAAGAACGTTAAACATGCATTACCTAAGTTAGATAATAGAATATTTGTTCCATCACCATGTAATTACTCCTGTTGATAACAGAAATTGATTAACACTGCAACAATTCCACAAAGCATAAAACACCTAATGATGGAACTACAATTTCTTTGTAATTAATGCCGTAAAACGATTTAGAGATATCTTTTTGTTTCTTCTTTTCCGAGTTTCTTCTACCACATGTACAAGTTTAATAAACTCTTAGTATACATCTCCTACTTGTGTTCCAATAATCCTTAATTTTCCTCTCAACCTGGTAGATAATACCCTGATGATTCTCTAGATTTGCACGATTCCTTTTGAATTATCTTTTAACTTTAAGCGCTAATCGTGTCATGCAGTGTAGTGTAGATCTCATTCTCCTTTTCTCAACATTTTCCCAAAATAAACTGTACTGTGCATTCTCGTTATACTAACCTTTCATGATATCGACTTTTGAATAGAATTATTAAATACGTTAATTCCTCATTGCCATTTCTACGTCATACTGCTGAAATAAATTGTTTGATTTTAGCACACTAGGTACGCATCCTTTATATGCTTCCTTTAACATTTTCGACAGTGTCATTCTTGTCGTCACTTCAAATTTCATGATGTGTAACAATATGCAAAAGTACTTTAAGACTGATGAGTCTGAAAATCTTCCAAAAGACTTTTCATCAACTCACATTAAGTAATTTGATATGATAATATTTCATCGATAATAATAGTAACCTTCCTAACATTGCGAGTACCCTATTCCATTTTTCAGTTTTCCGAAATTGATGATATGCATTGCAATACAAACCCGCCTCATCAATCGTAGTTCCAACTGTTCTTCATTTATAATTTGAATCTTATACTCCAGCTCATACTCATCCGGATAAAAATGTGATATTTCGATAATAAATCATTACGCACAGAGATTCCATCTGCATAATTCTTTGAGAGCATAATGAATACTGATCACACAAAGAAAGCATATAACATGTCACTCAAATTTCTTTGTCAAAGATAAACGTATATTTTTGGATAATTCTATCCACAATACTATTTCCTTAATAGCAAAAGATACCAATACTTTCTGTCGGTTAAGATTTAAATCGATTAGAAGATAAAAAGAATTGTTTCTCGACTAACTGCACTATTAATAGAATTTCGGGCTCCACGCTGAAAACAAATTCCTTTTCCAATCACAATGACTTCGTTACTGTCATCATCAATTGACAGCAGTAATAGTGTTCAATATCTTCTTGATTTTCATAGTCCCTCTCAACTGAAAAACTCGTCTCATATACAAAACCGTATAATTAAATAGAAACGGTTAAAGCTCAATCATGATAACTCCTCATTGATATCTCTACTAAAATATTACTCAAAGAATACTACAAGTCAATGATCTTTACATCATGCATGGACCATTAGGTATCATAAAAAGTAAAGCCCTCTACTCATATAAATAATATATGCCATCAATCTTAATTGTAATCTTATCACCCATTTACAGTGATCATCTTGATTACATCAGCGTCTCTGTCTCTTATAAATCATTTTGATTGTATCAATGATATAAAGATAGGTATTTCCGCCAATATCAATCTTTTCAGAGTCTACAGCTACTGTAATTTCCTTTTCTTTTTATAGTTAGAAGTATCTACAGTTTCATTTGTCTCTTTGAGTTTGCTTGTTCGTACTAGTTTTCACTTGAGTAAAACGACGATACTGCTCGATTGCGTCCTTTTGGTTATACGCTGTTAACACCATGTTATATTGTTCGACATTACACAAGCATACATCTTCACCCAAACCATTATCATCCTTTTTAATACCATAATATATGTTGGTGTATCCATCTACATTAATTAATGATGGGAAAGATGCGTGATATCCTTCTCTGTACTTCACCTTCAGCAGATGCATACGCTACCTTCATCTGCACCCAGAAGCTAGAAATGAACTTTTGTCTCGGATGTACGTTCATTTGCCATGATAAATCCGATATTACTGGAATCACCATTTTACGAGGTTACACCTGTATAATCCAGATATCTCCATCTTTGCGATATATCCATAGTCTGTACGATAACTCTTATCACCATCTTCGTTTCTTAATTTCTACAGTTGTGGTCTGTCTACAATCAATCTGACCAAAAATACTATTCAAGAATCCGGTGTAATTTTAGCAGAGTCATTATAGCGCTCTACGATAAGATTTCCCTGGGTAAATAATATCTGCCAACGGGGAACATCTCACATCAAGCTTTGTCGTGGTGCCATCAATTGCATTAATCTAAAGATAGCACCTGTAATCTTCTACCACCAAAAAGAAATACTATTTTGTATAAGTAGAAGCGATGTACCAAGGATTACCCTCTTCGTCAATTTCAAAGTGCAGATTTATAAACATAGTTGTTGGATATGCAAACGAATATGTCATATCTACGGGTTCTCATTGAAGTAGCGCTAGGCACATACTTCATCTTGCTTGACATCGCAACATATTCCGCATCCATTGTAACTGGATTTACTTTTACATAACCAGAGATACCATTTTCATGGTTTTCCAAACCACTTAAAGACCATCATATATGTAAATGGTGCTACCTTGATTGGACTATTTTGATAGTCAATTTCTGCATATTCACCAACATTAAAACTGTGAAACAACATCACTTAAGGAGCCAATCTCACGATCACAAAAGTTTTCTCATGCGCGGTATCCATTAACGTAATCGGAACTTGTTCCACTAACAGATGGAATATCTTCTCTGTACTCATCATCTACTTTTTAAGATGGATGAATATTCCTTCATGGAGCACATACTTGTAAATACTACCTAGTACCATACACACAAATATCATCATTCCACAAAGTGCAATTCTCTTTCAGATTCTCCTTTTCTTTGCGGACAGAGAAATACTAATGCCTGTACTATCAGGTACACTGCACCAACTCCTATAAAATGCCCAGAATTGAATACTCTTAAGTTGATTGCTGGTAAGAAGAAGTAAAGCCAACACACGCAATGACAAGTGTAATAACTACTCCAATCACATAACTCATCACAGTATTATTCTTTAAATTCTCTTGATGAATCTTCATTCTACTAAACTGATGAAACTGTGGGTTCTTTTTGTACGTTCATCATCCCCTTTATTCTACACGCATTATATCCTGTAATAACTATTTATCATTTTGCGGATACATGAATACCACGCTTATTTTTAGCGATTTTTGAAATGTTAATCTTCATCAATGTAATGTTCAATCCAAAGTTGTAGTGGTGGATTGTTTCTTCCATTTGTTTTAGTTGATTTTTGAATTAACTTAAAATCATGGATTTCCTTATCATCGATTTTCCGTCTACCGTCATCTCAATTAAGCGCTTTCTTTTTCATCTAAAAGATTGTAGAGTCGCAAGCATCTCTAACCTGATCTGGGATAAGTTCTTCTCTTTACAACCTTCATCCCACTTTGATTCCAACCGGACACCTCTGTTGCGCAGAATGTACTACATAGTGCTTATCCTTATAAATTTCTGATAGTTTTACAACTTCTTCAGGATGCATTTCAAGTTTCCCAGTTTCAATCTTCTCAGACGCCTCTCGTTGAAAAACCATCTGATAAATCCGCAACTCTGTTTCGTGTTAGTTCAGCTTCATGACGGCTTGAAAACCTATACTTTTCTTTGTTTTCCATTTGAATACCTCTAATATCTATATTCAGTATAGTAGTCCCTATTCGTACAATATATAGCAGGATTGAGATCCATGCTTATAGTATTACTGAGTCGCTAGTAGATAGTATTGATGGGCAAATCCAGGCTCAATTTCGGATAATGCATGGATGCCTGTTTTTGCCTAGTTTGAATTTACCAATCACTAACATCGGTACTCTGTGGATTTACTGAGTTGTCCTATCACATTCATCTCCATGAAGTGAAAATATTCATAGCTAAGTAAGATTGATTGCGTCATCCATAGATAACTGATTCTCTTCTTGCCCACTTTTCAATGAGATTTTAAAGTAGAGGTTAATTTGATTGGTTCCGGATACATAATCACTAAAGTATCTTTTGGTTACCGACAGCATAGTCAGTATCTTTATCATTTAATGAAGGCCTGATTCTGTACAGATTTTGCAGAAATCATAACTACTTTAAATGCGAATACTTTCTTTGCGGTTTTCTTCACCCTTTTTTCCAAGCTCTATCTACAATACGCTGCCTTATCTTCTTCCCTTATCTTGTTATAACAGTAATCATAGGTAAGTTCTTGATGCCAAAGGTCTTTGGTTGGAAAAGGGATATGTAAATCTGGCATAGTTACATCACCCTCTCTTTGTCGCAATGACAATGAGTTTTTGTGTCTGCTGCGATACCGCTTAATTCAACACCACCATTGATTTAATCTGTTCTGCATTCTGTAGTCCTGAATGAAGTCGATGATACTGTTTTCCTAATACAATATATAGGGTTTGGTAGGTTTGCACCACCATCGTTATATTCCGTTGGTTCTTCAATCATCCAATCGACATCTGATTGCCAGCTTGCGGCTGAAGATTGATGTGACCATGCATTCTTCTTCTGTAGACGAATAACACCTTCATCATCAATGAGACGTAGTGGTTTTTCGTTGTCTTTTAACAATGCCAAAGAGTTTTCTTCTTCTGTAATGTTACTTTGTACTGCGTACATACTACCATTTTCTGCAGAAATTTCTAATGTTGATTTATCAACATCAAGTTATGCGCAGCTGTATCCTAGTAACTCTTCTTTAGTAAGTTGTTTCTTGAGACGATCTTTACTACGTAATTCTGTGGCACCTACTGCGATTGCACGAATGATATTACGTTGTGTATCTGCGCTACAGATGCTTCCAACTGTGTCTGGCGATGCTCATTTGAATTGCACTAAGTTCTGCTTCCGACGTACACTGATGATATCTTCTTCTGTCGGATTGGATACGGAACGTTCCACCATATCACGAACCATCGCTAGAGCGCACCGATTGTCGAAGATAACTGGTGCATTCTTTTGCAATCTTGAACTGGTGATTCATTGTTTCCAGCTAGATGTGGTACAACACTAGCTGACCTCCTCCACCCAACAAACAACGTTGCTACGTGGATCCATCAGATAGTCATGCATTAAATCTTTTGACTACTCCTTACCATTCTTTTCTGCTGCGTATGCCATTACCTTCTTCGTGTTTCTTCCACAGATAAGCCCATGTTATCTGCAGTGGTTGCCATGCTTTACGTGCAACTTCATACTGCCGTATGCATAATCTTCTGGATGAACATAACCTGCAATATTTGCAGCACCTGCCATTGTTAGAATACTTTCGTACCATTACACATCTCAATGTATGCATACTCAGGTCACCATTCATTGGTTGAATTGTCTTTTAATACGGGATCGACAATTAAACTTGGATCTGTATGCACTTCATATCCCTAAGTTTGCGATATCTGCGGATCTTGGACCGATAGTATTAACGGCTTTTACCATCTTTAATCTCCACCACGATCCACCTACCAATACCTACGGTACGTACATCAAGAGAGAGTGAAATATGTCTTATGTCACCAACTTCAGTACTGGATCATAACCTTACCATCTTTTACGCATGAAATATCTGTTGATGTTCCGTCACTTCAAAGATACCATCTGTTAATTTCTCGTCCTATCAGCACCCGCAACACCAGCTGCTGGTCCAGACAGGATTGTTAGGATTGGACGATTTCTAGCTCTCAACCGTCGCTAACACCACCATCACAACGCATAACCATTAATGGGTTCTTGATGTTTTGCCTTCTTGATTGATTCATCTGTCACTGTGGCTGCACGCCTCTAAATCATCTTAGGCATGATACTAGCGTTTACAACTGCTGTACGTGTTCTAATGCTAGGCCATATAACTTGGAGATATCGTTTTGTGGCAGTTGATGAACATTCTGCTCTGTACAATGCTTGATAACTAAATTTCTAGGTCAGGATCATCAACAGAGAACGCCTCAGCTGCTACGATACTCATCCATCCCTTTTCTTGTAGAGACTTAATTGCGTTGATAATTGCCTCATCAATCTTTTTGATGTGTCAGAAGTATCTACAAACTCATTTTCAGAATAGGATACTTTCCTTTTGCTAATTCGATGTTATCGATTGTTGTATCACTCTTTTGATTTTGCACCCTGTAAACCTTTTTACCAAGTGTTACAACACCTACCTTTACAACATCACCTTCTAATAAGGCATTTGTTGCCTAGGTTTGTACCATGAGCAATAAATACAACATCATCTGGTTGAATGTTGTCTCTCCTCTAATCTCGTGTAATACTTGAACGATACCTGCTACACCTTCAGGTGCAAAGTGCGTTATGGGAATCTAACTGTTCCAATCCAACTCATATGTTTTGTTGTTAATTGCAAACCGCATCTGTAAATGTATACCTACATCATATACCAATCACGAACTTTCATATACCTCCTCAAATGACTATCTACAAAATCAACACAAGTTAAACTTGCTAATCATTTTAAATAACTGAGGGTACAAGAATAAGCACCCTTCAGTTTTATTTAATTGAAAAATATGCGGCTGATAATACTACACCATACTGCGATTACCCATAGGTAAAGGTAGTAATTTACGTAATGCTGACTGACATCTACTACAGAAGTTTTGCATGTCTCAAACGTTCTGTGTATTTGTTTGGGTCACCACAACCCTGGATACGTTCAGCAGATAAGAATGCACCCATAACTGCTAGTGGAGATAATGTTCCTAAACAATAATTAACGCTGCAATACCAGAACCTAAACCGAATAAGTTCATTGGTCACGGTAAAATGCTAAAGGCGCTAATAGTGAGGAAAAAGAATAGGACGTATGTAACCATAGACTTAGAGTGTTACAGCTACTAAGAATGGATTGAGAACTTCTTTTACCATTGGTGTGTAACTGCTCAGTAAAGGATACCGATACCTACCATCACATCACTGCTGGACCAGCATCTGTGATACCGTCGTAGGCATGTCTTTGTAAGTGTGTTTCATTGCCTTTTGCGAAGATGTTGATGTGAATAGTAATGCCCATCGTACCAACCATGAATGCAGGGCAAACTGGAACCTTACAGACCTGCAACAAGTACGATTGGGATTAATGGTGTCATCATTACTAGTCCACCTCTAACACCAGTTAGTTGTGTTGTTTTTGCAGCTTCTGCTTTGGCTTAGAGTTGAGAATGCAAACTTGATGCCGTTCTTCTTAAATTCAACGAGATCACAAGATTAATCTAGCTACTGCTGTAGCTGCCGTGAAATTAAATCTCAAAGTTACCGAATCGATCGATTTCAAGTGAGAAGATACCTGCCGACATCTTCAGTTAGCGATGTTTGAGATGTTGAAACCTGTTGCCAGATGACATTAAGAAGATTGATGCTGCTGATAAAGCGGAACACCGATGAAATCAAGATTGGTAATACGATAGAACCAACCATGATGATGGAGCCAAGTCCATAATGTTGTGAAGAGTAATGCTACCGCAACACAGAGAATCGATGTTACAACTAATGGCTTATCGCCACCTAATTCGGCGGATTTCTAGTGATATTTTCTGTAATACCCTGTCTTGTTCATTAATTGGCCTAACCATGAGACCGAGAAATAACCGCCATGATGAGCTGCGTCCCATACGAACAGTTCCGAGCTTCTAGAACTGCCTGCAACCATCCGATTGCTACACCATCAGCGTTTACACCAATTGCTGGAACACCAGCAATCAAGCAGATACAACTGCCATTAAAAGGGTAATGCCTAGTAATGCAGGAATCTGTCATCATCAATGCTGCGATGATAACGAAGGCTAAAATAATTAAAATACGCAAGCATATTCAAATTCCCTTTCCTATATGAACACGACTGTTGTCTCTGGTTCCCTAAACAAATAATAATTCATTTTCGTACTTTTTCAGCCATAAGTGGTGATAAAGTATCCGATTTTCTGTGTGGACCTGTATCAGTTCCACATGTTTATTTTGGAGTTTGAGTTTTTGATAGAACAAAGGTCCATACCCATCATGAAGATCGATATCAAACATCGTACATAACGTGTTTAGTAACTGATTCATTCTTTGTGCCTGTATTTTCTGATAGAAGTTCTTTACAGAACTCCGAGCGTAGTAGAACTTTGATCCATCAATCGTAATCGTTGTAAATACTTTTCTCACCATACCATCACATGTGCACAGTTACTTTTCTCATGTAGTGTTTCTTCATTGAATGCATTTGTGATCGTGAAAACTACTGCATATTTCTTCACTGATTAGGAAATACGTAACTGGCTGCTGAGTGCTCTTAGTAAACTAATAGTCGTAGAGGCGTATCCCGTATCGTAAATCGTATTTAAATCACTAGGCTGTACATCATCCTGCAGCTAAACAAACCAATCCCACGTATATTTTGGTCTGCATGTATCTTTACAGTTTCTACCAATAATTCAAACAAGTCATTACCCGTTACTCTTTGTTTCGTAATGCATGTCGACAAGCGTTTCTCACACATATCGAATAAACAGAAGAAGACTGAACGTCGACTGATTTCCAAATACTGCGACACTTCCAAAATCTGCAGCGATAGATAAGTCTTTTACGACTTCTACCCTTTTCAACCGTCTGTGTGCCAGTTTCCACAATGATTCCTTTTGCCTAGCAAATCTCCAACAATTGAACTGACAGTACTTGGTGATAAACCCGTTTCCTGTGCAAGTTCAATGCGTGAGATACTCCTTGCTTGCATGATCTGTTGCAGTTAAATTGTATTCTGATTTTTTAATGTCTTTTAACCCTGTTTTCCCATACAGCTCCTTTAATTCGGACTCGGAAATAAATCCGTACTTCTAAAATACACCTAACTGAAATGCAATAGAAATATGTAAACGCTTTCGTTTTTGCATAAAAAGTACTCTAGCGATAGAGTACTTGATTTTGATTAACGATATTCACCCAGCTTTTCATGCATATCTTTTGCCATTTAGTGCATTCAGTGCAGTGTCTGTTTGATTTGCTAGTACTGTTGCCATACCCGCAGCTTCACCCATATCAATGCAGGTTGGAATAATTCTGACACTTGCCTGCATCAAGAACGTTGTAGAGATACATCTGCACTGCCACAGCAAGGTTTTCTACTTCATTTGTGACCATCGCACGATGTGGAATTTTCATAGTAATCGCCTGGTTGATAGTGGAAATCTTGTGTACAAACTCTTATTTGCGGAATGGACATCGATCTACTAGTCACCACGGGCTATCAGTCTTCGATATCTTGCTTGTCTTGGTATCTTCCTCATGCATCAAAAGTTTCACCAACAATCTGCCATGATTCGCTGTACACTAACATGTCGCTACTTGTACCAAATGGCAGTTTCTCAAAAGCCTGGCATCATTTCCTTTCAAGAAACGAACAAGACGACGAATACACTGATGACCATATACGATAGCAGCGGAACGCTCCTAGCGCATGTGTGTATTCTTTAAATCCACTAAGTGTAGGACAGTTAAAATGACATTGTCGCCTTCTTATCAGGAATTGTGAAGTTTTGGAAATAGTGCATCCTGTGGAATCAGGATACCTGCCTCTACACCCCTTACGGAATAGCGCTCCATCGCAAAGTTCTTACCAGCTACCATCGCTGATTCAAAACTGGTCACCCTTTGATACGATGAATACTGTGCGTATCATCTGGTGAGAATACATATTCACGATATTTTTCAATGTCGATACCACCAACTCGAAACGTGAGTGAAGTAATCTGGTTATTCCCTCTTCATCACACACATATACCTCAACACCAGACAAACGCGATAGCACCTGCATCACCACTGGCATCCACGAAACTGTCTTCCACCAATCGCAACTAAGCCTTCAATCGTGTTAGCGATTACATACTTAATCTGTGATCTTCTAGAAATACATCACAAACAGACGCATCATAGAGTAATTCACCACCACAGCTTGTATAAGACTTTCCCACGCATCTGCCATGCGCTTCTGCAGAAAACCATCTTTGGGCAGTTCCGTGTTGGTCACGTGTTTCGCCTATTTCTTCATCTCATTTTCAAGATCGTAGAAATTCTGTATGATGATTTGTAAAACGAGCGCATCATCGATTGTACAAGTGCGTTTGTAGCACTACCACCAAGACGAATTGCCTTATCAATGATTAAATGTAGAAAAGCCATTCTTAGCTGATATAACCTGCTGAACTACTGCACTACCTCCACCGACAATGACAGTATCATAGGTTTTTAAAACCTTTAGCTCTCTCTGGAGCCATATTGAATTTTTAGTTTTCATAATTTTCCGTCCTTTGTATTTGTAGTTATGCCCCCAAAAAGAACAGATTGTCAAATACTCTTTGAAGTGTATACAATGAAAACTAACAGGAGTAAAAAGCATATGAACGATAAACAAATTTTTAGACGCAATTAAAGGGACAGTTGATTGTCTCTTGCCAGAGCATTGCCTGCTGAACCATTACACGAGCAGTTACATCATGTCCAGGATGGCTTATGGCATATTTGGGCGGTTCGAAAGGATCGTACAAAATAGCGTCAGAAGATATCATTGAGATTAAAAGACCAGTGGGTTACCGTGATCGGTATTATTAAGATTGATTATGCGATGACCAGATGTATACATCACACCAACAATGAAAGAAGTTGATGCGTTAGGTAGAAATCGTGTTTGAAGTCATCGCAATGGATGCCTAAAGCGTACACGTCCTGGTCAATTAGATCCAGATACCTTTCTTCAAGGCTGTACGTAGAAAATATCACGTGACCGCTATTATGCACTGATTGTTCCAACATTGAGAGAGAGCATGCATGCAGCAGAGAATTAGTTTTGACTTACTCGATGCTAACAATGGCTAGGTTATACAGAGTGCTACAAAAGGCTGCAAACCACCTCCATACAGAATGAGTTAAGACCCTGTAGAACAGTGTGGTAAACCTGTTATTGCGGAAGGAAATATCTCACTCCTGAACAGTGTCGTCCAGTGATGGATATTGATGTACATGCTGTTGTTGTAGGTTCCGCAATCACTAGACCACTCGAAAGTCACAAAAGAAGTTTAAGGCGGCTCGATGCGTAAGATTGTTACTCTAGATATTGGTGGCACTAAACATCAAGTTGGAATATTTCGAAGATGAAGTGCTTGTCCAAGAGCAGAAATGTCAACACGAGCCAAACAAGGCGCAAAGATGTCATTGACCGCTGTATTGCATTCATCAAACAATATATGCCATGATGGCATTGGTATAGCACCTGTGGACAAGTCAATACGACGATGGTCTATCCACTATGCAAAATGAAAATATGCCCGGGTTATACAGGCATGCAAGTGAAAGAAGATATTCGAAAAGATTCAACGTTAAAGTCACAGTTGAAAAATGATGTGTACGCCGCTGCTCGCGGTGAAAATCAATATGGCGCAGGCAAAGACTACGAAAGATTTCATCTGCTTAACCTATGGCACTGGCATTGGTGGAGCGTATATACCTAAATGGGCAGACCATGCTATGGTGCAGGTAAATCTGCAGTGTCATGCTAGGCGGTATGATACGCAATCACAACAATCAATAAACCATGGGATGGCGGTTACGAATCTCTAGCATCCACAACTGCACTTATCAAAAATGCGCAACAAGTTAATCCACGTGCATTACAAATGGAAGAATCCTATCGAGCATAGATGAATCCAGAAATAAAGCTGGTTTTCGGATGCTTGATTGAACAGATTACGATTAGCTTAGGTTCTTTAACACACGTATATAACGTACCACTATTCATCCTTAGTGGTGGCATTCGAACAAGAATATGTATTTAACAATATTAGAAAGCATATCAAAATATATAATTCAGGCTTTGGTGGTGTACAAATTCACCAAGCAAAAGCTTGGAAATAAAGCGGGTATCTATGGTGCTTGCATTAAATATCAGTAGATAAATACAACAAAAGGAGTGGTGAATTCACTCCTCATGTTTATTCAGCGTGTGTTAAATTACGTTCTTCACGCATCATAATATACAGGGTTTTTACTAAGCGATATAACATCTCATCACCCACTGCCAAACTTGGTGGTGGGTGCTTGAATCTTAATTCCTGTTACTAAACTTTCAATAGTATTCTGTATATCAGATAAGATAATACGCTTTGTAATCTGTGTCATATCCAGACTCATGATTGATTTCAATCTCACTCAGTCTAGTCGCAAAGCTTCACCTGCTTTTATCCATGTGTTTGATATCACATGGTAATGGTTGTTGTATCACCATCAGCATATACCTTGCCATCTCTATACTCAACCTCTGTAAGTTAGATTCACCTAAGAGTTATGTACGAATAAATTTACTGGCTTGTTATAGGTTCTTGCGGAGTACTAGATTTGGATGATTTCCACCCTTGTTTCATAACAAGTAGACGATCAGATAACGCTAAGGCTTCTGATTGGTCATGCGTTACGAATACGATAGTGAAGTTGTATTCCTTTTTGAAGCAACGATTTTCGAAACGCATACTCTCTCTTAACTTTGGGTCAAGGTTGGATAAAAGGTTCATCTAATAATAAGATACCTGGGTTAACAACAATAGAACGTGCTAACGCAATTCTCTGCTGCTCACCACCGAGAATCGTCAGATGGGAATACCTTTCTGCTTGGTCTAATAAAGTTCGTCTGTAGCGCAAGATTGATTACCGTTCTTCAATCTCTGCCTTTTGGACGTCGAACTTGTAATGGGAAGGCAACGTTTATCAAATACGTTTAAGTGTGGCCACTGCGCGATGCCTGGAACACCATTCCTAAGTTACGGTGTTCAGGTGGAACGTATAAGTTCTTCGCCCCGTAGATACAACCTTACCCTCTAAAGAATTCTCACTCTTCACCAATCTTCAAAACCTGCAAGCATACGTAATGTCGTTGTCTTACCACATCAGAAGGACCTAAGAATGAAAACATTCTCCCTTTCTTGATTGTTGAGTTGAGTTATTCACTGCTGTGACTGTACCTCAAGTTTTTGTCGTATAATCTTTTCTTACATTAATTAATTCAATCTGATTCATATTTATACGCCCTTTCTTTCTTTAGTAATAAAGTTGATAATCAGTTCACAACAACGATTAATAGGTGTGGAGAGTTGCAGAGTGCTGAAGCCTGTGTAATATATCCATCACTAGCATGACATATAGATGTACACCTAAAGTTCTTGTATATGGTCCATACAAGGGAGTGAACTTGTTGTTAATTCACGCATTGCTTGGCAAGAAGATTGGGAAAAGCTGCGTAACATCGCAGGACGGATGAGTGGAAGTGTAAGGTCCTTGAGGATTCTTACAGAAGCACCACAAGAACGTGACCTCTTCAAGGATGGGTGTACCTGTCTTAAGGCAGCGGAAGCTGCGTTCATAGAGAATGACAAGTAACGTGCGATATATGCAATGAAAATAATCCATAGTGTGTTATATAGATTGATATTTAAGATCTTTCCAGACCATGCAAGGCCAAAGCACCGATTGCAAGTACTGTACCTGGTAAAGGAGTATGGAGTGTAGCTAGAATTCCGGCACCCTTTCCCTTTGGCCGATCTTGATGATTACATGCAATCATTACACCTAGTGCAACATTGCGAAGATACCTGAGACTTCACTGCTAAGATGAGTTGGAAACACCATCACGAACCATCTTGTTGTTGAATAAGATGTTTGTGCAGTTACTGAAGTCCAGTTACTTGGAACAAGTGGTAGACCGATAAGACTTCAATAGACCAACTGTAGTACATCATTTCCTAATGGTAACAACGATGATAACTAATGTCACGATAGAGATAATCAAGAGAGAATCTTAGCGGAACGTAATTTAATTACTGTTGGACGCATACTCTTCACCATGATAATGTCATGGCTTCCAGACTTCGAGATAGCCTTCTGTAATACAAGTGCTACAGATACAACAACAACTAATAAAGATAGATAGAATTGTCGTTTCCACGAATACCTTGGATCACCAGCTGCACGGTTAATGAGCTGGAAGATACGTGTTGGTAATATGTAGATGTTCTGTGAGAATCCTAAGATAGAAGGAACACCGAAAGTGTGATAATGATGAAATCATAATCAATGCACCAGATGAGATTGCAGGGCTAACAAGTGGTAATGTAATCTTTACGAATAACATATCTAATGAAGCACCAGCAATACGTGCAGATTCTTCTAGTGTTGGGTCATTCTATCTAATGCACTTACTACCTGCATGAATGGGAAGTAGTAGAAAGCTTCAACGAAGATAATTCCCCAGATGGAGTTGATGTTAATAGGTGCCTTTTCGTTGAGTGGAAGGTAGTCTTAACCAGTTGTTTAAATATCACCCTCTACCCGATAACAATAAGTCCCAAGCCATGGCTCCAAAAGAATGGAGGGAACATGTGGAATACTAAACAATGCACGCAATGAATCCTTCATGGGATATCACTACGTCAAGTAACCATGCATAGAACAAGCCCATGGTAGTACCAAAATTGTTACCCAGAATGCACGTGGTAATTGTATTCCACATTGCACCGATGTTTTCTTTATTCAATGAGAACTTTGAAGAAACTATCTAACGCTGGTTTTCCATCCACGAATAAGCATTTACGATAATGGAGCAACCGGGAACGTATCGCAATAATCGCAAGGATGATAAAAGGCTATGCATATCATAATTTTATCTAAAGAAAACTTACGACCGTCTAGCGCAGTTTAAATCATTGTTAATGATTTGCGGCAAAACATTATGCCTCCTCCTTTTCATAATGAACTTACGAACAAACTTCAAGCTTTTCAACTTCTTGGCCTTCGCTTTGCCTTGCCGTACTTATACATCTAAAGCAGATTGTTGAAGACGGATTTGCTTTATCACCTAATTGAAGACAGTAGTTGTAATATTTCCTAGGAAAGTTTCTGTAACTACTTTACCCTTAATCAGGACTTTCTCATTATCAAATACTGCATCCATTGGTCTAAATGCTAATTGATATACCTTTGTTGGATTTTCCATGCAGACTTATCATCTAGCTTCACCAGTCATTTCTGCGCATTTGATATAGACGCCATCTTCTGTCGCTCAACATCTACGAAGTTACAAATCACAAAATTCAAAGATATAACGATCCTAGAAGCTTCATAACGATATCGCGTCATTACTAACTGACGCATGTTACCCTGTTGATCCATGATGCATAAGCCCATCACATAACTCTAAAAACCTTCGGTCATGAGAGATATAAACGATTGTTGTTCCAATTGTCTTTTGAATCTCACGAATTTCCTTCAACATCTCTTGACGTAGTTTTCAAGTCTAAGTTTGTGATAGGCTCATCTAACACGATTAACTCCTTTTGATGATACAAGTGCACGAGCAATCACTCCACGCTGCTGTTGTCCACCAGACAACTGTGAAGGTAGATGGTTTGCTAGTTTCCATCTGTACCTGCTTGAGCGCATTCATTGCAGATTTCGCATTTGTTTCTTATCCATTCTCTTCTTCTTTAATGGATGTTTACGTTTTGCCAATACTGTTAAATGTGGCCATACCGCATAGTGCTTGGAATACACACCCAATATTTCTTCTTCTCTGGTGGGATATTAATTCTCTTTTAGCGTCGAAGACACAAGTTTTCTCCAATAAAAATGGACCCTGTTTCAGGCTTGATAAAACCACAGAGAAAGTCTAATCAATGAGGTTTACCGCACCGGAGAGTCCAATTTACACCCTACAATTTCGCCATCATTTCTTTAATGATAGGTTTTGGATACTCTTTTTGTCTCCATAGTCAAAAGATCATCTCGTTAAATTGTACTTTTGCCATGGTTTTCTCCTAGTTGTTTATTTTGAAAATCTTGCATTTGAACTTCTCTAAGATTTCTCAGCTCTGTTCATGGGATTGCCTTGTCATCCGCAACCCATTGCACGAGCGATAATTTCATCTAATGATAGTGTGCCTTCCCTTAACATCTCCACGGATTGGCATTGTCATTCTTCTCAAAATTTCTTTGTCCTTCCTTAGAAAGGAGTGCTGGTCATATAAAAGACTTACCACCTTCTGGGTTTTGGTGAGTCTTTGAGTAAATGCGATTGGACTAGATACAGCGATTAATCCTTTTTCTGGATATGTGAAACGAATTGTAGAACCCTTATCTGCTAGAGATTGTGTAACCTAGTCAACACTAGCCATAGCTTACTGCGACTACCTTTGTAATATTATAGAAGTTGTACCTGATTCTAATTCAGCACCGTGTTCCTTTAACTACTCGAAGAATTCAACACCATATTCTGGATTATTCATCAAGCCTAGCTACTAAGTAGAATGTTTGTTTCTGGATTCACCTGGGTCTGTCATAACGATTTAGCCCTCTTAAGTCCATCCTTTTAGTAAGTCTTTCCAAGTCTTTGGAACTTCATTTTCTGGAACGTGTTTGTATTTGTTGTTAATCCCATAACTACAAGACGTACGCCTGATAGATGCAAATTCTTGGATCTTGAACTTTTCGTCGATAATAGCAGCTTCTGGAGATTCAGAGCTTCTAAGATTCCTGTTCCTACAGAATGTTACATAGTTGGATGGTCACGGTCCATACTAAGTCAGTGCGATTTGACCAACTGCTTTTCGTCGCAATCTTTGTTGCAATCCTTAGATGTACAGCTGCGTAATAGTCTAAAAGAATATTCTGGGTGAGCAGGCTTCGATCCCTCCTTTAAAGCTTCTAACTGTTGATTTCCTTTAATGAGGGTACAACATAACCTTTGACTTTCCACCTGGGTTTGTATTTTCAGTTGTTGTTGTGGAGTTGATGCAGGTTTATTTGTGCATCCAATTAACATTGCGGATGCTGCAAGTAGTAAGAAAAATATCATGATTTCTTCCTCCTGGTTCACTTACTAACCATAATGTAGAAAAGACTCATGCATCTTTAAAACTTAAAAATTGTGATATTTATGTGAATATCAGTATTTAAATATCTAGAAAAGTGCTTGGTATGAATGAATCTACAAAATTACAGAACAGTATTGATAGATTACGAAAGCGATTGATTCTGATTGTCGCATTGTTTTTCATCTTTCGTAAGTCTATTGTTTGTTTAAAGAGTATCAATGACTCTAGAAAAGAAACAGTCTGATTGATTATCCATAAGACCAAAGAGAAACTGCATCTAATGGCAATCATTGGAGATACCGTTCGTTATGCAGCTTATAATACCTTCTATTCAAGTGAAGCCATCAGCTTACGTAATGCAACGGATTTATCTCAACTGCTACCACAAGCTGCTAAAGTGACCTACATGCTGCACTAGATGGTACAATCCATTTATTCATTCGATTTATCTATGTAAACAGCATCCAATACGGTATATACAACCAGATTCAGGGCTCATCTACCTGTGATCAATTTCGAGATAAGGATGCATTTACACCCAAACAACTCATTTATTGCGCCTACGCCAGCTATCGAAGAACGTTTGGGTCTATACGATTTACAATTTACAGATTTTGAGATACACGAAGTATCCATGGTTTGTAATATTGACGCATATCTTATTCAATCGTTCTCTATTTCGAGATACAGAGGCTACTGAATTCATCTATGAACCAGAAATGGATAAGTTTTTCAGTTCAACTGCAGTTCTAGTCTTCCGATTGAAACGCTAGAACTTTACTTCCGATAATGATAGTCACTTCAAAACCATTGGTGACTATGTATGCTTCTTCTACCAATCGCGACTATAGTTTGTATATCATTAAACAGGTAAAATCTAATACTATCATCAGTAGTATTTCTTCATATCTTCCATTATTTTTAGAGATTATTGTTATCAATTTATCCTGATTTTTGATTTTAGGATATTTCATCAATAAGTATTACTACACACCTCTCTGTGAAATCATGGATAAGTTTGAGCTTAAATCATCTTCTCAGAACTCCGTGAATAACGCTAGTTACACTTTGGATTCTATGACCAACAACACAAGATGGAAGAAGCAATGCACAAAAGCCAAGCAAGACTATCTTACAAAACTCCTCTTGAATCAAAACGTCCTCTATTAAGAAATACCTTAGATTTTTGATCAACAAGTGATATCTATATTTGTATCTTAGATAGTCTGACCAATAACACATTCTAGAATTCTTCGGTGAACAGAAAGAGTAGATATACTATTAACAACCTCACATACAGTCATCTCAAATACAGTAGATGATGGGCTTTTCGATGTACGAGAAAAACACATCACATCAAAGTGTTCTCGGTGACGCATAAACCTTTCTCAAGAGTATATACCTCGTATCAAAAACTATCCCAACTCTATTACCTACGTATCTCAGATTCTACTAAATTCTTCTATACAGAATCTGATATGCTACACTTTATGACAAAATTTCTCTCACAATTCAAGAGGCAGAACAACGATTACTCTATACCTTCGAGCATGGTCGACACGAAGAGATAAATAAAATCCTTCCAAGAGTGGTTTAATCTTATGAAACTCTGCATTACAATCTCGCTATTATTCTTCTATACAAAGTTATATTCTAGCTTACGTGATCGTATTCGTTCTATCACATCCATTTCAAGCTTACCAACTTACCAGTTTGAAAATAAGCTGAATACAATTACAGATATCCAAGAGATCAACTTATATATCCTAAGTCTCATGCATGCATATAATAAGTATCTTGCGAATATGAAAGAAGAAAAAATCCTAGATCTTGTATCAAATGCGAAGGATTATATTGATGCACATTTATGTGATACAGACTTAACTGCTGATAGTGTTGCGGAATCTATGGATTATAACGCTACCTATTTAAACCGAATCTTTAAATCCCAATATGAAATGTCCATGAAGGAATACATCAATATCAGCCGTGTTGAACTAGCGAAGAAGCTTCTCGTTGAAACAGATTTATCCACGTTAGAAATCTCTGCACAACTCGGTCTAGAAAACTCAAATTACTTCTATACATTCTTTAAGAAACATACAGGTAGTACACCAAATCAATATCGCATAGATCACAAATCAACATAAGTACATATTTACTTATGTTTTTCTTTTGCAGTACAACGTATTTATTTTTACTATTTTACCAAACAACCATTTTTCTTTTATGTTTTTCATGTACAAATAAAAACCAAGATATTACATACAGAAGGGGCCCATTATGGAACCAAAATTATAGAAAAATGTGCAGAAGAAATCTTTGCAACACTAGGTGGTAAAGAGAATATTATCAGTGCTGCACACTGTGCCACACGCTTCACGTCTAGTGATTGCGGACAATAGTAAAGTTGATATAAAGACATTAGAAAACGTACAGGGTGTACAAGGGTGTATTTAATTCTAGTGACAATTACAGATTATTATCGGTACCGGTACTGTAATAAAGTTTACGATGAATTCATCGCAATTAGTGGAGTAACTGGCGGCAGTAAAGATGATGTAAAAGGCTGCGGCAGCTTCACAAAATGCCATGGTGGAAACAACCCGATCAAGACACTTGCGATGTATTTGTAGCCAATCTTACCAGCTATCGTAGCTGCCGATTAATGATGGGTCTTGTAGAAGCATTAGGTGAGGCTATCCCATCCTTGCGCATCAGACAGACTGGTATGCATTCTTGAGATATGGCTTCTAATACATCCTTTGCATTCCTACCAGTACTTGTTGCGGTATCTGCTGCACATGTATTTGGTGGAAACATCTTCTTAGGTGCTGTTATTGGATCAGATGGTTCACCCAGCACTAACAAATGGTTGGGCAGCCGCAAACGGATCATGAAGTATGGTATCTATTTGGTAAAGGCTTCAATATCTTTGGCATCACACTCGGACAAGTCAACCAATTAGGCTATCAAGGACACGTGATTCCAGTTGTGATTGCCGTATGGGTACGAGTAAGATTGAAATCAAACTACATAGAGTTGTCCTCGAGACGATCGACTTATTTGCTAACATCACTTACAACTCGTACTATTAACTATGCTTTAGCAACCTTCATGGTTATCGGGACCGTATCTTGCGGCACTAGAAACTTGGGTATTATCTGCCGCAACAGTACTCGTTGCCAATCCTATCGGTGCACTAGCAATGGGCGCTCTATGATCCTATAACAGTTGTCATGGGTCTACATCATATGTACAACACGATTGAATTGGGCATGCTTAGTACAGGCGCACTAAACACATGGATGCCTATCGCATCTGCCGCAAACTTTGCACAGTTTGGCGCCTGCTTAGCAGTCGGTCTAAAGACAAAGAACGCAAAGCGTAAAACAATGCATATTCCATCCGCATCATCCGCTTCCTGGTATTACAGAGACCAGCTATCTTCGGTGTAAACTTACGCTTGATGAAGCCATTCGTATTCGCAGCAGTTGGTGGTGCTGTCGGTGCTCTTGTAGGAGCGATCTTCCACATTGGTGCAACAGCCAACGGTGTAACAGGTATTCCAGGCTTCCTCATTGCATCAAATCCACTCATGCCATACACTATCCTGCTACTTGTGCAGGTGGAACATCCTTTGTACTAACATTCTTATTCTGCACGAAGATGATGTGACTGAAGAACAAAAACAACGCTGCAACAGCATCTCACTCCAGTTTCAGCAACGAAAGCAGAAACAATTATCACTACAGAAAAAGGTACTGTCCTATCTCCAGTAAAGGAAAAGTTATTCTCTGCAAGGAAATCCCCAGATCCAGTATTTGCAGGTGAAGCAATGGGTCAATCCGTTGGTATTGTCCCAACAGAAGGAACAGTTTACGCTCCATTTGATGGAACAGTGATGATGTTATTCCTCACAAAACATGCAATCACGGATTACAATCCAAAGATGGTTTAGAAGTACTCATCCACGTTGGTGTTGATACAGTACAGATGAATGGTGAAGGCTTTGAGGCATTTGTAAAACAAGATGATGTCATCCATGCTGGTGATAAATTAATTACTTTCGACCGTGCTAAGATCAAAAGACGCAAATCATCCAGATACAGTGTATCGTTGTGACTTAACAAATAGCGCAAACTTCGAAAAGATTGAAAAAGCCGCATAAATACTTAAAATATTATTTTTTTGAAAAGATATAGTAATTATTTTTCATAAAACTATATCTCATCATTTTTCACATTTTATATAAAACTTCTAAAAGAATTTGGCATGATATGGGGCATTATAAAAAGGGGTATATATTTATGGAACGTGAAAAACTCTCATCACGCCTCGGCTTTTATCTTACTATCCTACAGGTTGTGCAATCCAGCTTAGGCAACGTCTGAGATTCCTGCTACATCGTTGGACAATATGGTGGAGCGAGCCTTCATGCTAATCTATATTGCGTGTCTATATTACTAGGTCTACCAATCATTATTATGGAATATGCTGTTGGTAGAGGCAGCCAGATATTGCTCTCGCCTTTGATGAATTAGAACCAAAAGGAACCAAGTGCATATTTATAAATGGTTCGAATGGGCGGTAATTACTTGCTTGCGACATGTATTACAACTATCACCAGGCTGGTTATTACTATACTTCTTAAGACATTACGTGGAGACTTCAATGGTTTAGACGCAACTGCAGTTGGCGAACAATTCAGTAGTCTAATGAACCAACCACTCAACATGTTTATCTTCATGTCAATTACAGTCATACTCTGTTTTGGCATCTGCTCTATGGGACTACAAAATGGAGTAGAAAAAATCACTTCTAAGATGATGGTTGCCCTACTCATCTTGATGGTAGCACTAGGAATCAACTCCATCTTCTTAAAAGGAGGACAAGCAGGACTAGAGTTCTACCTCAAACCAAACCTAGCAGCCATTCAAGAAGTTGGTATTGGTAAAGTTATCTTCGCAGCACTAGGACAATCCTTTTTACACTTAGTATCGGTATTGGAAACGAATGACAATCTTCGGTAGCTATATCGATAAGAAACGAGCACTCACTGGCGAGGCATTACACGTACTAGGACTAGATACACTTGTGGCAATCATGGCAGGCTTCATTATCTTCCCAGCATGTTTCGCATTTGGTGTAGAACCATCACAAGGACCAAAACTTATATTTGTAACATTACCAAATATATTTAACCACATGTTCTTAGGACAATTATGGGGAGCATTATTTCTTATTCATGTCCTTCGCAGCTCTTTCAACAGTTATCGCTATCTTCCAAAATATGATTGGCTTTTGGCTCTGATCTAACAAAAGTATCCGTTAAGAAATCCTCACTCATCAACGCAATCGTCATTATTGTATTATCACTACCATGTATATTAGGATTTAATGTATTGCAAACATTACACCATTAGGTGCAGGGCACAAATATTATGGACTTAGGAAGACTTTATCGTTAGTAATAACTCCTACTCAATTGGCTGTCTAATCTATCTTCTATTCTGCACAAGCAAATATGGATGGGGCTTTTAGTAACTTCCTTGCAGAAGCATAAATGAAGGAAAAAGCATCAAATTCCTAAATGGGCATCGCCTTTATGTGACCTATATTATTCCACTTATCATCATGCGATCTTTTATCCAGGGATATATCAGCACATTTATGAAATAAACAAAGATAGTGTAGAATCTTTCTACACTATCTTTCTTTATACTAAGTTTAATACTGCATTAATTGTTTACAACCTTGAGTCCTAAACTATTAGTAACTTCTTCTGCCTTTGATCCCTTAGGTGTATGGATTTCTACATCTGGGTTACAGTTCTTTACAAAATAGAATAAGTCTGTAATTTCTGTTACACTTGCTGGAATTGTAATAGATTTAATTGATGATGTCCCCCAGAATACTAATGTTCCAATACTCTTTGTTCCTTCTGGGAAAGCTACTGATTCTAATGAACTGCTCAGAGTTGAAAACATCATCTTCTACTGTTTCTATTGACTTACCAAAGTGGACATACTTTAGAGCTATCATCAATCGCAAATGCAGTTTTTCCAAGATATCGTACTGTATCTGGTAATACGATTGCCTCACAATGTTCCAAGTTCGCAAGACCACGTTCTCCAATTGCGATAACAGGTTTACCATTAATGGTTTTTGGTACACGAACAACCTTATCGTCAGAAGTACAACTATAGATAACATAACCTTCTTGCCATTCATCATATGTGATACTTTTTCATCTGTCTCTAGGAAGTCTTTGAGGTTCTTCTCAGTTACTTCAGAGTTGTTTGTTGTAGTTGTTGTGTTATTTTCTGTTTCCTTTGTTTCGTTTGTAGATGTACTTGTTGTAGTGTCTTGTTTTGGTTCTTTAGGTCCACAACCTACCAAACCTACAAGCATGATTCCTGCACATAAGCCTGATAATAGTTTCTTGTTCATACTATTCCCTTAGTCGTTTACTACTTTAAGACCTGCTTTTGATAGCCACTTTTCTCGCTCAGAATCTTTTTGGTGTATGAATTTCTACGTCTGTGTTTGATGTTTCAAGCAGAGAAAAATACTGGATCAATTTCAGTGACACTTTGCTGACTTTTAATGGTTTTAATAGAATCGTTATTAGCATACCATAAGCCCGATTTTTGTGTTAGCCTTCTGGGAACTCAACCTTTTCCAAAAGATGTATATGTGTTAAATATATTGTCATCTACCGTTTCTACTCCGGTTCCAAGATCAATATATTTCCAAAGCTTCATCAATTGTGAACGCAGATTCACCTAAATATCTTACTGTATCAGGTAATACGATTGCTTCACACTTTTCTAGGTTTGCCATGCCACTGTTGGCCTATTGCAATGACAGGTTTGTCTCATCGTCTTGGTACACGAACAACCTTTATCTTCCGAAGTGCAGCTACATAACATAGCCTTCCTGCCATCTCTTCATATGTAAAGCATTTTCGTCTGTCTCTGGGAAGTCTTTCAGTTCTTCTCCTATTTCCAGAATTATTTGTTGTGGTTGTTGTGTTGTTTTCGTTTCTTGTTTCGTTTGTAGATGTACTTGTTGCAGTATCTTGTTTTGGTTCCCTAGGTCCACAAACCTACTAAACCTGATAAGAGTACTTTCCTGCTACATAAGCCCGATAATAATTTCTTGTTCATACTATTCCCTTTAGTCATTTACTCACTTTAAGACCTAGACTATTCGCTACTTCTTCTGCTTTTTGGACCCCTTAGTGTAGGAATTTTACATTCTTATTTGAATTTTCTGGAAGAAGTAGAATACGTCTGTTATTTCAGTTACACTTGCCGGGATTTTAATATATTTGATAACTACATTATGAGAAAATGTTAATTTCTCAATTGATTCAAGACCTTCTGAAACTCAACAAATCCTAATTTACTACATCCATTAAATGCTAAGTCGTCAATCTTTTTAATGAAGTTCCCAACAAACAAAACTTCATTGCCTTATCCACTGTAAAACGCAGATTTTGAAATAACTCTCACTGTGTCAGGTAAAACAACCGCTTCACAGTTTTGCATGTTATTAGTCCTCTTTCGTCGATGGCTAATACTCGTTTACCATTAATCTCTTTAGGTACTACAACTACTTTTTCTTCAGAAGAACATCCTTCGATTACGATACCTTCATTCCAATCAATATAACTAAAGTATTTCTTATCTGTCTCCGGGAAGTCTTTTGAAAGTTCTCTCTGTTACTTCAGAGTTGTTAGTTGTCGCTGTATTATTTTCTGTTTCGTTTTGTAGATGTACTTGTTCGTAGTATCTTGTTTTTGGTTCCTAGGTCCACAGCCTACTAAACCTGGATAAGAGTACTGCTGCACACATAATCCTGATACTAGTTTCTTGTTCATACTGATTCCTTTAATCGTTTACTCACTAGAGTCCGATATTGATAGCAACTTCTTCAGCTGTCGATCCCTTTGGTCGTATGTATTTCTGCATCTGGGTTTGAGTTATCCTTAAAATAGAATACATTTGAAATTTCTGTTACACTTTGCTGGAATTGTAGTGGACTTTAATTGATGAGTACCCCAGAATACTAGTGATCCAATACTCTTTGTACCTTCTGGGAATACCACAGACTCTAAACTGCTATCAGAATTAAATACACCCTTCTCCACAGTTTCTACAGACGTGCCTAATATACATACTTCAGACGATTCGTCAATTGCACATGCACCGACTCCAATATACCGGACTGTATCTGGTAGAACGATTGCCTCACAGTACTTAAGGTTAGCAAGACCACGTTCTCCAATTGCGATAACAGGTTTACCTTTAATTTCCTTTGGTACACGAACAACCTTGTCATCAGAAGTACAACTATAGATAACATAACCTTTCTTGCCATTCATCATATGAAGTACTTTTTCATCTGTCTCTGAAGTCTTTAAAATTCTTCTCAGTTACTTCAGAGTTGTTTGTTGTAGTTGTTGTGTTGTTTTCTGTTTCCCTGTTTCGTTTGCTAGATGTACTTGTTGTAGTGTCTTGTTTTGTGCTCTTTAGGTCCACAACCTACTAAACCTGATAAGAGTACTGCTGCACATAAGCCTGATAGTAATTTCTGTTCATAAGAATACGCCTATATTTTCATGAATAGTATTAATAATATTTTGTTGTTAATATCCAATTAAACTGATTTAATCTTCACACAGTGTATGTTGTTGAACACATTGAAATCCTTTAAGTCTTTTATGGTAGTTTTAAGATTATTGTCACTTTGAATTTTTCTTAAAATGCCGAAAGGCTTTACCACAAATGATATTCATGTGTTTCCTTTCTCGGCTTTCCAGTTTACGTTTTACTGCTCTTATTGTTTCACAGTGCAGGATATCTTCCTACTCTGTATACGCGTAGGTAACTGAGTACACAAATCACAACTACGAGTGTGATGATACTTCCGAAGATACCACGAATGATTCCCAGCGCAACTTGATATGCAACAAAAGCTAAAACTGTGTAAATCAAACCGTTTGTAATCTTCTGTCCACTGGTTGCTTGGTATAGATACCACAAACCACCAACCGCAACTGCCAAACACGCAAGAATTAATAAAACTCTAACTGGAGTTAACCAACCTAATGGTGTACATAAGATAACCGCTTTACCGATTGCGGCCGCAAACAACATATTTATTCCAATGCGATATTGATTCGTATCATTCCTCTATCTTTTCTATTTCAATAAACGATTCATGTAATTTCTTTTCGCAACTGCTCGTCTCTAATCGTTGTTGCGATAGATTGAGGACCCAAATATGCATCCCTGTTATTACATGCATTTTATTGTACTCTGATGTTGACCGGAAGTCAAATTTAGTTTTTCATCTAGAACACTAAAGTCTACTTTTTGTCCAATTGCTGCTACAACTAAATCTCATGGAATGATATGTTCACTTCCTTCTACTTCATCGAAGTCGATCTTTCCACTTTCATCCGGTTCACCAAGTTCCATTGTAATAACCTTCACACCAGTTACTTTTCCCGTCTCATCACCGCAATACTTCTAATATTCTCAAGAAATGGAATGCAACTCCTTCATTGCGTGCATCTTTGATTTCACCAGAGTGTGGCATCCTCGCCGCTACGACGATAGATGATTTTTACATCATCTATGATACGTACAAGACTTCTTGAACAATCCATCGCAACATTACCACCACCCCACACAATGGCGTGTTTGTAATTCTCTTTGTGAGAAATTATATGCTTAACGTTTTAAATCATGCAAAGTTAATCCTGCAACACAGCCACCTTTTGCTCAAGACCAAACATATTTTCTACACGACACCAATAGCGACTTCAATGCGATAGAAAAACTGTAAGTCACTGAATGGAATATCTTTTCAATTGTAGTTTGAAAGGAAACTGAACTCCTGCAGCTGTAAGTTCATCCATCAACTATCAATAAAACTTGTATTGAAGGAAACTGTGGAATTCTGCATAACAAGCCCCACCTGCACGATCATTCATATCAAATAACTTCGACGTCATATTCACCAGGTTTGAAAAGAGTTTTGAATACTGTAGTAGTGTTGCAGGTCCTGCAATATATGCAATTTTCTTCTTGACATTTAATTTTCCTCTAGTACTACTTATTTTGGTTTGTACTTTGATATCTGTCACAAAACCACTTTCCATCATCTTGTTGTTCAAGTGTAATGACAGAATCTCATTGGTATATTCCTTGTTTTTGAAATTTCTCTGTATATCGGGAATAAAATATTCTCAAGCTTTTTCCATCATATACTTTGTAGCAGCTTCTTTACCGTCTTTCTTTTGGATTTCTGTCGTCCCACCGATAGTGTTGCAATTAGCGCCTTGTATTCTTCACCTGTAAAATATTTTTCTGATTTTCTAGTCGTATTTAAGTAGTCCATTGAGAAAAATTACTACATTTTCTTTCATTTACTTTTTACTTCTTTCGATCGTGGGTTTTCAAAAGATGAAGTTCTAATTTCCTTTCTCAATTTCAGCTAGCTCTAGCATCCTCAGATGTCTGCTGATGATGAAAACCAGCTGGTGTCTTAAAATGATGATTCAATCGCATCACATCTTCTGAACATCTTCGCTGGATCGATTCGCCTACCGCGATATCTCCGCTATCTAATGCATTGATAAATATTTCTGCCGTCTTTTTAGCTTTGACAGCTAGTGTGTTGGCTTACCAACCTGCTAAAACCAATAACATTGTTAACATTAACTTTTGTAAATTTCATACTATACCTCTTGTTTTTCAGACATTCTACTGTATCATATTTCGTCGAATATGATTTGGAATTCGTATTGATATTACGTCATAATAACTACATCGCCGACATAGCTCAGTTGGTAGAGCAACGCACTCGTAACGCGTAGGTCGCAGGTTCAATTCCTGTTGTCGGCACTATAAGACTAAAAGCATCTCCCTTTGTATGCATGATATGCATTCACACATGGAAGATGCTTTTGTTTTATTTCTCGTTATGCTTTAACTCTAAATGAACGCATTCAACATCCGACATCACCGGAACGTATTCTGTGCCACGTTGACGTGTTTCTGCACTGCCTGTAATCAAGATAACTGTATTACCTTGCATTTTGCGGCGTCTTCCACAGCTCGCGCAATAGGCTTGTTCACGGTTGATGATGATTTTGCTATGGTGCCTTTTCTTTTTCAACTGCTCTTTGCGATTTCCTGAGCAATTACCAGTGGATCTTCTTCTCCAGCATCTTCTTCAGTTAAGTAGATGTAGTCAGCGTATTTGCCTCGCAATTTCTCCAAGGTCATGACGGCGATCTTGTGCCTTCTTACCAGGGGCAGCAAGATAATCGCTGCATCGATATCCGGGATATCTCATTTCGTACAGATTCAAATAATTTCTGAAAGGATAACCGGTTTATGCGTGAGTCTACGATAGCGGTATATCTTTTCGATCGTTTTGATGTATAGATTTCCATACGTCCAGGAACCTTGCCTGATAGAGACCTTCTTGAATGTCACTGCAGCAGGAATATCCATACAAACGTTATCTGCACTGCACACAGTGCATTAGATACGTTAAATAACCCTGGCATCGATAGTTTAAACTCTTCGTCAAAAGTCACTTCCACGAACATTGAAGATCAATATCATTTCCAACTTTTATGAACATTGTAGACCATAGAAGTCGCATCTTCATTTTGTTTCGAGAACGTACTACTTTCTTTACTAGCTTTCGCTGCTTTCTAAAATCTCTTCATTAATGCCAGAATCTAAGTTTACTAGTCCATATGTACACTGCTCAAAGATACGTAACTTTAGACGAAAGTAGTCTTCCCATGTAGGATGTTCAACTGATGATATGTGATCATAGCCAATATTTAAGAATGCCGCAACGGAGAAGTCTACACCTAATACACGGTCATACTTCAATGCTTGTGAAGATACTTCCATCGTCACAAAGTCAATATTCGACTCAACTGCATTTCTGAAGTGTCTTTCTAAGTCGAGTGGCTCTGGTGTTGCGTGTGATTCAAAAACGTTCAACACCATCATAGGTGCCAATCGAAGAAATCACGGCACTTTCTTGTTTCTCAATACGTTTTAGATATGTATCTAAGATTGTCTTTACATAATATGTTGTTGTAGATTTTCCTTTTGTTCCAGTCAGTCCAATAACATTCAGTTCTTTCCATGGATCGTTGTAGTACATCGTCGCAAGGTTTGCCATTGCATAACGCACGTTTGTTAGTGGAATCCATGGAATATTCACTTCTGGATATTCTACTTCACTTAAATATGCAAAGGCACCCTTATTAACTCGCATCTTGTAGATATTGTGCTTTGAAATGTACGCCTTTTGCACAAGAATAATGTATTACTAACAATCTGCTGTGAATCACAGGAAAACAAGTTCCACAACAGTATTCATGCATGTATCGGATAGGTTAACATCACTCTAATACATTTCTCTCTCTTGTAAAAAGAGAGATATAGTCTTTTAATAAGTATTTCTTCATCTAAACCTCCTATACATGTAGTGGTTCACGGTTAAAGAAGCGAATGCATTCCTCTGCTAAAAACCCTCCATCGCATCAATATAGAATGAAGGAAGTCCATGATATTCACGGTATGCAGACAATTCTGTACAACCAAGAATTGCACAGTCACGAACCAGCATCTCTTACCGCTTTATCAATGGCCGCAAAACTATGCCGATTTCCCTTTTCTCCACGCTTGATTTCATCATAGATTAAGGACATCACCTTCTTTTGTGTCTCAGCGTCTGGTTGCCATGCTTGCATACCTGCAGCTTCAATCTCACGATGATATACTCCTGTCTTAATTGTGCCATCAGTCGCAAGAATCGCTACCTTCTTGTGATTTGTTTGAGCCATACGTTTTTACCGTTTCTCGTGGCATATGAATAATTGGAATAGAGATTTCCTTCTGTAAACGGTCTGCAAGTAGTGTGACGTATTACATGGAATGCAATACAGCACATTACTACAAGATTCTAATAGATGACAATCATGTAACATACGTTCATATACGATATTCTCATTGCCAGATAGAATTGCAGTTGTACGGTCTGGCATCTTTGTATCAGATAATATTATCGTTGGAATATGATCTTGGTCACAAAACCGCATCACGTACGATCCAGAGATCCACTGATATAAGATTTGTGTTGCCTGTGGACCCATTCCACCTAAGATACCTAATTTCATCTTTTGTCTGTTCCATACATGACACCTCTATGATTTCTTTACTGCGTATGTCTCGTAATTCTTTCTTTGTTCTCTAGTTATACTACAAACCCATAAGCGATGGAAAAAGGTTCTTTTCCCCTTATATACAAGGAGTTTTGTATCTTACCTGCTTTTTCTAGTTGTTTCATCTTTGTCGTGGTAGGAAGACATGATAAAGTCTCTTGCGACATCAGATGGGTACAACCTGCCATAGACTTTCATTCTCACAGATTTCAAATGGAGTTCTTTAGTCTTCGATGTAATCTTCCACAAGATAACGTCGATATTAAAGCCTGCACATGTTACATAGTAGTTACTTCTGCCTTGACGACAATTAATCGAATAGCTTTTAACTTGCCATCGCGTTCATCATATTTCATATCGAAGTTAGAGAATCCAACATAGTGGATATCTTCTAAGAACTTCTTTAGTTTTATACAGATTTCTTCGTTCTTCTCTGTCATGATAACTGCATGATTTCCTAATCCATGAGGTGTATGTTCTTCCAGTAAGACATGTCCAAGACACATCATCTTAACCTTTCCATTCTTATCAGAATAGTTTGTTAATACACGCATATAAGAGTCATCACCAGAATACAATCTTGAGATGATCATTGTCATCTGGATAACCAGCCGCATAACAACGATCTAACACATCATATAATCTCTTCCATTGTCTGTAAGATAAATACCTTATCATTGCCTTCAAACGGATGTTCCTAATAGGTTACAGAGTTTGAAGGTTTACAGATGAATGGTGCTGCAAATGGCAATGTAAAAATCATGACCCATCTCTTTGTGATAGATAAAAGTTGCTGGATGGTCTAAACCATATTTATCGACACATCTCATAGAATTTTTCTTTGTTGATAGGATATTTAAAAAGTTCCAGCATCAATCCCTGCTACGATACAATTCTTTGAAATAAGTGCTTATTTTCAGCAGCTAGCTTTACGTATGCATCACCACAACCTATCGACAAGTACTTTTCCATCTTGGTGACTATGTTGCAGAAAGTCACAACATTCTTTTACATACGCATCTGCATCTTCATTATTTTCACATGCATGATAATCAATTATAGAACTACGATAAGCAGGTCCAGATAAATATTTGCAAAACATGTGGGAACGTAATCCATACGCTTCATGGAACGCTCTTGCAACAGAGTATACGTTTATATCACCACCAAATAACAATGGATAGATTTTTCCTTCATAAATAGCCTCTTTTCTTTCAATCTACTTCGTTTCATTATACTACACAGTTGCTTTCTGTTTCAGAATCGTCCTGAAAGTAGAAACATAGCAAACACAATTGCATTCTATACAGCAAAAACTGACACCACAATTCCAGCCACTTTATCAAAGTAGGATTTATTCTCTCTGGATAAAATACGTTACAACCATCTAAGTGGCTGCTCTCGATCCTAAATAAACTATATCTATCAAAGGAATATTCTCTGTATCTCTACTACGCTGAATCGTCATTAGATAGTTACCTGGTTCTGCGTCAAACCAAAAGTGTTGTCTAGAATATTGTGTAAAGCTACTTCTTTCTATTTTGAACTTCGTACGATATAAAGGGATTTCTCTACCAGTCTCCACTTCGTTTATCACAATGTTCAATCTTGGGTAAGAAAAATTTACCTAGTGTACCCTGAACCAAATCGCAAAACTACCTTGTTCAGTGATTGTAAATTCATCACAATCAAGCGAGGCCGGCATTTCAAAGATGCTCTTAGCAAATTCTTTAAAACGTATTACAAACACAATTGTACCAATGAGACACAATATGCCTACCAGTACTATTAATATCACTAGAGCCTTCATAATTCCTCCATAACATCTCTTCTATTTTATCAGTTTTACCCTCTGTTCACTAGGTATTAAAATGAGATATTTTTATACATCTATGCTATACTTGTCATATATATTTTGAAGAATATTGAGACGTACGAGGTGAATATATGTCATGATCAAAAACAAAAAAAGAAAGGTGGCGTCAGTAAGGTTTTACTCATACTCTTAGGGGTTGTGAGTATCATCGCTATTGGTGTATATATTGCAGAGTGTTATCTATTTCCAACAACACTTCTTCTACCGCACAACAGTTGGTAATACAGATGTAAGCTTTATGGATGTAGATTCAAGTATCGATACACTTACAAATTCTACAAACACATATAAAATTAAAGTGACCGCTCCTGGAGATAAGGTTTACGAAGTGAAGGAATATCTCACTCAGCCTTGCAAGTGATGCAAGCATCTGTAGAAAAGGAAATCAAGTCACAGAATGTATTTATTTTATCCCATCTCTTTGATTCAACCTGAACACAAAGAGATTAAAGTAGAGATACAGTGAATCAAAGCTACAAAACAATTAGAAGAATTGATCATTAACAAAGATCCTTGTAAACGCAACAATCTCAATTCACGATGATCGCATACAAATGTTGTTGAAGCGAAGTATGGTGCAGATACAGCTGCAGTACAAAAGGAAATTGATGAGGCCATCAATAAATCAAAACCTACCAATTAACACTGAATAAAGACAACTTCACAGCACCAGAAATCACATCAGAATCTGGAGCAGATTACAAATGCTGTAAAGAAGATTGAAATCACTTCGAAGAGTGCAGTATCCCACATACAATTGGTTCTCTCCAAGAAAGTTATGGATAAGGCATCTGTACTAAAAGTATTAATATCTCTGATACATACGATGTGACCGTTGACGATGCTAGTTACAAGCATTATGTAGAAGAGCTAGCCGCAAACTTTTAATACCTACGGTGGTAAAGTTCGTACATTTAGAACACTGCTGGCGATGATATTCAAATCGGCGGTGGTGACTACAGTTATATTCTAGATAAGGATTCAGAATTCAATCAGTTAAAGTCTCGATCTTGAATCTGTATGATGGTTGAAAGACAACCAATGTGGTCACAAACAGCACTAGGTACTTTTAGAAAATGATATCGGTGATACTTATGTTGAAATCGATTACACACCAAGTCATGTACTACGTAATACATGGTGAACATGTATTCTCATCACCTATCGTATCTGGAAATATCAATATGGGTAGTGGTTCTCCAGATGGTGTCTTCCGTATTAAGTATCGTGTCACAAACACACACTTAAAAGGTACAGACTATGATGGTTCTGAATATGATTCACCGGTAAACTACTTCATTGTATTTGCATATAACATCGGCTTCCATGATGCCCCATGGCAACTATAGTTCGGTGGTGAGACTGTTATACATGTGCATCACATGGCTGTATCAACCTGCCAAATGACTCTGCCGCATATATAAATGCGAATGTCCCAGATGATATTGCTGTTGTAGCGTACTATCGTAATCCAGTAAATCTAACAGGTACCGCAAACGCTAACTCAAATGCATATTCATATCATTAAACAAAAGAAGGTTCTCGATTAACCGAGAGCCTTCTTTTAATATAACTTTAGCTCATCTGACTGCTGATCCCAGATAGCGTAATCCACCTCTCACGATGGTCAGGTATGTGATACTTTTCTTTTAAAATCTTTCCAAAATAAGCATTGACCTTCTTAGAACCATTCATATTCAAATGGTCTCCACGGTCTAAAGTATCTGTTGTCCAATCAAGGGCGAGCACGTTATCTAATTTATTTAAATCATAATATGTAACATCATATTGATTACATAACTCCTGAATCGTATCATGTCTTGCGTCACTCCAGTTCTTTGGAGAGGGTACACTTACCACAATCAGTTCAACGTTATTCTCTTTACATAACTGTGCGATTTTTTCAAAGTACTCTAGCGTTTCGGGATAGAGAGTTGTATCGCGCTTGTTGGTCTTCATATATTGGTCAGAGCCTTTATATGGGCGAATTCTCACACGTGCATAATACCCTACATTGATCCGCATATGCATTCTCCTTGGTTGCACCAAGTAAATTCACACTAAGATTGATCGTCTTATAGATATTATGATGATGTAGCACAGGAAATAGTTTTTCTGCCCACATCAACACAGAATCATCACTGTTATAGACTGCATTCTTGCGAATAAAGTGTTAGCCTCTAATACCACTACTGGTTTCTGATGTTTCAATACGTCTTCTAGAACGGTATAGCAGTCATTTAGACGCTGTGCACTACCACCTAGATTATAGGAAGCGATACCTGTTCTTTTTCCAATATTGGAAAGGAGAGAATGTATTACTGGCCTCACTGTCACCTGTAAATAGGACATCCAGTGTATTCTCTTTTTCTTGGCTCACTGCATTAATTTTTCGATTTACCAACTGAATATCATATACATTTTCATATCCCTTTGGTGTTACGAGATATGATGTAACCATCAGTAAACATATCAAACCAATAGAAACGAAACTGGTTTCAATGCTTTCTTCATACACTCCTTACTTTTTAGATGTAATACAAACTTATTCGGCTTGTAATCTTTGTACCATCACAAAGTAACGCAGCAGCGCTGTTAAAGTTTGCTGGTACAATATCAGATGCTGGAATCTGAATGTCATAATGATCATTCAAAGCACTGATAATAGATAAGATATCAGATGAGATCTAATACACCATCGTCAATCAATGTTGTGCAGTGTTCAAAATCCGCATCATCTTTTAATATCGTTCAAAATCTCTAATAGTTCTTCCATCTCCTTTTTGACGCTAGAATCCAGCGTACATCATTTTGATAATATCATATCCCGGTCCATACGCACCGAAGAATATTATATAAAATATCATAAGATATAGAATACTCCATCGTATAACAAGTGGTTTAGCTTCAAATATCTTTACGAATTGGATAACCAATTCTTTTTAAGACTATCTACAATCACCACAATCACAAATGCAAACTAACGGTAATGTAATCCCAGGCATCCATGCCCTAAGATATGGAATTGTTGACCAAGCATCTGCCCAATCAAAGCGTGTAAATAGGGATTGTATCATCGTGATAATCTGTGCTCCAGAAGAAGCCGCAAATACCATCTCACCAAAAGACATACAATACAAGTAACTTCAGAAAACGGAAGATACGGTAACCAAATCCATTTTGGTTGATATGAAATTTCTTGACAGAAGTTCTCTGTTGGTTTCTCCATGAATAATTCAGCAAATATCAAGATGGAAGTAGTAAATACCATACAGAATGTAATTCCATTGTGGACCATGCCATAAACCATTTGATATCCATACACAGAATAAAGCATTGTGGGTCCAATATACTTTGATGCGATTGTCTTTCCAGGTGTTGTTTACACCACTTCGTCAACTTCATGACTGGCTTTGAGAGTGATACTGGATAGAAAAATATAATCTCTAAAGAACGTACCTAATGTTATATAGCCAGACGATGCCAGAAATCGAAGCACCTCTGGCAAAGAATGGCTGTGTAAAGTTTTCTGGTAATATGATACCAAAGATTCTGCACCACCAATCGCAATATCAATCGATCCAGAAAACCATAGACAACTGAATCGTACAGAAGATGGCGACAACTAGCACAAGCCCGCCGGATGAATCATGTGCGAGGCAAAGATGGAAGATACGAACAGGCGCCAAATGGTCCGCAATCGCAACTCTCTAAACATACCCCAAAGAATACGCTCAAATCCAATAATCATATTCTCCTGTTCAATTGGCTTTCACCTTACTGTTAAAGTTTCACCAATCTCAGAGAAACGAGCAATCGGGCCCTCACACAAGCGTTGGAAAGAACGTCGCAAACAATAACAGTTTTGCATAGCACTGCTCACTGGCTCAATCTTTCCACTATTGATGATATCCGCTAGATACGAAACAAGCTGCAGTAGTATAGTAACTAATACTCAATTTGGAACCAGAATCTTGAGCGGTGTAAATGACTGCTGTAATACCCGCAAAGATACCTGTCGCAAAAAGTTTGTATACTTTAAAAGCCAAAAGTACCGCAAGATTCAACAAGATACCAGCCGTTAAAATACGTCTCTTCTGTTTCTTAAATACTTTTTATCTACACCTTCACGTGCCCTTTTTCATTTCACCTAATTTCTTACCGATGAAAAAGGTAATAAATGTTGTAATCAAACAACTATACTACCAACCACTGTGACCATACTCCCGAAGAATACCAGATTCGCAAATCATAGTACCATCCAACGATACTTCTGTTTTACTAGCTGCTGATATAACAACATCGTAATCGGTAGAAATATAACCAAATAACCTGAAAAGCGTTATACGATAAATTCATAAGTAAACATCTTTCCATTCTTACAAAATAACATTCAATATTATAGTGCAGATTTATAAAATTATACTATTTTCTGCCTAAAATTATTATTTTTATCGAATTTCGTACGATTCACACTGTCTTCACATATTTTTGAACTGATTTGTAAAAAGGATTATAATATAAGTAACATTAGTTATAACTAACCAGGAGGTACGATAATGAATCAACAACAACTCGAACGAATGCATTCAGATTTAGGATTTATTGCTGCCTTGGACCAATCTGGTGGATCGACACCAGCCTTACTGCATATGGACTTTGGGATGAGACAGCGTATGCAAATGAGAGGAGATGTTCGATTGTGTACATCAAATGCGTACACGCATCATCAAAACACCATCCTTCAACAAAGATGGTATCTTTTAGCCGCAATTCTATTTGAGACACAATGGATAGAGATGATTGATGGCAAAGTATACTGCTGACTATTTGTGGCAAGAGAAAGAATCGTTCCAATCTTAAAGATTGACAAAGGTTCATGGAAGAAAAAGAATCATGTCAAAACTGATGAAGCTATCCCAAAATCTTGCGGAAACACTCAAACATGCTGTCGAAGATCGTCATATCTTCGGAACGAAAGAACGTTCTGTAATCTACGACTACGATGAACAAGGTATTCGAGATATCATCACTCAACAGTTTGATATTGCCTACAAGTATGGAATGCTGGGTGCAGTCGCAATCATTGAACCAGAAGTAGACATTCACAACCCACACAAAGCAGAATCTGAAGCCTTTATGTTAGAAGTAATCAACGAACATCTAGCAAAATTAGATTCTGATGTAAAAAGTGATGCTTTAAGTTAACAATTCCAACAGTAAAGTAATTTATATGCGCATCTTTGTGAAGAATCTCATGTTGTACGTGTTGTTGCGTTATCTGGTGGATATTCACAAGATGAGTTTGTCACCTACTCACTCAACCACTGGTATGATTGCGTCCTTCTCACGTGCATTGCACGAGACTACGTTACCAACAAAAGCGACGAAGAATTTTGACGCAACTGTCAAGCAGCTATCGCCAAAATCTACGCAGCTTCCATCGTCATAATCAAGAAATAGAGTCTATTAAAATACCTGTGCAGAAAACAGCACAGGTATTTTTCTTTATTTCTATAAAATCTTTACATTGTAGAAAAAGATAGTATAGTATATGTATCATATTAGGGCAAACTGCTCAATCACTTCCATTTATTTGTACAAAATGAATGGTGACTTTCTACAATATTTTTCATGTATCATTCAACTAGCATCCTCAATACTACAACGATATTCTCGATCTATGAATATCAACTTTTCTATGTTCATTGTTTGTATCATGATGAGGAAGAAATGATGAAAATTTTAAAGAAACTTTTTGTCATCTTGGTATGCGTAATGATGACAACCCCACTTCACATACCGCAGTCATTGTAGAAGAAATGCCGACGAATACAAAGAGTACACAGAAGGATAATTATTGGGCTGAATTAAATTTGGTTCCAAAATGATAACTATAAGGGGTAGTCCTAGATATCTAAATGACTACTACAAGCAGTCGTTTAAAGTTGGTATAATAGACAGAACTACAATGAATTAGTTCCATTTTTCCCAAGTGCCGGATTTTCAAGCAGTCCACAAGTAGATTCCTGATGAGCTTGATGTGATTAATCAATGGTTTTGAATATATACTGAGATCTCCATAGACAACCCACCAACCCTACCCTTAATCGTTGGCCTGGTGGAAAACAGTGGAATCCATATAACTTTAATTACAGCAATGAATTAAATGAGGAATCACCGACTATAATGCACGCAGATATATGAGAAAGAGGATTATCTAGCTAGCTGTCAGTGAGCATATGATTGGTGATACAGTCGATTTAGATTTTGATGTAGATGTATCTCTTTTTGAAAGAAGACATTACTTACCCAATTTATCAGTCTTTTTAAACTGGAATTCCTGCGTGCATTATATGATGAAGGATAATATGCCTGAACTGTACAATTACACAATCAGATGGCGAACTAGTATTCGTTATGGATTTGCCAAAGGGCCAGAACTCTTGATTCAACTCACTTATACACTAATTGGATTGATGATCAACGCTATCCGTTAAGAAAATGATGGCAGAAGAGTTGTTGCTGCTAGACTCAACTGCACCTGCAAACTACGAAACCTTAAAAGATGTATACGCAAAGATACGTCTAGTAAAATCCCTGTGAAAACTAAGCATCGATGGTCTCAAGGTAACTGCAGATATTGAACCTAATCAAAATAGTACTGTAACAGGATATGTTTATGGCGCAGGGAGAGCTTATTCGCATACAACTGACAATAACGCAATTTCTAAATCAAGATGCTACAGCGACTGAAAACGATAATAGACATCATAGATCGTAATACCATCGTATTTGCTGGAAGACAACTTGCTAGTGGTAAAGATGATGGAGGCGACTCAAATAAGCCAGAACTCATCACATACTCCCTCAGAGTCAACCAAAACAAAGTTACATTTATGAATGATAGTACAACCCATGCAGTTGTTAATGTAGAACCAGGTAAATCTATTGATTCAGATGTACTAACAAATCAATCCATGCCTTTAGATCCAAGCAGAACTGGATTCTTCGTATTTAAAGAATGGAATACAGCAGCCGATGGTAGCAGGTACTGCATTTACTGGTAGTACAACCGTGAATAGTGATATGACAGTTTATGCAATCTATACAGCGGTTAACCAAGCACCGGTGTTGAAGTAAAGAACACAACAATTTACCAAGGTGATAATCTTGACCTTATGACACTAGCCGTTTCGCAGATGACTACGAAGATGGCAATATCCTAAATCGCGTACAAATTATCAACGACGGTGGTTTCAACAAAAGATGTACTCGGTACCTATTCCGTTACATATAAGGTGACGAGATAACGATGGTCTTAGTGCTACACAAGTAGCAACAATCACTGTCATTGCCAAAGCAAGTGTTAAAACTGCTGATACAACAAGACTTCCAATGTACGTTACATTATTTGGATTCTCTACAGTTATGGCTATGATACTTTGGATTTTCAAGAAACAGAAATTATCTTTCATTGCAATAACTAAATTAGCTCAAGGGAATTTGTTAAATACAAACTCCTTTTACTTTCCATTATTTATCTAGTAATTCAATATAACTGCCATATCCTTCCGCTTCCATCTTTTCAACCGGAATAAAGCGCAAGGAAGAACTATTGATACAGTAACGTAAACCACCTTTGTCTTTTGGTCCATCGTTGAATACATGTCCTAGATGACTATCCGCAAAACGACTACGCACTTCTGTACGAATCATACCAAACTGTCAGTCAACCTTCTCGTAATTGCTTCTGGAATACTGGCTTTTAGAAAACGCTGGCCATCCACAGCCAGAATTGAACTTATCCGTGGACAAGAATAATGGTTCTCCAGACAATATCTACATAGATACCCTTCTGAAATAATTCGTCATACTCATTTTGATATGGACGCTCTGTCTTCGCATTCTGTGTAACCTCATATTGTAAATCGGTTAACTTTTCTTTTAGTTCTTGTTTTGTTGGTTTCTGATACTCTGTTTCTAATATGGTACTTTCTAATCTTTTCATTCATGGGATACCTATCACTTTCTATCTAATATTTTTGTACAATGAGGTTACGAGTGTATGATATGGGAACTGATTACAGAACTCATGCATCGACAATCAAATTGAGCGCTCATTAACACGTATCGCTCATGAGATTATCGAACGAGATTGTTCATCTTTAAATGTATGTTTGGTAGGCATCAAACGCCGTGGCATTCCACTAGCGAAGAAACTAGCTGAAAACATCAAGAAGTACACAAATGTTGAACTTCCTGTCGGAGAGGTAGATATCTCTTTATGTCGAGATGACCTTACAGAACTTAGTGAAACTCCAACGACAACAGATATCAGTTTGCCAGAAAAACATTCAAGATTATGTAGTAATACTCGTTGATGATGTTATCTCATGCTGGCAGAACCATACGAGCTGCGATTGATGCGGTATTCTCGCGCTCAGTCCAAAGGCTATACAGCTTGCAGTACTGATCGAGTCGTGGTCATCGTGAATCACCAATACGACCAGACTTCGTTGGCAAGAATGTAACCAACCTCTCGTGATGAACTCATTGATGTTTCCATCGAAGGTATCGATGATGAAACTGTCGTAAAGACTCTATAAACTATAAAACATCGGCGTACTGATGTTTTCTTTTCTCGTTATAAAGCCGCAATTGCAGACTTAATCTTAGCGTGGTCTTCTCAGTTCCCTGAACGTCAACCTTGAGCGATTAATACACCACCAAAGTCCTTAACAATCTTATCACCAGCCAACGCGAATCTATCCGCATGACGAGCCATAGAACCAGTCGCAACAACACCCTTTAAACCAGCCTTGTTGTTTGTCTCAAGAGCTTTCAACTACACCTGGAACTTCACCATGTCCGTCTGTCATATGTGAAGAGGTACGTAGTCTCCATCAACCTTTTCACCACCATCAACGATTTGAATCGCATCTGTATAGCCCAGCTTCTGTCTTACTAATTCATCTGTATTTCCCATTCTTGTCGCAAAAACGATTTTCATATTTATATATCTCCTTTTTGTTCGTTAATACTAACTATGTTTTCCATAACTATATCATGTATGTATCTTTGCAAAATATATGCTCATGCAAAAGCAAGTTTTCTCTTCATAACATTTCTTAATATTTTTGTAATTATCAATATTCTATTGTTGCTTTTGGTTTCTTTGGTATTATCTACTAGGAAAATTATAAGATTTTTACAGCTCAAGGGGAGAACTTTATGAAGAGAGAAAATCAGCTGTCGCAGTTGCCTGTCTCACTTTCTTTTCTGTGTATGACTACAGTCACTCATGCTAAGGAAACAGTTTCAACCACAAGAGTGAATACAGTAGCCAAAACAGGGTGGCAATATACGAATGATAATTGGTACTACTATGACGCTAACGGAAATATCCAAACAGGTTGGATTTCTTATGGCGGTCACAAATACTACCTACATCCAAACGGTAATGATGGCAAAAGGTTGGGTATTTACCGATGGACATTATCAATACCTAAATAACTTTGGCATTCAACAATTTGGATGGCAAATGATCAATGGAAATTGGTATTACTTCGATGAGAATGGCGATATGGAAACTGGTTGGATTATATACAACAATAGAACTTACTATATGCGTCCATCCGGCGAAATGGCTACTAGTTGGGTCTATACAAACTGATCACTACCAGTACCTAGATGCCTTCGGCATTCAAAAGTACGGTTGGCAAAATGTTTATAATACATGGTATTACTTGGGTGATGATGGAAATATGCAGACAGGTTGGTTAAACCTCTCAAAATTATTACTACTGCAATTCATCTGGTGCAATGCTTACGGGCTGGCAGTTTATCAATGGTAATTGGTATTATATGGCTCCTTCTGGAGTCATGCTGAGTGGTTGGCAATATATTAATGGTCATTGGTATTACCTAGGTGATAGTAATGATGGTTCCATGAAATCCGGTTGGCAAATCATTCATGGTACTACCTATTATTTCAAAGCCAATGGTATGATGGCCGAAAATGGCTGGCTACTTGAAAATGGTACTTGGTATCACTTTAGAGCTGGTGGAGCACAAGACTATACACAAACTACCGCACCTACTCTAACATATGATAACGGTTATTATGTTAGTCCAATGAAGACAGGCAATTTCAATACAAGCGCAGAAAGAATTGAAGCGATGATTGCACGTGCATATGAATATCTTGGAACACCATATCGTATTTGTACGTCTTCTTACCCTGGTGATGGTGTTGATTGTAGCGGACTTGTCATGCAGGCATTATATGCGGCTGGCTTTGATCCATATCCTGCAACACCTTCTCACCATGCAAAACCAGAGAATGAATATGATTCACGTACACTTTGGGCTTATACACCTATGGCACACGTTCCAACGTCAGATTTAAGACGTGCTGATCTTGTTTTCTATAGTTCTGGTCCATATGCTCCGATTTATCATGTTGCAATCTACCTAGGAAACGGAAAAGTTATTGAGGCTTGGCCACCATATGTAACAGATTACTACGGTGTAACAGACTATCCGCACACAAAAAATTCTAGGTGTTGCTAGACCATTTGAATAAGAAAAAAGAAGGAATTTCAACTGATGAAATCCCTCTTTTATTTACCTAACTCTAATTTATCTAATACTGGACGAAGTACACGCATCATCATTGGAATAATAAAGCCTGCCACAACCATTTCCAAAATACCATTACTTGTAATCACAGTAATAATCACTGCAGAAACAGCTAAACCTGTCACATTTGCATAAACCTCACCGAAGAATAACCAAATCATTCCCATTACCATCAGTGTATGCATTAATGTCATACCAATCGCAATGATTGATTCTGCGATAAAAGTATTTTCTTAACTTTCTTTTAGTGTTGTATATAACAAACCAGAAAGGTATCCCAATAAGATGCGAGGCCAAAGGCAATGAGTATACTCCAGAAATTTCCATGAATTTCACCTACTGAATAGAAAGGTGAAAAAGCAGAAACTTGTTATCGTTGGCGCAAAGGTTGCCTTTACTTGTCATACCAAAAACAAAACCCAAGATTGCACCATCAGTTGGTCCAAGTAAGATACCCGCGAAGATGACAGGTATATGCATTGTTGTAATGGAAATTGCACCTAAGTTAAGATAACCAATTGGTGTCATTGCCATAATGAGTTCAATCGCAATAAACATACTTAGAATCGTCATTTTTCGAATTCTTGTTTTATTACCCATTTGAATGCCTCTCTATATTTTATACTCCACCCATTTGCCTTGGTGGAAACGAATACGTAATAACGTAAATCTTGTAAACTGATCCGATAATACTCCTAACCAAATACCTACTAGACCAAGTGAGAATACGGAAGTTAATACCCAGGTTAAAATTGGTCGGATAATTGCGACACTAATCAGCGCCACAAACAATGTATATTTTACATCACCTGCGCCTCTTAAGCATCCACCATAAATAATCTGCGATATTTGAAATAGTACAATAACTGCTACAAACCGAGCAATCATAACGCCCATTTCAACCACGGATTCATCCGTAAAGAAGAACTGATTTATCTTTCTTCCACCTACCAACAAACTCACCGCGAATATCACCGAAATTACTACACCAATTAATTGGCATACATGTCCATATGTTTTTGCAAGTTCTGGTTTTTGTTGTCCCAAGCTCTTACCGATGAGTGACACTGCCGCAACCTGCATACCATCCGCAAACGCAAAACCTAATGACATAATATTCATGCCCAGACCTGATATGCCGCAAATTGGTCTGTACCAAGTTTTGCGGCAAGAACAGCCGTTGTCATAAAACCTACACGCATAGCCCAGTTTTCAAAAAGAATATTTGCACCTAATTTTTGGATTGCATTAAATGATCCAAAGTCTGGTCGAATCTTCTCTTCTAAAATATAGGGTATCGAAATATAGCTATCCTTCTGAAATAAAGAATGTACACTCATAGTACAGGCAAATACCGTACCTAATACTGTCGCAAAGACTGCTCCAAATAAACCCCATTTAGGAAAACCAAAGTTACCACCTATCAATAGATAGTTAAAAATGATATTTACAATCGATGATGTTACATTCGTTATCATCGCAATCTTAGTATTGCCAGCACCACGTTGAGCCGCATTAATGACAAGCGATAATACATTGAATATCATTCCAACCTGTATCATGCGAAAGTAAATGACTGCACCCTCATGTGTATCCGCATTCGAACCACATATCGCAATTAACGGATTTGCAAAAATAACTGTTACAACCGTTAACACAACACATAATAGTACAATCATCATAAGTGCTGTCACCAACACCTGATTTGCATTCCTACGATTGTTCTGTCCAAGTCTTCGTGCGACTAATGCAGATACCGCAACGTTAATCGCAAAGAAGAAACTTAAACTCAGAAACTTTGGTTGAATAATTAAACCAGTCGCCGCAACTGCATATGTACCCATTGAGGAAACCATGAATGTATCGATAATACCCGCAAGAGACACAAAAACACTTTCCAGCACAGCTGGCCAGGCCATACGTATCGCTTCTGTATAATGTTCTCTAGCAATATTCTTTAACATCCTCATTTTCCCTATCTATTTGAAACCTCACTTCGTTTGAAGTGAGGTCATTCATTATGCGTTTAATTTCTTTTCAATATCTTCGATATCACTCTTTAACTTCTCTAAGAAAGCTTTCTTTTCTTCAACTTGACGTTGAATACTACGAATTCTTTCATAGTCACTTGTTTCATATTCTTGTTCTTGAAGTCTATTGATTTCTTCTCTTACGATTGGTAGTTGAGACTTCTTATGGTCATAGGCTTCCTGAAGACGCTTTTGACTATCTTCACGTTTACCATTCCAGAATACTTCTTTTGCCTGTGTAAATGTCTCCCACAATGCATCATTCTGATCACTTCCAGAATATCCAGCAGCACGCCATTCCTTATCTAATGCCTTCATACGATCAGTCTTTTCACGACCATAATCCTTTGTGGAAGCGATTGTCTTCGCTTCTTCAATTAAGGCATTCTTGATACGGATGCTCTCCTTCTGCTTTTCATCACGCTCTGTAAAGAACGCTGTTCTTTCATCATAGAAGCCCTGACGTGATGCGTTAAACTCATTCCAAAGTTCATCATCCTTATCACGACCTGCACTACCAAGAGACTTCCATGCGTCCATGAGACCATTCATCTTTTCAGATGTCTCACGGAAGTTACCAGTCTTCTTAGCAAGTTCTTTTGCTTGCTTGATTAAATCAAGTTTCTTCGCTTCATTTTCAGAATGTACTTGTGTTAGATTATCAAAATAGTTACGACGCTTATCATTGAATTGGTTACGATAGCCCTTGAACTGCTCCCATAAGGAATCATCTTCCACACCTGCATTACCTAGCGCTTCCCACTCATCCTGTAGGTTTCTAAATTCTCCCTGTGTATCCTTCCAGTTTGTAGAATCTACTAAACTAGCAGCCTTTTCAATCAACTTCTTCTTTTCTTCCGCATTTGCGCTTTGACGCTGACTTCTAGCATTGAACTTTTCTAAAGTCTTACCAAACCAAATTGCATACTCCTTATCCTTTGGAGTGTTCCAGTTTTCAATTGCTTCAAATTGCTTACGAATTTCTTCAAACTCTTCTACAGTAGAGATATTCTCTGCTTGACGGCATAGTTCCTGCTTCTTACGAAGATCATTTTCCATATCTTCAAGTGCAGTATCATTATGAGAAGTACCGTATTCAACGCCACCACCTAAGTACGCTGGCTTTTTGCCAAAGAGAACATTCTATATTCTCCATTAGTTTCAATACCAAACCATCTGCCGTGGCCATCATTTTGATCCTCTTTTGGTAATACAAAATTACCATTTTCATCCTTCGCTCCGTATAGGACTTCAACAACCTTACCCTCAAAAGTCTTATGTGCTTTAAAGCTGACCTTTGCTAATTTCTCATCAAATCCTTCTAACGTTTTCCAATTCATTGTAATTCCTCCTGTTTGTCGTGTAATACAAAAATCTCTACTAAATATTATACATGATAATTAAAGTGTTTGATGTTCGCGTTTTACATGTTCGTAAACAATTTTCGCCACATCCTCAACATTTTCTTTCTTGCCATTGCGCATCCACACAGTATAGATGTTAAATAACGCACCTGAATAATAATACAAGTGATATCTACGTAACTCATCTTCACCCTGTTCAAAGACATAGCTATCAATATAATAGTTGAGTCCATCCTGCAAGATAGAAGATAAATTCGATTGGTCTAAACATTCAATGAAGCGCTCGTAATTACAGAAATATAAAAATCCCGCAAGAATCATTTCATACGAGCGTACTTTTAAATCCTTGGCTTTTTGTACGCGAACAAACTCATCTACGATCATCTTTCATCATAATCGCTGAATATCTCTCGCTTACTACTATAATTACGATAATATGTCATACGTGATACACCAGCCATACGGCAAATTTCTGTAACTGAAATATCATCATATGACTTTGTTTCCATCAAGCGTATCAGTGCCTCACTAATACATTGACGATTGAATGCATTTTGTTGTTCCTGTTGCATAAATTCTCCTGATAGTTGTATTTTAACATATTTCGATATCTTCCTACTATGTCCAATCCCCATCAAGCATAAACAAAAAGAATATTGAAACCAATCGATTCCAATATTCTCTTTATTTATAACCAAGAACCATGTTTCTTGATATAGAACTTCTTCACGATTTCAATCGTAGTACTATAGAGTGCCAAGATAATAATCAAATATACAAAGTATTCAAATGGCATTTCTGTAAATACAGTATTCTTTAGATTATCAAATAAATATGGAATTGAAATACCTACAAAAGATACTCAAAATGCAGATGCTAGAGCTAGTCTCAGAATCGCACTTAGAATCAATGATAGGACGCTTTGATGTACGGATAAACTGTACAATCAAAATCTGAGAAATCAGGCCTTCAATGAACCAACCCGTCTGGAAGTAATTCTGCATAGCCAAAGTATTGTATCCTAAGATAAACCACAATACTAAGAACGTTAGTACATCAAACACAGAAGAGAACCCACCCATGACATTCATGAATGAAACAAGTGAAGCACTATTCCACTTATGCGGTTTCTGTAGGAATTCATCATCGACGTTATCCCATGGAATCGCAATCTGTGTAAAGTCATAAATCAAATTTTGAATCAGAATTTGTAATGGTAACATTGGTAAGAATGGCAAGAAAATTGATGCAATGAGTACAGAGAAGACATTTCCAAAGTTACTAGATAATGCCATCTTCATATACTTCAAAATGTTTCCATAAATACGTCTACCTTCATAAATGCCATTGAGAATAACCGTCAAGCTCTTCTCTAGTAGGATAATATCCGCACTAGCTTTCGCAACATCCGTTGCATTATCCACTGAGATACCAACATCCGCATCATGTAGACTTGGTGCATCATTCACACCATCACCCATATAACCGACTACATGACCATTATTACGTAACGCATCGACAACACGTTTCTTTTGCATTGGAGATAAGCGAGCAAAGATATCATTCTTCTCTACAACAGAAGATAATTCCAAATCACTCATATTCTCTAAATCAGAACCCGTAACAGCTTTCTGATCACCAACCTTCATACCAACAAGCTTGCATACATGCTCAACAACAACAGGCGCATCACCAGAAATAACTTTTACGTGAACACCAGCATCATACAAACCATGAATCGCTTCTTTCGCATCTGGCTTTGGTGGATCTAGGAAAGCAATGATGCCTAAGAACGTCATGTTTGTTTCGTCTTCCGCATGGAAGACTGTCGTATCTCTCACATTCTTCTTCTTTGCGGCTACACCAATGACATGCATGCCTTCCTTATTTAATTCTTCCGCAAGGGCGTTGATTTTCGCAAGATCTTCTTCGTGAATATCCTTGTATTCCTTCTTCACACGAATACGACTACAGCACTCTAATACAGATTCTAAAGCACCTTTTGTAATAAGGACTTCATCCTGTGGCATTGGAAGAATTTCTTCTACGTTTCCACCCAAGTGCTCACCACCTGGATTAGAAATCAGAACACTCATCCTACGACGCTCAAAGTCATATGGAATCTCATCAGACTTCACATAACCACCAGCGTATTTATGCGCATCATTCTCTTCGCCATAGGCTAAGATTGCACGGTCAATCAGATTCTTAACACCTGTGGAATAATATGCATTCATCCATGCATAATTCAATACTAAAATGTGAATCCTCACCATTAACATCAAGATACTTTTGAAGCACAACATGATCCATCGTTAGTGTACCCGTCTTATCGGTACATAAAACATCAATGGCACCTAGATTCTGAATCGCAGACATATTCTTAACAATTGTCTTCTTCTTCGCTAGGAATTTAGCACCCTTTGCAAGTGTGCCGTTGACAATCATCGGTAACATACCTGGTGTAATACCTACCGCAACAGAGATAGAGAATAAGAAAGCTTCTAACCAATTCTTCTTCACCAAACCATTGATTAATAACACGAAGATAACTACCACAATCATGTAGGTAATTAAAATCCTTGTAATCTTCGATAAGCTCTTATCAAAATCTGTTTCTTTCTTCTTTGTATGAATTGTTGAAGAAATCTTACCTAGATAAGAACTCTTACCGGTACGTACTACAACACCAATACCAGTACCGGAGTTCACAGTGGAACCACCCAAACAGATATTGTTTAATTCTGCCGCATTAACAATTCTATCGTCAACGCCTTTATATTTTTCTACCGGAATGGATTCCCCTGTAAAAGCAGATACAGAAACGAATAAGTCCTTACTTTCAAGAAGATACAAGTCACCACTGACAATATCTCCAGACCCAATTAGTTGAATATCACCAGGAACCACTTCTTCCACCGGTACTTCTCTTACCTCAGTACCATCTTCCGTTGGAACCTGAATTCTAACCGTATCATGCTCCATCTCCTTTAACTTCTGCATATCACGATAGGAACCATAGTCTTGAAAGAAACGAATCACCGCGCTCATACACGCCAGTGCAAGAATAATTGATCCAGATAAGATATCCGACTCCACAACAAAAGTCACAATCGCTAATACAAGTAAAACGATAATAAACGCATCCGCAAAACTATGTAAAAGGAAATATACCCAACTATGTTTCTGCATTTCTGCCAAGTCGTTATAGCCATACTTCTCAGTCTTTTTTCTTTCTTCATCGTCAATACCATTTCGTGTACAGAGCCAATTCCTGTAGAAGCTTGATTCATCCGTTTTCGCAATCTGTTTGAAACTCTTGTTCAACGCCTGTCGACTTAGATACTGAATCTAACTTCTTCTCATTATTAAGAATCATATCTCCACCTCCTCTTTTATTGACACAACAATCTTAGTTACTTTCACAGAATACGTCAATGAATAGTTCATAAAAATCACAACAAAGATGTGATATAAAATAGTTATTTTTAATGACTCTAAATATATCTTCACATCCTTTCGATTACGAAAATATGGATATCTTTTTCCTTATATTTTCGGAAAAGAAGTTCTAAAATTTCCGGTCTATCTTCTTTTTCATAATTTCTAACAAACTCTATTAAATCTTCATCCACTTCATCTTCCACCCAAGGTATATCTGTACGATACTTTCCCTACCCGTTCATGAATGCCTTGAATACATACATCTACTGGATAATCCAAGAAGAATACCGTATCACATGCTTGCATACGCATCTCTATAGAGGAACCATAATTTCCATCTATTATCCATTCCTTCTGCTTAATAACCTCATTTACTCTATTCAGGAATACATTCTTTTTCAGCCGTAGTTTTATCCACATTCCAGTTTAATCTGATCTAAATGAACTAATGGAATATTTGTACATGCATGCAATTGTCTTGTAAAATGTACTTTTACCACTACCACAGCATCCTATTATAATTACTTTCTTCATCTTACTCTTCATCCCGGTCCTTATAATAACATAGTAAATCAATAGGACCGTATACTGCATGATTAAATGCCTTATGTTCCTTTCCTTCATACACAAAGCCTAACTTCTCAATTAAATGTTGTGAGGCTTTGTTGTACGGAAAGCAGGATACACTAAACATCTGTACTAAATTATTTGTAAAATAATATTCTATGACTGCATGTACTGCTTCATACGTATATCCTTTTCTTCGATAGCTTTGGATTCATTACAAAACCCAACTCGTAGGAAGCAACTGCCCTTGCATCATCTTGAAGGTTAATCATTCCTATCATCTTTTGGTTTTCTTTCAAGATAATACTAAATCTTCTTTGTGCACTAAGGATTTCCATTAATGCAAGATATTCTTTATCTTGTCCCTTGCATGCATGATAGCCACCATCATCTAAGCTCGTCTGTTCATCCGACATAATTTCAAATAAATCATCTTTTATCCGAGAATATAAATTTACGTAAAATCAAGCGATCTGTTTCAATATTATCCATATTATTCCCCTTTAGTATTTTCATACCCTGTTTCAAAACTAAATACACCCTGTATTAATTTTAAAATTTATATTGAACTTACGTTGACTAGAACCTTCTTTGTTCTCTCTTTCCATGAGTGCTTTGCCTCGTGAAGTCACAGTTGCTTTTGGAAGTTCTTTTTCTAATTGATGTACATCAAAAGAAGAAACCATCGCATTTTCAATGAGGTACTTATATCCCTCAACTAATTCTTTCTCACTCAATACCCCATTTGATATGTTTATATACTACACCCTCTTTGAGTTGGTTAATCATATCCATTAGATAACAGAGTCTAAAACGTGAGACTGGTGGCTTTTCACATTCATTCGGAATAATCCATCTACTCCGTTCATCTTTCTCCGCCAGTGGTATAACTCCATCCGCACATAATTTCGTTACCGTCTTAATAGAACATTCCCATTTGCGAGCAGCTTCTTTTGTGTTCATCATTGTATCTCCTGTATATTCAAATTATATCATTTCCCGAGGAAAACAAAAAGATACTCTCGAGTATCTTAAGAAAGATTATTATTTTAGCTTCAGGAAGAGCTACAAGATTCTTAGTTGTTCCTGTTGTTAGAATCTCATTGAAGTTATCCATCGAATATTCAATCATATTTGCTAAAGCTTCATCTGTATTAGAACCGATATGTGGTGTTACCAATACCTTTGATACATCTGAACGAGCTCAGCGAACTGTAGGATCAGAAATTTCTGCAGCACTACTAACTTCTTGAAGAAGAATGTTGTTTCATTAGCGAAATCACGTCTGTTCCATATCCATCTAACTTACCAGACTTAAGAGCAGCTAAGATTGCTTCATTATCCTGTAATTCACCACGAGCAGTATTTAAGAAGATTGCACCATCCTTCATCTTACTAAAGAATTCAGCGTTAGCCATCTTGTCGTTTTGACCAGGGAAGTATGGAACATGCAAGCTTACGATATCAGACTGTGCTAGTAATTCATCAAGAGTTACATAGTCTAATACTTCTCTGCAAGCATCATTTTCATACACATCATAGCCAAGAACCTTAGCGCCTAAGCCCTTAAACATCTTAGCTTCTGTAAAACCAATTCTACCTGTACCAATAATACCTACTGTGCAGTTACGAATTTCCTTAGAGAAATATGTAGGTGAAACGACGAAGTCACCTGCAGCAGTTGCACTTGTCGCAGCTGCTGTATGACGTAATAACATCATACCTAATGTTAAGGATAATTCAGCGATAGCGTTTGGAGAATAACCAGGAACACGTGCAACAATTAAACCTAAGTCAGCTGCAGCCTGTAAATCAATATGGTTGAACCCTACAGTACGTGTAAATACATACTTGATTCCATATTCCTTTAACTTTTCTAAGTTTTGACGATCTCCAACACAGTTACCACGTAATAAAACTGCGTCAGCACCTTCACACTCTGTAATATTCTCATGTGTTGTTAAACCTTCAACAAGCTTTAAGTCATAGTTGTACTTATTATACTTGTGGAAAAATTCTACTTCATTTGGTCGAACACCATAACATACTACTTTAAATGACATAATTTCACTCCTTCTATTTTATGAAAGCGGGATACTCATCCCGCTTTATTATAATACGATTTCTTAATTAAAAGATTCCTAAATGTCCAATCATTTCAACGATAACGATCCAAATTGGAGCCATAATTACAGCTGCTAAAGTCGCAATCAATGAAGTGTTAGACGCAATAAGCGCACCCTTTTCAAAACGAATTGCATAAGAAGCTGCAACTGTTGCTGGAGGTGTAGCCATCATAATAACTGTTGTACCTAAAGAAACAAGGTTAACTGGTAAGATATGAGTTACTGTTAAGATTGCTAATACAACAATATTGAATGCAGGGATAATCAATAACTTAATGAAAGTATAGTAAAGAGCCTTCTTGTCTGTCATTGCATCCTTGAAACTTACTGAACCAAGTGTAGAACCAATTGCTAACCAAGCAAGTGGAGAAGCTAAACCAGCTAAGTAAGTTAAAATCTGAGTAATCTGTGGAGAAGTAAGGTCTAAACGCATGAATGAAACTGACTTATTCACCATTTCACCTGACGTTGCATCCTTAACAGCCACAGTAACCTGTGGTAAATATGCTTGTGCTAACCACAAGAATAGTCCTAAGAATGTAGCGATAACAATAGGATTTAAGAACATAGACTTGATATTCTTAGATGTCATCTTTAATCCACTCATCTTGATATATCCATAAGAATATAAGAAGATTCTGTAACCGATGTTGAAGATAGACGCATATAGCGCACCTTCTGCACCATAGATTGCACTTACGATAGGAATTCCAAAGAATGTTGTAGAACCAAAGATACTTAATACACGTAAAGCATCCTGTTCATCACCTTCAAACTTCGCATAAAGCGGAATTGTTAAGAAGATGAGTAAGATATAAATTACGATACCCCAGATTAATACATTTAAACCTTGTGTAAATGTTTCTGGTTTGATTGGCGCCATAAATGACTTAAATGCCAATGCTGCAATTGATACTGAAAGTACAACCTGTGTTAATACTTTCGCTGTGCGATCATCGAATACCTTCTTGCGACGCATAACATAACCTAATAGGATAATCGCTACGCTAGAAATAATAGCCGAATTGATCTTTTCGTTTGATAATGTCTTTACAAAGATATCAAAGAAATTCATGTAGTAGTCCCCTCTTTCAAATATATATTTCAATATTTACGCGACTTAGTATAGCAAACCTCGACTTTCATTTCAATCCCTCATACAAGTTGCATATCACATAATCTAATAACACATATTTTATGATTGTTTGTCCATACATTATATTCATGCATGCATAAAAACCCATTCCTTTTTAAGAATGAGGGTCAATTCAACAAGTTCTATAGTACTTTACCACTTGCGACATATTCATCTTTCATAATTGTCTTAGAAATCTGGTCATGGAAGAATCGATATTTTCCTTTATCCATTAACGCCATAATTAATGAAAGTAAACTGCTAATAGCACTTACAATATATATGATTCGGCTAAAATCCTCAGCCATAAAGATTCCGAAGAAAATACCACTCAAAACTACACCAAATGCATCATAGAATAAACCTTCACATAGAACAGAACCTATGAAGTAACGTAGAGAAAAGTCTTTTAATGTCGCTGGTTCACCGTCTTCACGGACAACTTTAATCTGCATAACCTTCTGCATCATCGTTGATCCACCTGTGATTTTAGCAGGTACAAAGACAAAATAGAATCCATGTGCGATGAGTACACTGAACAACAATACAAGAATCTGTGTTGGTTGCATACCTTCAAAGCCGTTTAGAATCTGAATCTTTCCACCATTCATCAATCCATATACAATCCCAGTCACAAAGAGTGATAAACGATTTGTAATAATAAAATCAATCACGAATGCAAATACTCTTCTAGCAAGAAAAGCATTTTGATTATTTTGTTTGTTATCTGTTGTTTTCTTTCTTAGTTGCTTATTTTTACTCATGCTTATAGTCCTTCAGCAAATAAGATTTCTTCTTCCGCGATAATCTTAAGTGTTTCAACACTCATTACTTGGTCTTCTGCATGCACTAACAATAGTGTCACACTCACACTATCACCATTTGCTTCTTGTGTAATAAGTTCTGCATGAGCTTGGTGTGCTTTATTAAAAAACTCTGCTGCTTCTTGCATGCACTTTTTTGCAGCAGTAATATCTTTTCTTTTTGCAAAACGATATGCATTTAAATGGGAATTTCTTGCTTCTCCTACTGCTGCAATAATTTTAAAACAGATTAACTCTAAGCCTTCCATTTTACTTACCCCTCAATTCCTGGACGATACTTTTTACTTTCTCCAAACTGACACAATCATAGTCATCACTTTCGTGATAGGCATAACTCACATTTCCAACTGTTGTAGTAGAATCAATACACCATTTCTTACAACTACCATGGAATTGATGAATCCCTGTCTGCCTTTTAATTATTTGAATATTATCACTATTAATACCGCTGCCTGCTAGCAATTCAATTTTATCACCAAATTCATATTGTAATTTTAAAATATTTTGAATTCCTTGCATTGCAGTTGGTTGTAAGCCACTTGTAAGAATTCGGTCTACCCTACAATCGATAAGTTGTTGAATCCTACATATGAATCTGAGACACAATCAAATGCCCTATGGAATACTGCTTCCTTACGATAACGATGAATTAATTCAACCATCTTCTTTGTATGTGTAGTATTTATTGTCGCATCTGGGTTTAAGAATCCAAATGAAATCCCATCTGCACCATTTTCTAATAGGATTTTAGCATCCTCGAACATTGTTTCGATTTCAACATCGTCATAACAAAAACCTGCTGCACGTGGACGATTCATGCATATAACCTTAAGTGATGTCTTTTCTTTTACAAGCTTTAACATGGCCAGACTTGGTGTAAGTCCACCTAGATATAATGCACTATTTAACTCTACTCGATCAGCACCACCAAGTTCAGCATTGATACAATCTTGTACGCTTCCAGCACATACCTCAAAAATATCTGTCTTCATTCTTGTATCGGCGCCATCCTCTCACGAATATATTCATCAATCCATTCTTGTGTAGCTTTCTGATATAATCGTATTTCCATCAATATTCTGTGCACGATATACTGTAGGCTCTTCATTTTCTCGATATACCACAAAAGAGAAATTCTGGATGTTTTGTTGCACAACCATAGATTACCATTTTTATCCATTGCGACAACACTTAAGTCACCCGCAAGTCCACGACTCTTTTTTAACTTTGCATCTAGTTCATTGACTGTCTTTTGACAAGCTTCTTGTGGTGTCAGACCTTCTTTCATCTTGCGAACAATTTCATAAGAGATACATCCCTTCATCAAATCTTCGCCAAGGCCCGTTGCAGTTGCACCGCCCACTTCAGAATCTGCATAGAAACCACCACCGACAATAGGAGAATCACCGATACGTCCAGCTCTCTTCATAAATAAACCACTCGTTGAAGTACCTGCAACGATTCTTCCAGTATGATCTAAAACTACTTCACCAACCGTATCGTGGCCATCATATGGTTTTAATTCTCGTTCTTTAATTTCTTTAACTCGTTTACGATAGAGTTGTTTTGCACGGTCTGTTAACAAGTTCTTTCTTTCAAAACCTTTCTTGCTAGCATACTTTTCAGCACCTTCCGCCACAAGAACACAATTAACAGTATCTTTCGATAGTTCCTTCGTAATGGAAATTGGATTTGCAAAATCTTTAATTCCCGCAACAGCACCAACAGCCATTGTGTTTCCATCCATATAGCCAGCATCTAGTTCAACTATCATTTCTTCATTTGGTAAGCCACCATATCCAACGGATTTAAAAAATGGAAAATCTTCTACACAGCGTATTGCATGTTCAATTGCTTCTCCACTGCTTTTACCCTCTTTTAATAGTTGCCCAGCTTCTTCTACACCTTCTAATGCCATTCTCCATGTCGCAATGATTGCCCACATATTAGTATCCTCCTAATCAATTGGTTTACGATAAAAACCACCATAGAAATCATCAGTTCTATAAACATTAATGATTGCACGTGGATCTACACTTAAAATTAAATGTGCAATCTCCTTCACTTCTAACGTTGATACAACTGTATTCAACATATAATTCTTTTTGTGAGAGTAGCCACCATAACTTTCCCAAATCGATATTCCATGTCTATATTTTTTCGTATATGCAGCTGTTATCTCTTCTGGCATCGTACTTGTTATCTGCATGGTGCTTCTATCATATCTTCGATACAATCCTTCAATTACTTTTGTAGATACAAACTGCATGATGATTGAATATCCAGCACGCTCCCAACCAGAGACAAATCCAAAAATCCATAGTAAAATACAGTTATAGATAAATACATAAAGTCCAAATACTCTTTCCAGTTTTATTGGAGACATATAATGCAATAAAGTCTGTACCACCTGTGCTAGCGTTTCGCTACTAACGAAAACTATTCCCTAGTCCCATACAAAACGCCACCAATTACGATATTTAGTAAAACATCATCAAATAGAACTTCAAATTGAAATACTGTTAAAAATATTGACACACATGCAAATTGCAAAGATGATAGAATTGTAAACTTTGTAGAAATTGATTTACCACATAATATCGCAACAGGTAAATTCAATATCACAATCATTAGTGATACAGGAATCTGTAATCCATGCTGACTTCCTATCACATTTAATAAGATTGCAAGTCCCGTAAATCCACTTGACAATAATCCTGCAGGCCTAAGAAATGCTTTTAATGCATATGTTTGTAATAATGCAGAGAATATGCATAGAATACTAAATAGTAAAGCGAACTGGTTGCTTATTTCTAAAAATCGATGAGTTTTTCTTTCATCTATTTTTCCTCATTATTTCTAATAATATTTTAATCAATTATTTCATTTATGGATATGTTTTGTTTTCCTACTATTAGGAAAAATATTTTTCTACGATATCAGAGGTGCTTATTATGAATAAACGACAAGAAAAATTCTTCATATTTTGCGTGAAGAAAAATAAATGGTTTACCGCAAATAAACTTGCCAAAGTATTATCTGTATCTAATCGTACGATCCGTTCCGACATTGATACAATCAATAAAAATCTATTCTGAGGCTAATTACCTCAAACCTTCGAAACGGATATGCTATCATCACGAAAAACTATAAAAATTTCCAATCAGAACGAGCAAAATTTATTACAAAGTTCTCTCGAGAGAAAACTTATTTATTTCTAAAATCTCTTCTCTTATCACGAGACTCAATCTTTATTCCTGATTTATTAGAATCAATTATATATATCTCAGAATATACCCTTGATGCACATCTAAAAGAGATTCGTAAAGCAACTAGCAAATTATCAGAATATCAAACTCAAAAATCATCAAACTATTTAGTCCTATTAGGTTCTGAAAATGAACTACGTAAATTGTATAAACATTTGCTCATGGACGAAACCAAACAGAATTTCTTAAACATTAACGAACTAGCTAATTTATATCAAACCTTTGATTTACTTAAATGCAAAAGTGAGTTGGAAATCTTGCTGCAAGAGCACATGTATATAATTAATGCGAATGCATTACCGTCTATCCTATTACATATCAGTATCTCTATCGATCGTATTCTAAGTGGAAAATATATTGAATCAACATATACCAGTTCAAAGATTAACGGTGCTATCGAATATAAGATTGCCAAAGAATTCTATGAACGTATTGCTGTGTTATACCAAGCGCATGTCATTGAAAGTGAAGTGATTCTCCTTGCACTATTACTGATGGGAAACAATCCTACACAGATTAGTGATACGGAAATCTCTAACTATATGCCAGATGGATTACTATGCAGTGATATTGTCAATGAATTGGTTGCTTTTATATATGGTCATCACGGCATTGACTTCTCCAATGATGACGACTTTAAACTCGGCCTTACACTCCATCTACAATCATTAATTGAGCGCAGTATTAGTCAAACATATACAACCAACTTATATTTACAAGAAATCAAACGCAAAGTTTCCACTGATTTTTGAATTGGGAGTAAGTGCTGCAACTTTCCTTGCAAATAGATTGCGCATCAATATCAGTGAAGATGAAATTGGGTTCATTACTTTGCATCTCGGACTGGCATATGAGCGTATTTATCACTCTAAGAAACTTAGAGCAATTTGGATTTATCCGCTGGGTGAAAAAGCATTCTGTACACAGCGTAAAAAGATTGAAACAATCTTCTACGAACATATCGAGATTGTTAAAGTGTATTCATACTTCCAGGAAGAACTAATCCTTGCGGACAACCCAGACTTATTAATATGCTCAATACCATTGCGTCATAAGCTCTCAATCCCAACAGTTGAAGTTTCTCTACTTTACAATAAAGATGATGAAGCTAAGCTTTTTGAGATGATTCATGAAATTGAAATAACACGTACACAAAAAGAGTTCTACATAAACCTAAAAGGATTAATTTCAAAAGAATTCTTCTATAATCATCAACACTTTCATTCACCGCAAGAGATTCTACAGTTCATGTCAAAAGAACTTCAACAAGCTTCTATCGTAACTGATGCATTCTATCCATCTGTCATGCGTCGTGAAGCACTATCCCCAACATCATTTAATTTTAATTTTGCAATACCACACCCGATTGATTCATCTTGTCTTAAATCTATAATTTCGATTATGTTATTAGATAAAGCCTGTACAATGGGGCAAATATGAAGTACAACTTATTTTCCTACTTGCAATTGACAAACTTGATACAACAACACTCAAACCATTCTTTGATTGGGTAGCTTCTCTTACAGAAGATTACGAAAAATTATCTCATTTAATATCAAGTAATACTTACGAAGAATTCATCAGTTATCTTATTTCATAAATTAAAAAGAAGATGTATCATGGACAAATCATCCTGTTTCATCTTCTTTTTCTTGTATTGTTAACGCATTTGAAGCCTTCAATAGCCCTGTAGGTACATGCATTACAATATCTGGTTACTCTAGTGTAAATCTAAATTTCTGCCAAGGCTTCAAGCTATCAACTATAAATAGTTCTTCATCACGAACATGTCCAACAACATTTGTTCGACCATCGTTATCCATATCTACTAATGCAATCTGCAATTCACCTGCATATGTACCATATAGACTACTATCAATTAAGATATCACCACGATGAATCTTCTCAGGTGCATTAAAGATATCGAATTGGTGTCCTCTATATGTGGTTCTACTCTTACTAGAGCGAATCATGCATGGATTCAAATCACCACGACTGAAATGTAACTCTTGTAGTACAATCTTCTTCTCTGTTTCTGGAATATTTGGTTCTAATGTAACCTTAAAATTCACAACATCTAGATACACATTTCTCAGTGCTTCTTTTTCCTCTTGACTAGGGAAGCAGTTAGCAATAATGATATCATCAATCAAATCTGTTGCGACGATATGCTTTAACTGAATATCAATTGGCATATGACGATGCATCTCCAATGTACATAGTCCATCAGTTGTCGGCCATGGTCCAAAAGCACCTTTCTCTAATGAACCAATAAACGCCGCTGTTCTTAAACCATACTTTGTAAATTTCTCTGAACTCTTTAAGAAATAATCCAAATCCAAGCCAGAATGGTCATGTGGGTAGAAGTTATGACACGCACACAATTGATAACGATTTGGCTTATAATCCATGATTGTATCAATTGTATGTGTTCTTGAACTCATATTGATTTCAACTTTTAATCCATATGGATTATACGTCATAAGCGCTTCTTCAAATCCAGTAAAACCTCCATCCATACGGATACCGTCCGCATGAATATCATGGAAGAACTTTAAATCTGTATAGCTACCCTAGTTCTTTAAAGACTGATGGATTTACATCCAAAATAATTTCATAACCCTAATTCTTTTGCGTAATCATGAATCTTAGTAAAATCTTCTTTTTACTTCTTCTGCAGGTTTATTTACGGATAACAAGCAGAGAAGGTTCTTGTAGCACCCTATTTCTCGCATCTCTTTTAAGATACGCAAAAATCTCTTCTACAGTACTTTTCTCCGGATAAATCAGAAACTCCTAATTTTCTCATGATTTTTCCTCCTCCAATGGATTTATTAGGGATTTCTGCCATACATAATTTATATAGTGTCGATGCATAAATTTTTGCACATCTTACTAAATCATTGATATTCACCCATTCATTTGGCTGATGGGCAATTCCATTTTGACCAGGGAAACTTGGCCCATATGGAATAATCGAATCACATACATGCGCGTAAGTTCCACCTGTTGTTGTCGTTGGCTTGGTCGAAGTACCTGTGACTTCTTCATAGGCTTTCTGCATAGTTTTAACTAGCCAAGAGTCTCTTATGGTGAAGTACAACTGGAGAATTAGATACTAGTTTCACTTCTAGGTCTGTTGCCTTGGTTTGAACCTGTTTTACGATTTTATCTATATCGCACGTTGGGTAACTCAGTGAGAAGCGAATCCCCATTCTACCTTCTAAATATAGTAATTTTTTATTGCGAATCTTCATCTCACCAAAATGTTCATCCTTAACAGCAATCCCCAAACGATCCCCATTTTCATTTGCATTCATAAAATATTCATTTGCAAAATTAATGACGCTCTTATATTCTCCCCAAACCTCAATCACTGCTCGACCACGTTCACCATAGATTGCATGGAATTTATTATCTGGTGTAAAGCCTACTAAGGGTTTTTGTTCATGCTGAAGGAAGTACTTCATATCTTCCATCCCTGACTCTTCATTAGTACCAAAAATAATACGTAGTGCCGTTTTAGGAATAACTTCCAAATCCTTTAATGCTAGCATTCCGTACAAAGCAGCAAATAATGGACCTTTATCATCCAACGCACCACGGCCCCAAATTCTACCATCATGGATAACCGCAGAGAATGGTGGATCAATCCATCCATCTCCTACTTCCACAACATCTACATGACCAATGATTCCAATATAGTTTTGGCTCTCTCCAGAACTACCATATCCCATATAGCCATCTATATTTTTTGTCACTAGACCTTCACGTTTGCAAATCTCTAGTGCTTTTTCTAACGCAGTGGCTGGTCCACATCCAAAAGGTTTCCCAAATTGTGGTTCTCCACGTGTTGAATCAATCTGTACCATTGCACAGATATCATCAATCATATCTTGTTTACGTCTTTCAACCTGAGCAAAAATATCTTCTTTTTTCATAATTGATCACACTTCCTAGATATGATTTGAAAGTAAATACTTAAAGTAAGCCCGAACATTTCGAATTTGTCCGGGCTGAACTTATTTTAGTAACAAATTATCTCTTTTATACCTTCAAGTTTTTCCGGATAATTGACAGATGTATCAATGAATTTTGCCAGATTCTCAAATGATTCACTTAATCCTGTTTCACCTTTCTTAGGCATTTTTAGGATTGCTATATCATTCTTGTATTGTGCAATTACTTCTTGATTTTCAATTGCCATCATACTTGCGACTTTTACTGTTGTCTTCTCAGAAATCAGTTTTGCGCATCGAGCGGCCATCTCACTATATTCAGGGAAGTTAAAGCATGGTCCACATAAGACGAAATCCGGTTCTAGTTTCTTAACCATTGCGGCCATTTTCATGACCACTTCATCTTTATTCTGCTTATAGTAATCCATACCACAATAAAGAGTTGCACTTATTTGAGCTCCTATTTTCTTGAAATATGGTTCTAACAGCATTGCAGTTCCAGCAATCTCTCGTGTTGCAGTTAATGCACAGTTTGGATTACTCTTACCTCCTGCTCCAGCTAAGCCAGAATCAAAAATTAATATTACTTTCATATTAGTCTAACTTCAAATCATCAAATGACAATTCGTCTAATTCATCCTTCTTTGTTTCATTCGCTAATCTTTGCTCTTCCTTTAGATACTTATTATCTTGCATTCTAAAGAATGGATAATATAGTGCCATATTAGCAAGTAACATGAAGAATTGTAAGATTACAGCATTGAAAGAACCTGTTGTTAGATAACCCGAAATAAAGATTGGTGTTGTCCATGCTATTTGTACACCAGAAGTTACTGGGATAAATCCTACCGCTGTAGCAATCTGCGCAATAATTGTATTCATAACAGGACACAGGATAAATGGAATCGCCATATTAACATTCAATACCATTGGGAAACCAAAGATAATTGGTTCATTGATATTGAAAAATACCAGCTGGAAGAGCCATTTTTCCTAAAGTCTTCAAACGCTTGGACTTTTTGCAATGAATGTCATCATTAATACAAGACCTAATGTAGATCCACTACCACCAAAGTTACAGAAGAAATCTGAGAACGCTCTTGTAAATACATTTGTCATTGGTAAACCAGCCTTAGCCAATTCATAGTTTTCTAATGATAATGCCTTATGAATTGGACCGAAAACTGTTTTTGTAACTGATGGTCCATGAATACCCGAAAGAACCAGAACAATGAACCTAAGAACTGATAAATTACTTCAAATAGCGTGACTTACCTAATCCAACTAACGGTGCTTATATTACCTGATATATGAATGCATGTACATTACCATATGGAGTATTTACAAATAACATGTTTACAAAGAAGAATACAAGCATGGATAAGCCTGCTGGAATTAACGCAGCAAATGAATCCATAACTGCTGGCGGAACACCCTCAGGTAACTTAATAACTAGCTTCTTCTTAACTGCAAATGCAAAAATTTCCGTAGAGATAATTGCAACAATCATTGCTAAGAAGATACCCTTAGTACCTAAGTTACTAAATGCAAAACCAGAGAACACCTTGCCATCTGCATTTACGAATTCAGGATGTTTCATAGGAGTAATCATCAAGAACACAACAAGAGCCACCATTGCGGATGCAATTCTATCCACATTCTTTTCGCGCGCATATGCGTACGCAATACCAATAACGGATAGTAATGCATAGCAGTCAAATGTAACGGCTGTTACAGCATTAAAATATTTTTCCCATCCTTCTCCTGCAAAAGAAGCAATCATCTCAGACCAACCCTTAATTGGGAAATTAGAGATTAATAGGAACATGGATCCAACGATAACTACAGGTACTGCACGTGCAAAGCCATCGCGGATTGCGACTAACACCTTATTCTTCGATAAGGCATCAGCGATTGGGACAAAAAATTTTTCTAAACCCTTCATATTCAATTATTTACCTTCGCTTTCTGCTTTTTTCTTTTTAATTTCTAAAATTGCACGTTTGAGAACTCTCTCTCCGTCCATATTACCGTATTCCTCAGAATCGATAACAAAAATTGGTTTTCCTAGATGACCATAACGTTCTACAACCTTATCGTATAGATATTTTACCTGTGGTCCTAGAAGAATGGCATCAGGATGATGTTCTGTAACAATCTTCTCTATGGAATTATCTGAGAAGGCTTTAACTTCGATATCTAGACCATGTTGTGTTGCTACTTTTTGCATTTTACTAGCTAAAAGTGATGTAGACATACCCGCTGAACAGAACAGATAGATCTTTTATGCATAATTATCCTCCTTTCTATTATCGTTCTAGTATGATGTTAATCGCCAAATCCATCTTATGTTCGTAATTAGTCTGCCGTATGCTGGAAACTATACTTGCTCTAACACAAGGATGCGATTAAGCATATACTTCATCACATCCATGCAGTACAGTTAATTAAACTCTTTATTTCTTTTTACCAAAGTTATTGCACCAGCATAGCAGAAATCATCGCAGTGCTGAAAGCACGTACATTAGTCTTATCACCTGTAGCAGGTGTTGCTGGTGAACTTGGTGACATAGTGCTGGAGCGGTAAAACTTTTGTATACATGCACTAAATCACCGTTTGCTTCACGGTACGAAGATACAAACTGATAACCGGCAATTGTCAACTGGTTCAGCTTGTTGTGGTTTAAGTATGTACCATCTTCTGTAACGTAATGTGTATAGTCAGTACCAACACAATAATACGGTTGTGAGATGGAATAACGCCAGACATCGCCACTAAATACTATCAGCCAAATGTATCAGTTATTGTGGTATCTGATGTTACCGTATCTGATCTGCTTTTAAGCCATTATAAATTACATCAGCAGTATACTGACTAATATTGCATCTCCATCAGAATATTTCCACGTAACATCGCCGTTCGCAGGTTCGAATAAAACTGATTTCTTCCCGAAATCACCATCTGTCACAACTGTTTCATTCGTTTTCAAAGATTCATCAATTTCTACAATCGTATCATAAGAATATTTTTCTTCCATCGGAACTTCTAAAGACCAATATAGTGTATACATACTGCATTGCGTACCATTCATATTCGAATTGAATTCGTCTTGGATCATTTTTCTTCAATCGGAATATTTGCCATAACACCATTCTTATATCCGAGTGTACATAATCATTATTAATTACTTTATTTGTCATATCTAAAATAGGATAATCTACAGGTCATCTCAGGGTTATCGGCTTGATTAATTACAACAATTTTTCTATTAGTATGGAGTTGCGGTATTGGATGACCGTGATCAGTAAAGTTGTGTTCGTATCCTGGAGTATTTTTAACTTTATATCAATCAACCGTATTCCAATCTTTCCTTTTACATTGATGTATGTGTATACTCCGCCGGTAAAATATTTAGTGCAGCTGAACACTTCATCCTGTGTCAATAGCCCTCATGTCTCCGCGATCGCGAGAAACGGATACATAGTTAGTCTATACCAGGGAAAGTATATGTGCTTGGTGTAACAGTTGGTTTGTTGTTCAATATTTCTTGTATCTCCATCAACAGGTTGTGTAGCTAAGAATGCATCAATCGCATTCTGCTCATCTGTTGAGATTGTTGGTGATGCATATACAGATACTGCATTACCCACTAAAAGTGTAGATGATAGTAATAGTGAAACTCCTAATGCAGCTGTATTTATTACTTTTCTTTTTATTATGTTTTTATTCATATTTCCTTTTCCCTATTTCAAAACATGCATTACACAATTTGATGCATGTTTTTATGAGTAAAATTATCAATTAATCCTTATTATTTTTATGCTCTCTTATTTCTTGTGAAGAATACACTACGCTTGTGAGTACCCCAACCATGAGCATAACTGCTGATACAAATAGATTTGACTTATCCGTTGTTCTTGGAGATGCACTTACTGTAGTTGGTGTACTTGGAGTTGAAGGTGTTATCGGTGAACATGGTGTGGATGGCGTTGAAGGCACTACTGGTGTAACCGGAGTAGTAGCAATCGTATATACATGACTAAGTCTCCATTCCTTCACGGTGCGAAGATACAAACTGATAACCAGCAATTGTATCAACTGGATTCAAACCATATGCTATGAAGCTTTAGCACTGTGCCATCATCCGCAACATAATGTGTATAGTCAATACCCACACGAATAACACGATTCTGTGGTTCTGTATAAATCGACCTTGTTATATCTGCAATTCCCATACAAATTCCGTCCTTCCAGTCGGACGATCTGAACTATTAAAAATCGTAGTCAAATCATTATACAGTACATCTGAAGTATATTGTTTATATGTACTTGCATTATAAGATGCATTTCTTTCCTAGACCAGCACTGAATGATACCTTTTTATCCCAAGTACTCCTTCATCATCAATAACTATTTCATTTGTTTAACGATTCATCAATTTCAATAATCGTATCATATGCTATTTTTCCACTTATTGTAGATGTTAGTACCAGTAGCCACCTTTGTTATTAACTTCTTCAAAAAAAAACTAAGAAGTTTATTTGAAATCTAGGGTCTTCTTCTTCAGTGGAAAATCTAAAGTAAATATATCAGTTTCATATTATTTGAACCAGTAATATAGATTCTATCATCCCAGGGATTGATACATTATATCTTTGAACTCTGCCATCGTTTTGATCAATAAGTGTTAATTCTTTGGCAAAATATATCTGCAAGCTCTTGAGCGCTACCTGTATAATGTACTTCAGTCGGATATAATCCATAGATTTCGACAGTATTCCAATCTTTAATCTTAACGTATTTATAAGCATGTTCTTCACTATACGAAATATAATAAACAGCATCTTTTGTTAAATGTGTTATTGCTGCATACTTTTGAAAAGCATTAGTATAGTTATTTACACCAGGGAATGTATAGCTAATTGGTTTAGTTTGTGTTATTCTATTTGGAGGTATAATTGTCCTTGTATCTCCATCAACGGTTGTGTGCGAAATGCATCAATGGCATTCTGCTCATCTGTCGAATTGTTGGTGATGCATATACAGCTACTGCATTACCCTACCAAAGGGTATGAATGTTAATATTGATAGTCCTATTGCAGCTGTATTTACTACTCTTTTTCTATGTAGTTTTCATCTTTCCGTCCCTTAGTGGTGAGGATTTAGTTCCAGTAGAGAAACGAATCATTCTCTCCTTCATTTCTTTTTGGAACGAGGTAAATTCTCAACAATGGTAGTGTGTCCTACTAATCTGATTGTCTGACCTGCTTCACTACGTTTTAGATATGCCTGTCCTACTTCATCTTTCGGTACATATTGATAATTTGATGTCCAGAATGATTGAATAAAGCAAGGCTGTGATTAAGATTAACTTCTCTATCGATCAGGTGTTAAATTTGAGGAAAGATATGTGTGCAAAGACTTTATCTAACACTAAATGCTTTTCATTTCTAACTGTCATGATGGATGTTTCATTTGTCTGGTTGTAGTTATATACGATGTCGTTTATGTAGTACACACATCCAGCAGTCGCAATTAAAATTGGTATAGTGAAAGGTCTTCATAATAGGAGAATTCTAAGTATCTTGATTTCTCAAATAGTGATCTGTCGATAAAGCTGAAATTGTTCGACATGGTAACAGAAGGAAGCTCCGCGGATGGATGTCTCACCGAACTTCTTCCTTGTGTATGCCGGCAGGTTTTAATGCTGCATCATACAATGGTGCAATTACCCTTGCGATCTTATATCACTTTTTAATGCCGCCATACTGACTTTTCAATGTGCCACTCTGGTTCAGCAGTCATTCACGTCGACAAATGACAGGTATGGTCCTGTTGTATTTTCCATTCCTAAATTTGATGCATGTCCTAAATCAGCCACATCGGGTACTAAGATGCGGATACGTTCATCTTTCCATCCACTCTCTTACACCATTTCTTCTGATGAGTCCAGTTGTACCATTAGTACACAAAAATTTCCAATATTCTTATATGTCTGAGCAACAACTCGAGAAAGACATTTATTAATGTACTTTTCATTGTGTGTGGGATAATAATTATGATGCTAGACTCGTTCACCAAATTCCTTGTAAATTATATTTTGATAGATCACAATGATTTGCCATGCGACCATCAAATTCGGTCAAATATCTTTCTACACGATCTATGATGATTAAAATGAATATAACGCTGAGGCCTTGCGAGTATATTCTCACATACAAAAATTTGACTACAGCACGAATTATTAATATTTAAGATTATGTCTTTAAAGTTGACAAATAAAAATATATTCAATTGTTATCGTCAACAAGTTGTACAAAATCTTCTTTATTCATCTGTGGTTCCACATCTATTAATAACGCAAAATCATTAATAGATAAAATATATTTATCTAAATATGCTTGCTTCTTGTAATGAGAGGCTACCATACTTCCTAACATACCAACAATAAGTATAGCCATGAAGTTGAGTAGTTTGTCTCTCCTGTCGTAGGCAGGTAGAGAGACTTCCGATGGTGGAGATACAACCTATATACGTGTACTCTATCACCATTAGCTTCTGTACGAGTAGAAACATATTCGAAAACAAGCAAAACTTTTTCTACAGCACTGTAATCCATATACCTTTGGCTGTAATTCTGTGCCATCTTCTGTAACGTAGTGTGTATAGTCAATACCAACACGGATAATACGATCCACAGATGTTGTAAAATGCGCCTCTCCATAATATCCCGCCCATGAATAATCACCATGAAATACTGGATTATCAACTGTAGCGTTATCAAATCTTTCCTTTAAATGATTATAAACATCATCCGCAGTATGCTGTCTAAATTCTTGATAAGCTATCTCAGGAGCTATTTTGTAGCTCCCACCCACATTCACTGTACTTTCTTTTTAATCCAAATGAGCCATCAGTCACAATCGTTTCATTCATTTTTAAAGATTCATCAACCTGAACAATCGTATCATATGAATACTTTTCTACGAATTCAACTTCAAACTCCCAATAACCGGAACTATACGCAAATACTCCCGCTTCCCCTTCATATCCATTTTCAAAAGAAAGTTTGAATCGCGGATCTTCTGCCTCAACAGGAACATCTGGATATATTCCAGACACAATATGGTGTGGATTAATCTCTCCTGTATTTAAATCTAAAATCGGATAATCCAACACTATTTCGGAATTATCATCTTGGTTGATAACTGTAACTTTTCTAGCAAAATAATATCTATGACTACCATATCTACCCCGACCTGCAAGAAATTCAGGTGTATCATAGATTTTGTGCCAAACGACTGTACTCCAATCCTTCACTTTTGCAGTGATTGTTTCATAACTTGTATTACTATATCTTACGGTAAATGTTCTATCTTGTGTTAGGCGCATTTCCTGATTCTTTGCAGTGAGGACAGACACATAGTTATCCGGCCCAGGAAAGGTATATGTGATTGCTGCAGCTGGTATTGGATTTGTTGTATCAATTGTCGCACGATCTCCATCAACAGGATGTGTAGCTAAAAATGAATCAATTGCATTCTGCTCATCCGCTGTAATCGTTGGAGAAGCACATGCTGTTAAAGCACTACCTGCAACAAGTGATGGTGCCATCAACAACGATAATCCTAGTGCAGCTGTATTAATAATTTTTTTCTTTCCTAATTTCTTCATTCTTTCCATCTCCATCAAATGACACTTTAGCATAGAATTTTTTCACCATGCATTACATATAAATTTTTGATATCTCGTCCATTATAGCGTATGTTTACAAAAATATGTGTTTCATGCATGATAATACAATTCTATTTCTGTTTTATGCAATTGGATCTCGATAAAAACGAATCATTTGTTCCTTCATTTCTTTTGGAACAGGTAAATTCTCAACAATGTAATAGTATCCTACTAATCGATTGTCTACGACCTGCTTCACACGTTTTAGGTATGCTTGTCCGACTTCATCCTTAGGAACATATTGATAGTTTGATGTCCAGAATGACTGAATGAATAAAGCCGTAATTAACAAATTAACTTCTCTATCTAAATCAGGTGTCAAATTTGCGAAAATATGTCCAAATACCTTATCCAAAACTAGGTGCTTCTCGTTCCTAACTGTCATGATAGATGTTTCATTTGTCTGATTATAGTTATATACAACATCATTGATATAGTATACGCATCCTGCAGTCGCAATCAGAATTGGCCAAAGAGATAAGTCTTCATAATATGAGAATTCTAAATATCTTAATTTCTCAAATAGTGATCTATCGTAAACTGAAATGGTTCTACATGGAAGTAGGAAGGATGCTCCACAGATGAATATCTCTCTGAACTTCTTCCTTGATATGCTGGCAGGTTTTTAACTCCATCATACATGATACAGTTACCCTTACAGATTTTTATAAACCTTTTCTGAATACCACTATGTAGCTTTTCAATATAATCAGGTTCCACCCAGTCATCGACGTCTATAAATGATAGGTATGGTCCTGTTGTGTTTTTCAATCCAATGTTTGATGCACGTCCAAGGTCACCAATCTCCGTTACTAATACACGAATACGGTCATCCTCATCCACTCTCTGACTTTCTCCTCAGTTTGAGTCAGTTGTACAGATTGATAACACATTAAATTTTCAAGATTCTTGTATGTTTGTGCTACTACCTTTTGACAAAACAGTTATCAACATATTTTTCACCATTATAAATTGCAATAATAACTGAAATAAGTGGTTCTACCATATATACCTCCGTAGATAAAGAACGATGTGTTTTTATACTTAAAAATCATCATTATCGCTATAGTTTATTCTTACAACGTTTGCTGGTGATTCCAGAATAAACGTAGCATACCATTGCAACACGTTTTACGCACGTTCTTGTTCTTTGCAATCATATTCTCTAAGTTTTTACTCAATTAAAAACAATGTGCTCTTTACATCAATAGGCTTTTTTATCGAAATCTTTTCTAAATTCTTCTTTTTTGTAATAAATGCTTCACTTCAATCATTCCTGTAAATAACATGAAGCAGAAGTAAATACATTAACATCTCCCGTTTTGGTGTTGCTTTTGTGAAGATGTTGTAAATTAGCAACTGGTGTTACAGGTGTGACCAAGGTTACCTGACGTAACCGGTGAGTAGCACTTTATATACGTGAACTCTATCGCCGTTCGCTTCACGTCGTGTAGAAACATGTTCATAGCCTGCAATGGTTTCAACTCCATTTAATCCATATGTTTAGGTTTCAAAACTGTACCATCTTCTGCAACATAATGTGTATAGTCGATGCCTACACGAATAACGCGATTTACAGAAGGAGTTACATGAACTGTACCAGTATAATTGCCCCATCCATAACTATTCGTTATAACATCACCATCAGTTGTTGCATTACCTAAATCTGTTTTCATCATAGTAGATAACATCGAGTATATTGACTATATAATGTATCCGCATTTGCTTCATCGACAGCATCTACTGAATGTTTAAATGTAGCAGATCTTTCACCAAATGTGCCATCACTTACTACTGTCTCGTTTGTCTTCAACGATTCATCAATCTCCACAATGGTATCATACAGATTTGTTATCCACCAATGATGTCATGGTCCAATAACTTGAATTTCGATATATATTGTGTTGCAGAGTCTGGTAATGGTATTCAATATAAACCTTGGATCATTAGCCTCAATTGGTATATTTGCATTTGCACCATCAGGTTGCCAGTGAGAATTTAGACTAGTAACCGTCACTATTAGCCTTCAATACTGGGTAATATAAAGTCATCTCAGAATTATCTGACTGCTTTATAACTGTAATTTTTTTTGCAAAATATAGCTCCATGATCGGATAACCAAAATTAGTATAAAAATGTTCATATTCCGGCGTATTTTTTATTTTATACCAATCTATCGTACTCAGTCTTTAATTTTCCACATTAATGTGTATGTTCTAACTTGGCTCCCAAACAACACAACTATAAACTCTATCCTGCGTTAATCTCATTATCTCCACTTGGATCGCGGAATACAGAAACATAGTTATTCATACCTGGGAAAGTATATGTACTTGGTGTAACAGTTGGGTTTGTTGTTCCAATATTTCTCGTTGCGCCATCAGTTGGTTGAGTAGCTAAGAATGCATCAATGCATTCTGCTCATCTGTTGATATAGTTGGTGATGCATATACTGATACTGCATACCTACTAGGTGTTGATGATAGTAATAGTGATAGTCGTGATGCTGTCTTTATTACATTTTCTTTTATTTAATCTTTTCATTTGATTTTCGTCCTCATTATATTTAATTGTATAAGTATAAGTTTAATATCATTCATTTAACATGCTTGCAAAGTATGAACTTTATTAATATTTACATTATATATTCTTACGTCTTGTAAAGAATATTGTAATTACTGCAAGCATAGTCATGATTAATGCTACTGCATATCCTAATAGATTAGTATCACCTGTCTTTGGTGTTGAAGCACTAGCAGCAACAATCTTCTTATAAACATATACTCTATCACCATTTGTCTCAGTACGTGTTTCTGATAACTGATATCCTGCAATACTTTCTACGCCTTGTAAGCCATAAACTGAAGGATGTAGCACTGTTCCATCTTCAGCAATATAGTGTGTATAGTCGATACCTACACGGATAATTCGATTATGAGGTGCAGTATATACCACATCTGCAGTATATCCTCCCCAATCAAAATCTTGGGAGATTTCCGGATTCGCCTCTGTCGCATTATTGAAATCTGCAACAATGTTATTATAGATAACATCTGCATTTGAAGCGTTATAGACTTGTGTAGGATTTAAAAGTGTACGAATATTGGTAAATTGACCGATTACGTTAGCAGACTTTGTTCCAAAAGCACCTTCATCTACAACTGTTTCATTTGTCTTTAATGATTCATCAACTTGAACAATTGTGTCATAAGAATATTCTTCAATCATAGGAACTACAAATTTCCAATAGCCACCATGATAGTTAAATCTTGTTGCCTGATCTTCATTAGTATATTCAATATGGAATCGAGGATCCTCTGCTTCAATAGGAACATCGATAAAGTAGCGTCCAAATGGAATTGGGTTTAATACTCTTGAGCCTAAACTTAATACTGGATGATCAATCTCTACTTCCGAATTATCCGCTTGGTTGATTACTGTTATCTTCTTTGCAAAATACCAATCATTTTCAACACCACCAGTATTGGCAGGATATTCTGGCGTATTAATTATTTTGTACCAAACTATAGTGTTAAAGTCTTTTATTTTTGCGTTGATAATAGCACCATAGCTGAGATTATTAACCGTATATACATCATCTTGTGTTAAATTGATTGTTCGATTACGATCGCAAAACATAGAAACATAGTTTGTTCCCGGGAAAGTATATGTGATTGGTGTAGGTGTAGCTGGGTTTACAGTATCGATTGTTACTCTATCTCCATCTACTGGATTAGTAGCCATAAATGCATCAATTGCATTCTGCTCATCCGTAGAGATAGTTGGTGCCGCGTATACAGATACAGCATTACCAACTATAAGTGTAGATGACATTAATAGTGATAGCCCAAAAGCTGTTGTGTTTAATACTTTCTTCCTCTTGTTGATTATTTTCATCATTTCTATTCTCCATTTTCTTTAAATCTCCTATATTAAATGAACCTCATTGCTAAAGTTCTTAATGCCTAGATTATCCATTTAACTCTAAAAACTCTATACGATATAGCTTATTGATTGGCTAATTTTAGTTGTAAATCGAAATTTCCATACTGAAAAAATCCAATATCGTTAGGCAATTCACTACAATGTTTGATGATTCATTTATTTATTTTCAGGTCCTATGAGCATATTTTCACATAGTTATCTATGCTTTTCAATAATATTTTATAAGATTTTCTTAATTTTTATATATTTTCAGTTATTATACTTGATACTTTTTAATTAATATGGATTGAGATTATCAATATATTAATCAAATATATCAACCACACATCGACTATCATAAAAATCCATCAACGTAAAAGCCGTCAATGGATTAGTTTTATTTTCAACGAGTTTCTTTAGTAACAAATGCGCTACACTTCCAATCATTCCTGTAACATAAATGCTGAAGGAATAAACCAGCATCACCCGTCTTAGTGTTGACTGTACTGCAGGAACAAACTGTAGCTGAATAACAGCTGGAGTAGATTGCACAGCAACTGGAGTCTCTAGTGTGTCAGGAGTTGGTATATTCTCTGGTTCTGCAGGAGTTTCTACAATCTTCTTGTACACGTGAACTCTATCACCATTTACTTCTGTACGTGTAGACACATATTCATATCCAGCAAATGCTTCCTGTGGTTGTAAACCATACTTCTATCACGTACACTAACAGTAACTGGTGTTCCATCTTCTGTTACAAAGTGTGTATAGTCAATACCTACACGAAGTACACGGTTAGTAGCTGGTGAAGATGTGAAGTCTGTAACTGATGCATCACTCCCAAGGTTTAGATACCATATCATATACTGCTGGTTCAGTATCTACATTTGCAAGTAAATCAGCGTAAATAACGTCTGATGTATATTGCTTGTATGTATCACCCTGTAAATCTTCAGTAAGACTATACGTAATATCATATTTACCTGTCTTATCACCAAGTACACCCGCAACATCTTCTTCAACTTCGCCTGTCTTTAAGGATTCGTCGACTTTGACAATTGTTTCATAAGGAACCATCTCAGTAACTGTCGCATGTAATGTCCAATATCCATTTCAAATAACGAATCAAACTTGCATCTTCAATTTCAGGTTGGAATCTTATCACCTGGTTCAATTGGCATGTCAAACAGTATTAGCTACAATAAAATCGGCGTAACGGTAACCTCTTCATCTCCGATTGATAGGACTGCATCCTTTACAGTAAATTCTGAACCATCTGCTTGATCAATCAATGTTACTTCATCAACGAACATGTAGTTGCCCATACCATTTCCATAATAAAGATCGCTATCAGACATCGAATTTACTAAATAACCCTTAACATTAGTCCAATCTTTTACCTTTACTGTCTTTCCAGCATGATCACCACCATCAATCATAAATTCATAGTCTTGGTCTAAAGTAATCTTCTTCGCTCGTGTCTTGAACAATGAAGTGTAGTTGTTTACACCCGGAAATGTATAACCAGTTGCAGGTTGGTCAACCTTAACCTTACCTAAGTTTGTTGTGTCATTATTTTGTGGTTCTGTAGCTAAGAATGCTTGAATCTTAGCTTCCTCTTCGGCTGTTAAAGCTGCCTGTGCATATGTGTTAATTGCACTTCTATAAGTTAGAGTTGGTGTAACTAGTAACGCCAAACCTAACGCTACTGTATTAATCACTCTCTTCTTAATTCTTTTCATATTGGTCTCCTTCGATTTATCTTGATATTTTGCGTGCTTTCGATTGTACACAAACTAACCGGTACCTGTAATCACTACAGTTCCCTATTCGATTTTTAAAACCGGTTGCGTATCAAAACGACTCGAAATACTTGGTTATTTTATCTAACACTTACATGCATTCGCAATTCATATGCTCATTCATTTTATTAATATTTTTTTAACTACTTACTGATTGCTACAATTTCGAATTGATGCATATCTATTGCATGTTCTATACTCTATAACTAAAAAATCCTACTGATTTCTCAATAGATTTGTAAAAATAATTATTTAATTACGCATTCTTTTCTTAGTAATGAATGCTGTTGCACCAGCAATCATACCTGATACTAACATAGCAGAAAGCAGTGAATAGTTTGTATCACCTGTTGTGTTGCTGATACTGTAGCTAGATGGGTTGTAGGTGTAGCAGGTGAAGGTGCTACCGGAGGCTGTAACCTTCTTATATACATGAACTCTATCACCATTTGTCAGTATGTTGTAACATATTCATAGCCACTGAAGTTCTCCACCCTTGTAAACCATACATTTATAATTTCTGTACCATCTTCTGCATACTGTGTAGTTCACCAACACGTAATACGGTTTACTGCTTCTGTTGTGGAACCTTCTTTTCATGAATCTTCCCAAGCAGTTTCATTTGCTTCATATTCGTCAAGATGTCTTGTTAAAGTTCAATCACATCCTCATAAATTACATCAGCAGTAAATTGTTTGTAGTTGTCCGCTGTTACTTTAAGTATTAATCGTGTTGTATCACCGCAATAAGGTATATTTTAAGTATGCACGAAAATTTCACTGGTCTCCAGTACCCACCATTCCCGAGTAACTTCTCAACTTCTTATGCTTTAGTGATTCGTCAATTGTCACAATTGTGCCATGATGTATGTTTCGCAAACTGGAGATCGTTATATCTCCAATATTCATAATCGCTGACGTTCCGCAGCCATCCTCCATAATCAGCATACTATGGTCTAACTCTAGGATTTGCATCTCTCACTCGGCATATCAAAATGAAAGAAGCAGAAAGACATCTCCTTGGTAGGAGCACAGATGTCGCTATCTACGGGAATGCAGGCATTTTCTACCGTGGACTCAGAACCACTTCCAAAGCCAAATCAGTGTAATGTAACTTCTTTACATAATAATACAGTACCACCATATCCTGTCGTTTCCTGATCATCAGACGTTTTTCATTGGCGTTATACAATTCTACATTTGCCCAATCTTTTACCTTAACTCTGCTTACCCCTGTATGAGGGGCCATTTTGTGCCAACTATAAATTCATAAGTCTTTACTCAAAATGAACTTTACAGCAACGACTTCTCTATAACTGGAGTATAGTTATTGGAATCCCCGGGAAAGTGTAGTTGCTTGTTTCTGCATGGAATTGTAACCTGTCCGTAGATTTGCCGTGTCGTTGTTCTGTGGTTGTGTAGATAAGAATGTTTGCAGTTTTAGCCTCTTCCTCAGCTGTTAAACGCTGCTGCCTGCAAAGCGTGTCGTATTAATTGCACTTCTATAAGTTAAAGATGGTGCTAGTAATAGCGATAAACCTAATGCCAGCAACTAGCTACTCTTTTTACAGTTCTTATTCATGTTTTTCCTCCCAATTTCTCCTTTACTTTTTGCTCGTGAGCTGACACCACGCTATTTACCACATAAATAATTTTTCCAATACAATTCAAAATACTCAGTGTTTTAAATATATACATAACCTTATATTTCCTCGCTTTGGTCCATAAAAATCCTACTGATTTCTCAGCCCAGGACTCTTAGTACATCAATGTTTTATTTAATTACGCAATCTCTTTCTTTTTGTAATGAATGCTGCAGCACTCTGCGATCGTACCTGATACTAACATA
>BNJS01001634.1_pt1 | contig 111421 bp, 122 predicted proteins | sample 8540461 | NCBI WGS metagenome assembly BNJS01 (sample SAMD00202454, study PRJDB9452) | human saliva metagenome | isolation source: human saliva | place: Japan | reverse complement strand
ATCCAAATCTTCTGGCTTACGATTAATTTCAGCAAGTAGGCTAGTGATTTTCTTACCAGATAAGCCTGCATCCACTAAAAGCTTCTTTTTTGGGGTTTCCAGATAAAAGCAATTTCCACTGGAACCCGATGCTAAAATACTGTATTTAAAGCCTGTTGCACTCATTCTAGTCTTCTACTTCATCCTCCCATACTTCTTCTTTTACTGCATCCTTATCATAAGGGAGCACAATGGTAAAGGTTGATCCCTTACCGTATTCACTCTTGGCCCAAATAAATCCCTTATGTTGTTTGATAATCTCTTTAGCAATAGCTAGTCCTAAACCAGTACCTCCTTGGGCACGACTTCTAGCACGGTCCACACGGTAGAAACGATCAAAGATTCGAGGCAAATCTTGTTTTGGAATCCCCAAACCTTGGTCTGAAATAGACAAAATCATCTGATCATCAGTTGTCTTCATGGTCACTGTGATTTTACCGCCATCTGGTGAATACTTAATGGCATTGTTGAGAATATTATCAATCACCTGTGTCATTTTATCTGTATCAATTTCAATCCAGACAGAGGTAATCGGATAATCTCTAACCAATTCGTATTTCTTCTCTTCATCTGTTCCCCTCATCTTATCAAAACGGTTGAGAATAAAGGTAATAAAGGCAGTGAAGTTAATCAGTTCCACATCTAGGTGACTGGTTGTATTATCAATACGTGAAAGATGGAGAAGGTCTGTTACCATCCGCATCATACGGTTGGTTTCGTCTAGAGACACCTTTATAAAATCTGGTGCGATAGGTTCTGATAAGGCACCCTCGTCCAAGGCTTCAAGATAGGATTTTACGCTAGTCAGCGGGGTCCGTAGCTCATGACTAACGTTGGAAACAAAGAGTCTCCGTTCGCGCTCTTCCTTCTCCTGCTCCGTCGTATCATGTAAAACAGCTACCAAACCTGAAATAAAACCGGACTCTCGACGAATCAATGCAAAGCGAACACGAAGGCTCAAATACTCTCCATTTTGATCCTGAGAATCAATCGTAAGCTCAGGAATTTGAGTAATCAAATCACGAAGTTGATAGTCATCTTCAATCTTAAGCAATTCAAGGATACTTTTGTTTAGAACCTCTTCCTTTTGAACACCTAGCTGTTTCTTAGCCATGTCATTAATCATTGTAATCTTGCCACGACGATTGGTCGCAAGGACTCCGTCCGTCATGTAAGAGAGGATACTGTGCAATCGTTTACTCTCTTGTTCTAGATTTTCTTGGGTCAAGCGGATTACTTCTGATAAATCATTGAGATTGTTGGTAATATTAGTGATTTCAGAGCTTCCCTGCATATCCAATACCTGAGAATAATCTCCTGCAATCAAGTCTTTAACTTTTTGATTAATTTGCTTCAACCGAATATTATCTCGCCGATTTTCTAGCAAAAGCAAGGTAACAATCAAGATAAAACCCAATAAAATTAAAATGAAGATAAAATCACTGGTTAAAACTGTGTCTTTTATTAGTTTAATCATTATTTCTCATATAATAACCAACACCGCGACGTGTTAGGATATACTCGGGACGACTTGGTGTATCTTCAATCTTCTCACGCAAACGTCTGATAGTTACGTCAACAGTCCGAACATCTCCGAAATAATCATAACCCCAGACCGTTTCAAGCAAGTGTTCACGTGTAATCACTTGACCAATATGAGAAGCCAAGTGGTACAAGAGTTCAAATTCACGGTGGGTCAAGTCTAGTTCTTCACCATATTTTTTAGCTACATAGGCATCTGGCACAATCTCCAAGTCCCCAATTTGCAAAGGTTGGGTTTTCTTTTCATCTGATTCTTGATTATCTACAGAAACCAAGTCCGTACGACGAAGAAGAGCTTTAACACGTGCCTGTAACTCACGATTTGAGAAGGGTTTCGTTACATAGTCATCCGCCCCAAGCTCTAAACCGATAACCTTATCAAATTCGCTGTCTTTAGCTGAAAGCATGATAATAGGCACACTACTTGTCTTACGAATAGTCTTCGCAACTTCTAAACCATCAATTTCTGGAAGCATCAAATCCAGAATAATAATGTCTGGTTGCTCTGCTTCAAATTGTTCTAGCGCTTCACGACCGTTAAAAGCAGTTACAACCTCGTAACCTTCCTTGGTCATATTAAACTTGATAATGTCCGAGATTGGTTTTTCATCATCTACAATTAATATTTTTTTCATTTGTTCACCTTTTTCTCTACTATTATACCAAAAAAATAAAAAGAAGACACAATAGCTAGTCTTTGCTACTGTCTAAGTTGGTTTGAGCATAAGCTTGCCAGATTTTTTGTTGGGGTTTGGCAAGTGGAACATCCTTGAACTCTTCTGGTGAAAGCCAGCGAACTTCCTTATCTGAAAAATCATGGAAGTCAGTCACCTGACCTGCTACAATTTGAACATGCCACTTGCGATGGCTAAAAACATGCTTAACAGTCTCAAAATGCAGATTAAGCCAATCCACATCTAAGTCATAATCCTGCTTAAAACTCTCTTCTGGACTGGGGCCAAAGTTTACACTTTCTTCTGCAACCTGATAAAAGAGGTCAAACTGCTCTTCTTGCGAAAAGTTATCAACTTCTATCAAGGGGAAATGCCAAAAGCCTGCCAATAGCTTTTCGCTTTCATTTTTTTCAAGTAAAAATTGTCCCTGAGTATTTTTGACCACCAAGGCTTTAAGATAAATAGGAACCGGCTTTTTCTTAGGAGCCTTGATTGGATAACGGTCCATTGTGCCATTCTGATATGCCGCACTAAAGTCCTTAACTGGGCTTTCTTCTGGTCTGGGATTTACAGGCGCCTCAATATTAGATCCTAAGTCCATCAAAGCTTGATTAAAGTCGCCCGGACGTTCTGTATCAATCAAGATTTCCATCATTGCCTGAAAAATTTTACGATTACTTGGAATGCCAATATCGTGGTTGACTTCAAACAGACGTGCCAAAACACGCATGACATTACCATCTACAGCCGGCTCAGGCAAGTTAAAAGCAATACTGGAAATCGCTCCTGCTGTGTAAGGTCCAACTCCTTTCAAGCTAGAAATTCCTTCATAGGTATTTGGAAATTGACCGCCAAAATCAGACATAATCTGCTGGGCAGCAGCCTGCATATTACGAACTCGAGAATAGTAACCCAAACCTTCCCAAACCTTCAACAAACGCTCTTCAGGCGCTATTGCCAAACTTTCCACTGTTGGAAACCAATCCAAGAATCGTTCGTAATAAGGAATGACCGTATCCACCCTAGTCTGCTGGAGCATAATTTCAGAAACCCATATATGATAAGGATTTTTACTTCTACGCCACGGTAAATCTCTTTTGTTTTCATCATACCAGGAAAGAAGTTTCTCACGAAAAGAAACAATCTTCTCCTCTGGTCACATGACGATACCGTATTCTTTCAAATCTAACATATTTCTAGTATAACACAGAAGACTCTAACTGTCCTTTTCCTAGTATTAAAAAGCCTCTTCCCAAGGGGAAAGAGGACTAAATCTTATTGATGAACTGCTTGAGCTGCTGTGATAAGAGTTAAATTGTAAACATCTTCTGCACTACATCCACGTGAAAGGTCATTAACTGGCTTATTCAAACCTTGTAAAACAGGTCCTACAGCAGAGAAACCACCAAGACGTTCTGCAATCTTGTAACCGATATTTCCGGCTTCGATACTTGGGAAGATGAATACAGTTGCTTGTCCAGCCACTTTACTTCCTGGAGCTTTTAAAGCTGCTGTTTCAGGGTGGAAGGCGGCGTCAAATTGCAATTCCCCATCTATTTCAAGGTCTGGGCGTAGTTCGTGCGCACGTTGTGTAGCTGCTACTACCTTATCAACGTTCTCACCAAAACCAGAACCTTTACTTGAATAGCTCAACATAGCAATTTTTGGTTCTATACCAAACATTTTCGCGGTGATTGCCGAGTTAATTGCAATTTCAGCCAAGGCATCTGAATCAGGATTAATGTTGATGGCACAGTCTCCGAACAGATAACGTTCTGAACCACGAGTCATCAAAAAGGCACCTGAAGTACGAGTAACATTAGGACGAGTTTTTATGATTTGAAGGGCTGGACGAACTGTTGCAGCAGTTGAGTGAAGTGCACCTGAAACCATACCGTCAACCAAGCCCATATATACTAACATTACACCAAAGTAGTTAACGTCTTCACGTAAGAGTCTAGTAGCTTCTTCTTCTGATATCTTACCGTTTCGACGTTCAACGAGCGCAGCAACCATTTCGTCAAACTTAGCGTAGTAGTCAGGGTCGATGACTTCATAACCCTCATGAATTCCTTCGATTTCAAGGTAAATTTTAATTTTTTCTGGTTTACCAAGCAAGACTGGAATAACATCTGTTTCTTTTACCAAGCGTTTCGTAGCTTGCAGAATACGAGGTTCTTTCCCTTCAGGTAGAACAATGCGGACATTTTTACCAACTAGGTTGGCTCTTAGACTTTCAAAAACTTCCATGAGTTTTCTCCTTTAAAATAATAAATTATACTCTAATATTTTTTATAGAGTATTAGTTGTTAACTTAGTAATGAGGTTACTGAAATCATCCGGCAAGGGACTTTCTAACTGCAAGTCTTGCTCTAAAAATGGATGATAAAAAGATAGGTAATGGCAATGCAGGGCCTGACGTTGGATGCCGTCGTCCAGACTACCACCGTACAAATCATCTCCCAACAAAGGAAAACCAATATGAGAAAAATGGACTCGGATTTGGTGGGTTCGACCAGTATGCAGGTGAATATCAACCAAATGAATATTTCCATAAGAAGCTACAATCTTGTAAGAAGTATGGGCATACTTTCCGCCTTTAGCTACTCTCCTGGTGATAATGGAGTCTTCATCACGCGCAATTGGAGCAATGATTTCTCCCTCTGGCTCCAAGTGTCCATCACCTTTAACCAAAGCAAAGTAACGCTTTTCAATAGACTTTTTCTGCAACTGCTTGTCTAATCGTGCATGAGCATAGCCGTGCTTAGCAAAAAGCATCAAGCCCGAAGTATCTCTATCAAGCCTAGTTACAATGTGAACCTGCTGATTTCATAATTTTGCTTGACATAGTAACCCTTGATAAAATTGGCAATGGTATTGGAGTGATTAACACTTGGAATAGAAGCCACTCCATAGGGTTTATTCAAGACAAGAAAATGGTCATCCTCATAGAGAATATCCAATGACCGCTCGATAGCTTCTAGAGTTTCAAAGCCTTCCTCAGCGGGAATATCGATGATAACTCGGTCTCCAATATCCAATAGATACGTTGCATTTTGAGGTTGGTCATTGACCAGAATAGCTCCGCCTCGAAACTTAATCTTGGCTAGAAGCCCCTTAGAAACCTCGTGCTTTTTTAAGAAGGTCTTAACCTTGACATGTTCATCTGCGATAAATTCAAACCTCATTCGTCCACCTCACCGATAAAAGCATCCTTAACACGGTTCCAGAAACTGGTATGGCTAGGTGAGGCGACAAAATGAATCTTATGATGGTCGATTTGATACTCAATACGTTCAATATTTCGGAAAGAATAAACGCTATTGTCAACCGAAATAGTATGGTAATCGTTTCTCGTTGGGATGAGTTCAATCTTATCCTTCTTAGGAACAATAATGGAAGAGCCAAGCGTTCGATAAACACGATTATTAAGGCTGGCAATTTCTGTCAACTGAAGAGCTTCAATGGTAGGGTGTAAAACAGCTCCTCCAAGCGACTTGTTATAGGCTGTACTACCAGTCGGTGTCGAAACCGTTAGCCCATCTCCACGAAAACGTTCAAAGTGGACACCGTTAATCACAACATCCGCCACCATGGTTCGATCAGACCTGCGGATACTGGCTTCATTTAGTGCTCTAAAAATCTTCACTTCACCATTTTCAAGAAAAACCTTCACATTCAGAACAGGGTAAGAGACTCTTGCTCCGGTATCTAGCTGCAAATTAGTTACTAGTTTGTCCAACTCAAAATCACGGTAGTCCGTATAGAAGCCCAAATGTCCAGTGTGAACACCAATGAAACGTACCTTGTCAAGCTGATTTTCGTACTTATGAAAGGCCGACAAGAGCATGCCATCCCCACCAATGGAAATAACGATATCTGGATTGGTATCATTGAGTATAAATTGATTTCTCTTCAAACGATCACGCAATTCATACAAAACCCGTTGACTCTGCGGTTTTCTATTTGCTATCAGGTCAATTCGTTTACCTTTATTCTTCATCTGTATCGTCACTGTTTCCTACACCGTCATTTAATTTTCTACTCAAAGGATCAAAAAGAGCCTGGGCTTCTTGGATATCATCTCGAATTTTACCCATTTCTTCATCCAACTGATGGGCAATCTTAGCCGTGATTTCCAGTCTCTTCTTAATCTCTTCTGGGAAATCCCCTTGGTACTTGTAGTTGAGAGAATGTTCAATCGTTGCCCAGAAATTCATAGCCAAAGTACGAATCTGAATTTCCGCCAAAATGGTCTTGGCTCCATTGATGGTATCAACCGTATATTCTACTACCACATGATAGGAACGATAGCCTGATGCTTTTCGATGAGTAATATAATCTCGCTCCTGTATGATTCGCATATCCTGACGTTTGCGCAAAATCTCCACTACTTCCTTAACGTCATCTACAAACTGAACCATCACACGCAAACCAGCAATATCTTGCAAATCGTGCTCTAAGGTCGCATAAGTAATGCCACGCCGAGCCATTTTTTCCCCGATGCTCTCAATCGGCTTGACTCGACCAGTCATAAACTCAATCGGAGAATGCTTGTTTTGCTTACGATATTGCTTACGAATACCACGAAGTTTAATTTTTAACTCACCAACAGCTTGAATGTAAGGATCTAAAAATTCTTCCCATTCTAAGGTCATATATCCTCCCTTGTTCTTATAGTATCATCCTTCAAAAATATCTTTGATTTTTTCTCCAGATTTATATACAATAAATACAATGCTTATTATACCATAAATCCGTTTTCATAGATAAAGAAAAGGCAAGAAAAATGAAATATTTGGAAATTGAATTGAAAACACTATTAAAAAAAGATGAATACAATCGTCTAAAAGACCAGTTCACCGGTGTCAATCCTGTTCTTCAAAAAAATTACTACATTGATACTCCTAGTTTTGAGCTTAAAGAAAAGAAAGTTGCTATGCGCATTCGAACCTTTGATGACTGGGCAGAATTGACACTCAAAGTCCCACAAAGTGTCGGAAACATGGAATACAATCAAAAATTGCAACTACAGATGCTGAAAACTATCTGAGCAAGAAAGAACTTCCTCAAGGGCTAGTACTGGATGAATTGGCGAAACATGGTATTAAAACTAGTGAATGGCAGATTCTTGGTTGTCTAACAACGCTTCGCTATGAAATGCAAACAGCTATTGGTCTCATGGCGCTGGATGAAAGTCAGTACTTTGATATTACAGATTACGAATTAGAGCTTGAAGTTGAAAATCACGAGCAAGGGAAACAGGATTTCCAGCAATTTTTAGAGGAAAATCAGATTACTTATCAAAAAGCTCCCTCAAAATTGGTCCGATTTGTCAAAAGCATGAAAAATAGCTGAAATAATCTCTATTTTTTGGTAAAATAGAAAAGATAAAAAAATCCCAGTTCATATAGGATAGGATTTAAAAAGTTTACAGAGGACGGTCTATAATGTCAGATAGAAAAAACATGAAACTTTTCGCACTCAACTCTAACCAAGAGATTGCACAGAAAATTGCTCAAGCTGTTGGTGTCCCACTTGGAAAACTATCATCACGTCAATTTTCAGACGGAGAAATTCAAGTGAATATTGAAGAAAGTGTCCGTGGTGATGATGTGTACATCATCCAATCAACAAGTTTCCCCTGTTAACAACCACCTAATGGAATTGCTTATCATGGTTGACGCTTGTGTGCGCGCAAGTGCCCACAGCATCAACGTTGTTCTTCCATATTTTGGCTATGCACGTCAAGACCGCATCGCTTCACCTCGTGAGCCACTTACAGCGAAACTAGTTGCTAATATGCTAGTTAAGGCTGGTGTCGATCGTATCCTTACGCTTGATCTACATGCCGTTCAGGTTCAAGGATTCTTTGATATTCCTGTCGATAACCTCTTCACAGTTCCCCTATTTGCAAAACATTACTGCGATAAGGGTCTACTTGGGTCAGATGTTGTTGTCGTTAGCCCTAAAAATTCAGGGGTAAAACGTGCTCGTAGCCTGGCTGAATATCTTGATGCTCCTATCGCCATTATTGACTACCCTCAAGACGATGCTACTCGCAACGAAGGTTATATTATCGGTGATGTTGAAGGTAAAAAAGCTATCTTGATTGACGATATTTTAAATACAGGACGTACCTTCTCTGAAGCTGCTAAAATCGTTGAACGTGAAGGAGCTACAGAAATTTATGCTGTTTCTAGCCACGGTCTCTTCGTCGAAGGAGCTGCTGAACTTCTTGACAACACTAATATTAGGAAATTCTTGTGACTGATTCAGTAGCAACAAAAGAAAAAACTCCTAAAAACGTATGCTACATCACTGCTAGTGAGTTAATTGGTGATGCCATCGTCCGTATCCACGAAAGAAAACCAGTCAGCCCACTCTTTGCCTACAACAAAAAGAAATAAGGTGATTCTTTGATTTATTTGGACAATGCTGCAACGACTCCCATGTCAGCAGTTGCTATTTCAGCTATGACCAAGGTTATGCAAGAAACCCATGGCAATCCATCTAGTATTCATAGTCATGGTCGTCAAGCTGGTAAGCTCTTACGAGAAGCCCGTCAGGAACTAGCCCAGTTACTGGGGACAAAAGCTCAACATATCTTTTTCACTTCTGGTGGGACTGAAGGCAATAATACTGCCATCATTGGCTACTGCCTTCGTCACCAAGAACAAGGAAAACATATCATCACAACTGCCATTGAGCACCATGCTGTCCTTGAAACCATTGATTACTTGGTTCAACACTTTGGGTTTGAAGCAACCATTATCCAGCCAGAAAATCAAGAAATCGCAGCCCAGCAAATTCAAAGGGCTTTACGTGACGATACGATTTTGGTTTCAACCATGTTTGCCAATAATGAGACTGGAAACCTACTGCCCATTGCTGAAATTGGCCAAATACTCAAGCAACACCCTGCTGCCTATCATGTCGATGCAGTTCAAGCTATTGGTAAAATCCCAATTCACCCAGAAGAATTGGGCATTGATTTTCTCACTGCTTCGGCCCATAAATTCCATGGTCCTAAGGGAATCGGTTTTCTCTACGCATCTAGCATGGATTTTGATTCCTATCTTCATGGCGGAGACCAAGAACAGAAAAAACGTGCAGGGACTGAAAATCTGGCTGCCATCGTAGGCATGGTTGCAGCCCTAAAAGAGGACCTAGAACAGCAAGAAGAACATTTTCAACATGTACAAAATCTAGAAACTGCCTTTCTGGCAGAGCTAGAGGGCATTCAATATTACTTGAATAGAGGCGAACACCATCTCCCTTATGTCCTCAATATTGGATTTCCTGGTCAGAAATGACCTCTTACTCCTCCGTCTAGATTTGGTTGGAATTTCTATCTCTACTGGTTCAGCCTGTACAGCAGGCATTGTCCAATCTAGTCATGTTCTCGAAGCTATGTATGGCGCAAATTCAGAACGCTTGAAGGAATCCGTTCGTATCAGTCTCTCGCCACAAAATACTGTTGAAGACCTACATACCCTCGCAAAAACCTTAAAAGAAATTATCGGAGGTTAGCCATATGGCATTTGAAAAAACCATTCAGTTAAAAAATTGTCGATACGACTACACTCTCAGCCCTTCTGTTAAGAAATTCACCCTCAAGGACAACACCTTTTTTGAAACAAAAGTTGGGAACTATGAACTGACTCGCCTTTTGGAAAAAGTACCAAACAGCGGTGAGGGATTCCAACTCAAAATCATCATTAACAAGGAACTTACAGGAGCTAAAATCAATATCACTGACAAGTTTGGTCTTCGTTTAGTTGATATTTTCAAATCAGAAGACCACCGCATTCATCAAGAAAAATTCTACTTCCTCATGGATAGCTTGGTAGAGCGTGGTGTCTTTACAAAATCGGAAAGATAAAGCCAAGATGTTTGAACTGACCTATAAGGATAGCTACCAGGTAGAGCGTACACTCAAGTATGAAGATTATGAGGCTCTCATGCTGGCTTTGTCAGGATGTGTGACCCTACCAGATACACTTTATGTGACTTCTTTGACTTTTGAGGGACAGGAAGTTTACCAAGGACTGGTCGGAGACCTCTACCGTTTTCTATCACAAACAGAATTGTTACATCAAAACTAAGATTTTTCTTAGTTTTTTCTTATTTTTGTTGATTTTTTCACAATGTTTCTGTAGAATAGAAGAAAGAAAGGTTGTGATTTTGTGAAAGATAAACAGTCTGCTATTCCAAAAGCTACATCAAAAAGACTCTCTCTCTACTATCGAATTTTCAAAAGATTTCATGCAGAAAAGATTGAACGTGCTAACTCTAAGCAAATTGCAGAGGCTATCGGTATTGATTCAGCAACCGTACGTCGTGATTTTTCCTATTTTGGTGAACTAGGTCGTCGTGGTTTTGGCTATGATGTCAAAAAACTCATGACGTTTTTTGCTGATTTGCTCAATGATAACTCCATTACCAATGTCATGCTGGTTGGGATTGGTAATATGGGGCATGCCCTTCTCCACTACCGCTTCCATGAACGAAACAAGATGAAGATTATCATGGCCTTTGACCTTGATGACCATCCTGAAGTCGGTACCCAAACTCCTGATGGAATTCCCATTTACGGAATTTCTCAAATCAAGGAAAAAATCAAGGATGCTGATGTTAAGACTGCTATCCTGACCGTTCCCAGCGTTAAGTCACAAGAGGTTGCTAATCTCTTGGTGGATGCTGGCGTAAAAGGAATTCTCAGTTTTTCACCAGTCCATCTTCATTTACCAAAAGATGTGGTTGTTCAGTATGTTGATTTGACAAGTGAACTTCAAACTCTCCTCTATTTCATGCGAAAAGAGGATTAGAAAGAGAAAATCATTTTATGAAAAAACCAATTATTGGGATTACAGGAAACGAAAAAACTCATCCAGATGATAACATCATGATGAGCTACACAGCAAAAAGCTTTGTTGAAGGTGTTAAAGACTCCGGAGGGATTCCAATCATCCTACCGATTGGTGATCAAGAAATGGCTAGCTACTATATCAGTATCATTGACAAGCTCATCTTGACAGGAGGGCAAAATGTTGATCCAAAATTCTATGGTGAATCAAAAACCATCGATAGCGATGATTATCACCTTCAAAGAGATATCTTCGAATTGGCCCTCATCAAGGAAGCTATTAACCAGAAAAAGCCTATTTTCTGCGTCTGTCGTGGGACTCAACTCTTTAACGTTGCCATGGGTGGAACTCTATATCAAGATATCGAAGACCATTGGCAGGATTGTTCTGCCGATTACACCACTCAACGCTTGGTGACAGAACCTGATACTGTTCTCCGAGAAATCTATGGAGAAATTTCCCATATCAACTCCTTCCACCATCAGAGCATCAAGGATTTAGCTCCCAATTTAAAAGTTGTGGCTCATGATCCTAAAGATGGTATTATTGAAGCTGTTATGAGTACGGATGATGTTGCCTTTCTCGGTGTCCAATGGCATCCAGAATTTCTATTTGAAAATCGTCCTAAAGATAAAAACCTCTTTGACTATGTCGTTAATGAACTTTAGATTAAATCTGTCTTTTCACGGTAACTAAAATAACTAGAATGAGAGACAATTAAATGGTCCAAGAGGACAATCCCCATCAGGTCACAGGCTTCTTTTACAAGTTTAGTGACCTGATTATCATTTCGGCTAGGCGCTACCGCTCCTGAAGGATGATTGTGGACCAAGATGAGTGAAGTCGCCATATGCTTAATGGCATAATGAAGAATCTCTCGTGGCTCAGCAATACTGCGAGTGGCTGAACCGATAAAAATGGTCTGTTGATGAATGATCTGATTTTGAGTATTGAGATAGAGCGCCACTAGGTGCTCTTGTTTTTTATGGCCCAATTCCTGTTGCATCTTCTTGGCCAACTTTTGGCTACTGAGAATACTTTCCATCTCAAGGGTTTCGTGTTTATGAATACGATGCCCCAGTTCAATCATAGCTTGTAATTCTATAGCCTTAACACGCCCGATACCAGACAGACTCTGCAATTCCTGCAGGGTCATTTTTTTCAAATCCGTTAGGCTTGAAAGATTGCTCAAGACTTTCTGGGCAATTTCAAACATTGGCCTGACGTGTCCCTGTCCTGAGTAAAATAGCTAGCAACTCTTGATTACTGAGCGCTTCCACTCCTTCCTTTGTCAGCCTTTCTCTTGGTAATAGTGAATCTTCTTGGAATGAAATACTGTACATAAAAATCCTCCTCACTTTATTATTCGTGAGAAGGATAAAAAATTAGATTTTTTTCTCAATTGGAGCCACACTAGCTAAAAGTTTTTTCAGGCCAACTTCTGGGAAATTGATTTTCAATTCCTGTGTAGCACCGCTACCTGACACTTCCAGAACAGTACCCTCTCCCCATTTCTTGTGGAGGGCAATATCACCAATGGACCAATTTACCTCGCTAGACGCAGATTTTGCGCCAGCTGTAAATTGTCCAAATGGGAGACCGCTTGATTGGATAGTTTTTGGAGCAGCACTGCGTTTACGGTCTTGAAGAGCCTGAGCCAAACTCATACCTTGACCGAAGGCAACCCCACCACTGCTATAAGATGCCTTAAAGCTTGAATTTGAAGGACGAGCCAGACCTTGATACTCAAGCAAGTCTGAACTGATTTCGTTAATAAATCGAGTAGGACGGTTGTAGTTGGTACGACCAAAAAGCAGGCGTGAGTTGGCATTGGTCAGATAGAGAATTTTCTCTGCACGCGTAATTCCTACATAGGCCAGACGGCGTTCTTCTTCTAATTCATCTGGATCTTCAGCTGCACGGCTAAGCGGAAAGACATTTTCTTCCATCCCAATCAAAAAGACAACTGGAAACTCGAGACCTTTGGCAGCGTGTAGGGTCATCAGGGTCACTTCTGACGTCTCCTGACTACCTGAATCTGTATCGGCAATCAAGGCCAAGTCATTTAAGAAACGACTCAGTTTATCCAGACCAGTTTCCTCTTCTGACCCATCAGAGGTGTCATCAAAGTTTTTCGACACAGAAAGGAACTCTTCAATATTTTCAACCCTAGCTTTGCTTTCTAAAGTCGCTTGAGCATTTAGAATATCGACGTAACCTGTTTTTTCTAGGACGGCCTCAACCAACTCTGTAATATTTAATTGATCTAGCTGCTCTCGTAAATCTAGAATCATATTGGCAAAATCCCAGATAGACTGGGCTACTTTACCCTTGATACCAGATAACATGATATTGGCTGAAGCATCTAGCATAGACATGTTTTGCATATTAGCAAAGTCACGAATTTTCTCAACAGTACCTGGGCCAATTCCTCGTTTCGGTTCGTTGATAATACGCTCAAAACTAATATTGTCACTCAAATTGGTAATGAGGTTGAGATAAGCGATAATATCACGAATTTCCTTACGGCTATAGAACTTGGTTCCTCCAACCATGGTATAAGGAATGTTTGACTTGAGCAGGGCTTCTTCAATGGTACGAGATTGAGCGTTTGTACGATAGAGAACTGCAAAATCCTTGTGAAGGAAGTTTTGGTTGCGACCCAGTTCATCGATGGTTTTGGCTACAAATACAGCCTCATCTAGTTCATCATTAGCACGATAGTAAACGATTTGCTCCCCATCAGCATTTTGAGTCCATAGATTCTTAGGACGGCGATTTTTATTGTTTTTAATGACCTCGTTGGCCGCTTGCAAAATGGTTTTAGTGGAACGGTAATTCTCCTCCAACAAAACAACCTTGGCTTGGGGGTAATCCTTTTCAAAGTCCAAGATATTCTGCATATCAGCACCACGCCAACCGTAAATAGACTGGTCCGCGTCCCCAACCACACAGATGTTTTTAAAGCGCGAAGCCAAGAGTTTGACTAGTTGGTACTGAGCATGGTTGGTATCTTGGTACTCATCAACATGGATGTATTGAAATTTCTGCTGGTAATAAGTCAAAACATCAGGATTTTGATCAAAGAGACGCAAGGTCAGCATAATCAAATCATCAAAGTCAACCGACTCAGACTGACGAAGCTCCTTCTGATAGGCTGTATAACACTGAGCCACGATTTGCGTGTACATATCGCCAGCTTGGGCAGCATAAGCTACATCATCAATCAAATCATTTTTAGCATTGGAAATGGTTCCTAAGATGCTCCGCTCATTCCATTTTTTAGGATCTAAATTCAACTGCTTGAGAATGCGTTTCATGAGCGTTCGCTGCTCTCCTGGATCCACTATAGTAAAATTACGGTTGTAGCCAATATGGTCCGCATCACGTCGCAGAATACGAACACACATGGAGTGGAAGGTCGCAATTAAACAATCCTGAGTAGCTGGATTGAGGCTATAAGCACGCTCTTTCATCTCACGTGCAGCCTTATTGGTAAAGGTAATGGCCAAGATATTCCATGGATTAACCAGCTTTTCATCAATCAGATAAGCAATGCGGTGGGTCAAAACTCGGGTCTTTCCAGAACCAGCCCCTGCCATGATCAACAAGGGGCCTTCTGTCGTTTGTACCGCCTCAGACTGACGGTCATTCATTCCATTTAATAATGCGTTCATCTTCTCTTCCTTACTCTTGAAGTCAATATTTCTATTATATCAGAATTCAGGGAAAATATCTTTACCTAGACTGGTTACGTGTAGAAGGCAACTTCTTATATCTAGATAAAAAATGAGCTTGGATAGTATTTCCAAACTCATTTTTTACTCAATGAAAATCAAAGTGCAAACTAGGAAGCTAGCCGCAGGTTGCTCAAAGCACTGCTTTGAGGTTGTAGACAAGACTGACGAAGTCAGTCACATATATAATCCAAGGTGAAGCTGACGTGGTTTGAAGAGATTTTCGAAGAGTATAAAGTCAATTGCAATATACTAGAACAAGCCTAATACTGTTCCATCACTTTCAACATCCATGTTGAGAGCTGCTGGTCGTTTTGGAAGTCCTGGCATGGTCATGACATCGCCAGTTAGGGCAACGATGAAGCCTGCACCTAATTTTGGTACCAATTCACGAATGGTAATTTCAAAGTTTTCAGGTGCTCCAAGTGCATTTGGATTGTCTGAAAAACTATATTGAGTTTTAGCCATACAGATTGGCAATTTGTCCCAACCATTTTGAACGATTTGAGCTATTTGTGTTTGAGCTTTCTTCTCAAAGTTCACTTTGCTACCACGGTAGATTTCAGTAACAATCTTTTCAATCTTTTCTTGGACAGAGAGTTCATTGTCATACAAACGTTTATAGTTAGATGGATTTTCAGCGATAGTCTTGACAACTGTTTCAGCAAGTGCTACTCCACCTTCTGCGCCATCAGCCCAGACACTTGCTAGTTCAACTGGCACATCAATTGAAGCACAAAGTTCTCTCAAGGCTGCAATTTCAGCTTCAGTATCAGAGACAAATTCATTGATTGCTACAACTGCAGGTACACCAAATTTACGGATATTTTCAACATGGCGTTTCAAGTTGGCAAAACCGGCACGAACTGCTTCTACATTTTCTTCTGTCAAAGCGTCTTTAGCCACACCACCATTCATCTTAAGGGCACGAAGGGTTGCTACGATAACCACCGCAGATGGAGCTGTTGGCAAGTTTGGTGTCTTGATATCAAGAAATTTCTCAGCACCAAGGTCTGCACCAAAACCAGCTTCAGTAACAGTGTAATCAGCCAAGTGAAGGGCTGTTGTAGTTGCTAAGACAGAGTTACATCCGTGAGCAATATTGGCAAATGGACCACCGTGTACAAAGGCAGGTGTTCCGTAAATTGTCTGAACCAGGTTCGGCTTAATCGCATCCTTCAAGATCAAAGCCAAGGCACCTTCAACCTGCAAATCACCTACAGAAACAGGTGTACGGTCATAGCGATAACCGATAACGATATTGGCCAAACGACGTTTCAAGTCCTCGATGTCTGTTGCCAAGCAAAGAATAGCCATGATTTCAGAAGCAACTGTAATGTCAAATCCATCCTCACGAGGAATACCGTTTAGAGGACCACCAAGTCCAACGGTCACATGGCGAAGAGCGCGGTCATTCAAGTCCACAACACGTTTCCAGAGGATACGACGTTGGTCAATTCCTAACTCATTTCCCTTGGTGCAAGTGGTTGTCAATCAAAGCAGAAAGAGCATTATTAGCAGTTGTAATGGCATGCATATCTCCAGTAAAGTGGAGATTGATATCTTCCATTGGCAGAACTTGGGCATAACCACCACCAGCGGCACCACCCTTAATTCCCATTACTGGACCAAGAGATGGTTCGCGAATAGCAATCATAGTTTTTTTACCAATCTTGTTCAAGGCATCCGCAAGACCAATGGTAATGGTTGATTTTCCTTCGCCTGCTGGTGTTGGGTTGATAGCAGTAACCAAAATCAATTTCCCAACTGGATTGCTCTCAACTGCACGAATCTTATCAAAACCAAGTTTAGCCTTATACTTTCCATACAACTCCAAATCGTCGTAAGAAATCCCAAGTTTCTCTACAACATCAACGATTGGCTTTAACTCAATACTCTGTGCGATTTCAATATCTGTTTTCATTCAAAACTCCTCTAACCTCTTATATGATAATTCATTATAACACAGAACAAGATTTTTAACATCCTAAAATCATCTAAACGTTCGTAAATCTCTCTATTTTTAAGACTTTTATAGCTCTTTCTTAAATTTTATATGGCTTTATAGTTAAAAACTATAGTCTATTCTTTGTATTTTCATAGATATTCAAGCGCTTTCTGTTGTTTATTTTTTTTTTTGTGGTACAATAATGCTATGAAAATTTTAGTTACATCTGGAGGTACCAGTGAAGCTATCGATAGCGTCCGTTCTATCACTAACCATGCTACTGGTCGCTTAGGGAAAATCATAACAGAAACCTTGCTTGCTGCAGGGCATGAAGTTTGTTTACTGACGACAAAACGAGCTGTGAAGCCAGAGCTTCATGCCAACCTAAGCATTCGAGAGATTACTGATACAAACGACCTTCTACAGGAAATGAAAGAGCATATTCAAGATTATCAAATCTTGATTCATTCAATGGCTGTATCAGATTATACACCTGTCTATATGACGGGGTTTGAGGAAGGTCAAGCTAGCTCTAATTTAGAAGAATTTTTAAACAAACAAAATCATCAGGCTAAGATTTCTTCAACTGATGAGTTTCAAGTTTTGTTCCTTAAAAGGACACCCAAAATCATCTCTCTAGTCAAGGAATGGAATCCTGCTATTCATCTGATTGGTTTCAAACTGCTGGTTGATGTTAACGAAGATCATCTAGTTGATATGGCTAGAAAAAGTCTTATCAAGAACCAAGCAGACTTAATCATTGCAAATGACCTGACTCAAATTTCAGCAAACCAGCATCGAGCAATTTTTGTCGAGAAAAATCAGCTTCAAGTAGTCCAGACTAAAGAAGAAATTGCAAAACTCCTCCTTGAAAAAATTCAAGCCTCTCATTCTTAGAAAGGAAAACTATGGCAAACATTCTCTTGGCTGTAACGGGATCTATCGCCTCTTACAAGTCAGCAGATTTAGTCAGTTCTCTAAAAAAACAAGGTCATCAAGTCACTGTCTTAATGACCCAGGCTGCTACAGAGTTTATCCAACCCTTGACACTACAGGTCTTATCACAGAATCCTGTCCACCTTGATGTCATGAAGGAACCCTATCCTAATCAGATTAATCACATCGAACTTGGAAAAATAGCGGATTTATTTATCGTAGCTCCTGCTACTGCTAATACTATTGCAAAACTAGCCCACGGCTATGCTGATAATATGGTGACCAGCATAGCTCTAGCCCTGCCAAAAAATATTCCTAAAATCATCGCACCCGCTATGAATACAAAGATGTATGACCATCCTGCAACTCAGGCTAATCTGAAAACATTGGAAACCTACGGCTATCAACTGATTTCTCCCAGAGAATCCCTACTAGCTTGCGGAGACCATGGAAGGGGAGCCTTAGCTGATTTCACTATTATTTTAGAAAAAATAAAGGAAACTCTCGATGAAAAAACGCTCTAATATTGCACCTATTGCTATCTTTTTTGCAACCATGCTCGTTGTACACTTTCTGAGCTCACTTATCTTTAACCTTTTTCCATTTCCCAATCAAACCGACCATCGTTCATATTCCTGTCATTATTGCCAGCATTATCTACGGTCCACGCGTTGGTGTTACACTTGGATTTTTGATGGGGCTACTTAGCTTGACAGTTAATACGATTACAATTTTACCAACAAGCTACCTCTTCTCACCATTCGTACCAAACGGGAACATCTACTCAGCTATCATTGCCATCGTCCCACGTATTTTGATTGGTTTGACTCCTTATCTAGTCTATAAACTAATGAAAAACAAGACTGGTCTGATTTTAGCTGGTGCCCTTGGTTCACTTACCAACACAGTCTTTGTACTTGGTGGAATTTTCTATCTTTTCGGAAATGTTTTTGATGGTAATATCCAAAAACTCCTAGCAACCGTTATCTCAACAAATTCGATTGCTGAATTAGTTATTTCCGCAGTTCTAACCTTAGCCATTGTTCCAAGACTACAAACTTTGAAAAAATAAAAACATCTCCACTTTCAAGCTTGAAGGTGGAGATTTTGTTTGATGTAGTTTGTGTTTTTAGTGAAATGTTTACTAGTCTTTAATTAAAAAAATGACCTATAGACCTAAGTAAATCCTTGATTTATTGTCTTGTTTATTGTACCATACTAATGTATATACAGTTAAAAGGAGATTCTTATGAACACACGGAAAAAGACACAATTTATGACAATGACTGCCCTCTTAACGGCTATTGCAATTTTGATTCCAATTGTTATGCCTTTTAAGATTGTCATTCCACCTGCTTCTTACACTTTGGGGAGTCACATCGCTATTTTTATTGCCATGTTCTTGTCACCCTTGATGGCAGTTTTTGTCATCCTAGCCTCTAGTTTTGGATTTTTGATGGCTGGTTATCCCATGGTTATCGTTTTTCGAGCTTTTTCCCATATCTTTTTTGGGACTTTGGGAGCTCTTTACCTACAAAAATTCCCCCATACCCTAGATAAACCAAAATCTTCCTGGATTTTTAACTTTGTTTTAGCGCTCGTCCATGCCCTTGCTGAAGTATTGGCCTGTGTTGTTTTTTACGCAACTTCCGGTACCAATGTAGAAAACTATGTTTTATGTTCTCTTTGTACTAGTTGGATTTGGCACAATTATCCATAGTATGGTAGACTATACATTAGCACTAGCTGTCTATAAAGTGCTTCGAAGACGCCGTTAAGTTAAAAGGAAGAACTATGACAAAAGATCGCAAACAAGCCCTGCTCCAACTCTTGAAAGAGGCTCCTAAAGCCCTTAATGGCCAAAGTTTGGCGGAACATTTTCATGTCACACGTCAGGTCATTGTGCAGGACATTGCAATTTTGAGAGCCGATGGCGCTCCTATCCTATCCACTAATCGTGGCTACATCTATAAGCAAGTTGATGCCAATCCTTATGTCCACAAACTTTTCAAAGTTAAACATGAAGTTGAAGAAATCGGTCAAGAACTCCTTGCTATTGTAGATAATGGAGGGCGTGTTCAAAATACCTTGATTGATCATCCTGTTTACGGAGAAATTGAAACTCTACTCAAACTTTCTTGTCGTCGAGACGTTCAGCATTTTTTAGAGCAAGTCGAGAAGTCTGAATTTAGACCACTTTCTGAATTAACAGATGGCATTCATTATCACTTAATTGAAGCAGAGAACGAACAAGACCTCCACTATATCGAGGAGGCCTTGGACCAGCTTGGTTATTTAGTAAAAAACTAGAAGATTTTCTTCGCCCAGCCATCTTCAGTACGGTAGCGGTAGAAAAACTCTGACTTGTCAGGAGCTTCCATCATCTCCATCAAGGGTAACATATCATAGGCCAGATCCAAGTTTGGAATCTGGTCTTTTTGAACCCAAAAGCTCAAATAATAACAATGATATTTAAAAACTACATTGAATGAAAATTAACAACTACCTACTTACTAAAAATATATCACCAGTTATGTTGATCAACATTATCCTTAGTCACAAGATAAATTGGAGAAACTGTTTCTTTTTCCAGTTTTTTCCCTTGATAATGATCGATTGCTGATTGAATAGCAATTTCACCCATCTTAGCTGGTTGCTGAGCAATAGTGGCAGTAATATCACCTTTTGCAATAGCGTCATGTGCATCTGGTTGACCATCAATACCAACAATTAATACATTGCTAAGACCAGCTGCTTTTACTGCTTGTGCAGCTCCTAACGCCATCTCATCATTCTGTGCAAAGATTGCTTGTACTTCTTTGTTTCCTTGAATCATATTTTGCGCTGTATTCAAAGCTTTTGCGCGATCAAAATTAGCGGATTGACTAGAAAGAACATCTAAATTTGTCTTTGAAATTTGTTCAAATCCTTTACCTCTATCTACAGTTGCAGAAGCGCCAGGGACTCCTGATAATTCAAAAGTTTTTGCTTTTTCTCCCAATTGCTTGGTAATAAATTCTGCAGCCATTTTACCTGCTTCTACGTTATCAGAAGCAACAGTTGTCAAGACTTCACCGCCATTACTACCGCGGTCAATTAAGATTACTGGAATATTTGCATTATTAGCAGCTTTAATAGATGTAACAATTGCATCAGAATCAACTGGATTAATTAGTAAAGCATCTACATTTTGACTAATAAAATTTTGAATATCATCTGCTTGTCTAGCAGCATCATCTTGTGCATCTGCTATCTTCAAAGTTACTTCTTTTTCCCCTGCAGCTTTTTCAAGGCCATCTTTCATAGCTACAAAATAAGGGATTGTTAGTAGTCGAAATAGAAACTCCTAATTTTAATTCTTTTTGCCGACTTTTGAGTCGTAGATTTATTATCATTTGATGAATTTCCTAAACCAGTTTTTCCACAAGCTACTAAAGCAAAAATAAATGTTACAAACAAAGCAAAAATGCTAATTTTTTTAATAATTTTCATGTTATTACTCCTCGTAATATATATCTATAGGGATAGTTTCAATCCCGATTATTGTACGTCATCTAATAAATTGTTACTATTTCCAAAAAATTGAAAAATTATTCTACTGTTTTACAACTTTGAAACGATCAATCAGAACAGCAATTAAGATTACAACTCCTTTTACTACTTGTTGCCAAAATGCTGAAACACCAATAATATTAAGTCCATTATTCAAAACTCCAATAATTAAAGCACCTATTAGAGTCCCAAGTATACGACCTTTACCTCCAGATAAAGAGGTTCCTCCAAGAACAACAGCTGCAATAGCATCCATTTCATAACTAGCACCTGCTGTTGGTTGAGCAGAACTTAAGCGTGATGTTATAATTAATCCAGAAATTGAAGCCATAATACCTGATATTGAATAAATGATAATTTTCACTTTATTTAATTTCACACCTGATATATATGCTGCTTTTTCATTCCCCCCTATAGCATATACAGATTTACCAAATGCTGTTTTATGGAGTAAAACATATAAAACAATAAATACAATAAACATAATAATTACAGGAAATGGAATTCCTACTATGTAACCTTGCCCCTAAAAAAATTGAAATAAGAATGTATCACTTAATCCTTTTGTAATAGGATTCCCATTTGTATAAACAAGTGTTGCACCTCTAAAAAAATAGTCATAGTCGCTAAAGTGACGATAAATGGAGCTAATTTCCCGTAGGAAATCAATAACCCATTCATCATACCTAGAATGCAACCCAAAATTAAAGAGATGAGAATTGCTAACGTAACAGGCATTCCAGATCCTAATAAACCAGCTGTTAGCGCACTGGATAAGGCTAAAATTGATCCTACTGATAAATCGATTCCACCTGTTAGAATAACAAAAGTCATTCCAAAAGCAATCAGTGCATTTGATGTTACTTGCAATAGTAAATTTAACAGATTATTTGCTGTTAAAAAATTTGAATTGATAATAGTGATGACAGCCATTAAAATTATCAATGCTATTACCGTTGTCAATTCTGACATGTACTTCATAGTATTTTTCACACTATTGTCCTCCTGTAGCTAGTTGCATAACTTTTTCTTGTGTAACTTCTCGACGTGTTAATTCCCCACTAATTCTACCTTCATGCATGACCATAATGCGATCACTGACTCCAATCACTTCTGGTAAATCTGAAGAGACCATAATAATCGGTACACCTCGTTCAGCTAATTCATTCATTAATTGGTAAATTTCACGCTTAGCTCCAACATCTACCCCACGAGTTGGCTCATCTAAAATCAGTACTTTTGGTGCAATACCTATCCATTTTGCTAAAACTACTTTCTGTTGATTACCACCAGAAAGTGTCCCAACTTCCTTATCTGGATAACCTGATTTAATTTGTAACCTATCAATTAAGCGTTGTACAAATATATCACTTGTTTTATTATCGAAAATGCCATTTTTAACAAAATCACGAGTACTAGGTAAAGTCATATTATCTTTAATAGAAAAATCTAAAATCAATCCCTCATCTTTACGATCTTCTGTTAAGAAACCAATTCCATGCTTAATTGCTTCAAAAGGATTTTTAATTATCAGTTGTTCTCCGTTTATTATAATTTGACCAGATTTTAAAGAATCAATTCCAAAAATTGCTCGCATTATTTCAGTACGACCAGCACCCATCAAACCAGAAAAACCAAGAATTTCCCCTTGACGTACATAGAAAGAAATATCCGTAAAAGCATCACCAGAAAGATTCTTAGCTTGAAAAACAATATTCCCAATCTCAGCCTTTTTTTCTGGATAATAATCTTCTAATTCACGGCCTACCATCTTCTGAACTAATTCATCTGCATTAGCTAACTTCGTTTTCTTGGTATCAATTACAAACCCATCCCTCATAACAGTTATAAGATCTGTGATCTTAAAGATTTCTTCCATCCGATGTGAAATATACACAATACCTACACCATCAGATTTTAATCCTTCTATCACTTTAAAAAGTGTTTCAGTTTCACGATCAGTTAAAGCTGCTGTGGGTTCATCCATAATTAACAAGGAAACTTCTGATAATAAACATTTTGCTATTTCTATCATTTGTTGTTGTCCGACTGATAATTGACCAATGATTGCATCGAGAGGAATAGATATATTAAGACGTTTAAATGCTTCTTTAGCTTTCCTTTCCATACTAACTTTATCTAGAAACCCAATCGAATTTTTAATTTCTCTTCCTAAAAAAAGATTATCAAGTACAGTCATATCTGGCCAAGTATTCATTTCTTGATGAATAAAAACTCAGTCCAAAACCGTTCTGCCTCTTGAGGATTAGAAAATGTTTTTTTCTTTTCCATCAATAAAAAAATAGTTCCTGAAGTAGCTGGAAAAAAAGTCCAGTTAAAATATTCATTAAGGTTGATTTGCCTGCCCATTCTCTCCCCATTAAAGCATGAACTTCTCCTGAATTAAGAACCAAATCAATACTTTCTAAAAACACGATTATTCCCAAAAAGATTTTTGAAATGTTCTTCATTTCAATTTTTCATAAACAACTCCCTTCTAAATAATAACTCCTGATTGCAAGATTATATTCGAATATGGTGTATCTTCCCCAGTGCGAATAACTGCCTTTACTTTAGTATTCATAGCTTTCAATTCTTCATGACTAATATATTCAATAATTATATTCGATCCTAAAAGATCTAGAACTGCTTGCCACTGTTCTTTGTTTTTTTCCTTAATTTCTTCTGCTAAGAAAATTTTTTCAATAAGTACATGATCTGAATATTCTTTTAAAACTTCTAAAAAACTTGGACTACCTTTTCTTAATGCTAAATCAATTTTATCAACACCTTTTGGAACTGGCAATCCTAAATCTCCTATACAAACCAAATCCATATGACCTAAATCATCAGCTAGTTTTGCTATATTACTATTTAAAATCCCATATTTCTTCATATCCTGAATGCTCCTTTATTTCTTTCAAACTCGGCATACCTCCTTGCGCTCCAAATCTTTGAACAGAAAGATGTGAAGCAATCGTTGCAAAGGACAATGCAACATTCATCTCTTTTCCTTTTGAGATAGCATAAGCAAAAGCACCATTAAACGTATCTCCTGCTCCTGTAGTATCAACTACTTCTGCTTTTATAGCAGGAATTTTCTGAACTGCTGTCCCATCATAATAAATAGAACCTTCAACTCCTAATGTCACAATCATTTTATTAGGATAAATTTTAATAATTTCTTCTAATTTCTTATCTGGAAAAAGCTCTGAACATTCATGCTCATTAGGAGTAATAAAATCACAAAAAGGAATCATCTCTATATCTGTTTCTCTAGCTGGTGCAGGATTGTAAAAGCACCTTAACTTTATTTTCTTGACAAAAATTTAGCTATAGATAAGTTGGCTTCATGTGGTATTTCATTCTGTAATACAACAATACTTGCATCACTAATCAATTCCCACTCATTTTTCCAATCATTTGTTTTAACTAAATTATTCGCTCCGGGATAATAAATAATCCTATTATCACCTCCATATAAAGTAATTTGTGCAACTCCTGTAGATTGTGGTACCGTTCCCACATATTCTGTAGAAATATTATTATCTTGTAGATTAGTTAATAAATCTGATGAAAAAAGTATCTGCTCCAACGTTTCCCAAATATATAAATATTATCTTCGACACTGGATAATCTACCAATAGCTACAGCTTGATTTGCACCTTTTCCACCTGGAACTATATTAAATGAATCCCCGAAAAATCGTTTCACCTCCTTCTGGAATCCTTTTTGTTCTCATAACTAAGTCCATTGAAATACTTCCAACAACAACAATTTTACTCATTACTTTCTCCTTAATGTATTTCTTTCTACGTATCTAACAGGGTAGTTTAATTTTAGCTTCATCTATAGAGAACTTATTTGCCATATTATAGATTAGCTTTTGCAGCTTGCTCTCCCATCTTTATATGATGATTGGTGGATAGTTGATAAAGAAGGATAAATAAATTGACTAAGTACAATATCATCATAACCAATGATTTGAATATCATCTGGGATTTTTTTACCAATTGCTAAAATTTCATGAATATAAGCTATCGCATGAATATCAGAAGGCGCTATAATACTATCAATATTTGGATTTCCTTTTTTTAGATTCTCTTTAGCTTCTTTTTTTGAATTTTTTTCAAAGTCAAACGTTTCACTTTCTTCAATACGAAATTTCTAAAAATTTTTATTCCTCAAATAGTTTAAACTTGCTTCAAATCGTTCCGCAATATTCTCAGCTTTATCATCTAAAAACTTTAATAATCATAACCTTGCTCAGCACCAGCATTCCAAATTGCTTTAGCTGCCAAACGTCCACCCAACTGATTATCAGAAAAGACACCGTAACCTGTATCTTTACTAATCCGGTCAACCACAACAACAGGTAACGTCAGATTTGGAAATTCCTTTGTAAAATCAAGTGTCGTTATAATACCAGCTGCATTTGTTTTTAACAAAAGGTTTATATATTCTTCTAACGAATCATGATCTGAAATAGTACCAACCATAATCCTATAACCTTTATCTTTCAAATATGATTCAGCTCCTCGAACCAATCTTGGGAAGAAGGGATTAGAAATATCTGGCAATAAGAGTCCTACCATTTGATTTTTTTTAGTTTTCAAAGATTGTGCTAATACATTCGGCGTGTAATTTAATTTTTTGATAGCATTTTTTATCTTTTCTCTAGTATCATCTCCGACATAGCCTTTTTTCGAAATATATCTTGAAACTGTCGATTTCGATACTCCAGCTTCTTCAGCAACCTGTTTTATTGTAGTCATCACTCCTCCTTTTTATATTATGGAACCGTTCCCTTGTTTATATAATAAGCGTTTTCTTTGTTTTTGTCAATACTTTTTTAGAAATATTTTAATTTATTTTAGAGTATATATATGTTTTTTCCTAATCTTCTATTACTATTAGACAGGAAACACAACAAGACCTCCACTATATCGAGGAGGTCTTGGACCAGCTTGGTTATTTAGTAAAAAACTAGAAGATTTTCTTCGCCCAGCCATCTTCGGTACGGTGGCGGTAGAAAAATTCTGACTTGTCAGGAGCTTCCATCATCTCCATCAAGGGTAACATATCATAGGCCAGATTCAAATTTGGAATCTGGTCTTTTTGCACCCAAGAAACTTCGCCCTCTTCTGAAGATTGAAGAGTTCCAGTAAACTCATTCGCCTTATAACAAAAGACAATGTAGCGTTCGCCACTATCCAGAGGCCAATTTTTTATGCCGACCAGTTGAGGATTTTGGATGGTTAATCCTGTTTCTTCATAGATTTCACGAATGACAGACTCTGCAAAAGCTTCACCATTTTCTACATGACCTCCAGGAAAGGCATAACCAGACCAGCGATTGGTTTCAGGAGAGCGATACTGCATCACCACGCACTGGGTTTCGAGATCTTCAATCAGACAAACGTTTGTTAAAATCGTTAATTGGGAACGTGACATATTTTCTCCTTTAGATACTATTCTAATCCAAGGCCTTAACTTCTAACATCATATCCCTAATCTGTGCTGCTAGTTCAAAGTCAAGCACCTCAACGGCTTCTTGCATTTGTTTTTCTAGTTTCTTGACAAGTTCTTTGCGTTCTTGTTTGTTGAGGCTATTGATATCGACTTCCTTGTCTTCTTCCTTAGCAACTGCCTTGGTCACAGCAATCAGGTCACGGATTTCTTTCTTGATTGTCTGAGGCACAATACCGTGTTCTTCATTATAGGCCAACTGGATTTTGCGACGGCGGGCAGTTTCATCAATGGCACGTTGCATAGACTGAGTAACGGTGTCCGCATACATGATGACATGGCCTTCGCTGTTACGAGCAGCACGTCCAATGGTCTGGATAAGGCCACGTTCATTACGAAGGAAACCTTCCTTGTCGGCATCGAGAATGGCAACCAAACTTACCTCGGGAACGTCAATTCCTTCACGAAGGAGGTTGATTCCGACCAAGACATCAAAGACACCCAAGCGCAGGTCACGGATAATCTCCGTCCGCTCTAAAGTCTTGATATCCGAGTGCATGTACTTGACCTTAATGCCCATTTCTTTAAAGTAGTCGGTCAAGTCTTCTGCCATTTTCTTGGTCAAGGTGGTGATAAAGGTTCGCTCGTTCTTCTCAACACGGGCATTGATTTCACCTAAGAGGTCATCAATCTGTCCCATAGTCGGACGGACTTCCACCTCAGGATCCAAAAGACCCGTTGGTCGAATAATTTGCTCAATTACTGTCTCAGTCTGCTCATTCTCATAGTCACCTGGTGTCGCTGAAACGTAAACAATCTGATGAACGTGGCTTTCAAACTCTTCACGGCGGAGAGGTCGATTGTCCAAAGCTGATGGCAAACGGAAACCATAATTCACCAGCATTTCCTTACGCGAACGGTCCCCATTGTACATGCCCTTGATTTGCCCCATTGTCATGTGGCTCTCATCAATCATAATTAAGAAATCATCTGGGAAGAAGTCGAGAAGGGTATAAGGAGGCTCACCCTCACTCCGTCCATCCATGTGACGAGAATAATTTTCAACCCCATTGGTATAGCCCATCTCACGCAGCATTTCGATATCGTACTCTGTTCGCTGTTTCAAACGTTGGGCTTCAAGCAATTTACCTTCCTTCTCAAAGATAGCTAGTTGCTCCTCCAACTCGGCTTGAATCTTGGCAATAGCAACTTCCATATGGTCGTCATTGGTCACAAAGTGAGTTGCAGGGAAAATCGCCAAATGATCCACTTCTCCCAATACCTGTCCAGTTAGGGCCTCAACCTCACGAATACGGTCAATCTCATCCCCAAAAAACTCTACTCGAAAAGCGTGTTCATCACGGGAGGCTGGGAAAATCTCCACCACATCCCCACGCACACGAAATCTTCCCCGTTGGAAATCAATATCATTACGTTCAAACTGGATATCAACCAATTCATTCAAGAGTTTATCACGAGAAATTTCAAGACCTGGACGCAGACTAACGACACTATCAGCGTATTCCTTGGGCGAACCCAAACCATAGATACAAGAGACTGAAGCCACGACGATAACATCATTACGCTCCAAAAGAGCCGAAGTCGCTGAGTGACGAAGCTTGTCAATCTCGTCATTGACAGAACTATCCTTTTCAATATAGGTATCGCTAGAAGGGACATAGGCCTCAGGTTGGTAATAATCATAGTAAGATACGAAGTACTCAACAGCATTTTCAGGAAAAAATTCCTTAAATTCTCCATAGAGCTGTCCTGCCAGAGTCTTATTGTGAGCGATGACCAAAGTTGTTTATTGACTTTGGAAATGACCTGACTCATGGTATAGGTCTTCCCTGTTCCAGTTGCCCCCATCAGAATCTGAGCTTTTTCTCCACCCTCGATATTATCAACCAACTGCTCGATAGCTTGGGGTTGATCTCCTGATGGTTGATATTTTGATACTAGTTTAAATTGATTATCTGTAATACGATTGATCATAAGAATCCTCTCTCCATGTGCTATTCCTATTTTAGCATACTTATAGCATTTTCACGAAGAAAAGGACGGACCGAAGTCACATCCTTTCATTTTCTTTCTTTAATTGATAAGCTGAGATAGACAATCAGCAGTAGCAAAGACTAGACTTGTCATGATAGAACCTTCAATTCCAAAAGATCCACCTGATAGCCAGCCTTGATTGCCTTGTGGTAAAAAGGTCATCAATGACGTTCCTGATGGTTGACCACTAACTAAAATCCCAAAGAGATTTCCCTGAGCAAAATTCCAAGCCCCATGAATACCTGCAACACCCCAAACTGTATCAGTTTTGAGAAGGTAAAGAGCCATGGCAACTCCGAATAAAAAGAGATTCACTAGAGATAGAGGTGTTAGACCAGAATTCCCCATATGAAGCAGGGTAAAAAATAGGCTAGATATAAGAACAGCTAGTTTTAGATTGGTTCTTGAGGCCAATTGAGGAAGGAGCCAAGCACGGGACACCACTTCTTCTGCTGTCCCCTGTAAAATCCAAAATGGGATAGTAAATACGACAAAGGTAAGCGAGTAAAGATTTAAGTGAATAGACTCCAAATGATATTGCCCTAATGCCACTAAACCTAACAAGGTCAGAAGAAAAAGTGCCAGACCTAGCCCAAATCCTTTCAGAAGACTGCTGAGGAAATTTTCTCTATAAAATCCCAAGGTTCGAATAGGTCTTTTCTCAACTTTTCTAGTCCATCTGAACACAGTGTTGAGAATAAAACCAAAGGCCAGCAATTCTAAAATTAAATGAAAGTCACTTGTTTTATCCATCAAGCTCTGCTGCAAAGTCTGCAAGTAGGTAGCAAAAGCTTGACCAGCCTCTCCAAAATTTCTAGCAAGTCCGATGAGAGCTAACAAACTAATACCATATAAAGTATAAGCCACAAACTCTCCTATAAAGACAAAAGCAAAGGCTAACAAGGGGCTTGTATAGAGGTTTAACCGCATTTGAGAAGCTTGGAAGTCTTTAAATATTCTTTTATCCTTCATATCTCCGGCCTCTTTTCTTCTATTATATATACTATTATTATAGCACTTTGTGATAGCAATTCAAGAAAGAAAATAAAAAACTATGTTATATTTTATGACATGAAAATCCCTAGATTTGCATTTTTTAGTTTTTTCTGATATAATGGGAAAATATTCGGAAAAGGAGACTAAAAATGAAGAAAAAATTTCTAGCATTTTTGCTAATTTTATTCCCAATTTTCTCATTAGGTATTGCGAAAGCTGAGACGATTAAGATTGTGTCTGATACCGCCTATGCACCTTTTGAGTTTAAAGATTCAGATCAAACTTATAAAGGAATTGATGTTGACATTATCAACAAAGTCGCTGAGATTAAAGGATGGAACATTCAGATGTCCTATCCTGGATTTGATGCAGCGGTCAATGCGGTTCAAGCTGGTCAAGCTGACGCTATCATGGCAGGAATGACAAAAACTGCAGAACGTGAAAAAGTTTTCACCATGTCTGATACTTACTATGATACAAAAGTTGTCATTGCTACTACAAAGTCACACAAGATTAGTCAGTACGACCAATTAAAAGGTAAAACTGTTGGTGTTAAAAACGGAACAGCTGCTCAACGTTTCCTTGAAAGTATCAAAGGACAAATACGGCTTTGCTATTAAAACATTTGACACTGGTGATTTGATGAACAACAGCTTGAGTGCTGGTGCTATTGATGCTATGATGGATGATAAACCTGTTATCGAATATGCCATCAACCAAGGTCAAGACCTCCATATTGAAATGGATGGTGAAGCTGTAGGTAGTTTTGCTTTCGGTGTAAAAAAAGGAAGCAAATACGAACACCTGGTTACTGAATTTAACCAAGCCTTGGCTGAAATGAAAAAAGATGGTAGTCTTGATAAAATCATCAAGAAATGGACTGCTTCATCATCTTCAGCAGTACCAACTACAACTACTGCAGCAGGTCTAAAAGCAACTCCTGTTAAAGCTAAATACATCATTGCCAGTGATTCTTCTTTTGCACCTTTTGTTTTCCAAAACTCAAGCAACCAATTTACTGGTATTGATATGGACTTGATTAAGGCCATCGCTAAAGACCAAGGTTTCGAAATTGAAATTACCAACCCTGGTTTTGATGCCGCTATCAGTGCTGTTCAAGCTGGACAAGCTGATGGTATCATTGCTGGTATGTCTGTCACAGATGCTCGTAAGGCAACTTTTGACTTCTCAGAATCCTACTACACTGCTAATACTATCCTTGGTGTCAAAGAATCAAGCACCATTGCTTCTTATGAAGATTTAAAAGGGAAGACAGTTGGTGTTAAAAACGGAACTGCTTCTCAAACCTTCCTAACAGAAAATCAAAGCAAATACGGTTATAAAATCAAAACCTTCGCTGATGGTTCGTCAATGTATGACAGTTTAAACACTGGTGCCATTGATGCCGTTATGGATGATGAGCCTGTTCTCAAATATTCTATCAGCCAAGGTCAAAAATTGAAAACTCCAATCGCGGGAACTCCAATCGGTGAAACAGCTTTTGCCGTTAAAAAAGGAGTAAATCCAGAATTGATTCAAATGTTCAACAACGGACTTGCAAATCTTAAAGCAAACGGAGAATTCCAAAGATTCTTGACAAATACCTAGCTAGCGAATCTTCATCTGCTTCAACAAGCACTGTTGATGAGACAACTATCTGGGGCTTGCTTCAAAATAACTACAAACAACTCCTTAGCGGGCTTGGTATCACTCTTGCTCTAGCTCTTATCTCATTTGCTATTGCTATCGTTATCGGGATTATCTTCGGTATGTTTAGCGTTAGCCCATACAAATCTCTTCGTGTGATCTCTGAGATTTTCGTTGACGTTATCCGTGGTATTCCATTGATGATTCTTGCAGCCTTCATCTTCTGGGGAATTCCAAACTTCATCGAGTCTATCACAGGCCAACAAAGTCCAATTAACGACTTTGTAGCTGGTACCATTGCCCTTTCGCTCAATGCAGCCGCTTATATCGCTGAAATCGTTCGTGGTGGTATTCAGGCCGTTCCAGTTGGCCAAATGGAAGCCAGCCGAAGCTTGGGGATTTCTTATGGAAAAACCATGCGTAAGATTATCTTGCCACAAGCAACTAAATTGATGTTGCCAAACTTTGTTAACCAATTCGTTATCGCTCTTAAAGATACAACCATCGTATCTGCCATCGGTTTGGTTGAACTCTTCCAAACTGGTAAGATTATCATCGCCCGTAACTACCAAAGTTTCAAGATGTATGCAATCCTTGCTATCTTCTATCTTGTAATTATCACACTTTTGACTAGACTAGCGAAACGCTTAGAAAAGAGGATTCGTTAATGGCAAAATTAAAAATTGATGTAAATGATTTACACAAACATTATGGAAAAAATGAAGTCCTAAAAGGAATTACGACTAAGTTCTATGAAGGAGATGTTGTTTGTATCATCGGCCCTTCGGGTTCTGGTAAGTCAACCTTCCTTCGTAGCCTCAACCTTCTAGAAGAAGTTACTAGCGGTCACATCACTGTGAACGGTTATGACTTAACTGAAAAAACAACCAACGTTGACCACGTCCGTGAAAACATCGGAATGGTGTTTCAACACTTCAATCTCTTCCCACACATGTCTGTATTGGACAACATTACTTTTGCTCCAATTGAGCACAAGTTGATGACTAAGGAAGAAGCTGAGAAATTGGGAATGGAGTTGCTTGAAAAGGTTGGACTAGCAGATAAAGCTAATGCGAACCCAGATAGCCTATCAGGTGGTCAAAAACAACGTGTGGCTATCGCTCGCGGACTAGCAATGAATCCTGATATTATGCTCTTTGATGAACCAACTTCTGCCCTTGACCCTGAGATGGTTGGAGACGTACTAAACGTTATGAAAGAATTGGCTGAGCAAGGCATGACCATGATTATCGTAACCCATGAGATGGGATTTGCTCGTCAGGTTGCTAACCGCGTTATCTTTACTGCGGATGGCGAGTTCCTTGAAGACGGAACACCTGATCAAATCTTTGATAACCCACAACATCCACGTCTGAAAGATTTCTTGGACAAGGTCTTAAACGTCTAAACTCAAACTGTAAGGATTTCCTTGCAGTTTTTTTCTATCTCGTATTGGATTTTTTGATTTTTAGGAAAATTATGTTAGAATTAAGTTTATGAAATGAGGTTAACTCATACCTAGCAAGACTAGGAATATAAATAGAAATTAGGTAGCTAGATGTCATCTAAGGTTATTGTTACAATTTTCGGTGCGAGTGGAGACCTGGCTAAACGCAAGCTCTACCCTTCCCTTTTTAGATTATATAAATCCGGCAATCTTTCCGAACATTTTGCCGTTATTGGAACTGCCCGTCGTCCTTGGAGCAAGGAATATTTTGAATCTGTTGTAGTCGATTCTATCCTTGATTTGGCTGATAGTACTGAACAGGCTCAAGAATTCGCTAGTCATTTTTACTATCAAAGTCATGATGTCAATGATACGGAGCACTACATTGCCTTACGTCAATTGCAGGCTGAACTAAATGACAAGTACCAAGCTGAAAATAACAAGCTCTTCTTCTTGTCTATGGCACCTCAGTTCTTTGGTACTATTGCTAAACACCTTAAGTCTGAAAATATTGTAGATGGTAAAGGTTTTGAGCGTTTAATCGTTGAGAAGCCATTTGGTACAGATTACGCAAGCGCAAGCAAGTTGAATGACGAGCTCCTAGCAACATTTGACGAAGAACAAATTTTCCGTATTGACCATTATCTTGGTAAAGAAATGATCCAAAGCATCTTTGCAATTCGCTTTGCAAACTTGATTTTTGAAAACGTTTGGAACAAGGATTTTATCGACAATATTCAAATTACCTTTGCTGAGCGCTTGGGTGTAGAAGAACGTGGTGGCTACTATGATGAATCTGGTGCCCTCCGTGACATGGTACAAAATCATACTTTGCAACTTCTTTCCCTCCTCGCTATGGACAAGCCAGCAAGCTTCACAAAAGATGAGATTCGTGCTGAGAAGATTAAGGTCTTTAAAAACCTCTATCATCCAACTGATGAAGAGCTTAAAGAACACTTTATCCGTGGTCAATACCGTTCAGGTAAGATTGATGGCATGAAATATATCTCTTATCGTAGCGAGCCAAATGTAAATCCAGAATCAACAACTGAAACCTTTGCATCTGGTGCCTTCTTTGTAGACAGCGATCGCTTCCGTGGCGTTCCTTTCTTCTTCCGTACTGGTAAACGTCTGACTGAAAAAGGAACTCATGTCAACATCGTCTTTAAACAAATGGATTCTATCTTTGGAGAACCACTTGATCCAAACATTTTGACCATCTATATCCAACCAACAGAAGGCTTCTCTCTTAGCCTAAATGGTAAGCAGGTAGGAGAAGAATTTAACTTGGCTCCTAACTCACTTGATTACCGTACAGATGCGACCGCAACTGGTGCTTCTCCAGAACCATACGAAAAATTGATTTATGATGTCCTAAACAACAACTCAACTAACTTTAGCCACTGGGATGAAGTTGGTGCATCATGGAAGTTGATTGACCGTATCGAAGAGCTTTGGGCTGAAAATGGTGCCCCACTTCATGACTATAAAGCTGGAAGTATGGGACCTCAAGCAAGCTTTGACTTACTTGAAAAATTCGGTGCCAAATGGACTTGGCAACCAGATATCGCCTATCGTCAAGATGGTAGACTAGAATAAAAAATTTCCTGCAAGATAACCTTGCAGGATTTTTGCTTCTGATTAGATTAAGCCTTCCAAGAGACCCTTCATAAAGTTTTCTGAGTTAAACTCTCCAATATCATCGATTTTTTCACCAAAACCAATCAATTTTACAGGTATATTGAGTTCTTCACGGATGGCTAGAACAACACCACCTCGAGCAGTTCCATCAATCTTAGTCAAGACAATTCCAGTTAATGGCGTGATTTTTGAAAATTCTTTGGCCTGTACCAGAGCATTTTGACCTGTTGATGCATCCAGAGCCAAGAAGGTTTCATGCGGTGCTTCTGGCACAACACGTTTGATGATACGACCAATCTTTTCTAGCTCAGCCATAAGGTTATCCTTATTTTGCAGACGACCAGCGGTATCAATCATGAGAATATCGATACCTTCAGACACAGCACGTTCCATGCCATCAAAGACCACACTGGCTGGGTCAGCTTTCTCAGGTCCAGTCACTACTGGAACATCTACTCGTCGACCCCATTCAGCTAGCTGGGCTACCGCTCCTGCACGAAAGGTATCTGCTGCAACCAGCATGACCTTCTTACCAGCCTGTTTGTAGCGGTGGGCTAGTTTCCCGATAGAAGTTGTTTTCCCAACACCATTAACACCAACAAAGAGCATGACTGTCAAGCCATCTTGGAAGTGAATGCTTTCATCATATTTGCCATTACTGTTATAAAGCTCAACCAATTTTTCAATGATGACACGGCGAAGTGCATCAGGTTTTTTTGCATTTTCAAGCTTTGCTTCATAGCGTAGCTCCTCAGTTAAGCTAGAAGCAACCTGGACACCAACGTCACTCATAATCAGCAGTTCTTCCAGTTCCTCGAAAAATTCTTCGTCAACAGAACGGAAGTTGGCAAAGAAAGCGTTCAAGCGTGCACCAAAGCCTGTGCGAGTTTTCTTAAGACTGCGGTCATATTTTTCCTGAACAGTTTCTTCTGCTCGAGGTGTTTCTGGTTCAAGAACTTCAGAACTATTGTCTTCTACAGCTTCTTCATGCTTAGAAATCTCTCCCTTTGCGACTTCTTCTTGATGAACTTTCACAACTGGCTCAGAATCCATACTTTCTTCAACTGTGTCTTGGATTTCCTTTTCTTCAACCTCAGATTCTTCAAATCTTTTAATATCTGCTTCTTCTTGAGGACCTTCGTCAGCTTCTCTAAAGGAAGTCTCAGTATCATCAGACAAGTCAAGATTTTCCAGAGCTTCTTTTACAACTTCTTCGATTTTAGGTAGTTCTTTTTCCCGAATAGATGGTCAAATAATCCCATATCTTAATACTCCTTTAGTATATATTCTTCAATAGCCCAGGCGACAGCTTCTTCATCGTTGGTCATTGGAGTTACCACATTTGCGACTGCCTTAACTTCAGGAACAGCATTTTGCATGGCAACACCGAGTCCCGCCCATTCAATCATAGAGAGGTCATTGGCCTCGTCACCACAGGCCATGACTTGGCTTTGTTTGATTCCAAGATGGCTGATCAGTTTTGCCAAGCCTGTTGCTTTATGAACATTCTTTGGTGACCACTCTAGCAACATTTCTCGTGATTTAAAGATTTCATATTGGTCAAACAATTCTGGAGAAATCTTCTGAATGGCTGCATCCAAGGGTTCTTGAGCAAAGGCAGTCACGCATTTATTATAAGTCATTTGACTAGATAAGTCTGCAAAGTCAACTGGTACAAAATTCAAAGCTGGATTAAATTTGGCATAAAGACTTTCTTGGTCTGATTGAATTTGATAAACAGTTCCTTCTGAGATGGCGTCAAGAGGCAGTGATAATTTCTCTGTTTCTTCATACAAGCGTGCTACATCATCATATGAAAAGACTGTTTTATCAAGGATTTCACCTGTATTTTTCTGAACCAAACCACCATTAAAAGTAATCGTATACTCATCTTCCTGGCTGTCAGTCCCTAGCTCATGGAGAAAGAAATCCATAGCTTTTAAGGGACGACCAGTTGTCAATACGACCTTGATACCACGATCACGCGCAGCTTTCAAGGTTGCCTTGGTACGATCCGTCAGCCTTTTATCAGTAGTCAGCAAGGTCCCGTCCAAGTCCAATGCAATCAATTTTATATCTGCCATTATAAGCCCTCCATATAAGCTATAACCGACTGGTCCTTATGGTGACCAATCACAGTCTCTGCTAATTCTAAAATTTCTGGTCGTGCATTTTCAGGAGCTACAGGATGTCCCACAACCTGCATCATATGCAAGTCATTAAGATTGTCTCCAAAAGCCATGACCTGATCCATCGTGATACCAAGTTTTTTAGCTAATTCAACAATGGCCACTCCCTTATCGACATAGTCCAGAACAATATCAATGGATTCAAAGCCAGTTGTCATAGCCTTAACACCGGGAACATTTTCATTAACCCAAGCTTCTCCAGCTTCCAGCATTTCTTCTGCGAAGTTGGTTGTAAATTTGAAAATGTCGTCTGTAATATCTTCCAAACTCGCTACTTTTTGAATATTTTCATTATAATGCTGACTCTCTTTCAAATAGGTCTCATTAACCGTATCTAACACATAAGAACCCTTCTTACCCGTCAAGAGCAGTTTATTGATATCTACATGAGGTGAGGTTTTCAGCTTTTCAAAAGTTGCCAGATAAAAGTCACGAGACATGGTCGCTTCATACAAGTCCTGACCTTGATATTTTACCAAACTGCCATTTTCTGCGATAAAAATAATGTCATCACGAACAGTAGAAAATAATTTTTCTAAAGATAGAAATCCGCGCCCTGAAGCTACCGCAAAGTAAATCCCTTTTTCCTTATAGGAAGTCAAGAGAGACTTGAGACGGTCCATATCAAAACGTCCATTCCCATCTAGGAAGGTTCCGTCCATATCCGTTGCTACTAGTTTTATTGTCATCATTCAATACTTTCTAAATCTTTTAACTTCACCGAAACAATTTTTTTGAAACACCTGATTCTTGCATGGTCACTCCATAGATAGAATCGGCCGCGCCATGGTTCCCTTTACGGTGGGTTACGACGATAAACTGGCTGTCCTTGTCAAATCGATTGAGGTAATCCCCGAAACGTTTAACATTGGCTTCGTCAAGCGCAGCCTCTACCTCATCCAAGATAACAAATGGAATGGTCTTGACACGGATAATGGAGAAGAGCAAGGCAAGAGCCGATAGAGCTTTTTCACCACCACTCATGAGGTTGAGAGACTGAATTTTCTTGCCTGGTGGTTGAACAGAAATCTCAACTCCAGCTGTCAGCAGGTCTCCTTCAGTCAAAATGAGGTCCGCTTGACCTCCGCCAAACATCTGCTTGAAGGTCACTTTAAAGGACTCACGAATAGCCTCAAAGGTGGATTTAAAGCGTTCCTTAACCTCATCATTCATCTCTGTGATAGTCTCTAGGAGCAGATTTTTCGCTGACAAAATATCATCTCGCTGACTATTTAGAAAGTCCAGACGATTGTGAACTTCTTCATACTGGTCAATAGCCTCCAAGTTGACCGGCCCCAGTGAACGAATAGCCTTCTCTAAATCTTTAACCTCTTGCTCCGCCATATTGAGATTTTCCAACTCATGCGCCTTTTCTAAAGCTTCAGTATAGCTAATCTGGTACTGGTCTGTTAATTGGCTTTGTAAATGGCGCAAGCGCTCGCTGACCTTTTCTTTCTTAGCTTCAGCACGTGTTTGTTTGCGAATCCACTCCTCATTCTGTTGGCGAGCCTGATCCAAATGACTGGCAATATCATCCAGTTGACCTTCAATATCATCCAACTCAAACTGCTTGCGAATCAAACCTTGTTGGAGGTTTGTTTTCTGAGTTTTGGCTTCTTCTACCTGTTGACTGAGCAAATCCGTATCAACTTTCTCAAGATTGTCAACCTTTTCTTGAAGAAGACGCTGGATTTCCTCTTGTTCTATATCTAAATTGTCCAATTCTTTGCCTAAACGCTCAATATCAGCTACTTCATAACGTTTTTGCCCTTGTAGTTCTGTCTTAAGCAGGCGAGCTTGCGCTACCTCTTCCTGCAAGTTTTGATAGCGTTCTTGGATGGCATTTTTGTTGGACTTAATCTCTTCAATCTCAGCTTCTAGATTTTGCTTGTCTCTGGCGATTGTAGCAAGGCGTTCTTGGCATTTTTCCTTATCTGCTTGCCAATCTCCCTCAGTAAGACGATTTAATTCCTCTTCTTGAAGTTTCCAAAGAGTTTCCAGTTCTTCAACTTGCTGACTGGTTTGTTGATAGGCGAGGTACAAACCTTGCTCCTGAATACGAGCTTGTTCTCCTTGAGATTTGATGTCTTCTAATGATTCAGTCAATCTAGCCATCTGGTCTTGCAAGGTCTTCAAAGCCGCCTCTTCTGAACGAAGACTTGCTTCTTCTTCAGCAATTTCTTTTTGTAATTGCTCCAGTTCTGGCTTGATGAAGATGCTGTTATTCTGGCGATTGGTACCCCCTGCATAGGAACCACCTGTACGCAACTCTGTCCCATCAAGGGTTACCATACGAACTTGATAACGAACCTGGCGCGCTGCTGCACGCGCATGCTCTACAGTATCAAAAATCGCCGTCGTAGCTAGCAAATTCTTGAAAATAGCTTCCAACCTATTATCGAAAGTAACCAGCTCATCAGCCATTCCCAGAAATCCTGGACTTGCAGCGATAGCATCTTGATTCTGACTAGAAATCGTACGAGCCTTGATAGTCGTCAATGGAAGAAAGGTCGCACGACCAGCTCTGTTACGTTTTAAGAAATCAATGGCCTTGGTTGCCGCGTTTTCATCTTCTACGATGATATGCTGACTGCTGGCTCCAAGCGCGATTTCCAACGCAGTTTGATAATGCACATCAAAGGTCAGGTGCTCACTGACTGCACCAATAATCCCACCAAGGAGGACTTTTTCTTGGAGAACACTCTTAACACCCGCATAAAAGTTACTATGATTTCTCAGGATATTTTCCAAACTTTGAGCTCTAGCCTGCTTGTTTTTGAGATTATCCAGACGGTCAAAGAGTTGACTTTGTTGAGCTTGATAGGAAGCTTTCTGTTCCTCTTGCTCCTTGGCACAGACTTGATAGTCGGCCAATAATTTCTGAACCTGCTCCTTGGCAGTTTCAAGCTCTTCTTTTTGCTGACTGGCCTTCTCTTTAGCTGTAGCCAACTGTTCTTTCAATTTTTCTAATTGATCTGCTTGTTTTTTAGAAAGCTGACGACTATTTTCCAACTCGTTTTCTATACGGGTCAACTGGTTTGAGACATCCGCTTCTTCTTGTAAAAGCGCTACAAAGCGTTCACGCAAGAGCTCAATCATCTGATCAGGATCATCTGAAAAAGCTAGCAATTCAGCTTCTAGTCGATTGAGTTTGTGATTATTTTGGACTAGATTTTCCTCTAAAAGTGCTAAAGAGCTTTCCCTATCAGATTTTTCTTTGCTGAGTGAATTTCTCTTATCCTCCAAAGCAGCCAAACGAGCTTGTGCTTCCTGTTGATTGAGGGCTACTTGCTCAAATTCTAATTTCGATAGGGCTAATTTTCTCTCTAAATCACTAATTAGACTAGCCAAGTCCATCAAACTGCCCTGTTCTTTGGCCATTTCAGCCTGTAAATCTTGGCGTTGCTTTTTAAGAGTTTGGTTTTCTTCTTCTAATTTTTCACGCTTTTGGTAGTAGCTAGTCAAGAGTTCCTGAACCTGAGCCAACTCTTCTTCTGTCGAGTCTAGTTCAGCCTTATTTTCCTTGATTTGAGCAACAAGGACATCCAAGTAAATAGCCTTGCGTTGACCTTCCAAATCTAAAAACTTACGAGCATTTTCAGCTTGCTTCTCAAGAGGCTTGATTTGATTATCCAACTCGTAGATAATGTCTTCCAGACGATCCAGATTATCCTGAGTTTGCTGCAGTTTACTCTCAGTTTCTTTTCGACGAGTCTTGTATTTCAAAACTCCAGCAGCTTCTTCGAAAATAGCTCGGCGTTCCTCAGGCTTAGAATTAAAAATCTCCTCAACCTTCCCTTGAGAAATGATGGAGAAGGAATCTCGTCCCAATCCAGTATCCAAGAAAAGGTCATGAATATCACGCAGACGGACTTTCTTGCCGTCAATCTTATATTCGCTATCTCCACTACGATAGATATGGCGTTCTACCCTGATTTCTTGACCTGCATCCTTGATAAATCCGTCATGATTATCCAGAGTCACAACTACAGAAGCATAATTGAGCGGTTTGCGACTTTCAGTTCCAGCAAAAATGACATCCGGCATCTTACCCCCACGGAGACTCTTGACACTTGACTCCCCCAAGGCCCAACGAAGACTTTCTGTAATATTGGACTTTCCAGATCCATTGGGACCAACGACTGCCGTCACACCTTGGTCAAAGACGACCTTGGTCTTGTCAGCAAAAGACTTGAATCCCTGAATTTCGATTTCCTTTAAATACATGAATCCAGCCCTTTCTCAACGGCATTTTTGGCAGCTTCCTGCTCTGCTAACTTCTTAGAACGACCTTGACCTTGACCAATGCTCTTACCTTCAACGAGAACTTCTACATCAAAAACCTTATCGTGGGCGGGACCCGTTTCAGAAATCACCTGATAACGAATAGCCACATCCCCATTGACTTGAAGTAACTCTTGGAGATGGGTTTTGTAGTCTGTAATCATCTCAAACTCACCTGCTTCAACCTTAGGAATCATGACTTGATAGATAAATTCCTTGACCTTGGCCACATCCTTGTCCAAAAGGAGGGCACCAAGAAAGGCTTCAAAGGCATCACCAAGAATGGTATCACGATTGCGACCACCAGATTTTTCTTCCCCCTTACCCAACTTGATAAATTGATCAAACTGGCAATCACGCGCAAAACCAGCCAAACTCTCCTCGCGAACAATCATGGCACGGAGTTTGGACAAATCACCCTCAGGCTTTTTAGGATATTTTTTATACAGATATTCTGAAATCAATAACTGTAGAACAGCGTCTCCTAAAAATTCCAAGCGCTCATTGTGTGAAATTTTTAAGAGGCGATGCTCATTGGCATAACTCGTATGAGTAAAGGCAGTCTCCAGTAAGTTTTTGTCTGAAAATTCGATTGCAAAATGGTTCTTTAGTACAGTTTGTAATTCTTTCATACCAACCTCTTTCTAACTGATAACAGTCCTTTTTATTATATCAAAAAAAGCCCCCTGAGTCACTTTAAAACGGGACTGGAGAGCATTTGGGAATTCTTTAAAATGAGATTTTCAGCTTTTAGGTTAAACATTGGCCAGAATAAAGAAAAAAGCCCTATTAAAGACTTTTTTAGGATGTTTACATCCACCCTGAGGGAATCGAACCCCCATCTCAAGAACCGGAATCTTACGTGATATCCATTACACTAAGGGTGGAAACTTGTTTTATTATAACAAAAATTTGCTCTAATAACAAGTTTTTTTCTGGTCAAAAAGCCCGTCCTAGTGGGAAGCATCCCCATTCCAGATAGAGTTTTTCACGATCACATAATCAACGTGTTTAAGGTCAGCAACCTGACGTCCACCTGCATAAGAAATAGCACTTTGAAGGTCTTGTTCCATCTCAGTTAAAGTGTCTTGCAGATGACCTTTAGCAGGAAGCAAGATACGTTTGCCTTCCACATTTTTGTAAGCACCTTTTTGATATTGTGAGGCTGAACCGTAATATTCTTTGAACTGTTCACCATCGACTTCAATCGTTTTCCCTGGACTTTCAATATGTCCTGCAAAGAGAGAACCAATCATGACCATGCTAGCACCGAAGCGGATAGACTTAGCAATATCACCGTGAGTACGAATTCCTCCATCAGCAATAATCGGTTTACGTGCAGCCTTGGCACACCAACGAAGGGCAGCCAATTGCCAACCACCTGTACCAAACCTGTCTTGACCTTGGTGATACAAACCTTACCTGGACCGATTCCGACCTTAGTAGCATCCGCACCAGCATTTTCCAATTCACGCACAGCTTCTGGTGTTCCCACATTTCCAGCAATGACAAAGGTATCTGGCAATTCTTTCTTTATGTGTTGAATCATAGAAATAACGCTATCCGCATGACCATGAGCAATATCAATCGTGATATACTCAGGAGCATCAGATTTGAGCTGGCTAACAAAGTCATACTCGTAATCCTTGACACCGACAGAAATGGAAGCAATAAGTCCTTGATCATGCATACGTTTAATAAAGGGAATGCGCCCCGCTTCATCAAAACGATGCATAATATAGAAGTAACCACCTTTAGCCAGTTGCTCTGCTACATTTTCATCCAAAATCGTCTGCATATTAGCTGGCACAACAGGTAGTTTAAAGGTGTGCTTTCCTAAAGTGACACTTGTATCCGCTTCTGCACGGCTTTTAATGACACATTTATTTGGAATCAATTGAATATCTTCATAATCAAAAATTGGAAATTCATTTAACATATCGATGTCTCGTTTCTTTTGTAATGACCTACCTATGCTCTCGCATCACTACGTCTTTTCCGACGTTTCCTTAATTTATTATAAACCAAAGTACAGTTTTTGTCAAATAATTTTATAAATTAAAATATATTGTTCGGATTTCGCTTATATAAATAATAAAAGAAAGAGGAGAGATTATTTTCTCCCCACTTCTTCTACATTTAAAAGTCTCTTATCATAAATCTATTTGCTTTTCTGTTTTCCTTCTACTCCTTCCAGTAGTCTAGTCATTTTTTCATAAGTAATAATCAAATCTTCATACTACAAGGTAATACGGATATCATCCAAACCATGTAAGAGTTTGTGTTTCCACTCGCTATTAATTTCGAAAGTGAATTCTCCAACTGGTGAAATGATTTTTGTTATTCCAAGTCCATGTAATTGTAGGCTCGCTCATCTTTCATATCCTTAATTTGTGGGATGCTACTGTCAAACTCAACTCCAATAGCAGGATTGATTCCTCAGGTAACCATAGGAGTTAAGTCTGAGGCATCCATCTGGATAATCTTATCGTAATCGGCATCGTCATCGCCAACAAGCGTCTTCCAGGCGTAGACCGCCTCCTCGAAATCCTATGGAACACATTCTCGTCCCTTGAGATAATCATAGGTGGTTTGAACCGGATTCATGATTCCCATCTTAGATCCAAACTCGATGGACATATTGCAGATGGTCATGCGCTCTTCCATGCTCAGTGCATCAATAGCTTGTCCACGATATTCCACCACGTAGCCAACGCCGCAAGCAACGCCGTACTTGGCAATCAAAGCTAAAATGAAATCCTTGGAATAAACTCCTTTTTGAGGAACACCAGTGAATTCTACCAATATTTTCTTGAGTTTTACCTGCCAAAGATACTGGATAGCAAAAACATGCTCAAACTCACTGGCCCCTATTCCAAAGGCAATGACTTCGAAAAACCCCTTGGTAGCCGTATGACTGTCTCTACTGACGTTGAGTTTCCGGATTGAGTCCATCCCGTTTCAGGATCAACCATGTGAACACTATCCTGTTTTTCAGAACCGAGGGACACATGTTTGATGGAAAACTCTTCAATATTTTCAGCTAACTTATCAATTAGAGCCTTGGAAATTACATCTTAAATATCGTAAATATTGACTGTCAGAACTTTGTTATCAAAGGTTCCAATTGTAAAGTCCGGTCATCTCTATCTGCGACCTGCATCTCACAATCCTTGAAAAACCTGAGGACTGGTACCTAGTGGATATAGTACTGATCTACATACATGAGTTTGGGCTACCCCTCTTCTCCAGTTATGACACAGCGGTCCCATAATTTATCAAAAATTGATTTTACTGCCATCCATTACATCCAAATAAAATATAAGGCTACTAGTGTAGTCACCATCCCAAGAAACCAAACTATTTTAAAATACCATTTTCTAGTCTTGTGGTGAAAAGTGATTCCTGCTAACCAAGCACCAAAACCACCAAAAATAAAGGCTAGAATGAGTAAGGTTTTCTCTGGGATACGCCAAACTCTTCTCCTTGCCTTGTATTTGTCAATGCCATAAATCAAGAAAACCATGACATTCCAAATCAAGAAGGCGATAGTAATTTTTTCATCTAAGTTCATAATCTTTCAATAATTTCTTTCATCATTTCATTGGTCGAAGCCTGACCTCCTAATCTCTCATTAAAGTGCCAGCTGCCAAACTAGTTAATACAGCATACACGATACGCTCTGCATCCTCATAAGGTCCAAAACTGTCTCTCAACATCATGGCAACTGATAAAATCATGGAAATAGGATTGGCAATTCCTTGACCTACAATATCCGGTGCCTTACCGTGAATGGATTCATAAAAGCTTGGCATCCTTAAGGGCCTCGTAACAAACGTCATATAAGACCTAACAAAACGTGCTAAGCCAGTCACTGCCATTTTTTCAAGATCTTCGAAATTTCCTGCACTGCTCTTCATAAATCAGGAATCGCCTCCGGAAAATCAGCTTCAGTGGCTGAAATAGCCCATTTCTCCAGCTGCCTTGCAATGGCAATTTTTTCCTTGATTTAAAAATTAACACCTGGTGTCTGTTCTCCATCCCGAAGGCTGGTATCTAGAAATTCAACTGTTCTCATAAGATTGCCACTTTTTCAAATGTAGTTTTTAAAAAAACATCTCACTCAGAAGTCCAAGCGAGATGTTGATTCACTCCCGCTTGGTAAGCCAAACAGGACTAATGCTTTTTGCACTAGCCCGAGTATCTCAACAACAAAGCAAATTAATTAAACTTAGCTGTTTTCATGTTTGACTTTCTCCTTCGTTTGAAATCTTGTTTAGTATTTTAGCATAGGCAAAAGTACTTGTCAAGAAAAATCCAATATTTTCTGAAAATTTCTTCAGTAAAGAATATTTTGCTAATTGAAAGCATTTGAAAAAGAAAGGAAATTTCCTTACTTTTTCAAAGTTAAGTTCCAACTTTTTTCTATCAATTCTAATACTTCTTCATCTGACAAAGTATCATCAAGAGCCACACTAATCCAGTAACGTTTGTTCATATGAAAGGCTGGATAAATGCCCTTTTTTGAAAGTAAGTCAGCTACTTGATCATGTTTGAGGTTGACTGCTTCCATTTGTCCCTCTCTTCCTTTTTCCAGCTTATCCCAAGAGATTTTCATCAAAACGGCATACCACTTTTGATTGCCTTCGTGTCTTAACACTGCCGTATCAGGCGATTTCTCCCACAAATACTCCAATTGATTACCATACTTTTCCTGAATCTGAGTCACGATTCGTTTAGTCTGAGGGCAGATAAAATCCTGTACCTCAAAACAAGCCTTCCGAATCTGGTAAAGAATCTCCAAACAAGCCTCACGGACACTTGCAACAAAACTTCCTTTAAAACTTTCCATATGGACTTGAGGATAGAGATCACCAGTCTCCTGGTCAAAGACTTGAAAACTCACATTATCAGCAGTGATAGATACAGTCATGACAAAGTCACCTTGCAAAATCTGGCAACTATAGGTCCACACTCCCGCATTTTCTACAAAACCACAGGCACGAGCCTTTTCTTGATTCAATTGATAGGATTTAAAAATTTCAAACATAAGTGAAAACTGCTACCAAAAGCTAGCAGTTCCTTTCTATTTTTTAAAAGACAACCTTGGTTCCATGCAATTGTGTCACACCCAACTGGTCGATAAAGGTTTGACGGTTGTCAAGGTCAATCCCCCCACCTGGTAGAATTTCAATCTTACCTTTAGCATGCTCCAAAATTCTGTGATAGTGAGCAAAACGTTTGTCTAGTGAATCGCCAGACACACCAGCGCGAGTTAGGATACGAGTGACACCGGCTTGGCTGAGCCAGTCAATAGCTTCCAGTTGATCTTCATCGCTCAATTCATCAAAGGCCATGTGAAAGACAATTTCCATTCCTTTTGATGCAGCAATTAACTTCTCAAGATTAGGCTTATCCAACTTCTTATCAGCAGTTAAAACCCCAAATACAACTCCTTGACTTCCAGCCTGAGCAGTTAAAAGAATGTCTTCTAGCATGATTGCAATTTCTAGTTCATTATAGACAAAGTCGCCACCACGTGGACGAATCATAGTCATAATGGTCGTATCGTAGTTAGCCGCCAATTCAACTGCTGCCTTGGTCACTCCATAGCTTGGTGTTGTTCCTCCCACTGCTAGATTATCACAGAGTTCGATTCGACGAGCTCCAGCCTGCATCGCTTTTTCAAGCAAGGTCACATTTTCAGCACAAAATTCGTAAATCATTTGATTCTCCTTGAAGATTACTTTAAATTTATTATATCATATTGTTGTGAATATGTTATCATTTTTATCAAGGCAAATAACTACTATTTTAACTATTCTTTGTCTGGAATAACCTTAAAGAGATAATAGGTTATAAAGATGGTCAAAGTACCCAGACCAATTTTGACTGGTAAAAGAGGTGCAAAAAAAATGGAAATTCCCATCAAGATGTAGATAGAAACGATAATTTTTTTCTTACGTTCACGCGCAATGGACTTGGTCTCGCGAAAATCAGCTACATAGCTCTGATAAAGCTTGGTATGATAAAGCCAGTCTTCGAAGCGCTTGGAACTTCTGGAGAAACAAGCAATAGACAACAAAAGAAAAGGTGTTGTGGGCAACAAGGGTAAAACAACCCCAACAATAGCCATGGCCAGTGATAAAAAACCAATTATCAGATAAATAAGACGCATAACTTCTCCTAGTTAATACTCTTCGAAAATCTCTTCAAACCACGTCAGCGTCGCCTTACCGTAGGTATGGTTCCTGACTTCGTCAGTCTCATCTGCAACCTCAAAGCAGTGCTTTGAGCAGCCTTCGGCTAGCTTCCTAGTTTGCTCTTTGATTTTCATTGAGTATAAAATAATCTTCTTCTAGTTTCGCACACAATGATGAATTTTGTCAAGTTTCAACCAAAAAGAGCCTGAAATTCACTTTCAGGACTCTCATCTTATTTAATCTTTTCTTCCTCGTAGTCCCCCTTGCTACAAACAACCTGCTTGCCACCACCACGGACTTTTTTCTCCATGAGGAAGTTACCACATTTTGGACAGTCACGACCAACAGGCTTATCCCAAGAGGTAAATTCACATTCTGGATAGCGATTGCAACCATAGAAGAGGCGATTACGTTTGGTTTTACGCTCAATGATTTGTCCCTGATGACAACTTGGACACTCTACACCGATTTCTTTCACGATTGCTTGGGTATGACGACAATCTGGGAAATTGCTACAAGCATAAAACTTACCAAAACGACCAAGTTTAATGACCATTGGACTGCCACACACTTCACAATTAAAGCCAGCTGGTTCATCCTTGATCTGGATTTTCTCCATTTCTTCTTCAGCCTTGGCGACTTCCTTAGAGAATGGTTTGTAAAATGTATCAATGACACGTTGCCACTGCTCTTTTCCGACTTCGACGTCATCCAGCTTACCTTCCATTTCAGCTGTGAAGGTCACGTTTACGATGTCTGGGAAATATTCAACGATGAGCTTGTTGACAATTTCTCCTAACTCTGTTGGTTCAAACCGTTTGGCTGCAAGGCGAACATAATAACGTTTCTGAATAGTTTCAATGGTCGGTGCGTAGGTTGACGGACGTCCAACCCCATTTTCCTCCAAGGTCTTGATAAGGGTCGCTTCAGAATAGCGAGCAGGCGGTTGAGTGAAATGTTGCTCTGGTTTGCTATTGACCTGTTTGACCACATCTCCAACAGCCATATCTGGTAACATCTTATTCTTGTCAGAATCATTATAAATGGCAAGATAACCATCAAACTTAACCTGACTACCATTGGCAGCAAATTGAACCCCATTTTGAGACAATTTAACAGCCATGGTATCAAAGACAGCAGCTGTCATCTGACTCGCTACAAAACGATTCCAGATAAGAGTATAAAGCTTGAGCTGATCCTTGTCCAAATACTTAGCAATACTTTCCGGTGTATTAAAAACACTGGATGGACGAATAGCTTCATGGGCATCCTGAGCACCTGAAGCATTTTTAACCTTGCTCCCATGCTTAGAATACTTGCTACCAAAACGGTCCGTAATGAAACTTGCTGCTTCATTTTGCGCTAGAGGACTGATACGAGTCGAATCGGTACGCATATAGGTAATCAAACCTTGAACACCAGAACCGATATTAATTCCTTCATAGAGCTGTTGGGCAACCATCATGGTTTTTCGAGTACGGAAATTGATTTTATTGGCAGCATCCATCTGCATAGATGAAGTGGTATAGGGTAAAGGAGCATTGCGTTTGCGCTCTTTCTTATCCACCTGATCCACTGAAAAATTTTTACTAGTCAGACGAGACAAGACTTCCTTAACCTCGTCATTACTAGTCAGTTTTAACTTTTTGCCATCTACTCCATAGAAGGACGCTTGAAATTGCTTAGCTCCCTTTTTAAAGACACCATCAATTGTCCAATATTCCTCTGGTTGGAAGGCATTGATTTCATTCTCACGATCAATGATGAGTTTAAGAGCTATGGACTGAACGCGACCTGCTGACAAGCCCTTCTTGACCTTTTTCCACAAAATAGGCGAAATCGAATAGCCTACCAAGCGGTCCAAGACACGACGAGCCTGTTGGGCATCGACCAAGTCCATATCAATCTTACGCGGTTCTTTAAAAGCATTTTTGACTGCATCCTTAGTGATTTCATTGAAGACCACACGGTTAGCATCATTTTCATCCAAGTTGAGAATATGGGCCAAATGCCAAGAAATCGCTTCTCCTTCACGGTCCGGGTCACTCGCCAGAAAGACTTTATTAGCTTTTTTGGCTTCTTTTTTCAAGTCATTGATAAGAGGACCTTTTCCTCGGATATTGATATATTGCGGTTCATAATTATTTCAATATCGACTGACATACTGGATTTCTTCAAATCACGGATATGGCCGACACTGGCTAAAACCTTGTAGTTTCTGCCTAGATATTTTTCAATCGTCTTGGCCTTAGCAGGCGACTCCACGATTACTAGATTTTTTTTAACTGTTGATTTTTTCTTTTTTGTTACCGTAGCCACAGTATCACACCTTTTCAAAGTAATAAACTTTATAAAGTGTAAACCATTTTGCCATAACTGTCAAGACTTAGCTCCTATATATAGAAGAAAAGTTTGTCTAGTAAGCGAAATTTCATCTTAAAATTCAAATTCCGCAAGGATATCTTGCCCACTTGTAACCAATTTTGCCCCTTCTTGAATCAAATGATGGCAACCGTCTGATAGTCCATCTAAAATGCTACCAGGAATAGCAAAGACATCGCGTCCTTCTTCCATTGCTCGCTCACAGGTAATGAGACTCCCCGAGCGCATCTTGGCCTCTGCTACAATCACGCCACGGCAAAGTCCAGCAATGATGCGATTACGGGCAGGAAAATGAAATTTCAGAGGTTGTTCGCCAGGTCCATATTCACTGAGAACCAGATGATCATTGCCGATGTAGTCTTGCAAGCGTTTATTGGGTTTAGGATAAAACACATCCAGACCTGTTCCAATCACTGCAATGGTTTTTCCGCCATGCTGAAGAGCTGCCATATGAGCTGCTGTGTCAATCCCCTTGGCTAATCCACTGACGATAACCAGTTCATTTCCAAGCCTTGAATGACTTTTTCAACTGACTTAACTCCCTGTTTGCTACAAGCACGACTGCCTACAACTGCTACCTTCGGGAATTTCAAGAGATCAATATTTCCCTTGTAAAATAAAAGTACAGGCGCGTCGTATATTTCACTCAAATCCCAAGGATAACAGTTGTCTAAAATAGAGAAAGATGGAAATTTTTGAAACTCCTTCTCCAAATGCGCATCGTCTATCTGAAAATAACGTTCCATAAAAACGGCTGGATTTCGGCAACCTGATATATCTGCAATATCACCTAACAACAGTTCTTGATCGACATTTTCACCATATTCTAGGACCTTCAAAATCTGCTGATTGGTCAAACCTGATTTTTTCAACTTATAGATTTCATAGTTTGTGATTTTCATAAATAACTCCATTTCTTTTTCTACTCATCTATTTATTCGTAAAAAATCAAAAAAACACCCGACTATTTCAGCCAGATGTTGGAATCTTTAATTTTCGTTTTTAAGAATTTCTTCTAATTTACGGTAGTCTTGGACACTATCGATTTCATAGATGCTATTGCCTTCTAATTCTTCAACATAGACATCCAGCTCTTTGATATTATCCTTAACCATATTGTCCCAGTAGAGATCAACAAATTCACCACTTGCATAAGCCTTGTCGATAAAGCTGACAATCTTTTCTGCTGTTGGAGCATCCCAGAAGGATACACCGCTAAGGATGCGACCTGCCTTGCTATCAACAATAATGTCTTGAACCTTGTAGTCATCTCCATAGACCAAAAACCATTCGTTGGTACAATCTTCACGATAAACACTAAAATAAGTCGAACGTGTCAAATCATTGCGGAACATATTTTTAAAGAGATAGTTATCTGCATCAATAACATAACTGTTGGCCAATTCTTCTTTTACAAGATAGAGAGAATAAAAGTTATTGTAGTCAGCGTATTTATCATTGAAAACGAGGCGAACACCGTATTTTTCTTTTAAGTAATCGAATTGTTCTTTAAGGTAACCAACGATGATGATGATGTCATGGATCCCTTTTTCTTTGAGAAACTCAATTTGGTATTCAATCAAAGGTTTTTGATTAACCTGAACCAAGGCTTTAGGGGTATTTTCAGTCATAGGACGCAAGCGAGTTCCCAAGCCCGCTGCTAAGATGATGGCTTTCACACGAATCTCCTTTATTCTTTAATAATAATATAAACTCCAGCAATAACGACAAGTGACGTAATAATTGTCAGTATATCTAGCGGTGCACCCAAGAAAACAACTGCAAACAAGACTGTCCATACTACATAGCTCACATTTAAGCCTGTAGCCTTGGCTGGTTGCAAGCGATTGATAGCGATATAATAAGCCAAATAGGAAATCATATCAAAGGCTGCAAAGACAATCATGAGACCTAGTAATTGTCCATTGGCTACTTCTGCAAATGACTGATGAGAGAAGAGCACAATTACAAGATAGGACAAGAATGAAGTCACTTGACGGATTAAGAGGGCTTCGATTTCACTCAATTCACTTTCCATGGCAAAAGAGCTAAGAACACTCTCACTTCCCCATGCAATAGCACAAACCAAAGCACAGAGAATCCCAATGTAGAAGGAATTGACCTGTTCAACCTTATAGGTTTGAGCAATAATGCCTGCAATAATCAAGATAATCCCAAACACAGTATTTTTCGAAATCTTGTGCTTCAAAAAGAAGAAAGCCAATAAAACTGAAATCGCAGGATAAATAGCCGATACTGATGAAGCTAAGGAACTTCCGATATACTTAACTGCATAAAGATTGGCCTGCATACCGATAGGGCCTGCTAGCAAGGCTCCGATGATAACACTAACATTGCGAATATTTAAGAAAATTGAGAGACGAACTTTTCCTTCTTTTACCAAGAGAAAAGCTAGTAAGATAAAGATACTCAAGAAATCGTGAGCAGCGGCCACCACAAAGGGCGACAAATCTGTAAATATTGAAAAGATATAAGCACTAATTGTCAGACCCAACCCCCAGAAAATACCTGAGAGTAGACCAAAAGAAACTCCATTTTTATTTTTCATCTGAACCTCCGTAATAGGACAAACCTTTAACAGCTCTCTGGTAACGATTCACACCATAGTCACCAAAATCTGCACCTTGCTCTTCTTTGTAGACTGTCCATAGACTCCAAATAGCATCTTGTAAAATTTTATAAATGGCAATCTTTTCACGAGAGACAGGTGTTTGCTCACTCTCATAGTGAGATAAGAAGACTTCTTCCTCTTGGGGAGTAAATTCGGACTCTAAAAAGAGAGCAGCCAAATCCCACATTGGATCGTTCATTGATGAATATTCCCAGTCAATCAGATAAAGTCGTCCTTGTGGTGATTCGATAAAGTTTTCAGGCACTAAATCGATATGACAAGATTTTCTGTCAACACCTAAGTCAGCCAGTCTTTTCTCTAAGGAAAAGACTTCTTCTCGAACTGCTTCATAGTTAGCATATGGGATTTTTTCTTCAATTAAGGATTCGTATTTTTTGATTTCTTCAAAAGGAGCAAATTCTCCTCTTAATTCCTTACCAGAAGCATGAATGGTTTGTAACATTGGAGCAATTTTATCAAATTTGGTCTTGATTGACATTGAATCCAGCGTAATCGCAGATTCGATATACTCATTAACTTTGATACCAGCTTCAATATCAAAAAGGTAATTTTTTACATCTAAATCTAAATCTTTTAGTAGTTCAAGATTGTACTTTTCATCTTGACGATTGATCAGTTTTTCTGTCCCTTTACCAAAAAATTTAACAATGTATTGCTTATTTGTCGTTTTGACCAAATAGTTTTGATTGGTCATTCCCCCCAGTTGTTCAACACTGAGGACTTCCTCTTCTTGACTAAGTAAGGAAGAAATTTTGTCTTTAATGATTTTCTCCACAATTAACCTCCAGCACTTATACTTCCCACTTAAACACGGTTTTAAAGGCTGTATTTAAATCGGTAGCAAAGACACGGTGAATATCTTTAATTTCTCTTACAGGTTCTTCTAGATAAAGGATATTTTTAAGACGATTAGCAAATTTCTTGACTTCCATCATTTGGATTGCATTTTCAAAATCAATGCGACCAGAACGAGAGGAACCAACCAAGAGCAAGCCTTTCTCTAAGGCATCTCGTGTATTGATATTGGCTTTATATTCGCTAACGCCCATCATGAGAATCGTTCCCTGAGGACGAATGTAACGAATCAGGTCATTAATGGCTGGTCCAGTACCATCACCACCACAACACTCAAAAGCATGGTCAAAGGCCAAATCCTCAGGAATATTATCAGTAATATAGCATTCTTTGGCAAAAGAGAAGAGTTCCAATTTCTCCCAATGACGACCAATAACCACGATCTCTGCTTCTGGCAAAGTATAGTTGATAATATTGGCAACCACAAATGCTAAACTTCCATCTCCGATAACGGCGATTCTGTCCCGCTTGCTATGAGCAAGGGTCAATAAGCGATTCATAGCATGCATGCCGACACTGACAAACTCTGTAATGGCTGCAACCGTATCTTCAATAGCATCATAAGCCACCACACGATCTTTAGGAAGAGAAACAAATTCTCTCATAAAGCCATCAAAACCACTAGACAAGAAATGGGTCCCTGTCATGTAGTTCTCATAGAATTCTTCATCACTCTGCATAGGAGGCTGATTAGGAATCATGACAACTTTTTGACCAACCTCGTAGGTTCCTGTCGGGTCAGAAATAACGGTTCCACATGACTCGTGAATCATTGCCATTGGAAGCTTTTTATTCAAAATCTTGGGATCACGTTTTCCTTGATAGTAACGCTGATCCGCATGACAGACCGCCATATAATTAGGGCGGATGAGGATATGATTCTCTTGTTCAATAGCCTCTTCCTGGTATTTGACATTGATAAACTTGGGCTTAGTTAGTTGATAAATTTGATTAATCATTTTACTAGTCTTTCTCAATCATACTTTTTGCAATCTTCAAATCTGTTACGGTTGTAATTTTTAGATTTGAATATTCCCCCTTAGCCAAGGCTACATCTTTTCCTTTAATCACAAAGATTTTACATGCATCTGTCAAGATTTCCTTCTCTTCAGCAGAAAGAGAGCCATAAAGGTTCATGAAGTCCTTGCAACGGAACGTTTGGGCGTTTGTCCTTGATAGAGGTGAGCACGATTTGGAATATCTGTAATAAATTGACCGTTGGTGCTTTCAACGATAGTATCAACCGCCTCTACCACTGTGTCCACTGCGTCATGATTTTGGGCAAGTTTGATATTGTCTTGAATCATGCGAAGTGTAATAAATGGACGAACAGAATCGTGGGTAACAACAATGTCCTCTGGAGTAAGCGGACGATAAGCATCGATAGCTTCAATGATTTTCTCAATACTCGTATTACGGTCAGCACCACCTTTTGTAATGATGATACGTTCCTTATGAAGGGGCAGATATTTATCTACAAGATCCTCTGCATGAGAAACCCAGTCTCCATGAACCCCAACCACAATTTTTTCAATACTTGGTTCCAAGACAAATTTTTCAATTGTATGAACCAAGATAGGTCGATCACCTAGCTCTAAAAATTGTTTTGGCAAGTTACTGATTCCCATACGTGTGCCAGTTCCACCAGCAAGAATTCCTGCATAAATCATCTATTTTCTCCTTTGTCTTACTAAAAAAACTTATTCTCTCTATTATACCACAATCTAGACCTATCATGAAAGAAATACCGAGCCTCCCGTTCTAGAATAGGACGTTTAAGCAGTTCTATTATTCAAAGAAACTAGTCCATTTCTAGTTGTGACTAGGAATTCTTTAGTCATTACTAATAAATGGCTGTGAAATTTTAGAGTCCTTCAGAATAATATAATTTCCTTAAAAAAAACTTAAAATTAAAATTTGAGACTTCAAAGTGATTACTTGATTTACTGCCCTTCATTTCTTATTAGCTGACTTTATGATATAATGAAAAACGAGGTAAATTGAATGAAAAGTATAAAATTAAATGCTCTATCTTACATGGGAATTCGTGTCTTAAATATTATTTTTCCCATCTTAACTGGTACCTACGTCGCGCGTGTCTTGGACCGGACTGACTATGGTTACTTCAACTCAGTCGACACAATTTTGTCATTTTTCTTACCCTTTGCAACTTATGGGGTCTATAACTACGGTTTACGAGCCATCAGCAATGTCAAGGATAACAAAAAAGATCTGAATAGAACCTTCTCTAGTCTTTTTTATTTGTGCATAGCTTGTACGATTTTGACTACCGCTGTCTATATCCTTGCCTATCCTCTCTTCTTTACTGATAATCCAATCATCAAAAAAGTCTACCTTGTTATGGGGATTCAACTCATTGCCCAGATTTTTTCAATCGAGTGGGTCAATGAAGCTCTGGAAAATTACAGTTTTCTTTTTTACAAGACTGCCTTCATCCGTATCCTGATGCTGGTCTCTATTTTCCTGTTTGTCAAAAATGAACACGATATTGTTGTCTACACACTAGTGATGAGTTTATCGACACTGATTAACTATCTGATTAGTTATTTTTGGATTAAAAGAGACATTAAACTTGTTAAAATCCACCTAAGTGATTTTAAACCGCTCTTTCTCCCTTTAACAGCCATGTTGGTCTTTGCCAATGCCAATATGCTCTTCACTTTTTTGGATCGTCTCTTCCTCGTTAAAACAGGGATTGATGTCAACGTTAGTTACTATACCATGGCTCAACGAATTGTGACCGTTATAGCTGGGGTTGTAACAGGTGCAATTGGAGTGAGTGTGCCTCGTCTCAGTTACTATTTGGGTAAAGGAGACAAAGAAGCCTATATTTCTCTGGTTAATAGAGGTAGTCGAATCTTTAACTTCTTTATCATTCCACTGAGTTTTGGACTCATGGTTTTAGGACCAAATGCCATCCTACTTTACGGTAGTGAAAAATATATCGGAGGCGGCATCTTAACCTCTCTCTTCGCTTTTCGTACGATTATCCTGGCACTAGATACCATTCTTGGTTCCCAAATTCTCTTTACAAATGGCTATGAGAAACGAATCACAGTCTATACAGTCTTTGCAGGATTACTCAATTTGGGCTTAAATAGTCTCCTCTTTTTCAACCACATCGTAGCTCCTGAATACTACTTACTGACAACTATGCTATCAGAGGCCTCTCTACTTGTTTTCTATATCATCTTCATCCATAGAAAACAACTCATCCACTTAGGACATATCTTTAGCTATACTGTTCGATACTCGATCTTTTCACTTTCCTTTGTAGGAATTTATTTCCTGATTAATTTCTTGTATCCTGTGGATATGGTCATTAATTTGCCATTTTTGATTAATACTGGTTTGATTGTCTTGCTATCAGCCATCTCTTATATTGGTCTACTTGTCTTCACCAAAGATAGCATTTTCTATGAATTTTTAAACCATGTCCTAGCCTTAAAAAATAAATTCAAAAGATCATAGGAGTTTAGAATGAAACAACTAACCATTGAAGATGCCAAACAAATTGAATTAGAAATTTTGGATTATATTGATACTCTCTGTAAAAAGCACAATATCAACTATATTATTAACTACGGTACTCTGATTGGAGCAGTTCGACATCAGGGCTTTATCCCTTGGGACGACGATATTGATCTGTCCATGCCTCGTGAAGACTACCAACGATTTATAAACATTTTTCAAAAGGAAAAAAGCAAATATAAGCTCCTTTCCTTAGAAACTGATAAGAACTACTTTAACAACTTTATCAAAATAACCGACAGTACAACTAAAATTATTGATACTCGGAATACAAAAACCTATGAGTCAGGTGTTTTTATCGATATTTTCCCTATGGATCGCTTTGATGATCCTAAGGTCATTGATACTTGTTATAAACTGGAAAGCTTCAAACTTCTGTCTTTCAGTAAACACAAAAATATTGTCTATAAGGATAGCCTTTTAAAAGATTGGATACGAACAGCCTTTTGGTTGCTCCTTCGACCTGTTTCTCCTCGTTATTTCGCACATAAAATCGAGAAAGAAATTCAAAAATATAGTCGTAAGAATGGGCAGTATATGGCTTTTATCCCTTCTAAATTTAAGGAAAAGGAAGTCTTCCCAAGTGGTACCTTCGATAAAACAATCGATTTAGCCTTTGAGAATTTAAGCCTACCAGCACCTGAAAAATTTGATACTATTTTGACACAATTTTATGGAGATTATATGACCCTACCTCCAGAAGAAAAACGCTTCTATAGTCATGAATTTCACGCTTATAAATTGGAGGATTAGGATGCAGTATTTAGAAAAAGAAGAAATTAAAGAAATTCAACTAGCCCTGCTAGACTATATTGATGAGACTTGTAAGAAACATAATATTCCTTATTTTCTCAGTTATGGAACCATGCTTGGAGCTATTCGCCACAAAGGTATGATTCCCTGGGATGATGATATTGATATTTCTCTCTATCGTGAAGATTACGAGCGTTTACTGAAGATTATTGAGGAAGAAAACCATCCTCGTTATAAGGTTCTCTCATACGACACTTCTTCTTGGTACTTCCATAATTTCGCATCGATTTTGGATACTTCTACTGTTATCGAAGACCATGTTAAGTACAAGCGTCATGACACCAGTCTCTTTATCGATGTCTTCCCAATTGATCGCTTTACAGACTTGAGCATTGTCGACAAGAGTTATAAGTATGTAGCTCTTCGTCAACTAGCTTATATTAAAAAATCACGCGCAGTTCACGGTGACAGCAAACTAAAAGATTTTCTAAGATTATGTAGCTGGTACGCCCTCCGAGTGGTCAATCCCCGTTACTTTTACAAGAAAATTGATCAGCTGGTCAAAAATGCTACAACCAACACTCCTCAATATGAGGGAGGAATTGGGATTGGTAAAGAAGGAATGAAAGAAGTCTTCCCAGTTGATACCTTTAAGGAACTGATTTTAACTGAGTTTGAAGGCCGTATGTTGCCCGTCCCTAAAAAATATGATCAATTTTTAACCCAGATGTATGGGGATTATATGACACCACCATCAAAGGAAATGCAAGAATGGTATAGTCATAGTATTAAAGCTTATCGCAAAAGCTGATTAATCAGTAGTTTACAAGAAAAAATATAACAAAAAAGAGAAGAGCCTTAGACCTTCTCTTTTTCTATTTAAATCGCTTCTGTAACAAAACTACGGCTTTCCAATACTTTAAGCATGGCGTTAGCTGTATCTAGGGCTGTGAAGAGGGGCACCCCGTGTTCAATGGCTGAACGACGGATTTGCTCACCATCTTCGTCAGCAGTTCGTTTGGTTCCAACTGTGTTAATGATAGCTTGGATTCTTCCTTTACGAACAAAGCTTGGAATATCCTTATCGTCATCACCAATCTTACCAACAGGTTGAGCTTGCAATCCATGACTGGCAAAGAAGGCTGCTGTCCCTTCTGTCGCGAAGATTCCATAGCCAATATTTTGGAAACGACTAGCTAAGTCCAAGGCTTCTTCTTTGGCATCATCAGCGATGGTAAATACAACGTTACCAAAAGTTGGCAAGTGGAGATAAGAAGCTTCAAAGGCCTTATAGAGAGCTTTTTCCAAAGTCGTATCTGAACCCATAACTTCCCCTGTTGACTTCATTTCAGGACCAAGTAAGCTGTCTACCTTAGCTAGTTTCGTAAAGGAGAAGACAGGTGCCTTGATATGAACGCGGGTACTTTCAGGGTAAAGTCCATCTTGGTAGCCAAGTTCTTCAAGTTTTTGACCCAGAATGAGCTTGGTAGCTACTTGAGCCATAGGGATATTGGTTACCTTAGAAAGGAATGGCACCGTACGGCTAGCACGTGGATTGACCTCAATAACATAGACTTTTTCATCCTTGATGACAAACTGGATGTTCATCATTCCAAGACAGTTAAGACCAATTGCTAGACGTTTTGTGTAGTCTGCAATGGTTTCCCGAACCTTTTGCGACAAGGTTTGTGGAGGATATACGGCCATTGAATCACCTGAGTGGACACCAGCACGTTCAATATGCTCCATGATACCTGGGATGAGGACATTTGTCCGTCTGAAATGGCATCGACTTCACACTCTTGTCCGACGATATAAGAGTCAACAAGAACAGGGTGGTCTGGACTTGCCTTAACCGCAGTACGCATATAAGAGCGAAGGTCTTCTTCGTTTTCAACGATTTCCATGGCACGTCCACCAAGTACATAAGATGGGCGGACAAGAACTGGGAAGCCAATCTTGCGAGCTGCAAGAACTGCTTCTTCTTCATTGGTAGCCGTTTGTCCTGGTGGCTGTGGAATATCCAAATCTTTTAGAGCTTGCTCGAAGAGGTCACGGTCTTCCGCACGGTCTAGGTCAGCTACTTGCGTACCAAGAATAGTCACACCTGCTTTAGCCAATGGCTCAGCTAGGTTGATAGCTGTTTGACCACCAAACTGAACAATAACACCTTTTGGTTGCTCCAAGTCAATGACGTTCATAACATCTTCAAATGTCAATGGCTCAAAGTAAAGCTTATCTGATACAGAGAAGTCTGTAGAAACGGTCTCTGGGTTTGAATTCATGATGATGGCTTCATAGCCAGCCGCCTGAATAGCCTTAACTGAATGAACAGTTGCGTAGTCAAACTCGACCCCTTGACCGATACGGATTGGACCAGAACCTAGAACTAGAACAGATTCCTTATCAGACTTGATAGACTCGTTTCCCAACCATAGGTTGAATAGAAGTATGGTGTTTCAGAGTCAAATTCTGCCGCACAAGTATCTACCATCTTATAAACAGGAACAATCTTGTTTTCCAAACGAAGTTGGCGAACTTGGTCAGCTGTCGTTTCCCAGAGTTCAGCAATCTTACGGTCTGAGAAACCATTCAATTTGGCTGTTTTCAAAACTTCTAAATCTTGTGGATGGGCACCTAATTCTTGCTCAATTTCAAAGATGTGCAATAGTTTATCAAGATAGAAGATATCAATCTTAGTCAATTCAGCAATTTCTTCTGGTGTGTAACCACGGCGAATAGCTTCTGACACATAGAAGAGACGGTCATCTTGGGCTTTGACAACTTTTTCAATCAAGGCATCATCTGAAACCGATGCAAGTTCAGGCATTTCATTGTGGTGCACACCAATTTCAAGGGAACGACAAGCCTTAAGAAGAGATTCCTCGATATTACGACCAATCGCCATGACTTCTCCAGTCGCCTTCATCTGAGTACCAAGACGGCGCTCACCCTTTTCAAACTTGTCAAATGGGAAACGTGGAATCTTGGCAACAACGTAGTCAAGGGCAGGCTCAAACATGGCATAGGTTGAACCTGTAACTGGGTTGATCACCTCATCCAAGGTCAAACCTACTGCAATCTTAGCAGCCAACTTAGCAATCGGATATCCTGTCGCCTTTGAAGCAAGGGCTGACGAACGCGATACACGAGGGTTTACTTCGATGACATAGTACTTGAAGCTATGTGGATCAAGGGCCAGCTGAACGTTACATCCCCCTTCAATCTTAAGGGCACGAATGATGCTCAAGCTAGCATCACGTAGCATTTGGTTTTCATAATCTGACATGGTTTGGGCAGGGGCAAATACAATGGAATCCCCTGTGTGAATCCCAACTGGATCAAAGTTTCCATGTTACAAACAACCAAAGCATTGTCAGCTGAGTCACGCATCACTTCGTATTCGATTTCCTTGAAACCTGCGATTGAACGTTCAATCAAACATTGGGTAACAGGTGACAATTTCAAACCATTTTCAGCGATTTCACGCAATTCTTCCTCGTTGGCACACATACCACCACCAGTACCACCAAGTGTAAAGGCTGGACGGACGATGACTGGGTAGCCAATTGTAGCTGCAAAAGCAACAGCTTCTTCGACTGTGTTGACAATTTCAGATTCTGGAATGGGTTGGTTGAGCTCTTCCATCAATTGTTTAAAGAGGTCACGGTCCTCCGCTTGGTCAATGGCAGATAATTTGGTACCCAGAAGTTCTACTCCAAGCTCATCTAGGATTCCATTTTTAGACAATTCCATAGCCATGTTGAGCCCTGTCTGACCACCAAGGGTTGGAAGCAAGGCATCTGGACGTTCTTTACGAAGAATACGTGTTACAAACTCAAGTGTAATCGGTTCAATATAAACCTTATCAGCAATTTCCTTGTCCGTCATGATAGTTGCAGGGTTTGAGTTAACCAAAACAACCTCATAACCTTCCTCTTTCAAAGACAAACAAGCCTGGGTCCCAGCGTAGTCAAACTCAGCAGCCTGACCAATAATAATCGGACCAGAACCAATCACCATAATTTTTTGAATATCAGTACGTTTAGGCATAGTTTATGATACAAAGCCCGTAAAGAACACAGTGAAAATAGGAAACTCGGTGCAGACGCCTTCAGCGTCAAAACGATGATTATCTTTTTCACACAGTTCTTAGGGCGTGTTCACTTCCGCGAACAATGTATCTTCTCCTTTCTATTCGGCAACTCTCGGATTGCCATTAAATAAATTCTCCGACGATTTTTTAGCGAAACGATACTTTTCGGTAAAAAATCTAGTGCAGGGAGTTTTTAGTTCGCCTGATAGCGACTAAAAGAAACGACCTGCCTTTCTATTCGTCGCCTCTCAGGGCGACATTAAATAAGATACAAAGGACGAATAGAAAAACGATTGAATTTTAGGAAACCAAAGAAGGATTGACAACCCAAATTGGTTTCTCTAAATTCCGAGTTTTCCGTCCGTGTTCAGTTACATAAGTTCTCCGACGAGCTTTTACTCGTTCTTAGTTTGATTGTTTAAAAGCTTCCATCATCTCGATAAACTCGTCGAAAAGGTAGCTTGCGTCGTGTGGGCCAGGGGCTGCATCTGGGTGGTATTGAACAGAGAAAGCAGGTTGGTATCTGTGACGCACACCTTCAACTGACTTGTCATTGATTTCTTCGTGGGTAATAATCAAATGCTCTGGCAAATCCTCACGGCTAACTGCATAACCATGGTTCTGACTGGTGAAGTCTACTCGTCCTGTTGCAATTTCACGTACCGCATGGTTAAAGCCACGGTGACCAAACTTCATTTTATAAGTTTTTGCACCATTAGCCATGGCAAAGAGTTGATGCCCCATACAAATACCAAAGATTGGAATTTTTCCTTGCACACCGCGAATCATATCCAGTGCTTGTGGAACGTCTTCTGGGTTACCTGGCCCATTTGACAACATAACTCCGTCAGGATTAAGATGAAGAATTTCTTCAGCCGTTGTCGAATAAGGAACAACCGTCACGTTACAGTTGCGTTTAGAAAGTTCACGTAAGATTGAGTGCTTGAGACCAAAGTCCACAAGCACTACACTCAAACCAACTCCTGGAGCTGGATATGAAGTTTTCGTAGAAACCTGTTTGATATTGTCTGTCGGCAATACTGTCGCTTGGAGCTGGTCCGTCACATGATCCATGCTATCCCCAACATGAGTCAAGGTTGCACGCATAGTACCATGCTTACGGATAATCTTGGTAAGTGCACGCGTATCAATACCTGAGATACCTGGTATTTTCTTGGCTTTCAAAAATTCATCCAAGGTCATTTGGTTGCGCCAGTTGCTTGCTCTACGCGCTTCTTCAAAAACAACGACTCCCTTACAAGTTGGAATAATGGATTCGTAATCATCACGGTTGATTCCATAATTTCCTACCAAAGGATAAGTAAAGGTCAAGATTTGTCCATTATAAGACTGGTCTGTAATGGATTCTTGGTAGCCGGTCATGCCTGTATTAAAGACGATTTCGCCTGTTACATCAATATCTGCTCCGAAGGCCTTGCCTTCAAAAACTGTACCATCTTCTAATACTAGAAGTCTTTTTGTCATATTTTCACCTCTCGTGGACGCTCACTGGCGTCTTTTAACGTCTTGTGTTTTAGTTGGCGTTTCTACTCGCCAATACGGATTCTATGATTGCCATTCGAACAAAGACACCATTGGTCATTTGTTGGACAATCCGTGATTTGGTGCTTCAACCAAGTGATCTGCAATTTCTACATCACGATTGACTGGGGCTGGGTGCATTAGAATTGCTGTTTCTTTCAAACGGTCATAACGTTTTTGAGTCAAGCCATGTTGGGCATGGTAATCTTCTTTCGAAAAGACTGCTCCACTATCATGACGTTCATGTTGCACACGGAGAAACATCATGACATCCACCTGATCAATGATTTCATCAATAGTTACAAACTGTCCATAGTCTGCAAACTCTTGACTTCTCCATTCCTCAGGTCCAGCAAAGTAAAGTTCAGCTCCCAAGCGTTTCAAAATCTGCATATTGGATTTGGCAACACGTGAGTGATCCAAGTCGCCTGCAATCGCAACCTTGAGACCCTCAAAGTGACCAAATTCCTCATAAATAGTCATCAAATCCAGCAAGCTTTGGCTGGGGTGTTGTCCCGAACCATCTCCACCATTGATGATGGAAGTCGTAATCGTGGGACTAGCAATTAACTCTCTGTAGTAGTCAACCTCTGGGTGGCGAATCACACAGACATCCACTCCTAAAGCAGACAAAGTCAAAATGGTATCATAAAGTGTCTCACCCTTATTAACCGAACTAGTTTTCACATCAAAGTCAAGTCGTTCCAGCCCCAGTTTAATCTCTGCCACTTCAAAGGACTTATGCGTCCGTGTAGAATCCTCAAAGAAAAGATTGGAAACAATCGGATGGTCTTCATAAGGAAGCTGAGCTCCGTTTTTAAACTCAATTCCTCGCTTGATCAATTTCATCACTTGATCGACAGTGAGGTCTTCCATGGACACCACATGGTTCAATGCTTGTTGATTTTCTGACATGGCTACTCCTTTAGCTTTCTAAGCTTCTTCAGTAATTAAAACTCTGTCTTGGCCATCAAGTTCTGTCATCTCTACGATGATTTCTTCAGAACGACTGGTTGGGATATTTTTTCCAACGTAATCTGGACGGATTGGCAATTCTCTATGTCCACGATCGACTAAACTGCTAAACTCACGCGCGCAGGGCGACCATGACCTACAATATTATCAATAGCAGCGCGGATGGTACGGCCTGTATAAAGCACATCGTCCACCAAGATAACTTCGCGATCTGTCACATCAACAGAAACCAAAGAAGTATCTTCTCCACTTTTAACATCATCACGGAAAGGCTTGGTATCCAATTCCACAACAGGAACTGAAAGATTTTCTAGCTGTTCCAAACGTTCTTGGATTCGGTGGGCGATAAAGACACCGCGAGTTTTAATACCAGCCAAGACGATTTTATTCAAATCTTTGTTGCGTTCGATAATCTCATATGTAATACGCGTAATCGCTCGTTTGACGGTCAATTCGTCTACAACTTCTTTTGCCTTCATGACAAACCTCCAAAAAGAAAAGTCTCCTTAAACAAGGAGACTTGAAATGTATAGCTAAGCAAGCCCAACTGCTAACAGTATAGACTTCACCCTTCTACTTTATCGCTCTCCTTGCCTGCCTCACGGGACAGGTTTAAAGGAATATTTAATTACCAATTACTATAGCACAAAGCGAGCCTAAAATCAAGTAAAAACTTTTGAAACCCCATCTTATAAATTGCTAAAATCATATAACTGTGGGTACTGGTCACACTCTGGATTTTTAGGATGACAAATGGCTCTTCCAAAATAAATCATGGCCTGATGAGCTGCTAACCACTGCTCCGGTGGCAAGATATCCATGACCCTCTTTTCCACCTCAAGAGGTGTCGCTGATTTTTTGACAATATCGTGGTGTTTGCAAATACGCTCCACATGAGTATCCACTGCAAAAGCTGGAATCCCAAAGCCCACACTCATGACAACATTGGCTGTCTTTCGACCAACACCTGCCAAACTCTCTAATTCCTCACGTGTCTGAGGTACTTGACCATCAAAATCATCTAGTAACTGTTGGGCACATTTTTTAAGGAATTTAGCCTTATTCCGATACAATCCCAGACGAGAAATATGTGAAGCAATCTCACTCTCAGTCGCTACAGACATGGCTTGTGGCGTTGGAAAGGCAGCAAAGAGATCTGGTGTGACCTTATTTACAGCTGCATCCGTTGTCTGAGCTGACAACATGACTGCAACCAAGAGTTCAAAATGATTGGTAAAATCAAGACTTGGCTTGGCATCTGGGAAGAGGGCAATGATTTCTTCTAGCACCTTTCGTGCGCGTTTTTTTGACAAGACCATTATTCGTCTCCATCAAATAGTCCTTGTAAACCAGCAAAAGGACTGTTTTCTTCTTTATTAACTACCTGTCGGGCTTGGTATTCTTCTTCTGTCATGATTTGCCAGTCATTTCCTGACACAAATCCTTGACCAGCTTCTTCTTCAGCCGTCAAGACCTTGATAGGAATATTGAGAAGGATATTATCTGACACGCTTTCAGCAAGATCAAGTTCCCCATTTTCGATAGGCAAGACCAAATCATCGTCTAAAACTTCTTGGTCTAGCTGGTTGGTTGCACCTTCCATGAAAACTTCCGTTACTGGATAAGATTTAACTAACTCAACTGGCTCCATACTGCGACTTGAAGCAAGAACAATGGTATAAGATAGTTGATAATCTAAGAAATACATACGGTCTTCGTACTGTACTTTTCCAACTGCAAGGATATCTTTTACATTTAAAATTTCTTGATTACGTGCACGCAGGTCTGCGGCTAGGTCTAAAGTTTGTTCAAAATGCAAGCCTTCAGACTGCTTACGAATTTCTTGAATATTTAATTTCATACTTCCTCCATAAAGATCTACTCTCTTGATTATACCATGAAAAGGATACAAATCAGCACACCAAACTTTGTAATTAAAATTCTTACTTTTTAACATATTTACTATGACATTTTTGCTTTTTAGTGCTATACTATAGGCAATAATACATCAGAGCGAGGAGGATGCTCACATGGAAGACAAAGAACTCATTACTAATGCAACCCAACTCCTATCCGAATTAAATAAAAGTTTCCAAAGCTGCAAACAAGGAACAGCTGATGAGATTCGACTGCAAGAATTGCTAAATACTACTCTGCAAGAGCTCAAAAAAGCGGAAAAGTTGAACAACAGTATCTTAATCGACCTTGAGAAATTTTACCAACGTACCAGTCTTCTGATTGGACTGGGCAGCCTAAAACTAAACGATCAAGCACGCACTGCTTGGCGAAACTACGACAAATTCCATTACGAGCATGTCAAACACGTGCTAACTCTTTATGGACCTGTTTTTGGATTTTAAAAATTAAAATTTCCAGTTTTCTGTTGACAAAATATCCTGAAAGGTATAGGATAAAGGTACTAATACTAGGAGGTAAGGGAGACATGAACAACTAAGTTTATCAAATAAAGAACTTTTATTTAGTAGATCTTGTTTTTGTCTCTTTTTGTGTGCTCTTTTATGCTCTTTTTCTGGCATTTTATACTCAATGAAAATCAAAGCGCAAACTAGGAAGCTAGCCGCAGGTTGCTCAAAGCACTGCTTTGAGGTTGTAGATAAGACTGACGAAGTCAGCTCAAAACACTGTTTTGAGGTTGTGGATAGAACTGACGAAGTCAGTAACCATATATACGGTAAGGCGATGCTGACGTAGTTTGAAGAGATTTTCGAAGAGTATTAATAGAGTTTTTTTGACATAAACTTTGGCTCTACTAGATAAAGTAGAGCTTTTTGTTATGCACTATCGACATTCTAGAAAAGGCAACAATATGATAAATCAATCATCTAACCATCACACAAAACAAAGATTTACGAGACCTTGTCTCTGACTTAAACATGACTATCCAAGACGGGGAAAAGGTAGCCATTATTGGCGAAGAAGGAAATGGCAAATCAACCTTACTACGAGCTTTAATGTGGGAAGCATTACCTGATTTTACTATCAGGGGAGTCATACAGTCTGACCATCAGTCACTGGCCTACATTCCTCAAAAACTCCCTGAGGAGCTGAAAAAGAGAAGTCTACACGACTACTTCTTTTTAGATTCTATTAATTTAGACTACAGTATCCTTTATCGCTTAGCTGAAGAGTTGAATTTTGATAGCGATCGCTTTGCTAGTGACCAAGAGATTGGCAGTCTATCAGGGGGCGAAGCTTTGAAAATTCAGCTCATCCATGAGTTAGCCAAACCCTTTGAGATTCTATTTTTAGATGAACCTTCAAATGACCTGGACCTTGAAACAGTTGATTGGCTAAAAGGTCATATTCGAAAGATTCGGCAAACCGTTATTTTCATTTCCCATGATGAAGACTTTCTTTCTCAAACGGCTGATGCTATTGTCCACTTGCGACTGGTCAAGCACCGGAAAGAAGCAGAAACGCTAGTAGAGCATTTAGACTATGAACGCTATAGTGAGCAGAGAAAGGCTAATTTTGCCAGACAAAGCCAGCAAGCAGCTAACGACCAAAGAGCCTACGATAAAACCATGGAAAAACATCAGCGAGTCAAGCAAAATGTAGAAACTGCGCTTCGAGCTACTAAAGACAGTACTGCAGGTCGCCTATTGGCTAAAAAGATGAAAAATGTCCTCTCTCAAGAAAAACGCTTTGAAAAGACAGCTCAGTCCATGACCCAAAAACCACTTGAAGAGGAAGAAATTAGACTTTTTTTCTCAGATATACAGCCATTACCGGCATCTAAAGTTTTAATCCAACTGGAAAAAGAAAATTTGTCCATTGACGACCGTGTTTTGGCTCAGGAACTACAACTAACTGTCCGTGCCCAAGATAAAATCGGTATCATTGGGCCAAATGGTATTGGGAAATCAACTATGTTAGCCAGATTACAGCAATTTCTGAATGATAAAAGAGAAATTTCGCTTGGTTTTATACCACAAGATTACAACAAAAAACTGCAATTGGATTTATCACCAATAGCCTACCTCAGCAAAACTGGAGAAAAAGAGGAACTACAGAAAATCCAATCTCACTTAGCCAGTCTCAATTTCAGTTATTCAGAAATGCAGCATCAAATTCGCTCCTTATCTGGCGGGCAACAAGGTAAACTCCTGCTTTTGGATTTAGTCTTGCGCAAACCAAACTTTCTCCTGCTGGATGAACCCACACGAAACTTTTCTCCAACTTCTCAACCCGAAATCAGAAAACTCTTTGACACCTATCCAGGCGGTCTCATCACTGTTTCGCATGACAGGCGTTTCTTAAAAAGAGGTCTGTTCAATCATCTATCGCTTGACAGAACACGGTCTGGAGGTAGTTAATTTAGAAGATTTATAAATTTGCAACATAGTAAAAATCCAGAGACGACCTCTGGATTCTTTTTACATATGTTTTAAACGTTCAATCCGTTCTGAGATAGGTGGGTGGGTGTAAAAGAGTTTTTGGAACCCTCCACCTTTCTTAGGATCATTGATATAAAGTGCACTGCTGGCATCATCTACAGGACGACTCATCGGTTTACTATTATCCAACTTACGTAGAGCATTAATCATCCCTTGAGGATTGCGAGTCAACTCAACACTGGAAGCATCTGCTAGAAATTCCCTCTGACGAGAAATAGCTAGTTGCACCAAGGTTGCAGCGAGAGGTGCCAGCACAATTGCAAGTAGGGAAACCACTAGCATAATGATTTCAAGACCATTTCCTTCTCGGTCATCGTCACTTCGTCTGCGACCTGCGCCACCCCACCACATCATACGACCTGCCATACTAGAAAGCATGGTGATAGCACTAGCAAGGGCAACAGCAATAGTCGAAATGCGGATATCGTAATTACGAATATGACTAACTTCATGTCCCATAACAGCTTCTAGTTCTTCACGATTCATGATAGCTAGGAGACCTGATGTCGCAGCAACCGTCGCATTTTGAGGGTTAGAACCTGTCGCAAAGGCATTTAAGGCTGGATCATCAATGATGAAAACACGGGGCATAGGAATCTGAGCGACCATAGCCATATCTTCTACTACATGGTAGAGGTCTGGTGCCGTTTGCTCATCAACCTCACGCGCCCCATTCATGGACATGACAATCTCTGTCGATTGAAAAATCATGGACAAGGCATAGATAAAGCCGATAATCAGTGCGATAACCAAACCTCCAAGCCCAGATTGCATAAAGAGGTAACCAACCGCATAGCCAACAAGAGCTAAGAGTAGGAAAAATACCAGCAACAAAATCCACGTTTTTCGTTTATTGCTTGCAATTTGATCAAACAACATCTTAGTCACCTAAACCGCTAAAATCAACTTTAGGAACTGCCTTTTCCTCTTCTGGTGTTTGAAGGAAATCTCCTGCTTTAAATCCAAACATTCCAGCGATAATATTGCTTGGGAAAGTTTCTAATTTTACATTGTAGTTGCTGACAACACTATTGTAGAGTTGACGAGAGTAAGAAATTTTATTTTCTGTGTTTGTCAACTCCTCTTGCAATTTAACAAAGTTTGCACTAGCTTTCAAATCTGGATAGCTTTCTGCAACCGCAAAAATACCTGAAACCTGACGAGTGAGGGCATCACTAGCTTTCATAGCTTCTGCTGGTGAAGTTGCTGCCGCCACTTGGTTACGCAGTTCTGCCACCTTTTCAAGGGTAGAACCTTCATATTTGGCATAACCTTTTACAGTCTCAATCAAGTTTGGCAAGAGGTCATTTCGACGTTTCAACTGAACATCAATTTGGCTCCAAGCCTCCTTGGTTTGCATACGATTCTTAACCAAACCATTATAGCTAACAATCACAAAAATAACAACAAGAGCGATAACTCCAAGAATAATCCAAGTCATTATATAAATCCTTTCTACTTTTAGATTAGTACCAGTATATCAAATTTTTAATGATTGTGGTAAAATAAGATGATACTAAAGAAGGAAATAATTATGAAACCAGAAACATTTTACAACTTGCTTGCCGAGCAAAATCTTCCACTTTCGGACCAGCAAAAAGAACAATTTGAACGTTATTTTGAGCTCTTGGTCGAGTGGAATGAAAAGATTAATTTAACAGCTATTACGGACAAGGAAGAAGTTTATCTCAAACATTTTTACGATTCGATTGCACCCATCCTTCAAGGTTTGATTCCCAATGAAGCTATCAAACTTCTTGATATAGGAGCCGGGGCAGGATTTCCTAGTCTACCAATGAAAATCCTCTATCCTCAGTTAGATGTGACCATCATTGATTCTCTCAACAAGCGCATCAACTTCCTCCAACTTTTGGCTCAAGAACTGGATTTGGACAGTGTTCATTTCTACCATGGACGTGCCGAAGATTTTGCCCAAGACAAAAACTTCCGTGCTCAATATGATTTTGTAACGGCTCGTGCGGTTGCCCGTATGCAAGTTCTATCTGAATTAACTATTCCCTACCTTAAAGTTGGTGGAAAACTATTGGCATTCAAGGCCAGCAATGCGCCTGAGGAGTTATTAGAAGCTAAGAATGCCCTCAACCTCCTTTTTAGTAAAGTAGAAGACAATCTCAGCTACGACCTACCAAATGGAGATCCGCGTTACATCACAGTGGTAGAAAAGAAAAAAGAAACGCCAAATAAATATCCAAGAAAGGCTGGCATGCCCAACAAACGCCCGCTTTAAATTTTTTAGTAAAAAATGTTTACAAAGTTCGGAATTTCTGCTATACTATCACAAGCAAAGGTTTTTAATGTCATCCCGTGAGGTGACGAAGACGCAGAAATACTTGAAACTCTTTAAAGTCTAGATTTTAGAGAAGTCTTACTCTGAGGGCCTATTGCTGTAAAATAATGGGCTCTTTTTTGATGCCCAAAAGTGAGGTTTATATGAAACAAGAATCAACTGTTGATTTGTTACTAGACGTTGACCAACGTCCTTCGGCTGGAAAAGGAATTCTCCTTAGTTTCCAACACGTTTTCGCCATGTTTGGTGCGACCATCTTGGTACCCTTGATTTTGGGAATGCCTGTATCTGTTGCCCTTTTTGCTTCAGGTGTTGGAACACTCATCTATATGATTTCAACTGGTTTTAAAGTTCCAGTTTATCTAGGTTCTTCATTTGCCTTTATCACAGCAATGTCACTTGCTATGAAAGAAATGGGTGGTGATGTATCTGCTGCTCAAACAGGGGTTATCTTGACTGGTTTGGTCTATGTCCTTGTAGCTGCAAGTGTTCGTTTTGCAGGTACAAAATGGATTGATAAACTCTTGCCACCAATCATCATCGGACCTATGATCATCGTTATCGGTCTTGGGCTTGCAGGTTCAGCTGTTACCAATGCTGGTCTTGTAGCTGATGGAAATTGGAAAAACGCTCTTGTAGCAGTTGTGACTTTCTTGATTGCTGCCTTTATCAATACAAAAGGAAAAGGCTTCCTACGAATCATTCCATTCCTCTTTGCCATTATCGGTGGTTACCTCTTCGCACTAACTCTTGGTTTGGTTGACTTTACACCAGTTCTAAAAGCTAACTGGTTTGAAATTCCTGGTTTCTACTTGCCATTTAATACTGGTGGTGCCTTTAAAGAATACAATCTTTACTTTGGTCCAGAAACCATTGCCATCTTGCCAATCGCTATCGTAACAATTTCTGAGCATATCGGAGACCATACTGTTTTGGGTCAAATCTGTGGCCGTCAATTCTTGAAAGAACCAGGTCTTCACCGTACTCTTCTTGGTGACGGTATCGCAACTTCTGTTTCTGCCTTCCTTGGTGGACCAGCCAATACAACTTATGGAGAAAACACAGGGGTTATCGGTATGACTCGTATCGCTTCTGTCTCAGTTATCCGTAACGCTGCCTTCATCGCAATTGCCCTTAGCTTCCTTGGTAAATTTACTGCCTTGATTTCAACCATTCCAAATGCTGTACTTGGTGGTATGTCAATCCTTCTCTACGGAGTTATCGCAAGTAATGGTTTGAAAGTCTTGATTAAAGAACGTGTAGACTTCAGTCAAATGCGTAACCTAATCATCGCAAGTGCTATGTTGGTACTTGGACTCGGAGGAGCTATCCTTAAACTTGGTCCAGTTACCCTTTCAGGTACTGCCCTATCAGCCATGACAGGAATCATCTTGAACTTGATCTTGCCATACGAAAATAAAGACTAAGAGTCTAAACACATCAAAAAACGAGCATTTCCAATTACGGAAGTGCTCATTTTTCTTCTTTCTAAAAAAGGAAAGCCCTGCGGCCTTCCTTTGTCTTACTTGCGTTTCTTCTTCGCTTTTTTCATTTTGTTAGCCATACGTTTCATGGATTGTTTCATAGCAAATTCACCGATTTTACCTTTGAGTCCACCACCAAACATCTGGCTCATATCTGGCATTCCTGCTCCTCCGAGAGCTGACAGGTCAGGCATACCGCCTTGTCCCATCATCCCTTCAAGTGCAGACATATCCATTCCTCCCATATTTGGCATATTTTTAGGAAGGTTGTTTGGATTGATTCCCATTTGCTTCATCATTTTGTTCATATCTCCAGACATAACCCCTTGCATGAGTTGTTTAGCCTGGTTAAAGTCTTTGATAAATTTATTGACTTCTACAAAAGTATTTCCAGAACCTGCGGCAATACGACGACGACGGCTTGGATTTAACAAATCTGGATTTTCACGTTCTTCAGGTGTCATTGAAGACACAATGGCACGTTTGCGAGCAATCTGGCGTTCATCCACCTTCATGTTTTGAAGTGCTGGATTGTTGGCCATACCTGGAATCATCTTGAGCAAGTCTTCCATTGGCCCCATGTTTGCACCTGATCCAACTGATCAATGAAATCATTGAAATCAAAGGTGTTTTCACGCATCTTCTCAGCCATTTCAAGGGCTTTTTGCTCATCGTATTCTTGAGAAGCTTTCTCTATCAAAGTGAGCATATCCCCCATGCCAAGGATACGACCAGACATACGGTCTGGGTGGAAGGTTTCAATGTCAGTAATCTTTTCACCCGTACCAGTAAACTTGATTGGTTTTCCAGTAATGTGACGAACAGATAGAGCAGCACCACCACGAGTATCGCCATCAATCTTGGTAAGGATGACCCCAGTCACTTCCAACTGAGCATTAAACTCACGCGCAACATTGGCCGCTTCCTGACCAATCATGGCATCAACGACAAGCAGAATTTCGTTTGGTTGAGCCAAGGCTTTCACGTCACGAAGCTCATTCATCAGAAGCTCATCAATCTGCAAACGACCTGCCGTATCAATCAAGACATAGTCATTATGATTGGCTTGGGCTTGTTCCAAACCTTGACGAACAATCTCCACAGCTGGAACCTCTGTCCCAAGAGCGAAAACCGGCACATCGATTTGTTGACCCAGTGTCTTCAGCTGATCAATGGCAGCTGGACGATAAATATCCGCCGCAATCATCAAAGGACGAGCATTTTCTTCTTTCTTGAGTTTATTGGCCAGTTTACCTGCAAAAGTTGTTTTACCAGCCCCCTGCAAACCGACCATCATGATAATCGTCGGAATCTTAGGTGACTTGATAATTTCTGCCGTATCAGAACCTAAAACGTCTGTCAGTTCCTCATCAACGATTTTAATAATTTGTTGCGCAGGATTAAGGGTATCAATGACTTCATGGCCGACCGCACGCTCACGAACTTTCTTGATAAAGTCCTTTACAACAGGCAAGGCAACGTCGGCCTCAAGCAAGGCCAAGCGAATTTCTTTGGTTGCCTCTTGGACATCCGATTCAGAGATTTTTCCTTTTTTACGTAGATTTTTAAAGACGTTCTGCAAACGTTCTGTTAAACTTTCAAATGCCATTTTTCTTCCTCTTATTCTCTATTATCAATGCTTGTTAAAATTTCTATCTGCTCCTGCAGAAAGTCATCCTTGGGATAGCGCTCCAAAATCTGGTCAAAAATTTGACTGCGGACAATGTAGTCCGAGTACATGTGCAATTTCATCTCATAATCTTCCAGAATCTTTCTGTCCGCTTGATATTGTCATAGACAGCCTGACGACTGACACCAAACTCCTCGGCAATCTCAGCAAGGCTGTAATCATCAGCGTAGTAGAGCTCGATATAATTCATTTGCTTATCTGTCAAAAGGGCCGCATAAAATTCAAAGAGCGCATTCATACGATTGGTTTTTTCAATTTCCATAACTTTTATTATACCAAAAATTAGCCTAATCTACCACATTAGCAGGCTAATCCGAGAAGATAGCTAGCAAAATTTGAAAAAGACAAGAGACTATCCCCAAGTAATTTCCAATTGATAGCTGGCAAAGGGATGTCCCTCTTGATTTTGTAGTTGATAATCTAGTTCAATCTTTTGCCCATCAACTTGATAATGGTTCGTTTGGATGATAAACTCCTGCATGCCCATAGGCGTAGGAATATAGGCTAAACTATTGCTATCCTTTAGAAATCGCATAATGGTCTTGGGATTGGAAAAACGACTCATTACCAGCTCTTGACCATGAAATTTAATCACTACTTTTTCCTTTTCCTCATTATAGAAAAGCAGGTAGCTATAATCTCCCTTTTCATGCACTTCCACGTCATAGAGTTGGTCAATCACTTCCAACTGCTCATCAAACTGAATCGTATTTCGAATCCGAATCTTCACATCAAGTCCTCTTTCTTGTCTCTTGTCCTACTATTTTACCAAAAACTCTAGCTTTTTGCTATAATGGTCATATGAACGAAAAAGTATTCCGTGACCCAGTTCACAACTACATCCATGTCGATAATCAAATCATCTATGACTTGATTAATACAAAAGAATTTCAGCGTTTGCGTCGTATCAAACAACTGGGAACTTCCAGTTATACCTTCCACGGTGGGGAGCACAGCCGCTTCTCCCACTGTCTAGGAGTCTATGAAATTGCACGACGCATCACAGAGATTTTTGAAGAGAAATATCCTGAAGAATGGAATCCTGCCGAATCACTCCTCACCATGACCGCTGCTCTCCTACACGACCTTGGACATGGTGCCTACTCCCATACTTTGAACATCTCTTTGATACAGACCATGAAGCCATTACTCAGGAGATTATCCAAAGTCCTGAAACGGAGATTCACCAAGTTCTGCTACAAGTGGCGCCAGATTTTCCAGAAAAGGTAGCAAGTGTCATCGACCATACTTATCCTAACAAGCAGGTCGTGCAACTCATTTCTAGTCAGATTGATGCAGACCGCATGGACTATCTCTTGCGCGACTCCTATTTTACAGGAGCATCTTATGGGGAATTTGACCTGACTCGCATCCTCCGAGTCATTCGTCCTGTTGAAAACGGTATTGCCTTTCAGCGCAATGGCATGCATGCTATCGAAGACTACGTCCTCAGTCGCTACCAGATGTACATGCAGGTTTATTTTCATCCTGCAACACGGGTCATGGAAGTTCTCCTACAGAATCTCCTCAAACGCGCTAAGGAACTCTATCCTAAAGACAAAGATTTCTTTGCACGAACTTCTCCACACCTCCTGCCTTTCTTTGAAAAAAATGTGACCTTATCTGACTATCTGGCTCTGGATGATGGTGTCATGAACACCTACTTCCAGCTTTGGATGACCAGTCCTGATAAGATTCTTGCAGACTTAGCACAGCGCTTTGTCAACCGCAAGGTCTTTAAATCCATTACCTTTTCACAAGAGGATCAAGACCAACTCGCTAGCATGAGAAAATTGGTTGAGGACATCGGCTTTGATCCGGACTACTACACTGCCATTCATAAGAACTTCGACCTCCCTTATGATATCTATCGTCCCGAATCTGAAAATCCACGGACACAGATTGAGATTTTACAAAAAAATGGAGAACTGGCTGAACTCTCTAGCCTGTCTCCTATCGTCCAATCCCTTGCTGGCAGTCGCCACGGAGATAATCGCTTTTATTTTCCAAAAGAAATGTTGGACCAAAATAGCATCTTCGCAAGTATTACCCAGCAATTTTTACACTTGATTGAGAACGATCATTTTACCCCAAATAAAAACTAGAAGAGGAAATTTATGAGTATTAAACTAATCGCCGTCGATATTGACGGAACTCTAGTCAACAGCCAAAAGGAAATCACTCCTGAAGTTTTTTCTGCTATCCAAGAAGCCAAAGAAGCTGGTGTCAAAGTCGTGATTGCAACTGGCCGCCCTATCGCAGGTGTTGCCAAACTTCTGGATGACTTACAGTTGAGAGATGAAGGCGACTATGTCGTGACCTTCAATGGTGCCCTTGTCCAAGAAACTGCTACAGGTCATGAGATTATCAGCGAATCTTTGTCTTATGAGGATTATCTGGATATGGAATTTCTCAGTCGCAAGCTCGGTGTCCACATGCACGCTATTACCAAGGATGGTATCTATACTGCCAATCGCAATATCGGAAAATATACAGTGCACGAATCAACCCTCGTCAGCATGCCTATTTTCTACCGCACTCCTGAAGAAATGGCTGGCAAGGAAATTGTCAAATGTATGTTCATCGATGAACCAGAGATTCTCGATGCTGCCATTGAAAAAATTCCAGCAGAATTTTACGAACGCTACTCCATCAACAAATCCGCTCCTTTCTACCTCGAACTTCTTAAAAAGAATGTGGATAAAGGTTCAGCCATCACTCACTTAGCTGAAAAACTAGGATTGACCAAAGATGAAACCATGGCTATCGGTGACGAAGAAAATGACCGTGCCATGCTGGAAGTCGTTGGGAATCCCGTTGTCATGGAAAATGGAAATCCAGAAATCAAAAAAATCGCCAAATACATTACCAAAACAAATGACGAATCCGGCGTAGCCCATGCCATCCGTACATGGGTACTGTAAAAGGGTATGAATAGACGAAAACCGCTCAGCTGAGCGGTTTTTTCCAAATCAAGAATTTTCTATACCATCATTTTTTTAAATGATCAAGGCAGGTAACTCACTATGAAATAAGCTAAATTACCAATCACTTGATGATCCACCAGCATCAAAACCACCACCTGACCAATCACTTGATGATCCACCAGCATCAAAACCACCACCTGACCAATCATCACTCGACCAATCATCACTCGACCAAGGCGATGAGGAATCACTACTACTCTCATTATGATACTCATCTGAATTTTTAATATGGTAAGCTGTTAATGCTTTTTGTGACCAAGAACCATCATTTATAAAATCTTTATCATCAGGGTATAATTTATCCTTACCATAATAGAATTTATTAGATCTCCGTTTCCTACCCGAAACCCTACCTTCTGTAAGAAAAAGTACCACAAAAGAAATCATAAAAATTACACCGAAATGATCAAGAATTTCTACTACTAGTTCCCATATAGCTTTAGGGACTTCATAAAAATAATTTCTCTCTACTACAGGTGCATCAGCTAAGTCATAATCTTGATTGGATATGTTTTGGATTATATCAATCACAGCTCCATCATAGTCTTTGGCTCGCATCTTATCACGAGAGGCATCTAAGATTTCCCTAGCTTTTGTATCAGTCAATATAGTAGCTAGGTTATTAGAAGTCTCAATACGAAACTTTCTATCTTTTATAGCAATCAATAATAATGCACCCTTATTTGAATCCGAATAGCCAATTTTCCAAGATCTGGCAATCGTATTGGCTGACTTTTCTAAAGATTCACCATTTAAACTCTCAACAATATAAATACCAATTTGAGTATCCGATTTACCATTTAATTCTATTAGTTTATCTGAAACAACCTCTGATAAATAATGGTTTGGATCATAAATACCATTAGAAGGCCTATCTGGTATCACTAGATCTGCGTGAGTTGGTCCAATGAAAAATAACAGGATTGTAAAAAAAGACATTAAGATTAAAACTATTTTTTTCATCATAAAAGTCGGACCTTCTTTCTTTTAAAAATTTGCAATTTCAATAAGAATGAGAATAAATGATATTCTTTTTAAAATAGAATACTTCGATAAAGTCATCTTTCTATCAATCTATTGTATATGGTAGTTTCATTATAAGTTATTTATCTCACTTAATCAACGTAAAATATAGGAAAATTTGTTCTAAGTTTTTATTAAAACTATTATCTCTTAGTAATGAATACTAGCTTCGAACCTGACCATTAAATCAAGCTTTCTCCATCGTTTCATACTGGAATGAAGATAGATGCAATTGGCACTATGGCAAGTAATAACTGTGCTAGAAGGTTATTAAGACCACGGGTAAAGAGATTAATTCCATACATTAAGAACCATAAGAACAAACTAACATTCAAAAAGTTCTGCTTGAAGCACCTCACCAATCCTTAGCGATTGGTTGCTTTTTATTGTAAAACTAACTGATTTCATAATAAACTGCTTTCTTACTATCTTAACTATATAGGGAGATTTTTTCTAGTTCGAATTAGAGAAAACTTTTCTGCCTCGATTGGTAAAGAACAGTAATACAAATGTCCATACCTACTTTCAACTAAATTCTCCTCCTTCCATAGTCCATTTCTATTTAAAAATTCTATATCGTCGGAAACAATCGTTACCCATGAATTTGGTTTATCTAAATTATCATCACTTCGTTGAAAAATATCCCATTTTTGTTCATTAAACCAAATATAATCTATAATTTTATATTTTTTTTCAACCTGTTTCTCTGTCAAATATTTTCTATATTGTTTCAACTCTGAATCAAATAATTTATAACCATTATTCTCTGATAAAGGATCATAGGAAATCAAATAATATCCTGTACTATCACAATCAAAGTATTGATGTTCAATTCCATCAACCACTATGTATAATTTATCCATCATCCCTCCACGTAATACATTTTACCATAGTTACAACTACAAACTATCAGGGCTTACGTCACTCATTTCCTGACTCCGTCTGTTCTATATTTTGTTCATTCTCCCGTTTCTCATTGAAATCTTTAAATGTTTTATCAATGACCCTCTTAACTCCATTCCAGAAATATGGTAAGGGTAATTTTGACTCTCCTTACTTGAAGTTTGACTTTGTGTACTTTCTTCAGTTGAAGAGGTCTCGTTCAAATCTGATGTTGTCGTAGTAGATGTAGGTTCAGAATTTGAACTTTTCTTTGACTTAGGAATGTAGTTACTATCAATTTTAGGTATATTTTTAATTTCCTCAATAGTAGGAATTTTAGGATTTTCTTTAACAGGTCTATACAACATCGAAAATGTGAAGAATAAGGCTAACACCGATGCGATAAACGGAAATATCTTTTTATCTGATTCATCTGAGGGAACCTTAACTACACTGGTACTAAGTGCCTTCCATTCAGGGTGTACTTCTTCGATGGCTTTTTTCTCTTGCCAAAGCGGAACGAGAAAGAATTGGTTGAAAGGTACAACTGTAGCCATAGCTGTCGCTCCTAATGGAATAAACCTATTGGAATTTACAATAAGCACGATACTTAGTATAGATAATAATACGAATAGAACTATTACTAATACTAGTCGCATTTTATATTCTTTTTTAATCTGGAGATATCTTTCTTTGGATAGCTTTTCTTGATCTTGATTGGGATGATTTGAGTCTTCCGATATGTTTTCCTTATCTGAAAAATGTCATCATCAGGTAATTCTACTTTCAAACTCATATCCGAATTCTGCAATACCTTCTGAACCGCTGCAAGAAAGGCTAGTCCATTATCAGATGGAGAATATTGGAAGGTAATATGGATGACTTTTTTGTCAAACTTATCACCGTATCGTTCTACATACTGCTTACTTTCGAGGAAGTGAATATAATTATTAATTTTTTCTTGCAGAATTTCAAGATGGACTGCTTCTATCTCTTCCTCCCAGCCAACTGGATCCACCAGAAGAAGCTCTAAATGACTATCAACTATACCAATTGCATTAAGTTCGCTAGGTTCCAGTTCTGAAACAATGGCCTGGGTGACAATTTGTCTAAATTCCTCTGCTGTGAAAAGACAACGGCTATTTTCAGGATTTTTCAAAATAAAGGAAGGATGATCTTCGATGAAGAGCTTATCGGATTCATCTTGTGTATATTGCTTTTTTGATTTCCAAAAACCATATTGCGCATAATTCATTAACTCTTTACCAGTATGTTCTCCCGACATATAGCTATCGGCAGCTTCTTTGGGGATTTCTTGAACCACTTCTGGCATGGTAATATTAAAAGTTGGATAACGTAAAAAATACTTATCCCCATCTTGACAGATTTCCAACATATCTTTTTGACTAGTATAAACCGACTTCATTTTTAATATCTGTTAGCTCCTTGTGTTTTTTTAAATATTTCATTCCATACCATTCTTCCACTGATTTCCTTCCCATTCGCGGTATTCTTCAGGATATTTCCATTTATAGTAGGCTTGTAGCATATAGGGAAACATGAAATAAACTTCAAAAGCAACAACTAAAATATTAAGAATCAGTATTGAAGCCAAAATACCGAGTCCTCCAATCAAATTATTCCTAATCTCCATCGAACTTGAGAAAAAAATACGAATGACTAGCCAAATTGCTACAACCAAACCACCATACTTGGCAATTATGCTAAACATCTTGCCGAAGAATCTATCACTAAAACTTTTCTTTAGACTTGTCCCATATAACAACATTCCTAATAACTCACACTCAGAAAGAATCATTGAAATAATTATTAATAATATCAATCCTACAAAAGTGAACATTCCCCAAAATCCAGCTACTGCATAAATTAAGTTTAGAGAAAAAAGATTGAGTTCAACAACTAGCCAGATAATAAAGGTAACCATAAAATGGAATTGGCCCCTATAAATCAAAATAAACTGCTGATTGTATCGCTTCCCTAGTATAATCAATAAAATCCATATTGCAAGTGCTATCCAAAATACCCAGTACGGAAGAAAATTAATGTCGGGTAAAGGGACTGTTAAATCTCTAGGATCAGAATGGTAAAATAAATAATCATTTAAAGCTACAATCAACCAATTGGGACCAATTATAAATAGGAAAGTCAGAATTACCAGCCAAACATATGATTTTTTTGTTCCTCTAAATTGCTCTTTTTTTAAAGCATCTTGGTAAATGTCCCGAGCAAATTTCCCTGAGACGCCATCATCTAATAAATTTAAACTCTCCTCAAAACTTGCTTTAAAAATTGATTTCTTCATACTTTTCACCCAAAAACTATTCTAATAACTCCTTGTGTTTTTTTAAATATTTTTTTCCATACCACTCTTCCACTGATTTTCCTTCCCACTCACGATACTCTTCAGGATATTTCCATTTATAGTAGCCTTCTAAAAAGAAAGGAAACTCCAAAAATACAATTATGGCTATTAAACCAATATTTAACAAAATCCAACATATAAAGAGGCCAAAACCAGTTATAGAAGATGAAAAATTAATAGAAAAAGCTTTGAAAATATAATTAACAATCACAGCCAAGCCCAATATACCGGCTCCATAAATAGCAATACCTTTGGCAATTTTATCTTGTAAGGTAGGTAACTTAACTTCTCCATACATTCGTTTTTTCAAACTTCTAAGCTCCGTTCTTAACATTACATAAGCCAAGAATACTAGAAGTCCAAAAAATACCAAGATCCCCCATGTTGTTAATATAGGTAACGTAATTGTTATAGCTAGCAAATTAAATTCAAACATAAACCATATCGTAAAAGTTATAATATGAAAGCGATAACGATAAGGGAGGATAAACGTCCGTTTAAATAATTTACCCATTAATACCAATAACAACCAAATTAATAAACAAATTAAATACACTTCAACTGTTAGTAAAGGATGCTGAGAAATAGGCAATCTCAAATCCTTAGGATCAGAATCATGTAAGGACATCGCAACAACAAGGATCATGAAATTTAAACCTATCGGAAACAACAGACTAAGAATAAAAGTTTTAATACCAAACCAAAAAGAGGGTCTCCCTTTCTTAAAGGCTTTCCCAAGTTTATTATAATAATCTTTTTTCTGATACTGTAAAAACCCATCATCTAATAAATTTAAACTCTCCTCAAAACTTGCTTTAAAAATTGATTTCTTCATACTTTTCACCCAAATCCTATTTTAATAACTCCTTGTGTTTTTTTAAATATTTCATTCCATACCATTCTTCCACTGATTTGCCTTCCCACTCACGGTATTCTTCAGGATATTTCCATTTGTAGAATGCTTGTAAATAACTAGGAAATTCGATGTAAATTAGCATAGCAATCACAGCAATATTTAGGATAATCCATGTTATCAAAAGACCTAATCCTTCCAATGAAGTTGAAAATTTTATGGAAAAACTTTTTATAATAAAGTTTATAATTACTCCAATTCCCAAAAAACTCATTCCATAAATCGCTATCTTATTGGCAATTTTGTTGCGAAGAGAAGAGCCACTTCCATTACCATACATCAGTTTTTTAAGACTTTCAATTTCAAGGCTAAACATAAAATAGGCTAATATAGTAACAAAAACAAAAATAGCAGTAACCATCCAAATAGATAAAGTTGGTAATGACATATCAATCGCTAACAGATTAAATTCAAGACTAAGCCAAATTAGAAATGTGATGACATGAAAATGATTGCGATAAGGCAGTATAAAAGCTTTTCTAAAAACTTTACCAATCAATATGATAAATACCCAAATTAAGAAACAGACTAGATATACCTCAGCTGTTAGTAATGGATGTTGATAGATAGGCAATCTTAAATCTTTAGGATCAGAGTCGTGCAAGGACAGCGAGAAAACAAGAATCATAAAGTTTATAATGACAGGACCGATAAGAGTGAAAACAATATTCTGAATATGAAGAACTAGTTTAGACTTTCCTTCCCTATAATATGTTTCTAGCTTAGAGAAAACATTTCCTTTCTGATACTGTAAAAAACCATCATCTTCTAGATTAAGACTTTCTTCAAAACTTGCTTTAAAAATTGATTTCTTTTTCATTTTTTTACCCAAATCCTATTTTAATAACTCCTTGTGTTTTTTTAAATATTTCATTCCATACCACTCTTCTAAAGATTTTCCCTCCCACTCGCGGTATTCTTCAGGATATTTCCATTTATAGTAGGCATAAAGGAAATAAGGAAACTCCATAAAAATAAGCATTGCAATTAAACCAATGTTTAAAAAAATCCAACATATGAAGAGACCTAAAAGAGTTACGGAATGTGAAAAATTAATAGAGAAAGCTTTGAAAATATAATTAACAATCACAGCCAAGCCCAATAGACCTGCTCCATAAATAGCAATACCTTTGGCAAATTTATCGAGTAAGGTAGGTGCCTTAATTTCTCCATACATTCGATTTTTCAAACCTTTAAGTTCTATCCTAAACATCCAATAAATTAAGGCTAAAAGAAGACAAACAAGAATAAAAATTTCTAATATTGTTAGAAATGGTAATGCTAAACCAATAGCAGCAAGGTCGAACTCTATAACAAACCAAATCAAAAACGTTATGACATGAAAATGAGTCCTATATGGAAGAATAAAAAATGGTTTGAAAAATTTACCAATTATAACTAAGAGAAGCCATATAAATAACCCGATTATATAAACATGAGCCGTTAAAAAATTATGATTAGAAATGGGAAAGACTAAATCTTTTGGGTCACTAGTATAAAGCATTGTTGAAAAAGCCAATAATAAGAAATTGAAGCCAATCGGGAAAATAAGTGTCAATATACCATATAAAACAGCGTTTTTAAAATAGTCAAATACATTCCTTGGAGGTTTGGACATTTTTTTATCTTGTTCCTTCAATTGATACTGTAAAAAACCATCATCTAATAAATTTAAACTCTCTTCAAAACTTGCTTTAAATAGCGACTTTTTTGTCATAAGTTTAATCCTCAATCTTCTTTTCTACTAATTCTGAGTGCTTTTTCAAGTATCTCTTTCCATACCATTCTTCCATTGATTTTCCTTCCCACTCGCGATATTCTTCAGGGTATTTCCACTTGTAATAGCCTTCTAAAAAGAAAGGAAACTCCATGAATACAATCATGGCGATTACACCAATATTTGATAGAATCCAAAATATAAAGAGACCTAAAAGAGTTACGGAAGAAGAAAAATTAATAGAAAAAGCTTTGAAAATATAATTAACAATCACAGCCAAGCCCAATATGCCTGCTCCATAAATAGCAAGGCCTTTGGCAATTTTATCGAGTAAGGTAGGTGACTTAACTTCTCCATACATTCGTTTTTTCAAACTTCTAACCTCTGTTCTTAACATTACAAAAGTCAACAATACTTGAAGCCAAAAAAGTACTAAGATCCCCCATATTGATAATATAGGTAAAGACATAGTTGTTGCCAGCAAATTAAATTCAAACACAAACCATATTATAAAAGTTATAATATGAAATCGATAACGATAAGGGAGAATAAACGTCCGTTTAAAGAATTTACCCATTAATACCAATAACAACCAAATTAACAAGCAAATTAAATAAAGCTCGACTGTTAGCAAAGGATACTGAGAAACTGGTAACCTTAAATCTTTAGGATCAGAATTTTGCAATGATAGGGTAACAGCAAGGAGCATGAAATTTGCACCTATCGGAAACAACAGACTAAGAATAAAAGTTTTAATGCCAAACCAAAAAGAAGGTTTCCCTTTCTTAAAGGCTTTCCCAAGTTTATTATAATAATCTTTTTTCTGATACTGTAAAAACCCATCATCTAATAAATCTAAACTCTCTTCAAAAACTTGCTTTAAAAATTGATTTCTTCATAATTTTCACCCAAATCCTATTTTAATAACTCCTTGTGTTTTTTTAAATATTTTTTTCCTTACCAGAAATCTAGATCCTAATACTTAATCCGATCTCATAATAAGGAGAGAAATCCCAACCAAATTAGTACATATATTTTCTCCTATTATACCACACCTCTATTTTCATCTGAAATGGTTTCCATTTTAGGACAAGAAAAAAACACTGATCATTCAGTGCTTTTTCTATTGAACTATTGCCCCCTGCTGGAATCGAACCAGCAACTACTCCTTAGGAGGGAGTTGTTATATCCATTGAACTAAGGGAGCTAGAGAAAAACTCTGCTAGGTAAGCAGAGTTTTTTAGTCGAATTAACGACGGATTTCTTTGATACGAGCTGCTTTACCTTGAAGAGCACGCAAGTAGTACAATTTCGCACGACGTACTTTACCGTAACGAACAACTTCGATTTTTTCAACACGTGGAGTGTGAATTGGGAAGATACGCTCAACACCTACACCGTTAGAGATTTTACGAACTGTGTAGTTTTCTGAGATTCCAGCACCTTTACGTGCGATAACAACACCTTCAAAAATCTGGATACGTTCACGGTTACCTTCGACAACTTTCGCGTGTACACGAACAGTGTCACCAGGACGGAATGATGGGATATCTGTACGAAGTTGACCTTCAGTCAAGCTTTGGATTAATGGATTCATTTTATTCTCCTATCTTTGTCAATCTTGAGGAAACTTCCTCAGCGGATAAACTGTATTTTTGTGCGTCCATTACACACAAGATACAGTTTACCAAATTTCCACAAAAAAGTAAAGAAATTTATAGCAGAATTCCTAAAAAAATCGCAACCAAACCACCTAGGTAGGTCAAAGCCAGGTAAGAATAAAATACCTTCCTATCACTTAACAATCTTTGGAGTTCGTCATTCAAGGTCGAAAAAGTTGTCAAACCTCCACAAAATCCTGTTGCTAAAATAGCATAGACTTCCTTAGACTCCACATGATTGTAGAATAATCCAATTAAAAAACAACCTAAAAGATTGGCTATGAGCGTTCCGAGGGGCAATCTAGATGCTTGATTATAGCGGGAAAAGAAATAGCGCACTAAAGCTCCGAAACCACAAGCAATTGCAAGATAGACGATTACCATTTCTTCCTCCCTAAATAGTAAGCTAAAAGCAGTCCTCCACCGATGCTCAAAAGAAAATACATAACTAAACTAAGATAACGCCCTGTATCCAGTAGTTTCACAGCATCAAGCATGAGACTAGAAAAGGTTGTTAGACCTCCGCAAAAACCCGTCCCTAGCGCTAAAATCAAGCCCTTGCTAGTCCCCTTATAGCCTAGATAGCCTTTTACCAAATAAACCAAGCAGAAAATACCCAGATAGTTAACAAAGAGAGTTCCCCAAGGAAAGTCTGGACTGGCTGGTAACCAAGTGGAAACTAGATAGCGGACAAGTCCGCCCAACATGGCAGCTAGGAAAATCCCTAGCGAATAAAATTGTTCTTTTTTCATTTGATATTTTGATCCTGATAATCACGCGAACGTTTGAGTATGTCCGAAAAAGTCACGACAATAGCATCCTGATAGCGCTTGTCTCCTACACGATTTCTGACCTTTTCAAAAATAACTGCTTCTCTCTTGGTATCTAAAATCGGTTTCCCTGAAGCCTTCTTATAAGCGACAACCCCTTCAACTAAATGCATTCTTTCTTCTAACAGTTTGACAATTTGGTCGTCGATTTGATCAATTTCTTGACGAATAATATCTAAATCCATACAGTCTCCCCCTTTATTTGAATTATTGTATCAAAAAGCCACTAAATAGGCTAGTAAAATCCCAACTCACGATAAGAAAAATGCACTGATTGATTACATCAGCGCATTTTTATGCTCATCCTACTTTAGCAGCCAATTCTTCTGCGAATTGTTCCAAGCGTTCAATGTCTTCTTCTTCAGCAGAGAGATCAACTTTGACACACTCTGAACCTTTTTCTGCCCCTGTCGCTACAAAAACGCGGTCAAAGTCATCAACAGCCTTACAAAATTCATCGTAGAAGGTATCTCCTGAGCCAACCACTCCGTAGATTTTGCCATTCAAGTTGAGATCTGCTAGGTCTTCGTAGAAGTCCATCATCTCATCTGGCAATTCTCCATCACCATAAGTATAGGTCGCAACGATAGCGATGTCTGCTTCCAAGAAGTCTGAAGCGTCAACAGTTGTACATTCATCAACATCGACATCTAAACCTAATTCTCTTAATTTGTCTGCTACAATATCTGCAATTTCTTCGGTATTACCGGTCATACTGGCAAATACAATTTTTGCTAATGCCATAAGGTCCTCCTCAATTTATCTTCCTCCATTATATCACAGATTTTTAATTTTAAAAATAAAAATTCTTGTGCTACAATGATATGAGAAAGAACTGAGGTTATTTATGGAAATTTGCCATCAAATTTTAGAACAAATTAAAAAATACGATACAATTATTATTCACCGTCACATGAGAGCGGATCCCGATGCCTTGGGAAGTCAAGTGGGTCTTAAAGAAATACTCCAGTATAATTTTCCTGAGAAAAAGATTAAAGTTGTTGGCTATGATTTGCCTACTCTAACATGGTTAGCCAAAATGGATCAGGTAGAAGATCAAGAATTTGAAGGAGCACTTGCTATTATCTGTGATACAGCAAATACTGCTCGAATCGATGATAAACGTTATCTTAATGCTGAAACAATTATCAAGATTGACCACCATCCAAACGATGAAGAATATGGAGATCTGGTTTGGGTAGATACGACTTCTAGTAGTGCCAGTGAGATGATAGCTATCTTTGCAAAGGAAACTAAACTTGAATTATCTGACCACTCCGCATACCTCTTGTCGGCTGGAATCATTGGTGATACGGGTCGTTTCCTCTATCCTTCAACTTCTGCTCATACTCTGAGTATAGCGAGTCAACTGAGGGAGTATGATTTTGATTATGCTGCACTTACACGTCATATGGATACAATCAGCTATAAAATTGCCAGACTTCAAGGTTACATCTATGATAATCTGGAAGTGGACGAAAATGGAGCTGCCCGTATCCTACTAACTTATGATATTCTCCAACATTATCAGATAACAGATGCTGAAACAGCTGCTATTGTTGGTGCACCAGGACGCATAGAAGACGTCAGCTTATGGGGAATCTTTGTAGAGCAAGCTGATGGACATTATCGTGTTCGTCTACGCAGTAAATCAATCCCTATCAATGAAGTAGCCAAGGAACATGATGGCGGAGGCCACCCTCTAGCAAGCGGTGCTAATTCCTATAGCTTAGAGGAAAACGAAATTATCTACCAAAAGTTAAAAAACTTGCTTAAAAGCTGATAAAATACTTGCCAAACTTTTCAGAATCTGTTAGACTAGTATGGTAACAATCTATGGCTCGGAAAGAGACCATGGCAGAAAGGAAATATTGCAAAATGAAAAAAGATATCCATCCAGAATATCGCCCAGTTGTCTTCATGGACACAACTACTGGTTACCAATTCCTTAGCGGTTCAACAAAACGCTCTAACGAAACAGTTGAGTTCGAAGGCGAAACTTACCCATTGATCCGTGTGGAAATTTCATCAGACTCACACCCATTCTACACTGGACGTCAAAAGTTCACTCAAGCAGATGGACGCGTGGATCGTTTCAACAAAAAATACGGTCTCAAATAATAATAAAAAGACAGCTTCGGCTGTTCTTTTTGTTTTTTGAAATCAGCTACTGTTTCATGTTCCAAACTCAAAAAAACTTTTTACTCTAGCTAACCTCACGATGGTTTTTAGAGTAAAAAGTTTTTTTATTAGACAAGGTTTTAGTCTTCCTTATCTTAATTTTCAGTTCCTTTAACTACTTTTTTATTCAGATAGCATTGTAGCGATTGACTCGCCAAGTTCAGGCAATCATTTTTCTTCATGATCAAAAGAATTCTAAAACGATGATAATCAATCCTGGTACTCCAATATCACGTAAGATTCCCATTTTTCTCTCCTTTATTCTTACTTTTTCATAATATTTTTTTCTGATAGAAATACTCAATTCACTGAGAATTATAATCGGTTATTTTATACAAAAATAACTAGCAAAGTCTCCTTATAGATACTTTTTTATAACTTCTTTTAAGACTTTTTTTCTACTTTTTAAGTATGTCTATTCTTCTTATTTAAACCAGTTTAAACTAATGTATATTTGATAGAAAAATAAATACACTACTCTTTGAGAACATTTTGCCCTCCTCTTTTTATAATTTACAATAAGTGTAAAAAGGAGAGTTTTTTTCTGAATTAGGCTTATGTTCAAGTATCTACGAGAAAAACAAATTATCCAAAGAAAAGATTTTTTTATTGGATAAAAAAATTCATAGTTCCTGTAAAAAAACCCTAGACTCTTTTTGGACAAACTTGATATAATGTTGATACAATATTTTTGTCAAAGTATTGAATTTTAGAGCCTTTTTTTAAGGAAAAATAGTTCTAAAATAGAGTATCTTTCCTATCCAAAAAATTCTAGCTTTTTGGATAAACTGATTAGGTTGCAATAAATTAAAATAGGAGATATTAAATGAATGAACAAACAAACTAAAAAATTCACACTTGCAACTATATCCATTCTAACACTCATCGGAAGTAGCTTTTTTTATAACTAATCATGCTTTCACTAGTGAACACGCTCTTACAGACAGTGTTTCAAGTGAATCAGTCAACAATTCAACTACTACGATTCATCCACCTGAAAACTTTCAGAGCTTATACAACATGGAGGCCATAAAGCTGCTAAGGGAAATGTTACTCTAATTTATAAAGCTAGCGGAAAGATTGTGTACCAACATTATAATGATATCATTTTTAGTAATCTAACAAAAGATGTCAGTGATCAATTTTTGCAACCTTTATTTTATAGCAATCAATTTAAAGGTGATATTTTTGTTTCAGAACAATTTCCAGATGAAATATATATTTTGGAGATTTCTGGAGAATCTGGTTCGCCCTACTATGACTTAACTAATACAAGAAAACGTGTCTTTAAAGCTAGCAAAGAGGTTACAATCGGAAATTCTTCTACAAATTCAAATACTAACACAACAAATCAATCAGGTTCGAATTCTAATACCTCAGGTAGTTGGGTACAATCTGGTTCACGCTGGTGGTATAAACATGCCGATGGCTCTTACAAAACTAATGACTGGGAAAAAATCAATGGCGTGTGGTATTGCTTTGACAACTCTGGCTGGATGCAAATAAGATGGGTAAAAGACGGTAGTCGGTATTATACTTATAGATCCGTGCACTAGCAATCCATACGACGACCCTTGATGGCTATCATGCCAATTACAACGGGAGTGGGTATAATAAACAATTTAGAATTGAAGGATTAAATACATGAAAAAATTATTTCTATTCAACATCAGTATTTTAGCTATCTCCATTTTAACAGCTTGCAAACCTCAGAGTGAAAAAACTTCCTCTATAAGTTCTGAAGCAATTACCTCAAGTACTAGTTCCACTACTTCGACATCGGAAGAGAAGAAAACTGATTACTCCCTATACAATACTGTCCTTAAAGAATATGCAAAAGTATTAGATGGTTCAACAGCTTCACCTACAGAGATCAATTCAAAAGCAAACTTAAAAAATACTTATCCTAAAGAATACTCTGGATTACAATATAGTTTATATGATTTGGACCAAAATGGTAAAGATGAACTTTTGGTTGCCCTAAAAACGGATTCTAACTATTACGATTTATTAGATATCCGAACTCTAAAAAATGATGAAGTTATTCGACTGACCAATGCAGAAAATAATCTGGATTTTATTGGTGAGCGCGTTCATTTTAATCCTTTAGAAAATGGCTATTTCCAATTATCTACCCGAGTATCTGCTAATCAAATCCAAGTTAAACTATACAAGTTGAATCAGGATGGAACACAGTTAGAGTTAATTAGTGAATCAGATACAGAAGAGGGACTTGGGACAAAACCACCTTCCCTTGACATAAGATCTTTCTCTTGGAAATCTGTCACAAATCTCATAAGTGAAGAATCTTCCCTTCCATCAGAAAGTCAAGGTATAGATATTTCTGCAATTCAAAATGGAGATTTTTCTAGTGTTGCAGGAACTTGGAAAAATCCTACAGGTATTGAATTCACCTTTGACAAAAATGGTTTAGTAAGTGATCATTCCAAGATTTCAATTGAATATGCTAAAGAAATTGACCACTATCTTAAGGCAAATATACTTCCTAAAGATGGAGGTGCTGGTGGCTCTGCCCTTGCCTTTTTACCAGCTGGAATTTCTTTAACTATGTCTGTCACCTCTTCTCAAGATAATGGTTATACTGACCCATCAGATACCACTCAAGATCGATTATGGTTTGGGCAACAACTTATCAATGGCCACACTGACGGATTTTTCTACAAAGTAAAATAGTGTTAGTAAACTCTTAAACTAGCTCATAAAATATCTAACAACATTTCTTAAACACGTATAGGATAAATATTCTTAGCTCTGAGAATATTTATCCTATATTTTTATTCCCTTTTCACCTCTATTGATATTTTATAAATTCACTTAGAAAAAGATTAGACTTTTAACTATAAAATTGATAAAATAAAAGGGAAAATAAGATAAAAGGAAACTATAAATCACCATGATGAACATGCAAAACATGATGCGTCAAGCACAAAAACTTCAAAAGCAAATGGAACAGAGTCAAGCTGAACTAGCTGCTATGCAATTTGTGGGCAAATCTGCTCAAGACCTAGTTCAAGCAACCTTAACTGGAGATAAGAAAGTTGTCAGTATTGACTTCAATCCAGCTGTCGTTGATCCAGAAGATCTCGAAACTCTTTCAGATATGACTGTTCAAGCCATCAACTCTGCTCTTGAACAAATCGATGAAACTACCAAGAAAAAATTGGGTGCTTTCGCAGGAAAATTACCATTCTAAGAATAAAAAAACAAGCATTCAAGAGAATACTTGCTTATCAGGGGAGGAACAACTGTTCCTCTTTTTGATTACTAAAAATTAAAGAATTCCATGGCCTGTTTGAAAAGTAAATCCGTATACTCTGGGTCTTCTTGGGCAATGGTAACTTGGTCTTGAATCATTTCCAAGTCATCTGTTATCATACCATCTACTCCCAAATGAACAGATTTATCAAAGGACTCTGAATTATTAATGGTCCAAACGTACAATTTCTGATCGGTAGTCCAAAGCTTGTTAACAAAATTTTCATCTAAAGTTGAATACTCCATAGTGTAACCTGCAGCCTTGGTTCTTGGGAAAATACTATTATAAGGTAAGATGAAATAAACTGGAATTTGAGAATCGTAGGCTAAAACCTGGTCAATCACATGGTAGTCCAAGGATTGTATTTGATGATTATTCTGCTTAAGAACTATTCCATATTTTTCCATAAAGCGTTTCATCATATCTGGGCTATCTTTTCGACTAGTTTTAATTTCAATAAGGAGTTTTTGATGCAATTCATTAGCTTTAGTTAGATAGTCATCAAAACTCGACACTTTACTATGATAACCATTTTCTGAAATCTCGAGTTTGGTTAATTCTTCCAAAGTTAAATCCTGAGGATTAGCATTAACTCCTGTCAGTCTCTTAATATTAGCATCATGCATCATGACAAATTGCCCATCTTTTGTTTCCTGAACATCTGTCTCAACAAAGTCTGGACTTAGTTGGGCAGTCCTTTCTAAAGATTGTACTGTATTTTGCACACCATTCTTTTTGGATACTCCCCGATGCGAGATAATTAAAGGTTTATGTGCAACTGGAGCCTCTAAATAAACATAACCCTCAAGAGCAAAAAAGATAGTAGCACAGCCCATCACTCCCCATCTCATCCAGTGGTCTTTTTTTCTCCTTGGTGTGATTTCTAGTTCTTCTCCTGTTAAGAAGGAAACAAACTTAATGAGAAAGTAAGTCAAGGCCATATAGTGGAAATTCTTAATCAAGACAAAGTTGATAATTCCCATCACAAGAGACTCCTTATGGGTCAGACCATCCATCAGTGCCTGACTTGCCAAGATTGGAATCAATAAAAGAATGAAAAATAGGTAGGTTTTGACGACAATCCACATCAAATTCCAGATATAAAACCAGGAGTGCTTTCTTGTCTTTTCTAGACTGTATCTGACTGCTTCTTTGACTGTCTTTTTTTCAAACAAAAGCTGAGAGAGGGCAAACATCAAACGCACTGAAATGTAAAATAGAAGTAAAGCCAGAATAGTAACCACTATACCTACTAGCCAATACTTGTCTTCCACATAATCAACGATAAAGTCCGGAATGACGATTTTATTGAGATAGTATATCTTTAAAATCTTTCGAATTAATGGAAAGAGCATCATGACATAAAAGAAGATAAAGGCTATCTTGCCAAACGTGACTTGCTTCATAAACAAGAAACTTTGGTGAAAGACCTTGCGACTATATTCCAGCAAGGTCCTCTTTTCATGATAGAGGAGGTGTCGAGCACCGATAAAGAGAAGTCCTATCTGGTAATAAGCGATCAGTAAATTAACAATTACAAGAAGAAATAAAGCAAGACTAACAAAGGGAGAACCCGTTATAATAGCCAAAATATTGTTGTAGGAAAGAAAGAGATAGCCTGTCTGACGGAGCAAAAGTCCAGCAATCCAAGAATTTGCTGGTAACCAGACAAACTCAATCATCATAAAAGTCAAGAAAAATAGAAAGAGTATTTTATCTAGATTAAAGTATATCTGCTTAAAACCTAGATTTTTAGGTTTTTCAGGTTTCATAGGCACTCCTAGTCAAATAATTGAGACAAGTCTAGGCCACCAAAAGGATTATTTGATAGACTACTTTCTGCCCCTAACAATTCTCTAGCTTGATCCGACTCTAGAAAGGACTTATAAACACGCGCCGTCATCCGAGCATCCTCTAGACTATTATGAGACTGACCTTGAAATCCAAGAAATGAGGCAACAGTTTGCAATTTAAGATTGGCAATACCATGTAAATCCGAACTCCGACGTTCAAAAGCTTCATCATACAAATCCACCTTATACTGCTGGTTATAGTCTAAACCATAATCCGCTAAAATAGGTAAATCACTTTTAGCAGCATTGTATCCAACCATCGGCAAAGAACCCACAAAATCTTGGAATTCTGCTATAACTTTCTCCACTGGTGGAGCATCTTTTAAGGTCTCAACCGTAATTCCAGTCAAACCATTGATAAAACTTTTTAGAGGCACACTAGTATGCACATAAGAATCATAGGCATCGATTTCCTGACCATCTCTAAAACGCACTGCCGATACTTGAATCAAGTGTGTTTGCCCTTCATGCTGATTAAATTCTAAATCGAAAGCAATGTAATCTTCTAATCGTTCCATTCTATATCTCTCCTCAACGGTCTATCTTCTTATACTATTTGAGCAACTATACTATTTAGAAACAAAAGAAGCCATCAGGTTAGCATTTAACCTAAACAGCTCCTTGATTATCCTCCAAATAAACGAGCAAAAAATCCTTTCTTGGTTGATTGGACTTCTTCTTTTGCTTGGTCCAGCTCTAGCTTGAGATTTTCTTGATCCTTCATGGCTTGAAGGGTCAATTGTTGCTGCTGATCAAGTTGTTTGTCTTTCTCAGCAATCTGACGGTCTTTGATACGCATCTGCTCGTCTTTTTCTGATAACTGACGATCCTTGGCTTTTAATTGTTCATAAAGACGAAGAATTTCTGCATTCTTCTCATCAACCAGAATCTCCATCAGTTCACGCTGCTTGACATCTTCACTGACGGGCTCATCTTCAAAAATCGTTTTTTTATAGATTTCTTCTAGCTTAATCAAGCCACTTCTGGTAACTACCGTTACTCCTTTATCATTTTTATCTGTGTCTTCTTCTGGTAATTCTTTGACACGGTTATTGATTGCTTGGCGAGATAATCCTAAGACCTCTGCAATCTCACTGACGGTCATTTCAATACTCATAATATCCTCTGAAACGTTTTCTAGCTTTTCTTTATTTAAATCTTATCATAAGCTAGAAAAACTGTCAAATTTCCGCTTAATCTAAGGCCTTCAAAAAGGCTAATAAGACTTGAGCAGAGCGACGTCCAGCTTCGATAATAAACTCATCAAAAGAGATGTTTGCTTCATGGTTGGCATTATCACTCATAGCTCGGATGACTAAGACTGGAAGATCAAGAGCATGCGCTGCTTGAGCAATAGCTGCCCCTTCCATCTCCACGGCTAAACTTCTGGGAAATGGGACTTAATCGCTTCTATCTTATCATTTCCTGCAACAAAACTATCTCCTGTAGCAATCAAACCAAGATGCCAGTTCTGGTCCAATTGAGATAAACTCTCTTGGATTTTAGCAACAAAGGTTTTATCTGATTTGAAATAAAGCGGTTGTTGCGCCATTTGTCCATAAGCGTAACCAAAAGCTGTGACATCCACATCATGATAAGCCAATTTATCAGCAACCACAACATCCCCAACAGCAATACCTTCTGCCACTGCCCCAGCTGATCCCGTATTAATTAGAGCATCCACCTGGAAATGATCAGCCAAAATTGCCACACTCATGGCAGACATCACTTTACCAATTCCACTTTCTACAAGAACGACTTCATGAGAGGCAATAGTTCCTGTGTGATAGGTATTGCCTAAAACAACTTGCTCCTGGGCATTGTCTAAATGCTGGACCAGATACGCCAGTTCTTCTGGCATGGCAGCAATAATTCCTATTTTCATTTCAATTCCTTTTCTATTACAAAAGTTTCATTGCTAAGACAAGCAAAATCAAGAGAAAGATGACTGCAAATAAAATCTTATTTAACTTAGAATTGAAGACATTTCTCTTGGTATTTTCAATGCGACGGCTTTTATGAATAGACGGTTCGACCTGAATCTTCAAGGTTTTCTGGCTAAAACCATGATCCTTAGGATTGTCATAACCAAAACGGGAAGAAGAGGTTGGTAAAATCTTAGTCTCCTCATCATCTAGTAAAGGAGGACCTGAAATTTTTTCGCCTCTATTAGCTCTTTCAATCATTTCATCCGTTAATAAAGGTTTACCCATATCGACCTCCTCTATTTTTTCTGCAATTCCCAATACTGAACGGCCATAATTGTTTTGGCATCACAGATATGACCTGATTGGATTAATTCCTTAGCTTCTTCTAAGCTCACTTCAAGGACTTCTAAGGTTTCATCCTCATCCTGCGGACGTGGATTTTCCACTTTCGTCAAATCGCTGGCTAGGTATAGTTTTAACTTTTCATTACAAAAGCCAATGGCTGAGTAAAAATCGTACAAAAGTTCTAATTTCCCTGTATAGGCTGTCTCTTCCTCTAATTCACGCAGAGCTGCTGCAACAGGGTCTGTATTTTCTCCTACTTCCAACTTTCCGGCTGGAATTTCGTAAGTTACTGCCTCGATAGCTTTGCGGTACTGCTTGACCAGGATGAGTTTTTGTTCATCCGTTACTGCTAAAACACAGACAGCCCCATTGTGGAAAATCAAATCACGTTGGGCAGTTCCCTTACCTTCTGGTAATTCAACCTGATCTTGGACCAGTTTAAAAATTGGTCCTTGATAGATTTCTTTTCGACTAAGCGTTTTTTCTTCAAATTCCATGATAGGCTCCTACTGATTCTTAGGATGATGAGGAAGGCGTCTTGCAAATTCATCTTTATTAACCTGACGTCCACGACCAATAGCAATAGCATCCGCAGGCACATCTTTAGTTATAGTTGAACCAGCACCAACAAGAGAATTGTCACCAAGTTCTACTGGCGCAATAATGGTTGAATTTGAACCCACAAAGACATTGTGTCCAATGACTGTCTTGTATTTGTTTTTGCCGTCATAGTTGACTGTAATGGTTCCTGCACCAAAATTAACGTTTCTTCCCACTTCACAGTTTCCGATATAAGTCAAATGACCAGCCTTGGTATTCTCACCGATTGAAGACCCTTTAACCTCAACAAAGTTTCCAATATGAACTTGGGCAGCCAGACTCGAACCTGGACGAATGTGGGCATAAGGTCCGACAGTTACGCCGTCTGCAACACTGCTTTCCTCAATCATAGAGTTGGTAATGACAGCTCCTGCTCCAATAGTGCTGTCCACTACATATGTACCATTTGTCAAAACAGTCTCAGCACCAATTTTCGTTTTCCCCTTCAAGGTAACATTGGCTTCGATTTGAACTTCAGGAGCAATCTCAACATCAATATCGATATAAGTTGCTTCTGGGTTGACAAAGCTAACACCATTAACCATGTGTTGATGATTGATGCGACGACGCATAACTGACTCAGCAGTAGCAAGAGCTACACGATCGTTTACTCCAAGACTCTCATTAAAATCTTTCAAAGTATAAGCACCAACTTTCTCACCAGCTTCACGGAAAATACCTATAACATCTGTAATATAGTATTCGCCTTGAGCATTGTTGGTATTGATATTTTTCAAAGCCTCAAACAAACGCTCGTTATCAAAGACGTAAGTTCCAGTGTTGATTTCCTTGATTTGCTTTTCAAAATCTGTGGCATCCTTCTGCTCAACAATACGAAGGACCTCAGCATTGTCATTACGTACAATTCGTCCATAGCCAAAAGGATTATCCGTTTCAGCAGTCAAGATAGTGGCTACATTTTTATGATTGATATGGAAATCAATCAAGTTTTTCAAGCTTTCACCAGTGATTAAAGGAGTATCTCCTGCAATAACTAAGGTGTGACCTGACAAACCTTCTAGGATAGGCTCTGTCATCATAACCGCATGACCAGTTCCCAACTGCTCAGATTGAGTCACAAATTCTGTCTGTCCAGCCAAGACTTCCTCAACCAATTTCGCCTTGTGTCCTACGACTGTTACTGTCTTTTCAGGTTGGATAGCTCCCACACTACGGAAAACATGTTCCAGCATAGAAATACCCGCAACCTTGTGCAAAACTTTTGGCAAATCAGATTTCATGCGAGTCCCTTTACCCGCTGCTAAATAATGGCATAATTTGACATAATCTTCTCTTTTCTCTAGAAATTCCCTTTTATTATACCATATTTCAAATCATTCCGCGATTTTGAATGAAAAAATGCTCTAAAGTCTTTTCTTAACTAAATTTCCAAACCAAGTTCTATTTGTTTAATAATACTTGATTTCATAGTTTTTGCAGCCGAAAGGAATAGAAAAAAGAGCCCCAAAAACCCCCTATATGAAAGCGTTTTACTTCAAATTCCTAAATGTTTAGACAAGTAGAAGTTACTTTTAGAAGTTATCAAATACTCTAAAGTCCCTTATTAACCCATTTTTTTAAGTATTTTTGATTTTTTTATTTTTTTAAGGTAGAATTATGATATATGAGAAAGAAAATTAATCCGCTTATTTTATTTGGTTTTTTTGGGATTTTGATTTTCATTTTAATCCTGAATCGCCCTCGTTTTGAGGACCATCCTGTAAAAACAAAGTCAAATATCGCACAAGTAGAATCACAGGCGCTACATAATATAGATAAACCGGTAATTGATGTTTCTGGTTGGCAGCGCCCTGAGGAAATTAATTACGATACTCTCTCCCAAAACATTTCTGGGGTCATCGTTCGTGTCCATAGCGGAGCTCAGTCCTTAAAAGAAAACGATGCTTCCTTTGTTAATGGGGTAGATAAGGCCTTTAAAACCCATATTACCGAGTTTCAAAAACGAAATGTCCCAGTTGGTGTCTATGCCTATGTAGCTGGAAAAAGTGTCCAAGAAATGGAAAAAGCTGCTGAAGTTTTTTATAACGCTTCATCGCCGTACAGCCCTAGCTACTATTGGCTAGATGTAGAAGAAAAAACCATGTCTAATATGAACGAAGGTGTTGAAGCCTTTCGAGCAAAACTAGAATCACTAGGTGCTAAAAATATCGGAATCTACGTTGGGGTCTACTTCATGGAAGAACACAGTATTGATACAGATAAGTTTACATCTGTTTGGATTCCTTCATATGGTTCTGACACAGGATTTTACGAGGCAACTCCTAAGACTGATTTAGATTACGACATTCACCAGTACACTTCTAAAGGAAAAATTGCTGGCTTTGACCACGATTTGGATTTAAACGTCATCTCTTCATTAAAAAACAAAGAAGAAACTTTTGGAAAACTCTTTTTAAAACCTTAAAAGCATTTGTTAATCATTTGCTTTTTCTTTTTGTCTTTGATTGTGATACAATATAGTAAGGATTTTTTGAAATAGAAATAGTTGGAGGAAAAATATGCTCTCATGGTTAGCACGCCTTATTAAAGGGATTGTGATTGCTCTTGGGTTTATCTTACCGGGAATTTCCGGAGGGGTTCTAGCAGCAATCTTAGGAATCTATGAACGGATGATTGGCTTTCTGGCCCATCCCTTTAAAAACTTTAAAGAAAATGTTTTGTACTTTATTCCAGTTGCCATCGGTATGCTTCTGGGAATCGGCTTATTTTCCTACCCGATTGAATACCTGCTTGAAAATTATCAGGTCTTTGTCTTATGGAGTTTTGCTGGAGCCATCATTGGTACGGTCCCTAGCCTCCTCAAAGAATCAACTCGAGAATCTGACCGTGACAAGATTGATTTAGCTTGGTTCTGGATAACCTTTATCATTTCAGGACTAGGTCTCTATACCTTAAATTTCGTCGTTGGAACCTTAAGTGTCAGCTTTCTTAATTTCGTACTAGCAGGTGCACTATTGGCTCTTGGCATATTGGTGCCTGGTCTCAGTCCATCAAACCTACTCTTGATTTTGGGTCTCTATGCTCCCATGTTAACAGGTTTTAAAACCTTTGACATTTTGGGAACCTTCTTCCCGATTGGAATCGGTGCAGGTGCAGCTCTCATCATTTTTTCAAAATTGATGGATTATGCCTTAAACAACTACCACTCACGTGTCTATCATTTCATCATCGGTATCGTACTTTCTAGTACCCTTTTAATCTTGATACCAAATGCAGGGAACGCTGAAAGTATCCAATACTCTGGTATTTCTCTTGTTGGGTATGTCATCATCGCCTTCTTCTTTGCGCTGGGAATTTGGCTTGGTATTTGGATGAGCCAATTGGAGGACAAGTATAAATAATGGCAAAAAAAGTTAAAATCAAAAAAACATTGGTAGAACAAATCCTGTCTAAAGCAAGTATCCCACACCAGGGGATTCAAATCAATGCCCTAGAAGGAAAGCTTCCTCAAGGTTATGAAAAAGATCAGATTTTCAAAACCTTAGCTCTTTTGGGAGATAAAACAGGACCGATTATCGGAATTGTCCCTATCACCCAACACTTGTCTGAAAAGAAACTAGCCAAAATTTCTGGCAATAAAAAAGTGAGCATGATTCCACAAAAGGACTTGGAAAAAACAACAGGTTACATTCATGGAGCCAATAATCCTGTCGGAATTCGTCAGAAACACAATTACCCCATTTTTATCGATAAAATTGCTCTAGACTTGGATCAAATGATTGTCTCTGCTGGCGAAGTTGGTCACAGCATTATCGTTGCTCCCCAAGACTTAGCTAGCTTTGTAAAGGCTGACTTTGCAGATATCTTGGAGGACAGCAAGTAATGAAACTCTACTTTGTCCGCCACGGTCGTACCGTCTGGAACCAAGAAGGACGCTTTCAAGGTGCTAGTGGAGACTCTCCCCTTCTTCCTGAATCCATTGAAACCCTAAAACAACTCGGCCAATATCTCAAGGATGTTCCTTTCGATCAGATTTATTCAAGTGATTTACCTCGAGCGGTCAAATCTGCTGAAATTATCCAAAGTCAACTCCAGACCCCCTGTCCTTTAGAAAGTGTTCCTAATCTCCGTGAATGGCAACTGGGGAAATTAGAAGGTTTGAAAATCGCAACCTTGGAAGCTATTTACCCACAACAAATCAAAGCTTTCCGATCTAATCTTGCTCAATTTGACACTCAAATGTTTGGAGCCGAATCCCTCTACAGCACCACGCAACGGACCATCCAATTTATCAAATCATTAAAAGATAGTCCAGCTGAGCGTATTCTAATTGTCGGTCACGGTGCCAATCTTACGGCCAGTCTCCGTACTCTTTTAGGTTATAAAGAACCTCTTCTTCGTAAAGATGGAGGCCTAGCAAATGCCAGCCTGACAATTTTAGAAACTCATGATTTTGAAACATTTACACTCGATACTTGGAATGATACTTCCTATCAATAACAGAACTTGATTTTAGCGTCAAGTTCTTTTTAGTTTTTAAAGATTATCCGTGAATTTCTTGCTTATTTATGATAAAATGGGAGTATCGCAAAAATGACTCATCGTATTCAATTTTGAGTAAAACTAGGAGGATCCCATGTCAACAGAACATATGGAAGAATTAAATGACCAGCAGATCGTTCGCCGTGAAAAAATGGCTGCGCTCCGTGAACAAGGAATCGATCCTTTCGGAAAACGTTTTGAACGCACTGCTAACTCTCAAGAATTAAAAGATAAATATGCCGACCTCGATAAAGAACAATTACACGATAAAAACGAAACAGCTACTATCGCAGGACGCTTGGTAACTAAACGTGGTAAAGGTAAAGTTGGATTTGCCCACCTTCAAGACCGCGAAGGCCAGATTCAAATCTACGTTCGTAAAGATGCTGTTGGTGAAGAAAACTACGAAATCTTCAAAAAAGCAGACCTTGGTGACTTCCTTGGTGTCGAAGGTGAAGTGATGCGTACAGATATGGGAGAACTCTCTATCAAAGCTACACACATTACACACTTGTCTAAGGCTCTTCGTCCACTTCCAGAGAAATTCCATGGTTTGACAGATGTTGAAACAATTTACCGTAAACGTTACCTTGACTTGATTTCTAACCGTGAAAGCTTTGAGCGCTTTGTCACTCGTTCAAAAATCATTTCTGAAATCCGTCGTTACCTTGACCAAAAAGGTTTCCTTGAAGTGGAAACACCTGTTCTTCATAACGAAGCCGGTGGTGCGGCGGCCCGTCCATTTATCACCCACCACAATGCCCAAAACATTGACATGGTGCTTCGTATCGCTACTGAGCTTCACTTGAAACGCCTTATCGTTGGTGGTATGGAACGTGTCTATGAAATTGGCCGTATCTTCCGTAACGAAGGAATGGATGCTACTCATAACCCTGAGTTTACTTCTATCGAAGTTTACCAAGCTTATGCAGACTTCCAAGACATCATGGACTTAACGGAAGGCATTATCCAACATGCTGCTAAAGCAGTTAAAGGTGATGGCCCAGTTAACTACCAAGGCACTGAAATCAAAATTAATGAACCATTTAAGCGTGTTCACATGGTGGATGCTATCAAGGAAATTACTGGTGTCGATTTCTGGCAAGACATGACTTTCGAGGAAGCTAAAGCTATCGCTGCTGACAAGAAAGTTCCTGTTGAGAAACACTACACTGAAGTTGGTCACATCATCAATGCCTTCTTTGAAGAGTTTGTTGAAGAAACCTTGATCCAACCAACTTTTGTCTATGGACATCCAGTAGCTGTATCTCCACTGGCTAAGAAAAATCCTGAAGACGATCGCTTTACTGACCGCTTCGAGCTCTTCATCATGACTAAGGAGTACGGTAATGCCTTTACAGAGTTGAACGATCCAATCGACCAACTTAGCCGTTTTGAAGCCCAAGCTAAAGCCAAAGAACTTGGTGACGATGAAGCGACAGGAATCGACTATGACTACATCGAGGCCCTTGAATACGGTATGCCACCAACAGGTGGTTTGGGAATCGGTATCGACCGTCTCTGCATGCTCCTCACTGATACAACTACTATCCGTGACGTACTTCTTTTCCCAACAATGAAATAAGCTCTTATCCTCTGACTCTTGTCAGGGGATTTTTTCATAACCAAAAGAAATAGACTGAAGTTTTCACCTCAGTCTATTTTTCTATTGAACTTTAGAAAGGAAGTTGCTTTCTTAGTCTTCTTTTTTCTTACGACCTACAAGTCCAAATGCACTTAAAATTCCAAGAAATCCAAGACTTGCTAAATTGCTCTGATCGTCTGTACCAGTATTTGGTAATTCCTTCTTATCATGCTCTACAGTTGTTTCACTCACTGCTTGATTTGATTCTGTTCGGCTTACCTGAGTTTGATTAACTACTGGTTTATCTGATTTTGTAGGAAGAATTGGATTAACTACTGGTTTATCTGGATTTGAAGGACGAACTGATGAATCAGGTTGCTCAGAACGAGTTGGGTTAGCTACTTTCTTATAGCTATGAATCACATTACCGTTTTTATCTGTCTTAGTACCAGTATATTCATAACCTTCTAAATTCTTAGGTCCATGGCTACCATTCTCTTCTGGAGAAATTTCTTTACCATCACCATCTTGGTAACGTGTTACGATATGAGTAGTTGAACTACCATTATTATCTTGACTATTACCATGATTAGATTTAAGAGTCACTTTCACAGGAACTTCTACGGTCACTTTGCGTCCATCCGGTAATTCAATCTCAACTGTTACAGATGGCTTATCACCAGGGGTATTCGTTTCTGGAATTTCTCCAACTTTAGTAATCTTCCAACCTTCAGGAAGGTCTACATGTTTTTTCACCATATCCTCTGTAATTGGTGTGCCAACCTCAACAACGATAGGAGTTGTTTTTGGAGTTACAATCACAGGAACTTTGACAGTTACGCGTTTACCACCTGGTAGTTCAATCACCACTGGAACACTTGATCTTTCTCCTGGGATATCTGTAGATGGTTTATCCCCAATACTGATAATCTTACCACCTTCTGGAATCTGAATATGTTTTTCAACCTCATCATTCGTAATTGGATCACCAAGTTTCTTAACAATATCTTTGATAGGCGTTACCTTGACAGGTACCTCTACTTCTATTTGTTTACCATTAGGAAGTTCAATTTTAACTTTAACAGTACCTTTATCACCCGGAATATTTACTTCTGGAATTTTACCTACTTCAACAATTTTTCCACCTTCTGGAACTTTAATATGTTTTTCGATATCATCTTTTGTTAGAGGAGTATCTGTTACCGGTGTTTCAATTCCAGTAGTTGGTGTTACATTCACAGGAACATCAACAGTAATTTTTTTACCATTTGGTAGTTCTACAATTACTTTAACTGGATTTTTCTTACCTGGGGTTGTTAAGTCTGGAATGTTTTCGACATTCGTTACCTTGCCACCTTCTGGAATCTTAATTCCTTTTGTATAGTCTTCTGGAGTTAATGGTGTTTTCGTTACCGGTGTTTCAATTCCTTTTACTGGTGTAACTTCTACAGGAACATCCACTGTTATCGTTTTACCATTCGGTAAGGTAACTGTTACTTTAACTGGATCTTTTTTACCTGGGGTTGTTAAGTCTGGAATATTTTCTACATTCGTAACTTTACCGCCTTCTGGCACTTTAACATATTTAGCAACATCCTCTTTTGCTAAAGGTGTATTCGTTACTGGCGTTTCAATTGGTGTTGGTTTTGCTTCAACAACTTTAATAGTCGCTGGAACTTCTACCAATACTTTTCCATTTTTATCCTTCACAACAATGGTTACTGGTTTATCACCAACAGTTGTTGCATCAAATGGCTCTTTTTGTCCTTCTGGAACTTTGTATTCAAATGTTGAACCTTCTGGATAATCACTAGGAGTAATATTATCTCTTGCTTGTGGTTTTTCAGTTGGATTTACAGGAATTAATTGCTCTTTACCTTCCACTACTTTCACCTTAGCAGGAACTTCAACAAGTTTATCTTCCCCGTCTTTTGCTTCCACAACAACATCTTTGTCACCTGGTGTTGTTGTATCTACTGGAGTTTTATATTTGAATGTTACTCCATCTGGATATTGTTCAGGAACAATACTCTTAGATGCATCTGGTTGTTTATTGGTTTTATCGGCTGGCACATATTGTGTCTTCGGTTCTACAACCATTACTTTTGCAGGAACTTTTGCAATAACCTTGTCTCCAACTTTTGCTACAACTACAACATCCTTTTCGCCTGGCGTTGTTGTATCTACTGGGGTTTCATAAGTAAACTCTGTATCTTTAGGGAATGCTTTAGGGTCAATACTTCCTTCAACACTTGGTTGTTTTTTATCCTTATCTACTGGCACAAATTGTGGGTAGCTTTCTACCACACGTACAGTTGCAGGGACTTCTGCAATAGGATTACCCTCTTTATCTTTTACAATGACATTAACTGTGTAATCACCAGGCTTTGTAGTATTCACTGGAGTTTTTGGATCATATTCAAATGTTGAACCTTCTGGGTATTCTCTTTTATCAATACTGTTTTCTGGATTTGGTTGTTTATTATTTTCATCCACTGGAACAATTTGTGGAACTCCCTCTACAACAGTGACAGGGACTTTAACAACCGTTGTTTTTTCTTCTCCATCAACAGTGTACTTGACAGTAACATTTACATCAGTATCATCTGACAAATCTGGGCTCGCCACATTTTCATCAATACTTACATTAGTAACATTTTCTGGAAGTTTTCCTCTGAAAGTGCCGTCTGCAATAGCTTCTTTCGCTTTAGTAAGAGCTTTTTCTTTTTCTTTTGCTTTTTCCTTATCGCTATCTTTGGCAACAAAAATTCCTTTTGGTGTTGGTTTTGGTAAAACTGTTACTTTAACTTTCACTGGTTCTGTTAAAGTCTCTCCATTTTGATCCGTGTAAGAAACCGGCACAGTCACTTCTTTAACACCTGGTTTAGCTGTAATATCTTTAGCTAAATCTTTTGGCTCACCTTTGATTCCATTTTCCCCTGGAGTGATAGCGTCAGTTATATCTTTAGCAGTCAATTCATCTCCTTCAAATACAACTCTAGATGTAGGAGATGAACCAACTACATTAACTGGAACATCCACATTCACAGCAATATCGTCAATGATTTTTCCTGTAGCCTTATCTCTATATTTAACCGTAACAGTAACTGGAGTTTGTTGACCATTTTTATCCGTTTTTGGAGTAACAATGGCATCATCTGTTACAAACGGAGTTACCCCTTCAGGAACATTTGTTAATCCAGTAATTGATTTATTAACGCTTTCCCTAATAGCATCGATTAATTTCTCGTTTGATGTACCGTTTAAGACTGTAACGCCTTTCGGTGCTGGTTTTGGAAGAACTTTAACTGTCACTTCAACTGGTTCATCACGTTTAAATTTATCTGCTCCATAAGTAACCGTTACCGGAACTTTAATCTCTTGACCTGCTTTACCGTCAGTAGAAATATTGCTTACATCAGGATTAGTAACTTTACCGTCCTTACCAGGTGTAACAGCTCCTCCTACTTTTTCTGCAGATGGCTTATCACCTTCTACTGCATAAACTGGTGTTGTAGTTGATACACGTGGTTGCACTTTTAATGGTAAACTCTTGATCTATTTCTTTCTTAGTATCAAACGTTGGATTCTGATCAAACGGATTGTCGACAATATCATATCCCATTGATTTCAACACATCAATATGAGTTTGTACATCACTTTCAGAAATTGGTTCTCCTGATTTACCAGTTAGAGTTAAAGCATGGTCAGTCAATTCAGTTTCTGTTTTTAGTTTTTGGATCCACTGAAACGAATTTAACTTTTGCTTTTTTTGATCATCTTTGTCATAGGTAATCTTGATATTTTCTTTGGGATCCGTAATTTTTGGTGGTTTATAACCTTCTTCTGGATTTGCAGGATTTACTGGTTCTAATGGTGTTCCATTTCCATCTTTTGGAGTATATCCATCTTTATGAGGAATTACTTGAGTAATTTCACCAGTCTTGGTTGGATCTTTTGGATCGTTAGGGAATGGAATTGGTTCTCCAGCCTTACCAGTAGTTGGATCAACAGGAATCCAGCCTCCAATCTTCGTATAAGTTACTTTATCAGTTTCATCAGGGATTACTTTTGTATCTTTTGTAGGGGTTGATACTTCTTTAGCTGGAATTTCTTTTTTATCAGCAATGTAACCTGGTAGAACATCTACTCCAACTTTATCCCATGTTTTATTTGGACTTTCCCAATCAGTATATGTTACTTCTTTTGTAACAAGATTAACAGTAGCTTTTCTTGTAAATGGTACCGTTTGAACAGTATCATCTTTAACTTTTTCCTCATCCGATGTAGCTGATTCTTTTTTCACGTATGAAATCACACGTTTAGCTGTTATATTTAAATCAGATTCAGCTAATCCCTCTGGCCATTTAAGATCTGGTGTATCTCCATTTGGATCTACTGGACTATCTTTTTCATGAGGTGTTGATGAAGGTACGTCAATGATTCTAGGTTTAACAACAATTTTGAATGTTTGAGAAGGTGCTGATGTACCATCTTGTGAATTGATATCTTCCTTATCATCAAATGTTGGATGATGGTTATCTTGAGTATGGTATTCATCACTCTCTACTTCATAACCTTGATTTTTAAGTTCTTTAATTTTATTATCAATGTCTGTATTTGCTGGTAATTCTGAACCAGATTTTCCTGTTAAATCAAAGCTAGAAACCATCTCATTTGCTGCTCCATCAACTTTCTTCTCAATCACTACTTTAGCTGTTTGACTAGAAGGTGTATACGTAATTGGTGATTCTCCGAATTTATCTGTTGGTGTAAATCCATCTGGAACTTTATAGCCTTGAGTTGGATCATTAGGATTTCGGTGTCAATTCTTGTCCATTATATACTGGGGTATAGCCTGGAACATATGGAATCGTTATTGTACTAAAATCACCTGGAACTGTTGGATCAGTCGGGTTATTTGGATAAGGAATTTTATCTTGAGCACCATTTGGTTTCTTACCTTCAGGATATTTAGGGCTAAATGAACCAATTTCTTTATAAAGAACTTTAGTAACATCTGGAGTAACTGTTCCATCTTCTCCAGGAACAGGAGCTTCTTTTTCAGCTACTGTTTTATCAGTCGCATTTACTAATAAATAGTTGTTTATTACTGGTGATTCAACAGCATTGAATTTTCCTTTTGTTCCGTCAGCCGTAGCATCTGTTAATTTATCAGTTTCATTGTAAACTTCCCAATTAGAGTAAGTTACTTCTTTTGTTTCTGGATTAATGGTTGCTGTACGTTTGTAAGTTACTTTTTGCACTTTTTCAGCATATAAAGGAGTTGCATCATCTTTGTTAGCATCTTCTTCTTTGAGATACTTAATTGTACGTGTTACTTCTTAACCAAATCCTCACGAGTAACTCCTGCTGGATATTTACCGAGATTTTCATCTCCATCTTTTACAGGTGTATCTGGTGCTTTTGGTGATACAGGAGATGTTGTACTTGGATTTGTTGGATCAGTTGTTACTGTTGGGTCTACTTTAATTAGGTCTAAGACATGAACGTTAACATTTGTTTCTGTTGATTTCTTACCTTCACTATCAGTTGATTGAACTTTTACAGTATAATCTCCAACTGTAGTTGTATCTAGGTTACCTGCATCACTTACTGCGACTGTTGGTTTAGTAGAATCAACCCCATCACGATCATCTTCTAAGTCAGTTGAGGATGCTTTGGCATTTTCTAATACTTTTTCATTGTTCCACTTGTCAGCTTCTTTTGTTTTATAAACATATAGATCCTTTTTCTCAACTGCTACTGTTGGAGCTTCGTTTAGAACATTAGCGTAAGCTGAATCTGATTCATTACCTGCTTTATCAAGCACAGTGACTTTTATACGTTTGTCTGGATTTGTTGTCTCATTCGCTTCCGTTAAATCAGTACCTGCTGGAACCGGAACAACTAATTTACCATCACGTTCTTCAACTTTTGTTTCACCAATATACCAACCGTCTTCTTTTTTGTTTAAAGTAATTGGAGTATTGCTATTTGGTAACGTAACTTTCATTGAAGTTAAACCACCAATAGCCTTTTCAATTTTATCAACTTTTCTAATTACTTCACTTTCTGTTGAAGTATGATTGTTATTGTTTTTATCATTATCAATAACATCCTGTTTTTCTCTTGCTTCATTGGTTAATCCAGATTCCTCTGTAGGAACAGAAACTAGCAATTCTTTTAATTGACCTTTATCACTTTTATCTCCATTAATACTATCTGTGTGTACTGGTTCTACAGTAGGTGTAGATGGTTTAGTCGAGTCAATATAGATTGTTTTATTGTAATAATAATCAGGATTGTCAGTATGTAAAACTCCAGAAACTACATTACCGTATTTCCCTGGTTTTGATTCTGGATTTTTAGGATCTTTTGGAACATAATCATTACTAATTAATACATTATTATGGTCTGCATCTTCAGCACCATTCGGTAAATACGTACGAAGTTTAAATGTTGCAGTACCTTTATAATTACTTGTTGTTGTAAAAGGAATTCCATAGGTACGACTTCCGTCATTACTTCCTGGTCCAATAAACGGACCTGAACCTGCATTATTTTGTGAAGTATTCCACTTAATTGTTAATTTTCTAGTCGTAGCATCATATTTAATATTATCTTTATGAATAAATCCTTTATCAAGAGAAATCCAATCAGAAGTTGCTTTAGATGGATCTTTTAAATATTCAGGAATATCAACACCTTCAGGAATTGTTATCTCACTAACTGCATGCCCGTAATGAGTATTACCACCAACATTTTTCACAGAGAATTCAAAGGAACCCTTCTGTTGATTTTTATATAAGTGTTCCTCTCCAAAATGGGTACTATTCTTATTACTAATAACATTTGTTGTTGTTTCTGCTCCAGAAGCTAACGATAAGTTGACACTACCTAGTAGGTACCCATCATCTATCTCTCGTTTATTACTAGTTTTATACTTATCATAGGCTGTACCTTTGTCCCCTGCTTCAATTTCTACTCTAATACGTTTAGTAGTTTTTGGGATATCATACATAGCTCTATATTCATTCCATACACGGGAATAGCCAGATGAAACATGCTCTTTTTCTTTCCCGCCTCCTAATGCATCTTGAATACTTGAAATTTTTTCATTTGTATCTGCATCATAAATAGTAATGTTCGTTTTTTCACCACTATCGGCTTTCCCTGCAGCTCCATAAACTGCTCCACTAGTAACATTTAAAATTACACGTGAATTTCCATTAACATTAAATTCTTTCGTTAATTTTGTACCTTTTTTTCCTAATTCAAGGTAATATCCTTTATGCAGTTTCCCTACAAGAAAAGTATCAGGAGTAGTAAATTTATCAGGTATTTTATCTACACGAGCAACCGATAACATATCTAGTCCATTAGCATAATTTTGTGCATCATTATTAACACCTGATCCTACATTAGATTTTTCATATAGTCTTGGAATATTTCCGTGCTGATCATAAACTTTACCAGGAAGCGGATCATACCCTTCTGGTCTATTATCAGCTAAATCTGTTGGAGCTTCAGGTTTAATTGCAGTCACATGATCATTAGTTCCTTCAATTTTCCAACCATCAAGAGCACCATTTCTTGCTTCTTCTGCAGTAATTGTTTTTTCTTTCCAATTATAGGTAATCTTTCCAAGTTCTTTAGGTCCATCTGGACCAGCATGGGTTTTATGACTATGCCATTGATTTTTTATAGATTCATGCTTTTCAATTGCACCGTCAAAATTTATATCTCCAAATTGATTTTTTTCATTATTAAATACACCATTAGCTGGATTATTTCCTGATCCTAGTTTGTTATTGTTTGTTGGTCCTTCAGCAGCAGGAATAATTGGATTTGCAGTTGTTCCCTCTCTAAACCCACTCTCCCCTTTTCCTGGAATCTCTTTTCCGTTTCGTGGATCTTGATTTTTAACTTCCTTCTCTTCTACAGGTGCGTTCACTTGCATACTGTTTAGAATAAAAAGTTGATTGGAAAGTTTCTTTGTAAATGCATCTACCATTTCTTGAGTCTTAGATAGATCTGTTAATAAATTTTTCGCTTCAGTGATAAGAGATTTTGTTTGATTTAAAGTTGATTGTGTTTCCTTGGTTTCAGTAAGTTGTTCGATTTTTGATTCTAAGTTTGATATTGCTGCTTCTAGGTTCACCGTAGATACTGATACTTTTTGAACTGAAGATATTTCTTCTGTATCTTGACGAACTTCCTCTATTTTTTTCTCAACATCAGTTGAAGTTTCATCAATAAGCTTAGCTGTTTCTTCTGTATCTTCTCGAACTACTTCTGATTTTTTTCCAACATCAGTCGAGGTTTCATCAACAAGCTTATTTGGATCTGTTATTTGTGTAGTTTCTTTAACTTCTTCCTTAGTGTCTCTAGTAGTCTCCTTTAACGTAGTAACAGAAACAATATCATTCTTTGATGTTACAGCGGTTTCAGCTGCTTGAACACTTCCTACTCCTAAGAAAAATAATCCTGTTGCAACAGCCACACTTGCTGCGCCAAAACTTACTTTCCGTATACTGTAACGAGTCAATTTTTCCGCTTGTGATTGGCGAATATGATTTATTTTATAATTAAACATAAATAATTTCCTCCAATTTCAGTTTAATATAGTATAATATATATGATTGATATATATTGTTTTAGTGTTTTTAAAAAATATAACACATTCCTAAAGTATATATGCGCATTTATTAATATATTGTCTTAGACAATTATTATGTTAGCACTTTTCTTATTAACATGTCAAGAAATATCTGGTAATTGTATAATAAAACAAAGAAAAAAAGTCACAATGA
>BNJS01001549.1_pt1 | contig 111442 bp, 136 predicted proteins | sample 8540461 | NCBI WGS metagenome assembly BNJS01 (sample SAMD00202454, study PRJDB9452) | human saliva metagenome | isolation source: human saliva | place: Japan | reverse complement strand
CCTTGTCAATCCGCAAGGTCGTCTGAACATCAATAAACAACATCAACCTTTCTCACTTATCCATAATATACAACTGACACCATGAAAAAATTCATTTCCCTACTGCTCTTACTCCCCGCCTTGTCTGCGCACGCTGAAATTTCTCTCATCAAAAAAATGACACATACCGAGTGCATGCAAGTCATTAATGATTCATTGGATATGTATAACGATATGGAATTTTGTGAAAAAAACACGAACGAGGAAACTCAACGTAACGGTTCGCTGGCATCGACTATGGCTGGATTTATCAACAGTAAATCAGCAATGTCGCCCATCTGCCCAACGGTCAAAAAAATGACCAAACAAGAGCAAACTCAATTTTATTCCCGCTATCCACAATCTCATAAACCCAAAGAGGTGGCAAAATTCTGTACCCCGAAAAACCGCAAACACATTGCCAAGCTCTATCCAAAATACTATAAGCTGCTCGTAGAATATGAAGCCTTTGAAAAAAATAAAAATAAGGAAGAAAAACGAATAACCCAAGACGCCATCGACCTTATTGACCACATCAAACGCGAAAGCGACCGCAAACTGCAACTAAGCAAACCTGCTCAAAGAACAATGATATTAATTGACTTCTCTCTTACGAAACAAAATATTTAATATCAAATCAATAATTTTCAACTGGAGAGTTATAAATATGGAATCATCTTTATCATCGATCTTTATTGTTCTTGCATTGTTATCTACCGGTTTCCTATCTGGTAAATTTCTTGCACCACCCCTTCGACAAGTCCTACTCAAACCCCTGTCCTTTATTGTCCTGCTGCTGCTCTTTTTCATGGGCTATGAGTTCGGCGGCGTCTTTACCGACCCGAATCTGGGCGCGGACATCGTCAAATATGCCCTGCTGCTCGCACTGATTATCAGCGCGTTTACCTTGATTGCGCTTTATCGCAAACCCGAAGCCTCGACTGCTCCCACTCCATCGGGCAGCTTTATCAAACCCTTTTACGGCTGTTTCAAAGCCTTTGCTTTTTTCGGTTTGGGTGTCGCGACATTTGCCTTTTTCGGGCGACAGGTCGGCAATCTGCCCATCGACAGCACCCATATCCTCTATCTGCTGATTTTCATGGTTGGCATAGACTTGGTTCATTTCCAGCTTGGCGGATTCGGACGTAGGATTTTCCTGCTGCCGCTTCTGACCGTTGCTGCAACCGCCGCCGCGTGTTTCGTTTTTTCGCTATGTTCGCCCTATTCGTTTGCCCAAAGCCTGGTATTGTCTGGCGGTTTCGGCTGGTTCTCCCTTTCGGGTCCTATGGTTGGAAAAGCTGTATCGCCCGAAATGGGTGCGGCAGCGTTTATGACCGATTTTTTCCGCGAAATGATCAGCATCGTCTTCCTGTATTTCTACGGACGAAAGCAGCCTATGGCGGCAATCGGCATTTCTGGCGCAGCGGCAATGGACTCCGCCCTACCCTTTGTCAAAGAAAACTGCCGTGTCGAATACATCAAATACGCCATCGTCAGCGGCTTTATCCTGACCCTTGTCGCACCGTTTTTTCTGTCCGCCGCCATTGCCATGTTGAACTGACCCTGCTATTTTACAAACAACTTTCAGACGACCTTTCCCCCACAAAAAACCCCAAAAGTCGTCTGAAACCGAACACCATTATGAAAACACTGGGAAAACTCCTACTGACCCTTGCCAGCCTCGCCTATCCGCTTCTATGGTATTACGGCAGGGAAAACGGCGCGTTTTTCTGGCTTGCCGCCGCCATGTGTGTGTTATGGCTGATACGCGCCGCCATGCCGCAAACCACAGCCCAACGCATTACGGCGATTATCCTTGCCACCTTTTTTGCGGCGGTACTGGTTTTCAGACGGCCTGACTCGATGTATTGGTATCCCGTTGCCGTCAACGTGTTGATGCTTGCCGTTTTCGGCGGTAGCCTGTTTGCCAAACAAACCGTTATCGAACGCCTCGCCCGACTGCAACATCCCGACCTGCCGCCCGAAGGTGTGCTGCATACCCGTCGTGTTACGCAAATCTGGTGCGCGTTCTTTATCTTCAACGGCGCAACCGCCGCCATTTTGGCAGGCTTGCAATATTACGATTGGTGGGCGGCTTATACAGGCATCGTGTCGTATGTGTTGATGGGAATCTTATTTGCCGGAGAGTGGATTTATCGGAAATTAGTTTTGAAGGTTTAAACCATTAAAAATATTTCATCAATTAGACGAATAACCATAATGAAAAAAATCATCCTACTCACCCTGATTTCCTTCACATTTACCGCATGTTCTTCGACATCTAAAACGCCTTTATCCCCTGAAGAAAAGGCAGAAGCCGAATACAAGAAAAATTATACGGAAGTTGCCAGCCATACCATCAAAACACGCTCGGGAAACCTGACCGTCATTGACCGAATACACAATAGTTATTCTGACGATACTACAGCCAGCAGCATGAATTTGATGATTATTCGGAAATCCAATACGGTAAAAGCAAGGGCTGCACAAACAGCCGTATTTACAGCAACTTTTGCATTACTGATTCTTGCACGCAACAGCAACCATATTGGATATGAAGGCCCTGACCTGCTGGACAAACACAGTTTAAGCGGGAAGCCCATTAAACCGAATTTTGCGAATCCTGCTTTTGAACAATTCTCCCCAAAAGTTCGCGATTGGGCGGCAAAACGATCATTTAAAGGCAATAGTGCCAATAAAAAACTATTTGTCCAACCGGGCCGTTTCTATTTGGTTTATGAAAAATTTAATAAACGAGACCGATTCTTTCTGAACAATGAAGTCAGCCTGTTTTTAGACGGGCAAAACGGCAAAACCGATCGGTTACTCCATTGCTTCAAAAGAAGTGAAAGCCATTCATTGGAAGAGTGGCAGGCAAATGATTACGAATTGGTACGCCAAACGACAAACAAACAATACGATGAATGCTTGGCTCAATTCAAAGAAGATACCAAGGCAAATACATCAAAATTATAAAACCTTTGAACCATCATGCACCTAACCCAAATCCTATCCCCAGACCTACCCCAACACGACCTTATCGCCGCCCATCCGAATTGGACGCGTGCCGATTTCAACCGTGCGGTTTTCTATCTGTCAGGCCGTCTGAAACAGGCAGGCGTGCAAACTGCTGCACTGTGGTTTGACGATGCTGCGCTGTTTGCCTGCGCCGTGTTGGCAGTGTGGCATTCGGGAGGAAAGGTTTTATTGTTGCCCAATTTGGCGCAAGACAATTTGGAGTGGGGAAAAACGGCAGAAGCGTTTTTAACGGATTCAACGGATAAAAAGCTGTCTTCAGACGGCCTGAACGTCTGGCACTTGCCTGATGTATTGACTCAAACAGAATCGGAAGGGCTGAACACCTATCCTGAAAACCATCTGATTCCCGACCATGCCGAAGCATGGCTGAAAAACATCAGGTTCCAGCGGCGAAGCGCAGATTATTGTGAAAACTTCTAGCGCAAATGCAGGCAGAAGCCCTGACTTTAGCAAATACAGCGCCATTTGGACAACATGGTGAAACTGTGATCGGCGCGTGATTCCGCAACACCTTTACGGCTTCACGTTCCGCTTCGCACTCGCGCTGACAATGGGTTGGACTATGGAACGACAGCAGGCGGTTTATCCGGAAAACCTGCTTTCCAGCACGGTACGCACATGATAAAGTGGTTTTGGATTGCCAGCCCGGCCGTACTCAACCGCTTGGGCGAAAACCGCAACTGGCAGAGTATCGGCCATAAAATTGCAGGCATTGTCTCAGCCGGAGCGCGCTTCCTTCAGCCACGGCGGATTTTGTCGCAACAGGTCGCCGTCCGCCCGTTTGAAGTCTATGGCAGTACCGAAACCAGCGTGATTGCCTCACGTTGCGAACGCCAAGAATGGCGACCTTTCGAAGGCGTGGAAATCGGGCAAAACGAAGAAGGCGCACTTTGGGCTTCTTCGCCTTGGTCGCCCGAACGCCGCCAAACCGCCGATTTGATCGAACCGCAAGATGACGGTTTTCTGTTACTCGGTCGCCAAGACCGCATTATTAAATTTGAGGACAAACGCGTGTCGCTGACCCAAATCGAACACGAACTTTTACAACACCCTTGGATTACCGACGCCCATTGCGTACGCCATCCGCAACATCAGCGCATCGCCATATGGGCGGCATTGAACGCAGACGGTATCGTCGCCTTGCGCGAGAAAAGGCCGTGGCGCGGTTGCCGATACGCTCAAACGCCATCTGGTCGCCACGCAGGACACCATCGCCCTCTTAGCGTTACTGGCGTTTTACCGACAACCTCTAGCGCAATGCCCAAGCCAAAAATCGGCTGCGGCGGATTTTCAGACGGCCTTTACCGTTGCCCAAACTTCGCCCATTTGGTCGAAAACATCATCTGACAATGAAAACAATACCGAAACCTTCATCGGTAGCGTGCCTTTGGATTTGGTTTTATTTCGGCGACCATTTTGCCACCTTCCCGCTGGTTCCCGGCGTGGTCGAGTACGCAATGGGTGCGCAACCTGATCGCGCCCAAGCCATGGGGCAAACAGCGCGTCATCCGCATCGAAAATCTAAAAATATCAGCAGTTCATCCGTCCTCACGATGAAGTGTCGGTGAAAGCTGAAATTTGATGAAGGTAAAAACAAACTTAGCTTTAAAAATCAACAACGGAGAGCATCCGTGTGCATCAGGACGGATTGTGTTTGAGGCCGTCTGAATATACTTATTAACTTTTTAGTGGAAAACCAACAATATGCAACTCTTCCCTGCCCTAGAACAACGCTATTCCCACGAACACCAGTCCGCAGGCGAGGCTCAACGTCTGGCTCAAGAAATCGCTTTTGCACCGATTGTGTTCCAAGTTTCCCGCCTGATGGTGAAATTTGGCATTTTGGACCTGCTGAACGACCATCCAGACGGCCTCACTCAAGCCGAAATCGCTGAAAAAAACGAAAATCAGCAACTACAGCGGCACAAGTCCTGCTGGAAGCTTCACTTTCTATCGGCACTGTCTTGACTCGCGACAACCGCTATTTCATCAGCAAGGCCGGTTGGTTTGTCCTCAAAGACAAAATGGCCCGCGTCAATATGGATTTCACGCAGGAAATCTGCTACCAAGGCATGTTTGATTTGGAAAAAAACCCTGCAAAACTGCAAGCCCGAAGGCCTGAAAGTATTCGGCGACTGGCCGACCATTTACGAAGGCTTGTCTTCATTGCCAAGCATCGCGCAGGAAAAAAATGGTTTGCATTCGACCATTATTATTCCGACAACTCCTTCGCCGAAGCACTCAACACCGTGTTCGCCAAATAGGTTAAAAAAACTGCTCGATGTCGGCGGCAATGCTAAGCCGTTGGGCGGAGCAATGCGTCAACCACAATGCCGAAGTCGAAGTAACCATCATGGATCTGCTGCGAACAAATCGGCTTGATGCGCAAAAGCGACCAAAAGGCAAAAAAACGGCGCGGACCGTATCCATGCCCATCCGGCCAACCTGCTTGATCCTGAGATTCCGTTCCCAATCGGTTTTTGACGCGATTTGGATGAGCCAATTCCTGAGACTGTTTTACCGAAGAACAAGCTACCAGCATTCTTCAACGCGCGCACGCGTCCATGAGCGAAAAACACCAGCCTCTACATCATGGAGCCTTTCTGGGACAGGCAACGCTACGAAACCGTCGCCTACTGCCTGACCATGACCAGCCTGTATTTCACTGCCATGGCCAACGGCAACAGCAAAAATCTTCCATTCTGAAGACCTGATCCGTTGCGTTGAAAAAAAGCCGGATTGAAAGTAGCGGAAATTTCAGACGGCATCGGTAGCGGACACAGCATCCTGCGGCGCGTTAAGGCCGTCTGAACATCATCTTTTAAACCCTAAAAAGCAACCGACCCCAACAGCCATTGCGACTATCGGGGGTCGGTTTGTTTTTAGGGTGTCCGCCATAAAAACATCAGTGCGCAACATCCATACTGCACACGCTAACGCAATCGCTACCAACAAAGCGGCAAAGCAGTTGTCCCACTCCGGCCAATTTAGGGTCGCTTAGCATCGATGGTTTTAAAGCCGTTGATCATCGGTGTAATCAAATCCTGTTTTTCACAAAGCGATACAGCAAAACAGTCGCGATATGTACGCCCGCCAAAACGGCCAAAAATATTAAAGAAATTGACATGGATTTTTTTCGCGCCAGCGTACTAGCGTGTTCGCTGACCAAATGATTCAAAAAGCCGGAATTGGTAAACGTATTTTCATCGGCGGCAAATAAGCCAGTGGCCGTCTGAAAAAAACCAAAGGCGACCAATAAGGCGATGACCATCAGCGCGCCCAAAGGATTGTGGCCGACCAATTCGGCTTCAGACATTTGGCCTTGCGTGTAGCGACGGATTTCGAAAAAAACGGACGCACAAATCGGCTGAATCTTGCCGTATCGGCGCCCCATATCCCCCAGCACAAGCGAAAAAGCCACCAACGCCAGCATCAACAAATGCATCGCGCAAGTGCCATACCAGCATATCATGCCTAGGGTTTGCGCTGTACCACATAAAACCCATCAATAACACCAAGAGCCAATGGAACAGGCGCGTAGGTGCGTCCCAAACTTTTATTTTTTTGCTTCATTACCTTTTACTTTCTGATTTAAAAATTAAATTTCTTATCTTGGAAGGTTACGCCATGCGACCCCATCTACACGCTTCCCGAATCGCTTCAGGCTTTTCAGACGGCCTTAGCATTTCCCGACGTATTCCACCCCGCGTCCAAGAATCGCACAAAGGCACATACGGCACGCTTGCCATTATCGAGCGGCGCAACGGGAATGAGCGGTGCGGTGGTTTTAGCGACCACAATCGCCATGTATCAAGGATGCGGCAAGGTTTGGGCAGGCTTCAACCAGGCCACGCTGCCCTTTGCCATTATTCCGGAACGCCCTGAAATTATGCTCGCTACTGCGGCCCAGCTAATGGAACGCAACGATATCAGCGCGCGCGTAATCGGCTGCGGCTTTGGTTTGGACGGATTATCAGGCGACTACTGCCCCAAATCCTGTCGACACACCATGGCCAGCCTTTATTGCTCGATGCAGATGCTTTAACACTGCTTGCCCGCTCTTCCGAATTGGCCGAACGCCTCAAATCGTACAAACATATCGTCCTGACACCCCATCCGGCCGAAGCCGCCCGCCTGCTCGGTACCGATACCCAATCAGTTCAAGCCGACAGGCAAAAAGCCGTAACCGAAATCAGCCGTAAATATGGCGCGACCGTCGTGTTGAAAGGCCATCATACATTGGTAGCCACGGCAGACGGCATAGTCTATACCAACACCAGCGGCAATGCTAGGTTTTGGCCACCGCAGGTAGCGGCGATGTCTTGGCGGCATTATCGGCGACCCTGCTGGCACAAGGCAGATCCGGTATTCCAAAGTCGCCTGCGCAGGGCGTATGGGTCGCACGGGCGGCGACCGATGTCATCAAACACAGCGACCCAAATCGAAACTGAGCATGCTCGCCGGAGAAATCGCACCTGTCGCCCTGATGGGCGCGCAATATTTTATCAAAAGAATAATGCCGTCTATATAGCAAATACAAATCACAGGCCGTCTGAAAAATCAATCCTTATTTTCAGACGGCCTTATTTCATTTCTAAGCCATTTTGCAAATTAAGGTTAAGACGTGTATCCTTGGTTTCCCTTAAAAAAACAACTTCACCACATATCATCATGAATACCCTCAACAAAAATCAGTGATTTTATCGGAAAGACCTTTTTCCCTCTGGGTACGCTCTTTGCTTAAGCATCGCTTTTTCCGCACCCGACACCTTCAAATGGGTCGGGCCTTACGATCCTTGGCTTCTGGGCATCATCATGTTCGGCATGGGCTTGACGCTCAAACCTTCCGACTTCGATATTTTTGTTCAAACGCCCCAAAGCCGTCATCATCGGCGTGATTGCACAATTCGCCATCATGCTTAAGCAACCGCCTATCTGCTGGCCAAGCTGTTGAACCTGCCTGCCGAAATCGCAGTCGGTGTGATTTTGGTCGGTCATCTGCCCAGGGCGGTACGGCTTCCAATGTAATGACTTATCTGGCGCGTGACAATGTTGCTTTGTCGGTTGCCGTTACATCGGTTTCCACCCTGATTTCCCCATTGCTGACCCCCGCCATCTTCCTGATGCTTGCTAGGGTGAAATGTTGGAAATCCAAGCGGGCAGTATGTTGATGTCCATCGTCAAAATGGTTTTATTCCCCATCGTTTTGGGCTTGATTGTCCATAAAGTCTTGGGCAACAAAACTGAAAAAAACTGACCGACGCTAGCTGCCGCTGGTTTCCGTTACCCGCCATCGTGCTGATTATCGGCGCGGTTGTCGGTGCCAGCAAAACAAGATTATTGAAAGCGGCCTGCTGATTTTTCGCGGTTGTCGTACTTCACAACGGCATCGGCTATCTGCTCGGCTTCTTTGTCGCCAAATGGATAAGCCTGCCTTATGATGCACAAAAAAACGCTGGCCATTGAAGTCGGTATGCAAAAACTCAGGCTTAGGTGCCGCCCTATATGCACACTTTGTCATAGCATGCCGGTCGTTGCCGTTCCCAGCGCATTGTTCAGCGTATGGCACAATATCTCCGGCTCGCTTCTGGCAACTTATTGGGCGACCAAAGCCGATAAAAATAAAGAATCCTAAACGTCTTTAATCATAAGGCCGTCTGAACAGGGATAAACGAAATCAATGATTTCTGCCTTACCTGTTCAGACGGCCTTTATTATAATAAAAGCAGGATTATTGTTTCACGGCTTCGATTTGGATATTGATGTTTACTTTTTGCTCATACTAAGCACTCACCAAATAATCCAAGCCCCATTTGGTACGGTCGATGGTGGTGCTGAAGTCACCATACTTACACTTCAGCTTTAGCCATCGGGCTTTGGTAGCAGTTAAATTTGTCGGCTTTGAGTTTCCATAGCGCAGTTTTGCCGTTCATGGTCAGATTGCCGTCAACAGACAGCAGTTTTTGCCGTTGAAATTGAATTTGGTGGATACAAAACGGATTTCAGGGTATTTGTCCGCATTGAAAAATATCGGCAGATTTCAAGTGTTGGGTAAAGTGGTCCGAAACTAGGTTTGCAGCTTGGACAAAGGCAATACGATATCGATGGAGCCTTGGCGTTTGGCACGGTCAAATTCCAAATTGCCGGTCAAACCATAAATACCGCCGACGTTGGTGCTGGTGTTGAAATGGTCGATGGCAAAGCGGGCATTGGCATGAAATTCGTCCACTTTATAAACAGCGGCAGACGCAGCGGAAGCCAACATGGCCGAACACAATGCAAACATGATTTTTTTCATCGTCTTATCCTTAAAAATTTGAGAAGTCCCCTATCATATCACTTTTTGATGCCAACATCTTTTGCAACTGAGAAAGACAGCGTTTCATCTTAAGAAAACTTCAGGCCGTCTGAAAGAATGAGCAGCAAATTCAGGTGAAGCAAATACAGTTTAGTTTTATTACAAAATAGCGTGCTTCATCGCTCGTAATTGGTATAAAATACCGAGTTATTTCTACAACAGGCCGCCAACCAACCAGCCTATTTCAGACGGCCTCAGCATAAAATAAAGGAACAAAAATGCCTGAATACCGCTCCAAAACCTCTACCCACGGCCGCAATATGGCAGGCGCGCGCGCATTGTGGCGTGCAACTGGCGTAATGGAAACCGACTTCGGCAAACCGATTATCGCCATTGCCAACTCTTTCACCCAATTCGTCCCGGGCCATGTGCACCTGCATAATATGGGTCAACTGGTTGCCCGTGAAATTGAAAAAGTACAGCGGCATTGCCAAAAGAATTCAACACCATCGCCATTGACGACGGTATCGCCATGGGCCACAGCGGCATGCTCTACTCCCTGCCCAGCCGCGATCTGATTGCCGACTCCATCGAATACATGGTCAATGCCCACTGCGCCGACGCGCTGGTGTGCATTTCCAACTGCGACAAAATCACCCCGGGCATGCTGATTGCCGCCATGCGCCTGAACATTCCGACCATCTTCGTTTCCGGCGGCCCGATGGAAGTAGGGTAAAGTTATCGGCGTAGCCAATATTCAGCCTGAACGCCGTTTGGACTTGATTGATGCCATGATCGAATCGGCAGATGACAATATCACCGACAAACAAGTCGAAGAAGTCGAACAAAACGCCTGCCCGACTTGCGGCTCCTGCTCCGGCATGTTTACCGCCAACTCCATGAACTGCCTGACCGAAGCACTCGGCCTTTCCCTGCCGGGCAACGGTTCATGCCCTAGCAACCCACAGGTAGCAAAGAATTGTTCCTCGAAGCAGGCCGAATGATTGTCGAAATCACCAAAACGCTATTACGAGCAAGACGACGAAACCGTATTGCCGCGGCAGTGCCACTAAAAAAGCGTTTGAAAACGCCATGACCATGGACATCGCCATGGGCGCTCTACCAATACCATTTTGCACCTGTTGGCCCGTTGCCAACGAAAGTAAGTGTCGATTTCAAAATGGCAGACATCGACCGCCTGAGTAGCGTTGTGCCTTGCATCTGCAAAACCGCGCCAAATAATCACGACTACTACATGGAAGACGTGCACCGCGCTAAAGCGGTATCTTTGCCATCCTGAAAGAATTGGACAAAAGCAGGCAAACTGCACACCGACGTGTACACCATCCACGCGCCGACCTTGAAAGACGCGATTGAAAAAAATGGGACGTGACCACCTGAAAACACCCATGCCATCGAGGCGTTTCAAAAGCGGCTCCCGCGGCGTGCGCACTACTCAGGCGTTCTCGCAAAAACCGCATGTGGAAAAACCCTCGACCTCGACCGCGAAAAAGGCTGTATCCGCGATGTCGAACATGCCTACTCGCAAGACGGCGGCTTGGCAGTATTGTTCGGTAATATCGCAGAACGCGGTTGTGTAGTGAAAAACCGCAGGCGTAGACGAGGCATCCTCAAATTCTACAGTAGCGCCCGTGTATTTGAAAAGCCAAGAAGACGCAGTAGAAGGCATTTTGGGCAACCAAATCGTGGCAGGCGATATCGTCATCATCCGCTACGAAGGCCCTAAAAGGCGGCCCGGGCATGCAAGAAATGCTGTACCCGACTTCTTACCTGAAATCCAAAGGTTTGGGCAAAGCCTGCGCCCTTTCAACTGACGGTACTTCTCCGGCGGTACTTCCGGCCTGTCTATCGGCCACGCTTCTCCTGAAGCGGCGGAAGCGGCGCCATCGGTTTGAGTACACGAAGGCGACACCATCGAAATCGACATTCCAAACCGCGGCATCCACCTTGTCATTTCCGATGAAGAACTTGCGCACGCCGTGCCGAAAATGGAAGCGCGCGGCAACAAAGCGTGGAAACCGGAAAACCGCGACCGCTACGTCTCCGCGGCCCTGCGTGCCTACGGCGCGATGGCGACTTCCGCCGACAAGGCGCAGTACGCGACGTATCGCAAATCGAACGTTAATTAACCTGACTTTAAAGGCCGTCTGAACGCTTTCAAGTGTTTCAGACGGCCTTCATCAAACGGACAAATATGGACAAATTCATTTTTAGCGATGATCGGCATGGCCATAGCCCTGTTGATTATTATTGGCGCGGATTTATCGCTGTCGAATATTTCAAATCCCATCCTGAAGCATTCCAAGTCAAAGTAGCTATCAAAAATAATCATTTAACGGCATGAGTTTCAAAGGGAAAGAGCCGTAGCTCAAGGCCGTCTGAACGCAGTACATATAATGAAACACATTCTTTACTGGCTGGGTGGTTTTGCCGTCGCCCTCGGCATATTCCAATACTACGAGAAACCCATCGCTATTCCGAAGAGCGGCTCATCTATGCCCAACCATGCCAAAATCAGTACTGCCGTTGCCGATTTTGATGCCCTGAGCGTATTTAAACTTCCTCCGCGCCTCAGCCAATCTGCCCGCACTGGCGCACTCAGCCACACTCGAACGCTATGCGCGCAATCATGCCCGCTATCTACTGCAAAACCCTGACGACGGCCATGACGAACACAATACGCGCAATCCCGCTTTTAGCAGGCCCACGCCCATCAGACCGCACGCGCAAAGTAGAGTTATGCCTATAAAGGTGTGCACGAAAACGTCGATGTAAAGCCAGCATCCGCCAAACGAAAAATCAACGATCATCTACCAGCCCAACATCAGCTGGATAATCTGATGACGGCGATTTACCACCGCCTCTCCTTGCTCGATCAAAATATCGACGAGGTAAGTGCGGCGTTTGAATCACAAGGCAAACAAATCGCGTTAAGCATCAATCAGGGGCGACAGCAGATTCAACAGCCTCTGCCAAAAACCGCCCCTATCCGACCTCAGTCGCTCGTTTTATCAAGATGCCTGTCATGGTCATACCATTGTTTATGCGGATGAAATTTCCAACCGCAATCTCCGGCCTACATCACCTATCCTCAAAGGCAGCTTTGCCTCATCGGGTTTTCCACGGCGAACGTCCCGACCCTATCTTGCGATTATGAAATGAGTAAGCAATCCGGTCAGCATCGCCTTCTCAGAACAATCGCCTCCGGTCAAAATGCGTTCGTTCAAACTGTGTCGGGACACAAAAGAAATCAGAGACGTCAAAATCTTAGATAAAGATAATGACCCAAACCGCCTCCTGACCGAACGCCAATTTGCGCTGTTTCCTTTACAGCCCTTGGAATACGACACCGACTACCGTGCCGTGTTCGAATACCGTCAAGACGGAAAAAGACAGAACAGCCGAATGGACATTCAGCACGCAAAAACGATTATCCTTACTTCATCGTCAAAAGGCGGGGAAACGCTGGCCATCGAATCCGGACAAAAATATTTTATCCATTGGCAGGATTTTTGGTGCTTGAAGCAATGCGAACGCTACAACTACCGCATGAACCGCGACACCCAACTCGACATTATCGAGCGGCAGGTCGGCGGTATCATTATCCGTGTCAACGGAAGCAAAGGCGCGACATCCGCTTAATGCCCGAAGGCAAAGACAGGCGCGCCATTACACTTTATTTATGGAAATAAAGCCGTTTTCAGACGGCATGAAGCGCAAAAAGCTGATAAAAATACCGCCTCACTACCCTACGGCAAGCTATCCAATATGACCAAACATCCGCAAACAGTAACCAATACCCGCTATGCCTTTGCCAGCATTGCCGCCATGTTGGTACGTTTTTACTGTTCGTTGTCGTGATGTTCTTTGCGCGCTGGGACTGACGGCAGAACACCCAAGTGAGCCTGATACAGTTTTTCACTCTACGCAATCGTGCTGTTTGCCGTACTTGGCGGTATCTGTACGCGTTGCCCTATTTGCGTAAAAAAGAACGGAGCATGACATGACCCAAGCCGATAAAAATTCCACAAGAAATCCGTCTCCAGCAAGAGCGGCGCGTACTGACTTTGGTCTATGTTGACGGTGCCAAAAAGCCTTCCTGCCGAATACCTGCGCGTGTACTCGCCCAGCGCGGAAGTGCGCGGACACGGTCCAGGCCAAGATGTTTTGCAAACAGGCAAAGCCGAAGTCAGCATTACCGATTTGGACCCCGTCGGCCAATACGCATTGATTACTTTTTTTCAGACGGCCACGACAGTGACCTTTACGATTGGGACTATCTCTACCGACTGGCGCACAATCAAGACGCGCTTTGGCAGAGACTATCTCGACCGCCTCCAAAGGTAGGAGTGCGTCTAGAACGCCAAGTGCCGAAGATTTGAAACCCAAACACACGCATTCCTGCGGTAGTGGTGGTTGCGGCGGAAAGGCCGTCTGAAAAAAGACGAGACCGTAAGTTTGGATGACGGAAGGACGATTGACGGCAAAGCGTCCCTCTCCCGCCAAAAAGGCCGAGAAGTGGCCATCTTCGGCGATACCAAAGCCTGTCCGCAGGCAGTACGCACCGCGCAAAACACAGAACGTTTTGGCGCATGAAGGCAACCTTTGCGGCAGGTGATGAAGAAACAGCGGAACGAGTGTTCCATTCGACCGTATCCGATCGTGCCAAGCTGGCACAGCAGGCCAATGTGAAACAACTTTACCCGACCCACATCAGCGCACGTTATACCGAAGAAGAACAACGCCTGATGCTGAAGCGGCAGGCACAAACTATATTTCCCGCGTCGAAAGTGGTTGGCGATTTCGACGTATTCGATATCTGAATCCGTATTATTTTAAGAAGGCAGACACTATGAGCGACCACAAAACCCATTTCGGCTTCTCTACCGTTGACGAAGACGAAAAAGCAGGCAAAGTTGCCGAAGTCTTCCACTCCGTGGCAAAAACTACGACATTATGAATGACGTAATGTCCGGCGGTCTGCACCGTGTTTGGAAACATTTCACCATCAATACCGCCCGCCTGAAAAGGCGACAAAGTATTGGATATCGCTAAGCGGTACAGGCGATTTGTCCCGAGGCTGGGCAAAACGTGTGGGCAAAGAAGGCGAAGTTTGGCTGACAGACATCAACTCCTCCATGCTGACCGTCAGTGCCCGACCGCCTGCTCAACGAAGGCATAATTCTGCCTGTATCGTTGGCAGACGCTGAAAAATTGCCGTTCCCCGACAACTATTTCAATCTGGTTTCCGTCGCATTCGGCCTGCGCAATATGACGCACAAAGATCTGCCGCGCTGAAAGAAATGTGACCGCGTATTGAAACCGGGCGACCCTGCTGGTGTTGGAATTTTCAAAGTGTACAAACCTTTGGGCGTGTACGACCTCTACTCTTTTCAAACTGTTGCCGATTATGGGCAAACTGATTGCCAAAAGATGCCGACAGCTACCAATACCTACGCTGAGTCTATCCGTATGCACCCCGACCAAGAAACCTTGAAAACAAATGATGCTGGATGCGGGCTTTGACGGCGTGGATTACCACAACATGAGTGCAGGTATCGTCGCCCTGCATAAGGCGTGAAATTCTAAGGCCGTCTGAAACAAACACAAGGGCGTGATTGATAGACACGCCCTTTGTTTTCATCTTCAAAGCCAATCTGACACAAAACAAAAGGCCGTCTGAGCGGCCGTAAAACGAAATCAAATATCTCGATTACACCATTCAGACGGCCTTAATATGTTCAAAATCAGTTGCGTCCCTGCTTTCACGCTTTGCCATTGACGGACCATAAATTTCAACATGCAGGTTGGATAGGTACCATGATAAAGCTGTTTTCAAATCTTCATCAGTCAGGGAAAAATCGTATTGTCGTTTCTAAACTCTTCATCCATCAGCTCTTGAGTGAGTTTGCTGGACGGCAGCATAAGTAACAAAAGTGCCGTTTTTCATGCGCCAACTTCAGGATCTAAGAAATCATTGATATACGCATGGGCATTGGCCACATGTTTTGGCATCTTTCGGAATCACAAACGAATCCACCCAAATCCCACACCTTCTTTCGGCATCATCACACGGATTTTTCCTTGCTCCTGCTTCTTCAGCACGGCGTTTGGCAATAGTTCAAATCGTCACTAAAACCAATCGTTACGCAAGTATCATGCGCGCCAAATCATCGATAAAACCGGATGAAGTAAAACGCTTGATGTACGGACGGTTTTTTTCTTCAAGACTTCCGTAGTCGCCTTGATATCCGCCGTTTCGCTGCTATTCGGATTTTTACCCATATAGTTCAACACCATAGGATAAATCTCCGCTGCGCTGTCCAAATAGCTGATGCTGCATTGTTTGAGTTTGGACGTATATTCGGGGTTAAACACCAAATCCATTGATTGTCCAGCGCCTGATCCGTGCCCAAAAGCCTTTTTCACACGCTCGGTATTGATGGCGAAAAGTATTGGTACCCCAATAAAACGGCACTGCATATTCATGCCCCGGATCGACGCCTTCCATCAGCTTCATCAACTGAGGATTCAAGTTTTTATAGTTGGAAATCAAGGATTTGTCGATTTTCTGATACGCACCTGCCTTAATCTGCCTACCGACAAACGCATTGGAAGGACCCACAATGTCGTAACCCGACTTGCCAGTCAATACCTTGCTCTCCAGCGTTTCATCGCTGTCATATACATCGTAAAGTTACTGCAATACCGTGTTTTTCTCAAACGCGGCAACCGTCTCAGGATCGACATATTCCGGACCAGTTGTAAATGCTCAATACCTTTTGATTATCGGTTTGCGTACGCCTTTGTCGGCAGAAGTTTTGTCCGAGCCATGATAGACTGATATCCAGCGCAGCAGTCAGTACGATGAGGGCAGATGTTTGGTCATTATCATTCCTTGCGTATCCGGTTGAAAATAGAGAGGCATTATAAAGCAGGCAAGCCCGAGCGGATAGGCTTTCACTTGTTAAAGATATCGTCCTGCTTGAGGCCGTCTGAAAAGACGGGTTGCGACCAACTTAAACCTTTCTGCCGATAGCTTGAAATATGGTTTTGCGGTAAGATAACGCCCATTCGTTTTTAATCGCAACGCGCCGTCCAGGCCGTCTGAAATCCTTGTAAAAATTTTATCGAGACATTATGAAAACCACCGAACTACGCCAAAAATTCTTAAAATTCTTTGAATCTAAAGGCCACACCATCGTCCGCTCTTCCTCGCTCGTGCCACACGACGACCCGACCCTGCTGTTTACCAACGCAGGCATGAACCAATTTAAAGACGTATTCCTCGGCTTTGACAAACGCCCCTACAACCGCGCCACTCACCGCGCAAAAATGTGTACGCGCAGGCGTGAAAACACAACGACTTGGAAAACGTCGGCTACACTGCCCGTCACCACCTTCTTTGAAATGATGGGCAACTTCTCCTTCGGCGACTATTTCAAGCGCGATGCGATCCACTTCGCTTGGGAATTCCTGACTTCCCCAGAATGGTTGAACATCCCTAAAGACAAACTCTTGGCGACCGTTTACGCAGAAGACGACGAAGCCTACAACATCTGGTTGAACGAAATCGGCATGCCTGCCGAGCGCATCGTCCGCATCGGCGACAACAAAAGGCGCCAAATACGCGTCCGACAACTTCTGGCAAATGGGCGACCATACCCTTTGCGTACCCTTGTCTCGAAAATTTTCTACGACCACGGCGAAGAAATCTGGGCGACATTCCGGGCGACCCTGAAGAAGACGGCGACCGCTGGATCGAAATTTGGAACTGCGTATTCATGCAGTTCAACCGCGACGAACAAGGCAATATGAATCCGCCGCCCAAACCGTCCGTCGATACAAGCATGGGCTTGGAGCGCATGGGTCGCTGTCATGCAAAGATGTTCACAGCAACTACGAAATCGACTTGTTCCAAGACCTGCTCAAAGCCGTTGCCCGTGAAACAGCGCGACTTTTTCAGCATGGAAGAACCAAGCCTGAAAGTCATCGCCGACCACATCCGCTCCTGCTCGTTCCTGATTGCAGACGGCGTATTGCCTTCCAACGAAGGTCATCGGCTACGTATTGCATGCCGCATTATCCGTCGCGCCGTACGCCACGGTTACAAACTTGGTCAGAAACAGGCGTTTTTCTACAAACTCGTGCCCGATTTAGTCAAAGTAATGGGTGATGCGTATCCTGAGTTGAAAGAGAAACAGACACAGATTATGGAAGCCTTGCGCGGAAGAAAGCCGCTTCGGCGAAACGCTGGAAAAAGGCATGGGCTTGTTCAACCAAGTGCTCAACGGCATGAAATTCCTGAAACTGGAAAGCCTCTGTCACCGCAAGACGGTGTGGGCAAACCACTGACATTGAAAACTGCAGATGGTGTGGAATTTACCGCACTTCCCGTGTTGCTCCGGGCAAAAAGCAAATCGTTATCCGTCCCCGAGTTTCAGGCACCTGAACGAAGGCATGTATATCGATTTGCAGGTCGCTTTGAAACCGCCCATATTCCCGACGCGGAAAAACCGTTTGCCGAAGCCTTGAATACCTACTTGATGGACAACATCGCCAACAGCAAACTCGTTATCGGCAGTGAACACATCTTCAAACTCTACGACACCTACGGTTTCCTACGACCCTAACCGCCGACATGGCGCGCGAACTGGGCATCGACTTGGACGAAGCAGGGCTTCGAGCGTGAGATGGAAGCCCAACGCGCACGCGCACGCGCCGCACAAAGCTTCAAAGCCAACGCCCAACTTCCTTACGAAGGTCAGGACACCGAGTTTAAAGGTTATAGCGAACGCCAAACCGAATCCAAAGTCCTCGCCCTCTATAAAGACGGCGAGCAAGTCAACGAATTGAACGAAGGCGACGAAGGTGCCGTCGTTATCGACTTTACCCCATTCTATGCAGAATCCGGCAGCCAAGTCGGCGACGTCGGCTATATCTTCGCAGGCGAAAACCGCTTTGAAGTACGCGATACCCAAAAATCAAAGCGGCCGTATTCGGTCAATTGGCGTACAAACTTCAGGCCGTCTGAAAGTCGGCGACAGCGTTACCGCCAAAGTGGATGACGAAATCCGCAATGCCAATATGCGCAACCACAGCGCCACCCACTTGATGCACAAAGCCCTGCGCGATGTATTGGGCGAACACGTTGAACAAAAAGGCTCTTTGGTTACCGCCGAATCCACCCGTTTCGACATTTCCCATCCTCAAGCAGTAACTGCCGAAGAAATCGCCGAAGTCGAACGCCGCGTCAACGAAGCCATTTTTTGGCCAACGTTGCCGTCAACGCGCCCATTATGAGCATGGAAGACGCCCAAAACGGCTGCCATGATGCTCTTTCGGCGAAAAATACGGCGACGAAGTGCGCGTATTGCAAATGGGCGGTTTCTCTACCGAATTGTGCGGCGGTACACGTTTCACGCACTTAAGCGACATCGGCCTCTTCAAAAATCATCAGCGAAGGCGGTATTGCCGCAGGCGTGCGCCGTATCGAAGCCATCACCGACTTAAACGCACTCAAATGGGCGCAAGAGCAAGAGCGTTTGGTGAAAGACATTATTGCCGAAACCAAAGCCCAAAACAGAAAAAGACGTGCTGGCGAAAAATCCAAGCAGGCGCGGGACACGCCAAAGCATTGGAAAAAGAATTGGCACGCGCCAAAGCCGAACTCGCCGTCCACGCAGGCGCCAAACTATTGGACGATGCAAAAGACTTGGGTTCAGCCAAACTCGTTGCCGCCCAAATCGAAGCCGATGCCGCAGCCCTGCGCGAAATCGTGACCGACCTGACCGGCAAATCAGAACAAGCCATCGTATTGCTCGCCGCAGTCAACGACGGCAAAGTTTCCCTGTGCGCCGGCGTATCCAAACCGTTGACTGCCAAAGTCAAAGCAGGCGATCTGGTTAAATTTGCAGCCGAACAAGTCGGCGGCAAAGGCGGCGGCCGTCCTGACTTGGCACAGGCGGGGGGTACGGATGCTTTCCAAGTTGGCGCGATGCTGGATTCGGCAGAAGGCTGGGTTAGAGAGAAGTTAGCTTAATTCTTTGATTAAATAAGAAAGGTCGTCTGAATTATTTCAGACGACCTCTGTTATAAATTGTTTGAAGGTAAGTAAATGCGTATTAGAAAAGGCCGTTATTTCCTCAGCCGAGTTGTAAAAATCAATCTTTCTCAGGAAAATTTGATAGATGCAATTTGTAATCCTGCAATTATCAAAGTTGGAAAATATAACTGGACAATAACGGATATGATAGACAAAAGGGATGATGAATCTTTACCTTTTATCTATGGTAGATTGGTTAAGTACGCTGATGATACTCAGGACGTAGTGGATGAATATAATCACACACAAGACCAGTCGATGACAGCAAACCTTGTCAAAGCATCTTCCCCATTTGTTTATTTACCTAGATTTTCTGGATTGTGTTTCTTGCATGTATATAACGGTATAGAATCCGAAACGTTTCCCCGTAGGTTTAAGAAAATTATAGAGGATGCTCGTAATTTAAAATATAACGATTTATTGATAGAGTGCGATGTAGATGCAATTTCTGACTACGCTTCTTTCCGTAATAAAATCATAATGATTAAAAAAATTACTCAAATTGAAGCTACCGTATCTCCCCCTAATCCTCTGTTTGTCATAATTTGGAAATCTTTAAAAGAGACCTTGGAAAAAAGGAATACAAGTACACTTAGAATTAATGAGGAAAGCGAAAAAAGAGAAGGATTAAAAACAAATCTTCACGACTTGGTTAATAGTATTGAGAAAAATAATATATCTAATTACAAGCAAGAAGTTGCATTACCTGATGCTGCTATTCTTATGGCAGCAGATGGTTACGGTACAGGAAAAAGTTGCAGGGGAAGATAATAATGGAGAAATAATAGAAGTAAGGACTAGAGATGTACAAAAAGTTTTCTATTTGAAAAAGATCCATCCCCGGATTTCTTAGCACTGAAAAGCTAATGAAGAATTTATAAAAAGTTAGTGAAGAAAGAAAAATGGAGCATTAAATTTGAAAAGAATTTATTAGAACATTTTTTTATTAGTTTTTGAATTTCTTACAATTTTTATTCAGTATATTTGTATATATATTTTTGGAGGAGTCTTAGAGAATTTGTTAAAAACGATAGCATTAAACGAAGATATGCTTAAATATATTTTGCCCATTCCAGTTGCAATATTCTGCTGGATTTTTAAGGATGGGGAAAAATTTCTCCTTCGTGATACAGAGTATGCAAAAATATTGGTTCACTTTAGAAGAATATAAAAAATTAAAAATATGTTTTTATGTTGGTTTTTATTTTATGCGGTATCTTCGTTAATAATATGTATTATTTCCGCAGTAACTTATCAAAAGACGGCATTGCATACAATAGCTTTTTTTGTTGCGGCATACTAGTTTTATCAATTGTTGCAATTAGCTTTTATCTCGCTCATGGGGAGATAAAAGACATTTTTGTTAAAAACTCTTCATAATTATTGTGCATAAGATTGTTTTGCAAAATTAACGAACTCACAGCAAGTGTGGTTTTGAGTAAACCGTAGCTTGCGTGCGTGGCTACGCCACACACCCTACCCGCAGGCAACACAAACCTTAAGAAACCTTTGCAAAATTCCCCAAATCCCCTAAATTCCCATCAAGACATCTAGGGGATTTTAGGGAATTTTGCAAAGGTCTCAGGCCGTCTGAATTTCAGACGGCCTTTTTGTTTTCATTTTAAGTTGATTAATGCTTAAATTTTAGCTTTTTATTCAATCATCTGACAATCAATCTTTCTCAACCGTAAAAAACAGTTCTTCCTGTTTCAAAGCATTACCGTCTGCATCGGTTAATGCTGCTTCTGCCTCGGAAAACTTGATAGCAGCGAGACTTAGGCTGCCTTGTTCAGTCAGTGCTGTGTTGAGGATGACGCCTGCTTCTTCCTCACCGACTTTGACGGCAATACCGGCGGCTTCTAAGGAATCTCCGCTTAATACGGCCAGACCGCGTTTGACTTGGCCTCGGTATTGGGCACGGGCGATAATTTCTTGGCTGGGGTAGCGCCTTTTACGGAAAATGGACGGCGCCGATGATGTGTTGGTTGAGCATTTGGGCAACAGCCGCTTTTTGGTTGCGGCAGCAAATCCATGGATAGTCGCCGCGTATTTCGTGCAGGTTCCACGCGTTTTCGGCTTCTGCTTGATATTCTGTCTGCGTTTTCGGTCGCTGAAATTTTCAGACGGCCCGTGTGCGGCAAGGCAATTTCTACGGTGTTTTCTTGAATTTGGGCCGGGAAAGACAGTTGCGGTTCGGCAGAGAGGATGTGGTGCCGCATTGTTCTGCCAATTCGCCGCTGACAGCCAAATCGGGCATCAGCTCGAAGACGACTTTTTGCACGCAAGACAAACATTCTCAGGCGTTTGACGATGGCTTCGGTCAGGTCTTGCGCCATGACCAACAGTAAATCTTCTCCGCGATTGACGACCAGCATATTCGCCAACACACGGCCTTTAGGCGTATTGTATGTGGCGTAACATGCCTGACCGGAAGCTAAATTATTAATATCGTTGGATAATTGGCCATGAAGAAATGAAGTTTGTCTTCACCGCTGACGCGGACAACGCCGAAAAAAAGGCAGGCGGGTTTTGCATAATCGACTCCTTAAATAGTAGATGCTGAATTATCGCCCAAATTGCCACTTATTATCAATAAATAAATTCAGGCCGTCTGAATGTTTCAGACGGCCTGTTGTTTGATTCAAGCAATCAAAATTATTTGATGCTGACTTTACGGATAATCACGGCTTCGGTTGGAACGTCTTGATGATAGCTACGTGTCGCTGTTTTCACTTTGCTGATTTTACGGACCACGTCCATGCCGGAAGTAACTTTACCGAAAACGGCATAGCCGTAGCCTTGAGGGGTTTTGCTTTTGAAATTCAAAAAGTCGTTGTCGGCTGTGTTGATAAAGAATTGGCTGGTTGCGGAATTCGGATCGCCGGTACGCGCCATGGCGATGGTGCCGACGTTATTTTTCAATCCGTTGTATGCTTCATTAGTGATGGCTTTATCGGTGGATTTTTGAACCATATTCTCGGTAAATCCGCCGCCTTGAATCATAAAATTGTCGATAACGCGGTGGAAAATCGTGTTGTCGTAAAAACCTTTTTGGCGTAATTGACAAAGTTTGCCACGGTTTTCGGCGCTTTGACTTCATCCAGCTCCAGTTGGATGTTGCCCATATTGGTTTCAATCACGGCATGGGTAACCGCTTGCGCTTGCACGGAAAGTGAGATTGCGAGGGCGCACAGGGTGAGTTTGATGGATTTTTTCATATGTCTTCTCGAATAATGTACTGTGAAATGGAATATTAACCTTGTTTCGCGTGAAATCCATAAAAACATGTAAGATTTTTCAAGCAAAAACATAAGGCAATCGAAATCAGGCTGTCTCGAAAAGGGATAAAAACAAATTCTTGCTTTTTATCATTCCTTTCAGACGGCTCTGTTATTACGGTCAAAACCGAAATCAGATTAGAAATCCAATTCCGCTTTTCAGTCAATAAGTACGCGGCATACCGACGACGGCGAAGTCGCGGTCGTCATGACCGCGTTGCACCTGCCAGTAGTTTTTGTTGAACAGGTTTTCACCGAGTCGCTGACGGTCAAAGTATTTTTTTGCCGAGCTTGGTTTTTGTAGCGCGCGCCTACGTCAACCAAAGTGTAAGATGGGAAGGCGTATTGTTTTTGCGTGTCTTGGTAGGATTTACCGAAGTACGAAACATTGCCGTTCAAGGTCAAGCCTTTTGGCAAACGAGTGTGTCCCATTCCACGCCTGCTTTGGCAATCACGCGCGGGTTGGCAACTTGTACGCCGTTAACCAACATATCGCGTGAATTTGGGTAGTCTTTCACGGTCGATTGCAGATACATCAGGCCCAAAGTCGGACGCAATGTATTGTTGAGCAAGTTCGCGTAGGTGTTGAACTCAATACCGCTACCGCGCTCCATGCCCTGTTTGTCACCTCGTCGCACGCCCTGAGGCTTTTATACGCGAGCAAAAGTCTGTTTTGCTGGTGGTAGAACCGCGCCCAGTAGCCCGGACGTTTGATTTGGAACGCGTTCAACGTGGTCACGAAATTGCCCCTAGTTTTTACGCACGCCGACTTCAAACTGACGGCTGACACGCGGTTTCGACATGGTGGTATTGCCGTCATCGTCGGTTTTGATGTCGGCTGGCTCTAAGTCTTCCACATAGTTGCCGTAAACGACCAAATCAGGTTGGCAGCACCCACGCGCCCATAAACATAGGGCTGAAACGTTTTGGCATCGCCGCTTTTACCTTCTTTTTATCGGTATATTCAACCGCTTGGAAACGACCGCCCAAAGTCAGACGGCATTTGTTGTCAACAAAACCCAGTGTGTCGGACAAAGCCAAGCTGTTGACTTTGATATTGGCATCCAGGTTTGCTGAGCTTTCCCAGTCTGTCGAGTAATTAGGAACAAAAAGAAGCCAGTTGATTTTCAATATTGCCGTTTGCATCAACCTCAACGCGCATTTTTACCCTGCAGACTGAACCACGGACAGTCGCACGCTGACGAATGATACGGTCAAAAGCAGTACTCCAGTTATGCGTTACCGGGCTTAGTTTTCAAATTCGCAGCTGTGCGGTCAGGTTCATACTCAAAGTACGGAAATATTGGTCGGTCAGACGCGCCGTGCTGAGGTGGTATTGGTCGGCACTTGAGCAGGTTGCAGTCTGGTCGCTTGCCCCATTTTTACCGCATATAGTCGGAGAAATCAGCGTGCCGTAATAACGCGCTTTGTTGTAGCCGATACCGCTTTGTAATTTGTGCATTTTCAAACGCATCCCATTCAAAGGTCAGCATATTGGTTTGGCCGACGGTATTTTGCCAGTTCCAAGAAGGCAGTAAATTGGTTTTACCGTCAGGCGCATCAAACAAACGACCATCAGCGTTTTGAATATCCTGCATACGCGCGCGGCCGCCGTTGGTTTTACGTTTTGCGTAGATAGAGTCGAGCGCTACGCGCAGTTTTTTTCTCCGCGATAATCTGCATTCAAAGCAAATTCTTTTGTTGTCCTCGCTGTAACCGTGGCGCGGGGTATCGCCGTGGCGCAGTTTGCCGTTGGCGCGCACGCCGAATTTTCTGTGTTTCGCCAGCGTTGGCCCAAATCGAATGTACCTTGGGCGCGGTTGTTGCTGAACCAGCCCAAACCGATTTTACGGTTGCCTTCATCGGCGGCTTTTTTGGTTTCGATGTTGACGGAACCGGAGACCGCGCCTTCTGGGTCCATGCCGTTTACGGCAGTGGACGCGCCTTTAATCAATTGCGCCGAGCCGACTTGTACACTGGCTGTGCCTTGCGTGCCGTACATACTTACCAAGCCGTTGACGCTGAATTGGCGCGCATCAAGTTGATAACCGCGGAAATACAGGCTTAGTCAGCGTGTTGCTTTTCGCCACCAAACTGCCAAGTCGAAGCGTCTTTTTCGCTACGGCATCCACCAAAAGTACGCGCTTCGGTATTGTTGAGGGCTTTTTCGTCATAATTGACGACAGTAATCGGAGCGGTAAAGGCATTGGCTTTACCCAACACACCCAAATTTACACGGTCGCGCATATCGCCGTCACTGGCAATAGAATAAGAGCGCGACCTTCACGCGTTTGGCGTTGGCTTTTGGACTTTGACTTCCTGCACTCCGCATATGCTTCGGGGAGCAGAAGTGGCTTCATCAGTGACGTAAGCGAATGCGCTCATAATCAAAAGCAGCATCAGGGCTAATTTGCTGTTCATAAAAATACCTTCTGGTTTGAAATATTAATAATTCTTATATCGGGTAAAAATTACAAAGTAATTTAGTTTTGTGATTATATTTGATAAGATTTCCGCTTTCCACAAAAAACAAATAAGAACCGTTTGTACATACAAAAATACAACAGTTCAAAAACTATTATTACAGTTACCATAGTCAAATAAATTTGCCGTCCTTTCAGACGGCCTTTTACATCCTTTCAGAGAGAACACTCCATGCAAAAATGGCAAATCGAGCTTTATTCCACGCCGTCTTGGCTGTGCAGACCTTATTGATGGTCGCCGTGACCTCGGCGGTCATTCTGTTTTGCACGCAACACACGCTTCGGGCGCGAGTTTAGCTATATCCTGCGTCTTTGCCCGACGCCTGAAAAGTACGGTCAAAGTTTTTCGTTTGCTGATTACAGCGATGATTACGCCGCTGTTAACCGAAGTACGGCTGAATGTGTTGAGCACCTTTATGTCCAAAGGGCTTTACGATTCGATGCAGGATTTGAACGCCTCCGCGTTTTGGATGTTTCGCGACGATGAACGCGGGCGTGGTGTTGATACGGGCGTTTAACAACGTCGTCAACGACTTTCTCGATCAAGGTTTGGCGATTAAAATGGTCAGAAGCGGCTCAATGAAGTTTTGACTTCGCGCTGGCTTGCCAACAAAACTACTACCGCCTGCAAATGCAGCCGCCACGCGCCGGACAACATCGACCAGCGTATCCAACAGGACGCACAGGATTTTTATCGCCTCGACCATAGAATTTGTGCGCAGCATGGTCAATTCGGTCGTTACCTCGCTGGAATTTGCCGTTGTTTTGTGGGGCTTGGCAGGCATCCTGACCGTGTTCGGCTTCGACATTCCGCACGGCATCGTTTGGTTTGTCTATATGTTTGTGATTTTTGGCAACCTTATCGCCATGTGGATGAGGCAACCCTTTGATTCGTTACAACTATGAAAAGCGAAAAAGCTCAACGGCGACTACCGTTATTCCCTCATCCGCGTGCGCGACCACGCCGAAAGCGTGGCGTTTTACAGCGACGAAAAACACGAACACGACCAGCTTTCCGATCGTTTTAAAGCCATTATCCGCAACCGTTGGCGCATTGCGCGAGCAAAGCGTCTGCCTGAGCGGCTTTTAACGATATGTTCACCAACGGCATCAAACTCTTCCCGATTATTTTTGCAAGCTCCGCGCCTGTTTGCCGGACAAATCAAAAATCGGCGACATCCAGCAGACCGTCCAAGCCTTTCGCGACGACTGCAAAACGCGCTGTCTTTCTTCGAATGTTCTACAACAAATTCACCGCACACCGCGCCCGATTGGAACGTCTGCTACGGCTTTTTGCTGAGTACGGAAGAAAAACACACTGCGCGACAACCCGACCTGACCGAAGTTTCAGACGGCCTGATCTTAGAAAACGTTGCCCTATACCGTCACAACGGCGAAGTTTTTATTAGACGGCATCAACATCAACCTCAAAAGCGGCGATTCCCTACTGATACGCGGCCCGAGCGGTTGCGAGCAAAACCTCGTGCTTTGCGCGCACTGGCTGGGCTTTGGCCTTTCGGCGGCGGCAGGAAGCTCAGCCATCCGTCGCATCAAGACATCCTCTTCCTCTGCCGCAACGCCCGTACACGGCACAAGGCGACCTGCGCGACGCGATTTGTTATCCGACATCGACAAACAGCATCCCGAACTAGCCGAAGCTATGAACGCCTGCTGCCAGGTTATCTCGTTGATAAATTGGATAAAACCGATGACTGGCAACATAAACTCTCCCCAGGCGAACTGCAACGCGTCGCCTTCGTCCGCGCCCTGCTCTCGCGACCCAAAAGTCATCCTGCTCGACGAAGCCACCGCATGCCTTTGGACGAACCGACCGAAGCCATGCTCTACCGCGCCTTGAAGCAAAAACTACCCGACAGCATCATCATCAGTATCGGCCACCGCGAGCACGCTCAACGAGTTCCATGAGTTTATGCCTCGATGTCGGTCATGTACAATGCTGAATTAATGGCATATAAAAGGCCGTCTGAAACAGTGAAAAACAAAATTAAACGATTTTGTCCTCGCCGTTTCAGACGGCCTTTCTAAACTCATGGCATGTTTATTTGCTATACTCTGCATTGTGTTAACGTCGTCTAAAAATATTTATGAAAACCCTGGCCCTCATTCCACATTACAACCACCCGACCACCATCAGCCACGTTACCCAAACCATGCGCATGACTTTGGTTTTAAACGTTTTGAATTGTGGACGACGGTTCACGCGAAGAATGCAAACCTGTATTGCAGGCTTTGGTTTCAGAAGGTATTGATGTCCTTTACCGCCCCATCAACGGCGGCAAAGGCGCAGACGGTCAAAACCGGTTTTGAATACGCTGAAGAACATGGCTATACCCACGTCTTGCAGGTTGATGCAGACGGCCAGCATTGCTTGAGCGACACTCCCAAACTCCTCGCCACAGCAGAACAAAATCCCGAAGCCGTTGTCTGCGGTTGGTACGTAATACGGCGATGATGCGCCCAAAGCACGGCTTTACGGACGCAAAATTACCGATTTCTGGAATATGCTACACACTTGGTCATGCGACATCAAAGACGGCAGTGCGGCTTCCGCCTCTATCCGCTTGTACCCGCACTGTCCGTCGTCCGTGAAGAAACCGTAGGCGACCGCATGGACTTCGACACGGAAATCATATCCGCCTCTACTGGCGCAACGTCAAACCTAGTTTGGATTAAAACGCCCGTCCAATACGCTGCCGACGGCGTGTCCCGCTTCGATGCCTTTGCCGACAATGTCCGCATCAGCAAAATGCACACACGGCTATTTTTCGGTATGTTGAAACACCGATTGGGTAAAGTTTTCGGAAAGGCTGTCTGAAACCATGACCGACAATAAACAAACCCATTGGGCTGACGCGACTGAACGCGAGCGTACGCTGTTTCTCGCTCTGACCACATTGATGGTGCGCTATCTGCTTAAGCTTTTTCATGAGGCCGTGCATTTGGTTTGTGGTGCTGTATTTTTATGCAACAGCGCCCAAACCGCGCCGTCATCCTGCGCTATCAAACCCGTCTTCAGACGGCCTTTCCCATCACCGTCCTGCCGAAACACAGCGTATTCAAACAATTCATCGCATTTGGAGAAGCAGTTTGCGACCGTTTTGCCGTGTGGCAACGCAAAATCCGTTATGAAGATTTGGTGATTGAAGATCCGGACGATATCTATTCGCAAAGTCAAGCGCAACGAACGCGACCAGATTTTGCCTGTTCGCACTTGGGCAATACGAAGTCTGCCGTGCGCTGGTGTCGCACCATAAAAAAATTTCAGACTCAACGTATTGGTACACAGCAAACACGCACAGGCATTTTAACGAGGCATTGCAAAAAAGCTAGCGCAGATCATATCCGTCTGATTCAGGGTGACAGATTTGGACACCACCCTGATGATGGAATTAAACCACCGTATCGAAAACGGCGAATGGATTGCCATCGCGACTGACCGCGTGAGCCTGTACCCATGAGAAAACCGCCGACATTAATTTCTTTAGGCCCACGGCCCCTAGCTGCGCAGGCGCATGGCTATTAGCTTCGCTTTTAAAAACGCAGGTAAACACGCTGTTTTTGCGTCAAACAAAACAGTAGCTATCATTTGAAACTGCGTCACTACCGATACTTCCAGCTGGAAACGCGGCAACCGTGAGGTCGCCGTCAAAGACGCGATGCAGGGTTTTGCCGACATTCTGGCGCAAGAATGTGCGCAAAATCCGCTACAATGGTTCAATTTTTATGATTTTTGGGGCGAAGACGCCGTCTGAAACCATCACACTCACTCTTTTAAACCATGAAAAAACACATCTACTGCCAACACAGCTTTGAAACCGAAGTTCCTTTTTGACGTAGATGCCATGCACATCGTGTGCACGGCAACTATGTCAAATACCTTTGAAACCGCACGTTGTGCTTTTTGTCTTCCATCGGTTACGACTACAACGAGATGGGACGGCAGGGTACAGCTGGCTCGATTGTGCAGATGAACCTCAAATATATCCGCCCCTGCCCGTTTCGGCCAAAAATTCCGCGTTGATATGGACATTGTCGAAATCGAAAGCTGCCTGCGTATCGATTACACCATTTATGATGCCGAAACCAACGAAAAACTGACCCGCGCTTCGACTACCCAAGCCGCGGTTTCGCTTTCAGACGGCCTGATGCAGTTTCAAACGCCGGACAGCTGGTTGGAAGCCGTCAAAAGACATCCGACTTTTTAAAAGCCGTCTGAAAAATTTAGCGATTAAACAACATATTGCCCTGCTTATCAGTATTACCCTTTATAATTTTAAGCTTCCATTTCAGACGGCCTTTATCCTCAAATCGCACACATTATGCTACTGAACCTCAACCGCTTTGCCTTTTCCTGTTTTCTTAAAAAGAAACCGCCTGCTTACCGCCCTCGCCCCTGCCTATGCTGTTGGCGCAAGTGGCGCAAGTGGAGTATTGGTTTTGTCATTGACACAGTAATGGTAAGTGGCGCAGGTAAGGAAGATTTGGTAGCGGTAGCTTTTGGGCAGCGTGACGCGTTTTCCACGATTTACATTACCTTTATGGGCGTGATGGAGCGTTGAACCCGATGATTGCCCAGTTGTACGGCGCAGGTAAAACCAGAGTCGGCAAAACAGGAATGCAGGGCACTTTGGTTTGGCTTGTGTTTGGGCGTATTCGGCATGCTGTTGATGTGGACGATGATTACGCCGTTCCGTCATTGGCTGACATTGAACGATTATGTCGAAAACACGATGGCGCAATATATGTTCTTTACCAGCTTGGCAATCTTACAGTATGATACACCGCGCCCTGCACGCTTATGCCTCCAGCTTGAACCGTCCGCGCGTGATTATGTTGGTCAGCTTTTGCGGCATTTGTGTTGAATGATGTCAGCTCAACTATGTGTGTTTGTTTACGGCAAATTCGGTATGCCTGCTTTTGGGTGGCGCAGGTTACGGCGTGGCAACAGCGACGAGTATTTTGGTTCAGCGCATTGGCTCTGTGGCTTTATATTGCCAAAGAAAAATTCTTCCGTCCGTTTGGCTTGACGGCAAAAATCGGCAAACCCGATTTGGCGGCTTTCAAACAAATTTGGAAAATCGGCGCACCCATCGGCTATGTCTTATTTTCTAGAAGCCAGCGCGTTTTCGTTTATCGTCTTTTGGTGGCGCCATTCGGCGAGGATTATGTCGGCGCGCAACAAGTCGTCATCAGCCTCGTCGGGCATCTTGTATATGGTTCCGCAAAGCGTCGGCTCGGCAAGCACGGTGCGCGTAGGCTTTTCGCTCGGACGACGCGAGTTTTTGCGGGCGCGTTATATTTCAGGCGTTTCGCTGGTGTTAGGGCTGGGCACTTGCCACCTGCACCAGCGTCGCTCTTGGTCATCTTTCGCTTTCAGTTGGGTAGTATGTACACCAACGATGCGGCAGTATTAGGCATTGCTGCGACCGTTTTATTTTTGCCTCCCTATTCCAACTGGCAGACGCCACCCAATGTATCGCTTCATATGCCGTTTGACGTGCACTATAAAGTGACCAAAATGCCGATGTTCATCCATGCCACCGCTTTCTGAGGCTGCGGCACTGTTGCCCGGCTATCTGCTCGCCCTATCATGTCGATATGGGCATTTTACGGCTTTTTGGACGGCGCTGACCGTTTCACTGACGATTGCCGCCATAGCATTGGTATGGTGCTTGGAGCTTTAGCAGAGATGGTCAAATCGCATAAGGCCGTCTGAAATTTCTTTCAGACGACCTCCATTGATGTTTTTATTTATGACTTATTAACTTTTAAGGAAAAATGTTTTCAACTCCATTATAGAAAAACTTTCTTACTATATTTATTGCCTGATTGACCCTAGAGACGGCAATATTTTCTATATAGGTAAAGGCTTGAACAATCGCGTTTTTCCATCATGTCCAAAGCCTCATTACAAGAAACAGAAAAAGCCAAGTGATAAAAATTGCCTTGATTAGGAAATACATAAAAAGTGGGAACCAGCCTGTGTATTACATTCTACGGCACGGCATCAAGACCAACGACGAGGCTGAACAATATGAAGCGATGGCAATAGACCTACTATCCCTAGTCAAACCGGGAGCCAGCAGTGCTGACTAATATTCAAGGGGGCAAGCATTCTTCAAAAGTAGGATTGATGAGCTTGTCCGAATTAAAACGAAAATATGATGCACAAGAATTAAAACTGATAAACCTATTGTTTTTTAATTACGATTAATAAAGAATACGAAAAACTGAAGAAAGACATCAGATCAGGGAATATTCCTGAAGCCGATAGGCATAAGGAAATTTACGAACGCACACGGAAATATTGGAAAGAAATCGAAACAGGCGCGAAAAAGCAAAATATGCAGTTGCAGTCTATCAGCGACTGGACATTAGCAGTATATGAAATCGAAAGATGGATTTCTGCCGATGATATTATTAAAAGGTCATGGATGTTTGAAGGCAATGCTCTACCAGAAGAATCCAAGATTTATCAAGAAATCGTGGACAAGCTGACCTATTCTTCCCAAGAAAACTATAAAGCCCCCAAAAACCCCATTACCTATCGTAATTGTTAAATAGTAAATTTTTCAGATGACCTGAATCACGAAATTACAAATCATCATGCAACCCATCCAATACCAAACCGATCTTACCCCTTACAACACTTTCGGCCTGAAAGCCCAAGCCCAAGCATTTGTTGCACTCAAACATGCCGACGAGTTGCGCGACATCGTCCGGTCGCCTGAGTTCAACCGAGATACTGTTTTATGGCTCGGCGTGCGGCAATATCCTGTTGATGGAGGATTACGCCGGTTTGGTAGTGCATATGGAAAACAAAGGAATACGCGAAATTGAGCGTTCAGACGGCCTGGTTTATATCGAAGCTCAGGCCGGGGAAATTTGGCATGATTTTGTTTTGCATACGGTTGAGCTGGGTTTGAGCGGGCTGGAAAATCTCAGTCTGATTCCGGGTACGGTCGGCGCGTCGCCGTACATAAAATATCGGTGCATATGGTGTTGAAGCGAAGATGTGATTCACAGCGTACGTCTGCTTTGATTTGGATACGGAAACCTTTGTCGAGCTTTCCAATGCCGACTGTGACTTTGCCTACCGTGAAAGCCTGTTCAAACAGGAAGGCAAAGGACGTTATGTGATTGTTTCGGTTGTATTTGCGTTGAAAGAGCATTTTGTGCCGAACTTGGGCTATGGCGATTTGGCGGCAGCGGTTGCCGAATTGAGCCAAGGCCGTGAGGCAACGGCCAAAAATGTTTCCGATGCAGTGTGTGCAATCCGCAACAGTAAACTACCTAATCCTAACGTACTTGGTAATGTCGGAAGTTTCTTTAAAAACCCTGTTGTCAGCGCTGAAAAAGCTACCGATTTGTTGCAGCAATATCCCAATATGCCACGCTATCCGCAGCCTGACGGTTCGGTCAAACTCGCGGTAAGCTGGCTGATTGACCAATGCCATCTGAAAGGCCATCAGATTGGCGGTGCGGCAGTGCATGACAGACAGGCTTTGGTTTTGGTGAATAAAAACAATGCATCCGCGCAAGATGTCCACCAGCTGGCAGAATATGTTTGTAATACAGTATTTACTCAATTTCAGGTAGAATTACACGCAGAACCCAACTGGCTGCCTACTTCCTACAGCCTATAAAAACAAAGGAGTGTATCCCATGCTAGCGCATTGCTAAAGTCAACACTTACACACAAATCATCAATGCCAGTCTCGCCTTGTTCAACGAAGAAGGCGAGCGCAATATCAGCACCAACCACATTGCCGCCCACTTGGGCATCAGCCCGGGCAACCTCTACTACCATTTCCGCAACAAAGACGAAATCATCGTCCAATTGTTCAAGCGTTACAGCGAAGCCCTGCTTGCCTACCTTAACGAAGCCGTATTGCCGTCTAATGTGGAAGACTCCATCAACTACATGGCCGGCATTTATGATGTGATGTGGGAATACCGTTTCCTTTTCAGCGATGTGAACACCCTGCTTGCCCGCAGTGCCGAATTATTGGGCGAACACAATACCTTTACCCAAGCCAAAGTTTCCCCGTTGTTGGTCAACCTGCTGACCCAGCTCAACGGTCTGAACATCATCAGCGCAGACCAAACCGCCATGAACGACCTTGCCGTCAATATGTGGATGGTGACGAAATACTGGTTCGACTTCGACAGCTCTCTGCGCGGTAGCCTAAGTTGACCGAAGATTCCAGTACGGGGCATCAGTCGCACACTCAGCCTGTTGCGCCCTTACCTCGTCGCTGGAACACCGTGCCGAATTCGACCAGAAAAATCGGCAGAGCAACCATTAATTTTTCCATACAAAGGCCGTCTGAAAACGTGGCTTTAACCAAGTTAAAGCGATTTTCAGACGGCCTGTTAATTTTCGGATGCTTTATTTATGCACCATCCCGATATTTCCATTCTCGGCATGGCTATCTCGGCCCTGTCGCTGGCACAAAGAAATTTTATGAGCAAAGGCAGTCAGGTGGCCGCCATCAAACGCAACCTGACCTCTGACGACATCAATCTCACCGATTGAACTCGACATCATCGATTTGAATCAAGACGATATTTTTTTACAGTTCGGCATTGTGGCAAAACCATATCAACAAGCCGACATGGTTCTGCTTGCTTCCGCCTTCGTCATTAAACCATTACACTGACACCCTGAAAAATGGATTCAACTTGCCGAGCAATCCAAGGTACAACACTCATCTTTACCAGCGAGCACCAGCGTGTATGGCGACCAAGCACGCATATGCGATGAAACCACGCCGCCTGACCCGCAAACCGAATCCGCCCGTCAAATCCTCGCAATAGAGCAAGCCTTGCTTGAAAGCGCTATCCCCCATATCGACATACTGCGACTGGGCGGACTTTATTCTGCCGACCGTCATCCCGTTACCAAGCTGGTTCAAAAAACACGTATTCAAAGGCAAGCAATCAACCCGTCAATATTCTTCATCAAAAGACTTGGCCGTCCAAATCCTTTTTCAGACGGCCTCGCTAGCTGACGGCAAGCGCATCCGCAATATTGTCGAACCCCGCCACCCAAGCCGGGCCAAATTTTTATACTGCCGAAGCGCCAAACTCGGCCTCACTTACTCCTGATTTCATCGTTGATAACAAAAGCAACGGCAAAATTGTAAATACCGTTTGCGCAGACGGTCTAAGCCTGTAAAATTGCGACTCAATCCATTCATCCGTTTCAGACGGCATTTAGAGTAAACCATGTCCGCCCTATTTCCCTTATCAACCACCTGATACAGCAAAATCCAGAGCAACAGCGCGAGCTGTCGGAATTTGCAGGCGCTGTCATCTGCATCAGCCTGACCGGTTTTAGACTGACCGGACGCATCAGCGAACAAGGTTTTCTTGAAACCGCAAACGAAACCGCCGACACCAACATCACATTCCACAACAGCGCCATCCAAAAAATCCTCCAAGGCGGTCAGCCCGGCGTGGGCGACATCAGCCTCGAAGGCGACTTGGTCTTGGGCATGTCCGTCCTTCCTATTTTGGGTGGACTGCGCTATTATCCGAGCGAAGATTTGGCGCGGGTATTCGGTCATGTGGTCGCAGAAAGCATCAGTTCGCGCGCTTTAGCGATATCGGTCGCACCATGAAAAATCGGCAAAAGCATTGCCGAGCAAATCAGCGACTTTTCACGCGAACCCGAATCCCCTGTTATCGACCAAGCCACGCTTGCCGAATGGTTGGAAGAAGTAGACAAACTACGTGACGACGTTGCCCGCCTAAACGAACGCCTCGACCGGCTCGAGCGCGATATCTGGATAGATTAGACACTTAATTTCAGACGGCCTACTATCATGAAAAAGCCCATTTAAAAACATCGGTATCGTTACACGTCCCAATACGCCCGAGATTCAAGATACCGTCCACACATTGGTTTCTTTTCTGCGCGAAAACGGCTTCACCATCTATCTGGATGAATTGAGCGTAGAAGAACACTGCGTCTATATCCAAGACTCCGCCTACTGCGAAACCGTAAACAAAGCCCAGCTGGGCAAATATTGCGACCTCGTCGTTGTACTCGGCATGACGGTACCTTCCTCTCCGCCGCCCGCGAAGTCGCCCCGCGCGCCGTTCCCATCATCGGCATCAATCAAGGCCACTTGGGCTTTCTTACCCAAATCTCACGCGACACCATGGTTGAGGGCATCCGCCCCGTACTGGAAGGCAAATATCTGCCCGAAGAGCGCATCCTCATCGAAGCCAGCATCATTCGTGACGGCGAAAACTATCGAACGCGCCCTCGCCCTCAACGACACCGTACTGTCTCGTGGCGGCGCAGGTCAAATGATTGAATTTGAAGTATTTATCAATCAAGAATTCGTCTATACCCAACGCTCGGACGGCCTGATTATTTCCACGCCGACAGGGTTCGACCGCCTACGCGCTCGTAGCCGCTGACCCCATCATGCAGGCTACAGTCTGCACGCCTTCACACTTGTGCCTATCTGTCCGCAATCCATGACCAACCGTCCGATTGCCATCTCCGACACCAGCGTGATTGAAATCCTCATTACCAAAAGCGGCGATGCACGCGCACATTTTGACGGACAATCCCATATCGACGTGCAAAACTTCGACCGCATCATCATCCGTCGCTATCACAATCTCTTTGCGCGTCCTCCATCCCACCGATTACCAATACTTCAAAACCCTGCGCCAAAAGCTGCATTGGGGCGAACAATTGATTTAAACAACTTCAATAAACAGGCTTACCATGAAAAACATTTCAAAAACCTTAATCATTGCACTGTGTGCCCTTTCCTCCCTATCCGTCTCCGCACACGGCATGCACAAAAGCAAACCTTTATCCTTTGAAGAATTGCCGAAAATCTGCCAGCAATACTTTACCCGAGCGGATGCGTGTTACCAAAAAGCAGGCGATAAAGCATCATTCCAACGTGACAACACGAAATACCTGCGCCAAATCCTGCCCGCCGCCGACGTAGGCCAACGTGAACGCATGTGCCAAATTGCCATGGATACATTCGCCGAAAAAACAAAAAACTTGAGCTGCGAATAAAGACCTCTGTCTTAGCTCTAGCAATTTCTGATTCCATACAAAGGCCGTCTGAAACATTGGATTGTTTCAGACGGCCTTGGATTCGGATTTCAAGTGCAACACTAGTGTATCAGTGGTTGGAACAGATTCAAGAATAAAACACTTGGCGTTTCGTAGCCAAGTGTTTTTCTTGGTCGGTGGTTCAACTCATCTTGAACCCTGCGTATCTCCCGATTACTGATGTTGCGGAAATCGGTTTGTTTGGGGAAGTATTGCCGGATGAGTCCGTTGGTGTTCTCATTCAGCCCTTTCTCCCAAGAATGGTAAGGGCGGCAAAAATAAGTCTCCGCTTTCAATGCTTTGGTTATTTTGGTGTGTTGGTAGAACTCGCAGCTAATGTAGGAAAAGGTGCTGCTGAAGCTGCGGGGTTAGGGGGACTAGCCTTAACTAAGTTGCCAAAAGGAGCCAATGCAAACGAAAAATTGCCGATTGTTGGGAAAACAAAAGGATATGAAAACCATAAGATTAAAATTTCTTCTGGTGCGGAGAATAATGCTAAATCTATCCCATTAAAAGAGCAGCTATCAAACGAAATGCTTAAAGCACAAGGCACAAAACTTGAGAAGATTGATGTCATTGCGAGAGTGGATGTTAATGGCAGGGTTTATGTTGATACCAATCAGATGGCTAGGGCGGATAAATTTTCAGATCCAAATAAACTGACACTAATTGCAGAAAATGTGGCAGCGAAACCGCCTTTAAAAAACGGCTCGCCTTATCCAAATAGTAATATGGAAAATGCTCATGCAGAAATAGGAGCTATTCAACAGGCTTATGACCGAGGTGTAACTAAAGGTAAAAGTATGGTCATTAATGTTCAAGGTAAGGATGTTTGTGATTATTGTATAGCTACAGCTGCTGAAAAAGCTGGGTTAAAATCTGTTACTGTTCATGCAATAGATAATAGAACTAAGTTACCCAAAGTGTACGTTTGGTCTAAAGGTCAACGATCAATAAAGGAACCAAAAAAATGACAAATAATTTATTTTTTACCTGTGGATTTCAAAGAGGAAAAGGACTGGATTATAGCATCTAATAGGGAGAGAGTATCTTCTATTGATAAAAGATAAAATGATATCTATACTTAATAATATTGAACTAAATGAGGGGGCTGCGGGGTTAGAGTTTATCCCAGAGCCAGAAGTTGGAATCTCAAGATTATCAGTTCAATGTGACGGTGAAAGATATTTATTTACTTTAATTGAGTATGGAAAAGATGGGGAGTTCCTAATTAGAACAAAATCTGACTTTAATGGTACTCCTGGATTGGTTTACTTTGAGGAGAACCCTATCCAGCTTGTTCGGTGATAGAAGACTTTGATTTTATTAAAAAGAGTATTTATTGAGTTACTAGAAACCGGAAATGTTTCTTATGAGTTAATGGATATATAATTTAAAACATCTATATAAAGTGCGGTCAATTTTTAAAGCGTTTTAAAAGCTCTCAAAAACTGACCGCACTTTTTGTCTTTTCAACGATACTTATGTTAAGCAAACCTTATAATTTCACATCCAACTTTGCCCGTTATCCATGGTGATGGTGTGCACCCTGTCTTTATGTGCCTTTAATGCCCTAACAGCTGCCCGGGCAGTGTCTTCGGCTTTGAGGCTATCCAATTTGCAAATGATGGTGTAGCGGGTAACGCGTTCAACCAAGGTCAATAATGCGCTTTTCTGGCCTTTGCCGACGATGGTGTCGGCCTCCCAATCGCCGATACGGGATTTTTGGTCGACGACGGCGGGTCGGTTTTCTATGCAGACACGGCTGGGTACTTTGCCTCTGGTCCATGTGCTGCCGTAGCGTTTTCGGTAGGGTTTACTGCATATTCTGAGATGTTGCCACAAAGTGCCGCCGTTGCTTTTATCTTGGCGAAGGTAGCGGTAAATGGTGCTGTGGTGGAGCGTGATTTGGTGGTGTTTGTGCAGGTAGGCACATACTTGTTCGGGACTGAGTTTTGCGGCGGATAAGGGGTGTCGATGTGTTGAATCAGCCGCGAATCGAGCTTATAGAGTTGTCGCTTACGCTGTTTGATAGTCTGGCTTTGCCGCTGGGCTTTTTCGGCACTGTATTGTTGCCCTTGTAAGCAGTGCCGCTTGATTTCTCGGCTGATGGTGCTTTTGTGGCAGTTAAGCTGTTTGGCGATTTCGGTAAGGGTGCAGTGGAGGGATAGGTATTGGATGTGGTATCGTTCGTCTTGGGTCAGTTGTGTGTAGCTCATGGCAATCTTTCTTGCAGGAAAGGCCGTATGCTACCGCATACTGGCCTTTTTCTGTTAAGGAAAGTTGCACTTCAAATGCGAATCCGCGGCCTTATGATTTGATTAAGAAACACGATAAATGCTTTAGACAGATGATGCGGCTCTTGGCTATATTTTCAGCCTTAAGGAACAAAGTTCCTACTATATACTATTGTCAGCTTGTTCTGCCTCTCCACTACCGCCATTGCAGCCCAACATTTGAAACACCCTGCAGACTGTAAAAATAACGTTCCGGAAGCTGCTGCAAAAAAGAATGGCTGTTATATTACGGAAGGCAAAGGGCATAAATCGGTTTACAAAAAGTCAAAGCTACCGAAATCCCAAACAGCGTTAAAGATAACAACACTTACCGTTCAATCATTAAGGTTTTGAATACAGAATGTTGACACTATGGACCGTACGCCCCGCCACCGATTACGATCTTCTTAAGGAGCAGGTTTTTTACACCGCAGACGAATGCTTCGTCATGCCTGAGCGATTGGAGGCATACCGCTGGATGTCCCGCCGCCTGTCTGAGAAAACGCCCGCCCCGCCGGGAGTCTGCTTTCCGTTATGGGCATGGTATCGCGCTCAGGGAGACAAACACCCCAAACCTGATTTAAGGAGAAGCGGACATCTGGAAAAAGGCGAAAAAGGGGTTCGTATCGAATTCATGATACCTGCCGAACAAGTTTTACTCAGCAGTTTTGACGGTTGGCATGCTGTTTTGAATAACCATTTTTTCTCTTTGGACGACTGTGAATACGAATATCACGAAAAATTGGAAACCGAGCTGCAGACCTGATGTCCTGCAACAGGAAAAAGAGAAAAGCTGGTTGAGGATTTTCGATTTATCCCTTCTGCCCGACCCTTCTGTCTATGAAGTACAGGCAGTATTTTGGCGGCTCGAACTCTCCTCAGTCGTCGGCGTAGATTATTTTACTGCCCGTTGAATATCGTGTCCCTCATGAGGCAATGTTCGGATATTGGTTCATAATTTGCCTATGGAAAGCGGGCTTGCCCAAACTGCCGTTGCCCACGCTACAGCCTGCATAGGGTTTAAATCAAAGGTCGTCTGAAACCGCATTTTTGAGTTTCAGACGACCTTATATATTTACTTTTTCCCTTCCCTACCCATGCGACGCCATATTGTCGCGGTGGATGACTTCGTCTTCTCGCCAAAAAGTTCGAGGTCGCCTAAATCATCTTTGATTTGCTCGCCATCGTTGCGACAAAGGTTTATCCCACGGATGCTGTGTAGGCGCGGCATGACTACGGGCATAGAGGCCGTGCGCAGACAAAGCAGTTGTTTTGCCCATCTAATTTTTTTCGGTTAAAACCAATTTCGGCAGTGAGGCAAAAATATGAAAGAAAGTCGCGAGCATAAAGCGGTCGTCAGAGGTGGTACCGAGGCTGATGGGCGCGTGCAGGTCATGGGGCGTATTTTTTTGAGGTTCGGTTGTCGTCATAATATTTTTCCTTTTTTTATTTATTTTTAATTTTCTTTTTCAAGTGTTCCCAGCTACTTGTTACATTTTCCCCACCATATTTCCTTGTTTGGAAACCAAAAAGCTGGTCAATTTTCAAATTTTCGGTATCGATGATTTCAAACTTATAACCGGCATAAACCAAAAAATCCGTACGCTTCGGGATTTTTCGCAGGGAATACATCATAAAACCGGCGATGGTTTCATAATTTTCCGAATTGGGAAACTCTTCAATATCCAGTGCGCGCATGACATCGGTAAGCGGCGTAGCACCATCTACCAGCCATGTATCTTCGGTACGGCGGATGATTTGCGGCTCTTCTTCGGTATTGACCAGCTCGCCCATCACAATGCTCATCACATCTTTCAGCGTTACCACGCCGACCACGAGCGCGTATTCGTTCACCACTACGGCAAAGTCTTCGCCGGAAGTTTTGAAGGTCTCCAATACATCATAAAGCGACAGCGTGTCGGGGATAAACAAGGCTTTGCGCAACACGCGCTTGTCAGTCAGGCGGACGTCTTTTTCTTTTAAAAACAAGGTCAGCAGCGTATGCGATTCGATATAGCCGATAACGCGTTCCAAGTCGCCGTCGCATACGAGGAATTTGTTGTGCGGTTTTTCCGACATCATTTCCAACACGGTATCGCTGTCATCATGTTTATCAAAATAGACGATATATTCGCGCGTACTCATGGTGGAAGTAACCGTACGCTCCTGCATATCGAAAATGTTTTCAATCAGATAGTGTTCTTGTTCTTTCAATACACCAGCCTGCGCACCGGCATCAACGACAGCATAAATATCTTCCGAGGTCAGCTGCTCCTGACGGACGGTTGAGATTTTGAAGAGTTTGAATATTGCGTTTGCTAATCCGTCAAAAACCCAGACAAGGGGTTTTCAAGATAAAAAATCAAAAAAACATCATCGGACGGACAATGCGTACCGCCACCGCTTCGGGATGGGTCATTGCCATGCGCTTAGGCATCAGGTCGGCAATTAAAAATAAAGCTGCCTGTAACCAGCGAGAAGGTCAGCAAAGAGGCAACTGTCTCGCCCCTCAACCGCCTGCGTTCTCCAAAAAGTTTGCCAAAATACGGACGTATTGCCGCCTCACCGACGATACCGGCAAGAATGGCGACGGCGTTCAAACCAATTTGGACAACGGTAATAAAACTGCCCGGCTGTTGCTGCATATTGATTACGTCAAGCGCACGCGTATCGCCGCCGTCTTTCGCCATGACCTGCAATTTAATTTTTGCGTGCCGAGGCAAGCGCGAGTTCGGAACAGGACACAAACGCGCTAATGACAATCAGCAGGCACAATAATAGTAAGGCTTCAAAAATATTCATGAAAAAAAGTGTGTATGCTATAGGTTAAAAATATTCAAATAACAAAGGCCGTCTGAAAAATTCAATTTGATCTTAGATTTGTATTATGTACATTTACTGTTTTAATCATCCAATGCATCTTCATCCAAGGATTTCAACCATTTCAGCTTTTCACCAATTTTAATTTCCAGCCCACGCGGGACGGGTTGGTAGAAATCGGGTTCGTCCAAGCCTTCGGGCATATAGCTTTCGCCGGCAGCATAGGCATTAGGCTCGTCATGGGCATAGCGGTATTCGCGTCCGTAGCCCAATTCTTTCATCAACTTGGTCGGCGCATTGCGCAGGTGGACGGGCACTTCGTCGCTGGCATTTTCTTTGACGAAACGGCGCATTTGATTGTATGCCTTATAGCCTGCATTGGATTTGGCAGCGGCGGCAAGATACAACACGGCTTGCGCCAAAGCGAGCTCCCCTTCTGGCGAGCCTAAGCGCTCATAGGCAGCAGCGGCATCATTGGCAATCGTTAACGCACGCGGATCGGCCAAGCCGATGTCTTCCCATGCCATTCGTACAATGCGGCGGGCAAGATAGCGCGGGTCGGTGCCGCTGTCGAGCATACGGCAGAACCAATACAATGCCGCATTAGGATGCGAACCGCGCACGGATTTGTGCAGCGCGGAGATTTGGTTGTAGAAACTCTCGCCGCCTTTGTCGAAACGACGGATTTGTGCGCCTAAACTGTCGGCGAGAAATTCGGCAGTCAGGGTTTTCAGACGACGTGTGTCGGCGGCGCGTAAAAGTTGTTCCAACAGATTTAGCAATCTGCGCGCATCACCGTCGGCGGTATTCACGAGCAATTCTTGCGCATCCGCTTCAATCGTAAAATCTTGGTATTCAGGCAAAGCCAATACTTTGGCAATCAGTTTTTTCAGATCGTCTGAAGACAAGGACTGCAAAACATACACCTGCGCGCGGCTGAGCAATGCCGGATTGACTTCAAATGACGGGTTTTCCGTGGTAGCGCCGATAAAGGTTAATAAACCGCTTTCGACATAAGGCAAGAATGCATCCTGCTGCGCTTTATTGAACCGGTGTACCTCATCAACAAACAAAATCGTCGCGCGCCCTTGCTGCAAGGCAATTTCAGCTTTCTCGATTGCCTCGCGTATGTCTTTCACGCCGGAAAATACTGCAGAAACAGGCAGAAACTGGGCATTAAAACTCTGCGCCAAAATCCGTGCCAGCGTGGTTTTGCCTACACCCGGAGGTCCCCACAGCAACATAGAATGCGGCTTCCCGCCTTCCACCGCCACGCGCAAAGGTTTACCTTCGCCGATTAAGTGCTGCTGCCCGATGACATCATCTAAAGAATGCGGGCGCAAGCGTTCGGCTAAAGGGGCTTCGGGTTGGCGGGCGAAAAGGTCGGACATAGAGGCTTTCGTGCTGGCTGATTGAAAAGAAAACTCGCTAGCATTATACGGCAGTTTCGCAAACTCACATATCGGGCCGCATTACGGTATAATACATGCTATTTTGAGAACTCTTCGGGCGTTTCAGACGGCCTTGCTTACAGGAAACATCATGACTTCAAAAACTCTTTTGGCAACTGTTACATCAGCTTTCTTATTGGGTGCATGCGCTACCGGCGGCGAATCTTTCGGCGGTTTGGGCAGCGGTACAGGTATCGGCGCGAGCGTAGTGAAAAATGGCGGTAGACAGCCAATGCCGTACCGAATTGAACAAACGTAACGAATGGCGTGTCATTGCTTTGGCAATGAGTGCGGAAAAACAAGCCGAATGGGAAAAATAAAATCTGCGTACGCGCCAGCGAAGAAGCGCCAAATCAATTGACTGCAACCGAAATGATGCAGGTATTGAGCCCGGCAACCCGCGAACAGGCCATTGCTTCCGTTACCGCAAAAACGGTTACCGCCTGCTTCAAACGACTCTACAAATAATCGTTCAGACGGCCTTTTTAATATCGAGGCCGTCTGAATTCGTTTTGACTTTCTATTTGAATTTTAAATATATAGAGAAGAAACCATGAAATACATCAGCACCCGCGGTGCAACCGCACGCAAGCAATTCAGCGAAGTTTTATTGATGGGTTTGGCTCCTGACGGCGGTTTGATGCTGCCTGAGCAATACCCTCAAATCGACCGTGCTACCTTAGACCAATGGCGCACACTCAGCTATCCTGAGCTGGCGTTTGAAGTCATGAGCCTGTTTGCCACCGACATCCCTGCTGATGATTTACGCGACATCATCAACCGCACCTACACCGAAGAAGTATTCGGTACCAAAGCCATTACTCCGGTGCGCACACTTTCAGACGGCATCAAAATCCAAGCCCTGTCCAACGGCCCGACTTTGGCATTCAAAGACATGGCTATGCAATTCTTGGGCAATGCGTTTGAATATGTATTGAACAAAGAAGGCAAAGAGCTCAATATCTTGGGTGCCACCAGCGGCGACACCGGTTCTGCCGCCGAATATGCCCTGCGCGGTAAAAAAGGCGTCAATGTCTTCATGCTGTCGCCGGAAGGCAAAATGAGCGCATTCCAACGCGCGCAAATGTTCAGCCTGCAAGATGCCAACATCCACAACATCGCTGTTGAAGGCATGTTTGACGACTGCCAAGACATCGTCAAAGCCGTACAAAACGATGCCGAATTCAAAGCCAAATACCACATCGGCACAGTCAACTCCATCAACTGGGGACGCATCGTCGCCCAAGTCGTGTACTACTTCGCCGGTTATTTCAATGCCACTTCGAGCAATGACGAAAAAGTCAGCTTCTGCGTGCCGAGCGGCAACTTCGGCAATATTTGCGCGGGACACATCGCCAAACAAATGGGTTTGCCCATCCGCCGCCTGATTGTCGCGACCAATGAAAACGATGTGTTGGACGAGTTTTTCAAAACCGGCGCATACCGCCCGCGCAACAGCGCGCATACTTATGTTACCTCCAGCCCGTCTATGGACATTTCCAAAGCGTCCAACTTCGAGCGTTTCGTGTTTGACCTAATGGACCGCGATGCGGACGAAATCCAAACCTTATGGGCAGAAGTAGCCTCCGGCAAAGGTTTCAATTTGGAATTTGCCTTAAACAAAGTACATCAACAATATGGCTTTGTTTCCGGCAAATCGACCCATGCCAACCGCCTTGCCACCATCAAACAGGTTTACGAGCAAGATCATGAATTGATTGATCCGCATACAGCCGATGGCGTCAAAGTTGCCCGTGAAGTCCGCGAAGCCGGCGAAACCATCGTCTGCCTCGAAACCGCACTGGCCGCCAAATTTGAAGCCACCATCCATGAAGCGGTCGGCGAAGTTTCCATCCCCCGCCCTGCCGCATTGGAAGGCTTGGAAAATCTGCCGCAACGGGTCCGTGTTGTCCCTAATAATGCGACGGCAGTAAAAGACATCATTAAGGAAGCTTTGGCTTAACCGGCTGTCTTTGACGATTGAAGAGGCCGTCTGAAACTTTTTCAGACGGCCGAAACTGGTGTTTGAGAAGTATGCAGCGTTATTGCCAATTCTACCTCATCACAGTTGTTCTCATTATAAAATCAAGGCATTAAAACAATACCAACTCCTTTTGACTTTCAATTGCAAACATTGTAATGACAGATATTTTCGTTTAGAATTGCATGTTTGCTCTAAATCTGGATTGATATGCAGACAACACAAGCCACATCCAACTGGGAGCTGTACAAGCGTTTGCTTGGATATTTAAAAAGCTATTGGAAGATGTTTATCATCTCCGTAGTGGCCATGCTGATTGTCGCCGGTACGATGCCGGCTTTCGGTTACTTGCTCAAACCTTTGATTAATGAAGGTTTTGTCGATAAAAACATGAAAAGCATGTCATGGTTGCCGCTGGCAATTGTGGCGCTGTTTTTCGTTCGCGGCCTGTTCAACTTCATTAACGAATATTGCACGACTTATCTGTCCAGCCACTTGGTGCAGCGTTTACGCGGTGAAATGTTCAACAAAATGATGCACCTGCCGACTTCGTACTTCAGCAGCAATACCGGCGGCCGTCTGATGTCGCGCATTTTAAACGACGTCAACCAAATTACCGATGCAGGATTTAACGTCATTACCGTGATTGCCAAAGACGGCGTGAGCGTGGTCGGTCTGTTGGGCTTGCTGACTTATCTAAACTGGCGTTTGACCCTGATTACTTTTATTATTTTGCCGGTCGTCGCCGTATGTATCCAAACGGTCAGCAAACGCTTGCGCAAATTGTCTGCCAACAACCAAATTTATCTTGGCCAGCTGATGCAGGTTTTGGGCGAAAGCATTAATGGTGAACGCGTTGTAAAAATCTACGGCGGTCAGGATTATGAAAACCGCCGCTTCAACCGTATTGCCGACGATGTGCGCCGCAACCTGCTCAAACAGGTTTCCGCCAGCTCTGCGGGTACCGGCATTACGCAATTGATGGCTTCGGTGGCACTGGCTGCGATTATTTACGCAGCGGCCCGCCAAGCCGGGCTTTCCGGCTTCAGCGCAGGCGATTTTATGTCGTTTTTGTCTAGTATGATCATGATGTTTGACCCCATCAAACGCATGACCGGCGTGATGCAGTCACTGCAACGCGGTTTGGCGGCGGCAGAAAGTGTCTTCACCTTTTTGGATCAACCCGAAGAAAGCAACGAAGGCAAACAGATTCTCAGCCCAAACCCTGGCGATATCGAATTTTGCGATGTTGTACACCGCTATCCTGAAGCCGAACGCAACAGCTTGAACCACATCAACCTGCTTGTGCCGCAAGGCAAAGTTACCGCATTGGTCGGCGCATCAGGCTGCGGCAAAAGCACCCTGGCCAATATGTTGCCGCGCTTCCTTAATCCGGATGAAGGCAAGGTTTTGATTGGCGGCGTCAACATCAATGAATATACACTCGAAAGCCTGCGCAGCCGCATGGCATTCGTCAGCCAAAACGTTGTCCTGTTTAATGGTACGATTGCTGAAAACATTGCCTATGCTCAAGCTGACAAATTCAGCGAAGAAGAAATTATCAATGCTGCAAAAGCAGCCAATGCTTGGGAATTTATCCAAAAAATGCCGCAAGGCTTGCACACTGAAGTTGGCGAAAACGGTTTAAAACTGTCCGGCGGCCAACGTCAACGCCTCGCCATTGCGCGTGCGCTTTTGAAAAATGCGCCGATTTTGATTTTGGACGAAGCCACCAGCGCATTGGATAATGAATCCGAACGTTTGGTACAAACCGCATTGGAAAACCTGATGCAAAACCGTACCACATTGGTGATTGCCCACCGACTTTCGACCATCGAAAAAGCCGACAACATCGTTGTGATGCACGAAGGCAATGTAGTCGAACAAGGTACTCATCATGAACTGATCAGCGCAGGCGGACGCTATTCCGACCTGCACAGCCTCAGCGAAAAATCAGCCAAACCGGCAAGCAAGTAGCTGAGTACCATATTCCATTCTTTTTATTAACCTTGGCCGCCCCGACCTATCCTTTTCAGACGGCCTTATCCGACAGGAAATATCAATGGCAGCATTCAACACCCAGAAAGTCTTGTCCGTACACCACTGGACCGACGCTTACTTCACTTTCACCTGTACCCGTGACGAATCTTTGCGCTTTGAAAACGGCCAATTCGTCATGGTCGGCCTGATGGTAGACGGCAAACCGCTGATGCGCGCATACAGCGTGGCTTCTGCCAACTGGGAAGAGCATCTGGAATTTTTCAGTATTAAAGTACAAGACGGCCCATTGACCAGCCGCCTGCAACACCTTAAAGTCGGCGACGATGTCCTCATCAGTAAAAAAACCGACTAAGCACATTGGTTGCTTTACGACCTGAATCCGGGCAAACACCTCTACCTCTTGAGCACCTAGCATCTAAGCATCGCCCCTTTCTTGAGCATTACCAAAGACCCTGATGTTTACGAGCAATTCGAAAAAATCATCTTGGTTCACGGCGTACGCTACAAAAAAGACTTGGCATACTACGACCGCTTCACCAAAGAATTGCCCGAACACGAATACTTGGGCGACTTGGTTAAAGAAAAACTGATTTACTACCCAATCGTTTCACGCGAAGAATATGTACACCAAGGCCGTCTGACCGATTTGATGCGCAGCGGCAAACTCTTTGAAGACATCGGCCTGCCTAAAATCAATCCGCAAGACGATCGCGCCATGCTGTGCGGCAGCCCGGCCATGTTGAAAGACACCTGCAGCGTCTTGGACGAATTCGGCCTGACCGTTTCTCCGAAAACCGGCGTTCGCGGCGACTACCTGATTGAGCGCGCATTCGTCGATCAATAACGTAGCTCCGGCAACAGGCCGTCTGAAACCCTTCTTTCAGACGGCCTAAACCTTAATAAATTATCCCACATTATGCCTACTCTACTCATCATCCGTCCGTCCAATCGTCCGCAACAAGATATCCAAACCTGCCATGCAGCCGGTTGGCATGCTCAGGTATTGAGTCCGATTGAAATAGAGGCGGATCGTTCGGCGCTAAAAAAACTTCCCGAACAATTCAAGCAAGCCGATGTCGTGTTTTGGGTCAGCCCCACCGCTATTGAAACCGCAGCGCCACATCTGAACTTTTCAGACGGCCCCAAAGCACACATTACCGTCGGCCAAACCAGCCAACATACTTTGGCGCAATTCTCCCCCCTATCCCGTCTTCTCTCCCGAAGATGGCAACGACAGCGAAGCCGTCTTGAGAATGCCTATTTGGGAAAACCTGCCACCCAACGCCCGAGTCCTAATCATTCGAGGCCATGGCGGCCGTGATTTTCTGGCAGACAAACTGACCGAACTGGGTTTCCAAATCGACATCGCCGAAATCTATTTCAGACGGCCACACGCCATCGATTGGCAGAACTTTAAAACCGAAGACATTGCCGCCGCCTACGTCACATCCGGCGAACTTGCACGCGAATTTTTCCATCAGATTCCGCCGCAATTTTCCCGATTCTTCGAATCCTTGCTATACTTTACCCATCATCCGCGCATTGCCGATGCGCTTCGCATCGTCGGCGCCAAACACGTAGAAACCGTCACTTCTCTATCCTCTGCACTTTCATCCATGCCACAAAGGAGCCAAGCAGTGAACCCAGTCGAAGACAATAAAGATACCCAACAAGTTGCCAATACGGCAGCTCCGGCACCTGAACGTTCTGAAAACACCAGGCCGTCTGAACAAATCAAACCTACCCAACCTCAGCGAGTGGAGGCGAGCATGCCAGAGTCTAACAATCTCCCACAAAACAACGCCCCTGTTATCATCAAACAATCTGGCGGCAAAGCCTTGCCGCAGGTGCAACTGTCTTGGCACTGCTTGGCTTGGGCGCGAGCGGATTCCTGTTCGTACAGGGTCAAAATGTTTTAAAAAACCAAGAGCTCGAATTCAACCAAAAAATCGACAAAGCTGCGTTGGGCGAATCTGAAAACGCCAGCCTTTTAAAAGACAACCTCAACCGCCAAACCGCTATTCAGGCCGAGTTAGACCGCCTGAACAACGGTCAAAAAAGCAATAGCGAGCAAATCCTGCAAATGCAGAAAGCTTATCAAGAGTTACTCAAAGGCCGTATCAACTGGCTGGTCGACGAAGCTGAATCCATGTTGAATACTGCTTCGCAACAATTGATGCTGTCAGGTAACCTCCAAGGCGCGGTCAGCGTATTGGAACACATTGACAGCCGCTTAAGCCGTTTTGAACAGCCTGAGCTTATCCCCATCAAGCAAGCCATCAGCAATGATTTGGCCGCGCTGAAAAACCGTCCTTATGTCGATATTTCCGCTACTGCCTTGCGTATCGACCGTTTGGAAACCGGTATTTCAGGCCTGCCTTTGGTTTTGGACGGCGTATTGAAACCGGGTGCCGCACCTGTCGAAGCCACTAATTCAGGAACTTGGTGGGAAAACACATGGGAAAAATCCCTCAATGCCCTCAAAGGCTTGGTTGAAGTCCGTCATCTGGACAGCAACGACGCCATGTTGATTTCACCCGATCAAACCTACTTCATCCGTGAAAACCTGCGCCTGCGCCTTTTGGATGCGCGCATTGCCCTGTTGCAACACAACGGCGAAGTGTATCAAAGCGATTTGAACAACGTTGAAGCAACTGTAAAACAATACTTTGACAGCAAATCCCCTGCTACGCAGTCATGGCTGAAAGAGTTGGCTGAACTCAAAGCCCTTGATGTCCGTATGATTTCAGACGACAGCCTGAAAGCCAGCTTGAGCGCCGTTCGCGCTTATCAAGAAGGTTCGCGTACACAAATGACGACCGAAGAAGCTGCACAAACCCAAGCTGCCGAGCAAACCGCTTCCGCTCCGGCTGCAACTACCGAACAAGCCACAACTGCCGCATCGGCTGCCGCTTCCGTTCCTCAGTCTTTGGAAGCACCTGCATTGCCGTCTGAAAACAAAAAAGAACCGGCCGCTGAAGCTGCCAAACCACAAAACCAAACCAAGCCTGCTGCCAAAATTAAAGGAGAGCAAGCATGAAAACCGTCGTTTGGATTGTCATTCTGTTTGCCGCCGCCGTCGGTTTAGCGTTGGCTTCCGGCATTTATACAGGCAACGTGTACGTCGTGGTTGAACAAACCATGCTGCGTATCAATCTGCATGCCTTTGTTTTAGGTCTGCTGTTGAGCGTATTCGTCTTGTATTTCCTGATTAAATTCGTGTTCGGCCTCTTGAACATTCCGGCGCGTATGCAACGCTTCGGTATCGCCCGTAAAGGCCGTCAGGCTTCTGCCTCTTTGAACAGCGCAGGTTTGGCATATTTTGAAGGCCGTTTTGAAAAAGCCGAACAAGAAGCCGCCAAAGTCTTGCAAAACAAAGAAGCAGGCGACAACCGCACCCTGGCTTTGATGTTGGGCGCGCATGCAGCCGACCAAATGGAAAACTTTGAATTGCGCGACCGCTATCTGCACGAAATCGAACACCTTCCGCAAAAACAACAGCTTTCCCGTCATCTTTTGCTGGCTGAATCCGCACTGGGCCGCCGCGATTATCCGACTGCCGCACAAAACCTTGAAGCCGCAGCAAAAATCAATAGCAACTTAAGCCGCCTGGTTCGCCTGCAATTGCGTTATGCCTTTGATCACGGCGATGCCGCAGATGTCTTGGCAAAAAGCGGAAAAAAACTGGTCAAAGCTTAGCGCCATCAACGATTACGAAGCCGAGCAGTATCAAAATTGGGCATATCGCCTCTTAAGCGAAGTAACCGATGCACGCAGTCTGAAAGCTTGTTTGAAACACATTCCAGAAAGCTTGAAATCAGGCGAATTATGTGTCGCGATTGCCGAAAAAAATACGAGCGTTTGGGTTTGTATGCCGATGCAGTCAAATGGGTTAAAAACCCATTATCCGCAAACCCGTCAGCCTGAGCTTTTTGGAAGCATTTGTCGAATCCGTACGTTTCCTAAGCGAGCGAGAGCAACAAAAAGCCATCGACTTGGCAGACTCTTGGCTGCAAGAACAACCCTGACAATGCACCGCTGTTGATGTATCTTGGCCAACTGGCTTACGGCCGTAAACTTTGGGGCAAAGCCCAAGGCTACCTCGAAGCCAGTATCGCCCTGCAACCCAGCGTATCCGCACATTTGGTCTTGGCCCGCGTGTTTGATGAAACAGACCAACCACAAAAAGCGCAAGAACAACGCAATCTGGTTTTGGAAAGCGTGGCCGAAGAAGAACATCCGGCAGCCCTTCCTCAGTCAAATTGATGTGCTGATTTCGTATTAAGCGACCATATGAAATCTACAACAGAACCAACCATTTAATCATTTCAGACGGCCTCAATACATATCTAAGGCCGTCTGAACTTTGTCTAACATACCAAATCAGAAAGCCTATTTATCATGACTGCTCTGAAAAACGACACTTTCCTCCGCGCCCTGCTCAAACAGCCTGTCGAATACACTCCCATCTGGATGATGCGCCAAGCCGGACGCTATCTGCCTGAATACAAAGCTACGCGCGCGCGCGCAGGCAGCTTTCTCGATTTGTGCAAAAACACCGAGCTGGCAACCGAAGTTACCATCCAGCCTTTAGAACGTTTTGATCTGGACGCAGCAATTCTGTTTTCCGATATTCTGACCGTTCCCGATGCCATGGGTTTGGGCCTGTATTTTGCCGAAGGCGAAGGCCCGAAATTTGAACGCGCCTTGCAACACGAAGCCGACATTGCAAAACTGCAAGTTCCCGACATGGAAAAACTACAATACGTCTTTGATGCAGTGACTTCCATCCGTAAAGCACTGGACGGCCGCGTACCACTGATCGGCTTCTCCGGCAGCCCGTTCACACTCGCCTGCTACATGGTTGAAGGCGGCAGCAGCAAAGAATTCCGCACCATCAAAACCATGATGTATTCACGCCCTGATTTGCTGCATAAGGTCCTTGACACCAATGCCCAAGCCGTTACCGCTTATCTCAACGCCCAAATCGATGCCGGCGCACAAGCCGTACAAATTTTCGACACTTGGGGCGGCGTGTTGAGCGATGCCGCATTTAAAGAATTCAGCCTGAAGTACATCCGACAAATCGTTGCCGGACTCAAACGCGAAAGCGAAGGCCGCGCGTGCCTGTTATCGTATTTGCGAAAGGCGGCGGCTTATGGCTGGAAAGCATGGCAGAAATCGGCGCAGATGCATTGGGCTTGGACTGGACCTGCAACATCGGCGAAGCCCGCCGTCGTGTTGGCGAACAAGTTGCCCTGCAAGGCAACTTCGACCCGTTTGCCCTCTTCGGCATACCGGAATCTATCCGCACCGAGGTCGCACGCATCCTCGCCGACTACGGTAACGGCAGCGGCCATGTATTCAACCTCGGACACGGCATCAACCAACACGCCGATCCGGAACACGCTAAAATTTTGGTCGATACCGTACACGAATTATCCCGTCAGTATCACCGTTAATTAAAGCAACTCAAAGGCCGTCTGAAAGCAAAAATACGATTATCGAGTAAATTTGCTTTCAGACGGTTTTTCTATATACTTAATATCTGAAGCTTATCAGCTGACACCTTCAAACTTAAAAACACATCCACTCCCGCTACCGAATATGAATTTTTTAAAAGACATCACCTGGACCGAAATTTTCATCTTCGCCCACACCTGCGCCGCACTCGTCTGTATGCTGCGCGTGTTGTACAAACAAAAAAACATCGGCTCAACCTTTGCCTGGCTGATTATCCTATTCCTTTTCCCCGTATTCGGAACCATCGCCTACATCCTTATCGGCGAGCCTCGTCTAGGCATTGCCCGCGCCAAACGTACCGGCGAAATGAACCGCTTCTACAGCAACTTTGCCACCACCCATCTAGCCGATATCTATCTCGACATTGCCGACCAAGTCAAATCACGTTACCACGGCATCAGTAAAGTTGCCGAAAAAGGAACGGGGCTGGGTGCAACCAAAGGCAACGCCATGAGCCTGCTCTCGACCACCGATGCCATCATCGACAGCATGCTTGCGGACATACGCGCCGCAACCCATTCCTGCCTGCTGGCCTTTTACATTATCGAGCCCAAAGGCCGCATCGAAGAAATTCTAAATGAAATTCTTGCGGCTGAAGATCGAGGCGTTGACTGCGCCATTTTGGCCGATGCCGTCGGCAGCAGGAGTTTTTTTGAAAGCGATTGGGTAGAGATACTGCGCCAAGCAGGCGTTGAAGTACATACCTCATTACCTGTCGGCATTTGGCGTACACTATTCACGCGCACCGACCTGCGCAACCACCGTAAAATCCTCGTTATCGACAGCAAAATCGGTTACACAGGCAGCTTCAACCTTGTCGACCCACGCTATTTCAAACAAAACTCCGGCGTCGGAGAATGGGTCGATGCCATGATGCGCTGCACAGGGCCTATGGTTTTGGAACTGTCTGCCGTCTTCTTCGCCGACCTCGCTGTCGAAACCGATGAAAACCTCCAAAAACGTACAAACATACCTCAACCAAGCCCAAAGCCTGTCGCCCCAAATCCTTCCTGAAAAAAATGCAAAGCAAGGCAATATTGTTGCCCAAATCATTCCATCCGCCCCCGAGCAAAGGCGACTTCGTTATCTACGAAACCATCATCAGCGCCATCTATGCCGCCACCAAACAAATCACGATTACCACCCCTACTTTGTTCCCCGACGAGCCGCTTCTCATGGCATTAACCGTTGCCGCCAAACGCGGTGTCAAAGTAACCCTGATACTGCCTGCCAAAGTCGATTCACTGATGGTACGCTATGCCCTCACGCGCCTACTACCCTATGTTGCTGGAAGCTGAGTGTCAAAAATCGCCATGTTTGAAGGCGGTCTTCTACATGCCAAAACCATGACCATTGACGAAGACTACTCCCTCTTCGGCACGGTCAATATGGACATGCGCAGCTTCTTCCTCAACCTCGAAATCAGCCTCGCCATCTACGATCGCGACACCACCAAACAAATCTGCCAGCTGCAGCGCAACTACCTTAAAAACAGCAGCTACATTGCCATCAAATCATGGCAACAACGCTCCAAACTCCAGCAGCCTCGTGGAAAATGCCGTCCGCCTGATGAGTCCTTTACTGTAAAACATAAATATTTAGGCCGTCTGAAAAATACTTTTCAGACGGCCTTTCTATGCGGAAACAGATTAATCAGCTATGCAAACTCATAAAATCAAAGTCCGGTTTATTTTCAAATCGGTTTGAGATATCCCATTATGTTTTAATTACTATAAATAATTTATCTTGTTTTTACAGCCCGGCTTTCTACCCAATTAGATTAATAGGATAGAATACGGATAATTTTCATATTATCTAGTATATTCAGATTGTTAACCTATTAAATTATCTCAGGAGCAATTATGTTCAAAATGAAATTCAAATTGTGGCTGCCAATGCTGTTGGCTGCAATTTTGGCTGCTTGTTCTCAACAATCCCCCTCGTCCGAAGCTCCTGCAACAGCCGACTCAGAAATGGCTAACCAAAGCGTAGAAACAGCAGAAAAACTAGGAACCAGCTGGGGAGATGAAGTACAGTCTTCCGTTCATTCCGTAGATTTGCGCCGTGTTACTAAGAACCCTTTGGCAGAAGGTGTATTGAACTACTCTGCTAAAGATTATCGCGGTAAAAAAATCAACTCGATTTCATTAGCCGCAGGTAAAGTAGAATTATCCGTGCAATCTGATAATGGCGACCTGTTTCCAATCTTCCGCGACGGCAGCAACCACTTTTTACAAGGGAAAGACGGCCAGTCATACCGTTTGGTTTATAAGAACAATAGTAATAAAACTTTGGAAATCGTAGCCAGCGTAGATGGTTTGGATGTCGTCTCAGGCCAAGCAGCCAGCAGATACTCAGATGGCTATGTTCTGTACCCACATGATTCACTGGTAATCGAAGGCTTCCGTAAAAGTGACGATGCTGTAGCATCTTTTGTATTCAGCAATCCAGAAGACTCTTACGCTGCAAACTCGGATAAAGGTTCCATCAAAAACACCGGTGTAATTGGTACAGCAATTTTTGAACTGTACGACCCGACACAAAAAACCAGCGAACCCGACGCATTCCCAGCCGATAACGGATATGCCCAACCACCTTCCAAATAAAAAAGCCCCCTCGTTTACATACTCACAAACTGTATAACCAAACTTGTTAGAAACCAAAGGCCGTCTGAAATTCAGTTTTCAGACGGCCTTTTTATATATAAAATTTTAATCGCTCCTTTATTTCAAATCAAATATTTAAGTCATTATTTACACTAACCAAACAAACCAATACCTATCCCTATTCCAAACTGCATGGTTATAAATAATTTGACAAAGCCATTTTTAGGGATATAATATTTATTATATATGATTTTTATTATATATATTTATTTATAGATAATTCATTCTGAAATAAGGAGCAATAAAATGAAACGAAACTTGGGTACTTTGGATCGCGTAATCCGTATTGTTATCGGCGTAGCGCTGATTGCTGCAGCTGCTACCGGACAAATTGGCTGGTGGGGTTGGCTGGGCATTATCCCCCTGGGTACAGCACTGATTGGCAACTGCGCGCTGTACAGCTTATTGGGCATCAACACCTGCCGCATCAACAAAAAATAAAGAAGGCAAAACATGAGTACGGTCGGACAACTCCCGCAAATCAAGCCTTCCGAAGCAATGGCAAAAATCCGTGAGGGCGCGTTGGCAGTGGACATCCGAAGCCAAGCCGAATATCGGGGCGGGCATATTGTCGGTGCATTATCCCTTCCGCTTGAACAGCAGCGAGACAAACTGCCCGATGATACTGCCCCATGCCTGATTTTTTATTGCCTGAGCGGTAAACGTACAACACGGGCAGAAACAATATTGTCAGCGCTTGGCCAAGGTCGAGAATGTTATATTCTAGAAGGCGGCTTACTTGCATGGAAAGCTGCAGGGCTTCCTATTGTTGCCGACCGTGCCGCACCGGATATCATGCGGCAGGTGCAAACCATTGCGGGCAGTTTGATTCTGTTGGGCGTGCTGGCAGGTTGGCTGGTATCGCCTTGGTTTTATCTGATAGACGTGATAGTCGGCGCTGGCCTATTAACGGCCGGGCTAACCGGATTCTGCGGCATGGCACGACTACTGGCCAAAATGCCATGGAATCATTAAGCAAAGGCCGTCTGAAAGTTGCTGCTGCGGCAGTTATGACTGATAATGCGACCTTCACATTTGCCGAAAAGGGCAAACCATGACCACTGCCGACAATCAACCGCCCTACGAAGAAGCCACCGATTTTCTCAAACTACTGGCCAATCCCAACCGTCTCGCCGTATTGTGCAAACTACATGAAAGGCCGCACAATGTAACCGAGTTGGCTGAGTCATCCGGTCTGCCTCAAGCGGCAATGTCCAGCCAATTAGCCCTATTGCGCGAGGCCGGATTGGTGTCTTTTGAAGTGAACCATCGGGAACGGCAATATTATATTGCCGACCCGAGGGTAACTGAGATGATACAGTTGCTGTATTCCTTTTTCTGTGCAGAAAAATCTTGAAATGTTGCCGGAATAGGAAGGTCGTCTGAAAATTTTTCAGACGGCCTTTATTGTATTTATTTTCAGATGACCTTTTTATACTGCTTCTATATTTACACTTAAAGCCCGCGTGCCTGTGTACCTTACACACCCCGTCTCTACAGGTTTAATACGTACTACAGCTTGCTTGCTTTAAATAAATGCTTCTCCAAATAAATGCTTCGCCCAAAAGCATCTGTGTCTATGACTTTTCCAGAAAAATATATTCTTCAAGAAGTGAGGTAAGATTTTTTTCTTCTTCCTTCAAGGGATTTCTATTTTCTCTTTCAACTTTTTTTGATCAAATGAGTAAACTTCAGTCAACCAGCTTTCAGTTATTGGTAAATGCTCAAAGAATTTCGATTCAATTAATAAATCTGTATAGTTTGGTTGTTTTTCTTTTTCTCTATAACCTAATGAGTTAAACAAAAATAATAAATTGAATGTGTGGTGGTGTTAATCCTCGAATTAGACCATAATATTCTTTTTTTGTCATCATCACTTATTTTGTTACTTGTTGAGATTAGTTTCAAAAATTCTAAATAATGTAATTAAGTACGGTTTCAATTTATGATGTAAATCAATTACTTTTTACAACTTCTTTTTTTGAAATTTATTTCGAGCTGAGCTTCATTTTTGTAAGTTACACTCATCTTTTTAGGAAAGTATTTTTTTAAATGAATCAATAATATGTTTATTTAAAAATTAGTGGGTTGTAATATTTATTTGAAATTTGTGAGTTATTATTTTCAGACTCCATTATTTCTTTTTAAGAGTTTGTTGTTTTCTTCTAACAGCACCTTAAATAGACTATAAAAATTCATTATTTTTTTTGGTTTTTTTATGAGTTAAATGGCTAAACCATATCAAACCACCAGCAGAAGCACATGTGCCTAATGCAATAATCAAGTTTATACAATCATTTTTTTCAATTTTTCCAGCCTAAGGCTTTTTAAAAATAGCATAAAAATTCACTAATACAAACTAACAATGCACCAATACAAGCTAAGATAGTTAAGAAAAATATAAAAAAACAAGAGTGCAATATTTATTAATTTTTTTCATCAGTATTTTTTTAAAGATTCCATAGATTATTTCCAAAAATAATGAAAATTAGGATTTAGTTTCAGCAACCGTAGGTCAGGTTCTTGAAGCCGATATTTTAGGTTACAGGTAGTCTGAAAATTTTCAGACGGCCTTTTCTTAATCTCTCTACTTAACCATCACCCTTTCTTTCAAAGTCTTCAATACGTTTTTCACCGTATTAATCCGCACTTCAATATTTTCCATCTCTGCGGTAAATCGCAGCTTATCCGCTCCGGCAAGGCGGTATTTTTTGTCGTTCTGAATCAGCAGAATGATTTCGGTTGGATCGACATTGTTGTTTTTGCCAAAGGTTACCGTTACCGCTTCGCTGGTCGCATCAATGGCATCGATGCCCAGTTCTTTTGCCGCAAGCCGTAAGTGGTGGCTTTCGATGAGGGTTTTGACGGGTTGTTCGGGCAGGCCGAAGCGGTCGACGAGTTCTTCGTGTATGGCGTTGATTTGCTGCACGGTTTCGCAGACGGCGAGGCGTTTGTAGAGGACGAGCCGTTCGTGGATGTCGGGGCAGTAGCTTTCAGGGCAGCAGGGCGGGGCTGTGGAGTTTGATTTCGGTGGTGATGCCCAACGGTGCGTCGAGGTCGGGCTGGCGGCCTTTTTTGAGGTCGCGCACGGCCTGTTTGAGCATTTCGGTGTAGAGCGTGAAGCCGACCTGTATCATTTCGCCGGATTGTCCTTCGCCAAGGATTTCGCCTGCGCCGCGGATTTCCAAATCCTGCATGGCGAGGGTGAAACCTGCGCCGAGTTCGTCTGCCGCCGCGATGGCATCGAGACGTTTTTCTGCATCTTTGGTGATGTATTCGGGCGTGAGCAGGTAGGCGTAGGCTTGGTGGTGGCTACGGCCGACGCGCCCGCGAAGTTGGTGCAGTTGCGCCAGCCCGAATTTGTCGGCGCGGTTGATTATGATGGTGTTGGCGTTGGGGATGTCGATGCCGGTTTCGATGATGGTGGAACAGAGCAACACGTTGAATCGTTGCTGCAAAAAAAGTCGCGCATGACTTGTTCCAGCTCGCGCTCGCGCAGTTGTCCGTGCGCCACGCCGATGCGGGCTTCAGGGCGGCAGGGGTTTCCAGCCGCTCGCGCATATTCTCAATCGTATCCACTTCATTGTGCAGGAAAAAAACACTTGTCCCGCCGCGTTTGAGTTCGCGCAATACGGCTTCGCGCACGCTGCCTTCGCTGAAGGGTTTGACAAAGGTTTTTCACGGCGAGGCGGCGGCTCGGGCGCGGTGGTAATCAGCGAGAAAGTCGCGCAGGCCTTCGAGCGCCATGCTGAGGGTACGCGGAATCGGCGTGGCGGTCATGGTGAGGATGTCGACATTGGCGCGCAGGCGTTTGAGTCTGCTCTTTTTGGCGCACGCCGAAGCGGTGCTCTTCATCAATGATGACCAGTCCTAAGTTTTTTTGAATTTTGATGTCGTCCTGAACCAATTTGTGCGTGCCGATAACGATATCGACCGTGCCGTCTGCCATGCCTTCCAGCGCGGCTTTGGTGGCTTTGCTGTTGTTGAAACGCGAGAGGCTGGCGACTTTCACGGGGAAATCGGCGAAACGGTCGGCGAAGTTTTGCGCGTGTCTGCTCGACCAGAAGCGTGGTCGGGGCGAGTACGGCGACCTGTTTGCCGCCCATCACCGCCACAAATCGCGGCGCGCAGGGCGACTTCGGTTTTGCCGAAACCGACATCGCCACACAGAGGCGGTCCATCGGCTTCGCCTGCGTCAAATCTTTAATTACGGCGGCAATGGCGGCGGCCTGGTCTTCGGTTTCTTCATAGCCGAAGCCATCAGCAAACGCCTGATAGTCCAACTCGTTGATTTCAAACTTGTGTCCCGATTGGGCGGCGCGTTGGGCGTAGAGGTTGAGCAACTCGGCGGCGGTGTCGCGCGCTTTTTCGGCGGCTTTGCGCTTCGCCTTGTTCCACGCACCGCTGCCGAGCTTGTGTAAGGTAACGTTTTCATGCGCCTGACCAGAATAGCGGCTGATTAAATGCAGTTGCGAAACAGGTACATAAAGCTGCGCTTCACCTGCGTATTCGAGCAACATCATTTCGTTGGTTTCATCGCCCAAGTCCATTGTGACCAAGCCCATATACCGCCCGATGCCGTGTTCTTCGTGCACGACGGGGTCGCCGATATTGATTTCGGCAAGGTCTCGCAACAGGCCGTCTGAAACGGCGGCGTGTTTCTTACGATGATGTTTGCGCGAGCGGGCAACATATTGATAAAGATCGGATTCGGTAATAACCGCGATGTTTTGATCTTCTAATTTAAACCCGTAAGCCAACGGCGCCACTGTAATCATTAGCGGCTCATGCGCCGACAAAAAGCCCTGCCAGTCGGATACAGGTTTATGGCTTTCAAACCGTTTTGCTGCAAGAAACCGAGCATGGTTTCACGCCGTCCCAAACTTTCGGCGCACAGCAAAATCCGTCCGTCAAAGGCCGTCTGAAAATCCTTCAATGCCTGTAACGGTTCATCTGCTTGGCGGTTGACGGCCAAGTTTGGCAACGTATGTTCATCACCAAAAATATCCGGCAATACTTGACCATAATTTTTCAGACGGCCTGCAAAAACATCAGCAGAGAGATACAAATACTGTGGAAGTAAAGGCGGATAGGTTTCGTCGCCCTGCGCCATGGCGTAACGCGATTTGACGTCGCTCCAAAAACGGTTTGCCTCGGCGTGAACATCGCCCAAAGAGACAAACAGCGCATCTTCGCCGATATAGTCAAACAGCGTTTCCAGCTCGTTTTCAAAAAACAGCGGCAGGTAATATTCCACGCCTGCGCCGAAATGGCCGTTGCTGACGGCTTTGTACACAGCCGCATCGTTCGGATTACCATCGACTTCTTCACGGAAGTGGCTGCGGAAAATCTTTTGCGCCTCGCTGTCGGTGGGGAACTCGTGCGCCGGCAGCAGGCGGATTTCGGAAACGGGGGAGATGGTGCGCTGCGTTTCGGTATCGAAGGTTTTAATGCTGTCAATTTCATCGTCGAACAAATCGATACGGTACGGGCATTTCGCTACCCATCGGGAACAAATCGACAATCCCGCCGCGCACAGCGAAACTCGCCCTGCCGCAACAACATGGGAAACATGGTTATAACCTGCATCCACCAAATCACTTTTCAGACGGCCTATATCCAAAGTCTGCCCTGTTTTCAGCCAAAACGTGCGCCCTGCCAGAAATGGCACGGGCGGCAGCTTCTGCATCGCCGTGGCAACCGGCACAAACAACACGTCTGCCGCACCGCTCTTAATCTGCCACAACGCCGACAACCGCTCCGACACCAAATCCTGATGCGGAGAAAAACGCTCGTAAGGCAGCGTTTCCCAGTCCGGCAAAAACACCGCCGTATCATGCGGACGGAAAAACAGCCAGGCCGTCTGAAGGCGCAGCGCCTGTTCCGCATCTTGGGTCAAGACAACCTTGAGCTGCTTATGCGGCAGATAACGCGCCAAAGCCAAGGGCAGCGAGCCTTGAGACAGATTGAGCCAACGGGATTTTTCACGGGGTTTGGGAATCGGATAGGTCATGACAAAACAGTTTGTAATAAGTAAATACAAGCACCACAGGCCGTCTGAAAAATTTTCAGACGGCCTTTAGCGATCAAATCAATTTTCAATTTTACTGGATACAGGTTTAAAAGAATATAAGGCCTTACATTCAGACGGCCACGCCTGCCAGTTTTCCAATAAATCCGGTTATCACCAATGCCGCCACGCCCCACAGGCACACGCGCAAAACGGCAGGAACGACAGGCGCGCCACCGAGTTTGGCGGAGACATAGCCCAGTCCGGCCAGTCCGCACAAAGTGGACACTGCCAAGGCCGGAACAATGGCACTAGAAGCTGTCAATGCGACCAGTAAAGGTAAAATCGCGCCGGCACAAAATGAAGCGGCAGAAGCCAGCGCGGCCTGCATGGGTTGGGCGGCAGAGGTTTCGGTAATGCCGATTTCGTCGCGCGCGTGGGCGGCGAGCGCATCGTGTTCCATCAAAGCTTTGGCTACCTCTGCGGCGAGCGAGTCGGACAAACCGCGGCGGCGGTAAATTTCCGTCAGCTCTTCCAACTCCGCATCAGGATTATTTGCCAATTCGTAGCGTTCTTTGTGCAAATCGGCTTTTTTTCCGTATCCGATTGACTGGACACGGAAACATACTCCCCGCCGCCATTGACACCGCGCCCCCGATAAGTGCCGAAACGCCCGTCAACAGCAGGGTTTGGAAATCTGGCGCGCTGCGGCTACGCCCGTCAACAGCGAGGCGGTGGAAATCAGGCCGTCATTGGCCCCTCAATACGCTTGCCCGAAGCCAGTTGTTGCGGTCGCTGAAATGGCGTTCGCTGTGATGTGAATACATATATGCTCCGATAAATTGGCTGTTTCAGATGATGATAACATTGTATTGTTTTTTGAGATCAATGTCAGTTTATCCCTTCAGATCAAGCATCCTTAAATCTTTCTGCTGCCATTTCAAGCCATAAAAACCAACACTCCTCTTTGGATTTTTTCAGACGGCCTGAACGCTTTTACAAGCAAATTTATTGTTCCAAGTCATGGCATTATCACAAGGCAGTTTTGTACTGCTTGGTTTATCTGCTTTAAAGATGCTATCTTTATGAATCTTTCCACTCCTCAAACCATTGAAAGGATGTATCATGGCCGAAGAAAACAAAATCAAAGTAAACGATTTGCCTGAAGATAAAAAAGAGCAAACCGAAGAAACCGAGCTGCCCGTTATCAATAACGAAGAAAAACGCGGCGGTCACAGCGAAGGCGGTTGCTGCGGCGCATGCGGCGGCTAATCTTCCCGACAAAGCCTCCGAGGCCGTCTGAAAAGTCTTACTTTTCAGACGGCCTTTTCCTTTCTAAACACTTACAGGTAAATCAATGAAAGGATGCAGGAGAAGAATTTAAACCCAACCGCGTTTGTGCTACATTCACATCTTTACAAACCACAACAATCTGCACACGCAGACACACAAGGAAGAAAAAAATGTTTTGGTATATCGTCGGCTTTTTCGCCATTATCGTTTCCCTACTCGCCCTCTGGGTCAATGCCAGCGCGTTCGGTATGCAGGAAGACGGCACGCCGCAATCCGAATACGAAAAAGTGTTGGGCCTGGGCGCAAAGCTGAAAGACAAAGATACGGTTGCCAAGGAACGCGAAGCGGCACGCTTTCATCCTGACGATTAAGCCTTATTAACTGGACAATCTTGCCGAACTGGGCTAATGTTCCAAACGCATAATGCACACCAACACAACTATACGAGAAGGTAAGAGAAATGACTGTACGAATCGAACACGATTTATTGGGCGACCGCGAGATCCCTGCTGAAGTATATTGGGGCATCCATACTTTGCGCGCCATTGAAAACTTTAAAATTTCCACACAAAAAATTTCCGACGTACCGCAATTTGTCCGCAGCATGGTCATGGTTAAAAAAGCCACTGCGCAAGCCAACGGCGCATTGGGTGCCATCAAGCCGGAAATCGCGGTACGCCATCGAAAAAAAGCCTGCGATGAAGTATTGGTCAAAAGGTCGCTGCCTCGACCAATTCCCGTCCGACGTTTATCAAAGGCGGCGCCGGTACTTCGGTCAACATGAATACCAACGAAGTCATTGCCAACCTCGCATTGGAAGTCTTGGGTCACGAAAAAGGCCACTACGACATCGTCAATCCGATGGACCATGTCAACGCCAGCCAATCCACCAACGACGCCTACCCTACCGGCTTCCGCCTTGCCGTGTATTACAGCATCGGCGAATTGCTCGACAAACTGGCCATCCTGAAAAAAACGCTTTTTGCCGCCAAAGCCGAAGAATTTAAAGACGTTTTGAAAATGGGCGCACCCAGCTTCAAGATGCCGTGCCGATGACTGCCGGACAAGAGTTTCAATCTTTCCAAGTGTTGTTGGAAGAAGAAATCCTCAACCTCGACCGCACCCGCTCCCTGCTGCTTGAAGTCAACCTCGGCGCCACCGCCATCGGTACGGGCGTGAATACGCCTAAAGGCTATGCGGCTTTGGTTGTTGAGAAACTTTCCGAAGTCAGCGGCCTGCCTTGCAAACTGACTGAAAAACCTAATCGAAGCGACCTCCGACTGCGGCGCATATGTGATGGTACACGGCGCATTGAAACGCACAGCCGTCAAACTGTCCAAAATCTGTAACGACTTGCGCCTGCTCTCTTCCGGTCCGCGCGCCGGTTTGAAAGAAATCAACCTGCCTGAATTGCAGGCCGGTTCTTCCATCATGCCCTGCCAAAGTCAATCCCGTGATTCCTGAAGTCGTCAACCAAGTCTGCTTCAAAGTCATCGGCAACGACACGACCATCACTTTCGCAGCTGAAGCAGGTCAGTTGCGGCTGAACGTTATGGAGCCAGTCATCGCCCAATGTATGTTTGAAACCATTTCCCTCTTAGGCAATGCCGCGGTCAACCTGTCCGACAAATGCGTCAAAGGCATTACGGTCAACCGCGAAATCTGCGAACACTACGTCTTCAACTCCATCGGTTTGGTCACTTATCTGAACCCATATATCGGCCACCGCAATGGAGACTTGGTCGGCAAAATCTGCGCCCAAACCAGCAAAGGCGTGCGCGAAGTCGTATTGGAGCGCGGTCTGTTGAGCGAAGAAGAACTCAACCGCATCCTCTCCCCGGAAAAACCTGATGAATCCTCATCTGTAATCAGGATTTGAAATCAAAGGCCGTCTGAAACTTTAACGTTTAAAGTTTCAGACGGCCTTTTCGTATTGATATTGATATTTATCGAATTTTTTTGCGAAATTCAGAATTAAAAGATAGCCTGACCGTCAGGTTTGATTTAACATGGTGTTGCTCCCAGCCTGTTTCCTCCTTAAGGTTATGCCGGTAATGATGCCTCAAAAGGAACCGGATATTGGAATAACATCTTCATTTATTAGGAAAAACCAGATGAATCAAATTACACGCGAACAAATGTTGCAAGTATTCGAAAAATCGCTGCTCTACCCGTTATTACGATCCCAACAAAAAAATCAGCCAAGAAGATTTTTGCAGCGATTTTTAGAATTTGCCCGCCTCTCCCCAGCTCTGTCGGCTCCGAGCCATGGAAATTCTTGGTGATTCAAAACAAAGCCCTGCGTGAAAAAATCAAGCCTTTCAGCTGGGGGATGCAACTCCAACTGGACGACTGCAGCCATCTGGTGATTATCCTTGCCAAGAAAAATGCCCGTTACGATACCCCGTTCTTCCGCAGTGTTGCCGAACGCAAGGGCCTGCAAGGAGAACAACTGGAAAAAGCGTTGGCAAAATACAAACGCTTCCAAGAAACCGACATTAAAATTGCCGACGACCAACGCGCACTCTTCGACTGGAGCGGCAAACAGACCTATATTGCTTTTGGCCAATATGCTCACAGGCGCAGCCGCCATCGGCATCGATTCCCTGCCCAATCGAAGGCTTCAACTACGACAAAAATGAACGAAGTATTGGCGGCAGAAGGCCTGTTTGATGCCAACGAATGGGGCGTATCCGTAGCGGCAACATTCGGCTATCGTGCCAAAGAAATCACCAAAAAATCACGCAAACCGATTGAAGAAATGGTGACTTGGGTCGAATAAATCTTTTAGATTCATAGGGCGGCGAATGCCGTCCTTTTACTTTTCTAAAAAAGTGAAGCAAATTCCGTAACAACAAATACTTCTAAATTTAAAAATCGAAAAGGCCGTCTGAAACCATGTGTCAGAAATCTTAGATTTCATTTCACACTGTTTCAGACGGCCTTATTTAATACGTTTTTACTTAAAACGATACTTTCAAACTGCCGTAGAAGGTACGACCGTGTTCGTTATAAGTTTGTGCACCGGCAGTTGTGCGGTACAGTTTTTTGTCAAACAGATTGCTGATACCGCCACGGACGGCCACGCGTTTGTTCCAGTTGTAGCCTGCGTTGATACCCCAAATGCCGTAAGAGCCGACTTGGGTTTGGCTGTGTTCGGAAGACAACGCTGCCACGCCTGCACGAGGATTGCCGTCTCGTTCCAGTCTATTAATCGCTACGCCGCGCGGTTTAGTACGGCCGTAGTGGGTAAAGGTCAGGTTGGCATCAAAACGTTCGTTTGGTGTCCAAGAAAGCGTACTGTTAAGAGTATGTTTCGGCACCAAAGACAATGGATTGCCTTGATAATCTTCGGATTTGTGCATGTAAGTGAAATTGTTGCTCCACTTGAGTGTGTCATGCAACGGAATCACCAAGTTGCCTTCGATACCCGAAATAGTCGCTTTCGGCGTATTTCCCATTGCAGGAGCCAGTTGCCGATATTGCTGGTGGCAATAAGCTGGTCGCCAATTACGATTTTATTGCGGTACGCATTATGGAAATAAGTCGCGGAAGCCTGCCAGCCGTTTTTGTTGAACTCAAGACCAATCTCTTTATTGATACTGGTTTCAGGTTTCAAATTGTTATTGCCCATGTAATAGCAACGCACGCTGTTCGGCGCATTGAGCGGACAGCCTTGACCGCGTGTGTACAGGATAAAGTCAGGATTGGTTTGATACAGGTTTGGTGCTTTGTACGCACGGGCAATACCGCCTTTAACCAACCAGTTTTCGCCGATTTGATGCGAGAAGTTCAAAGCCGGACTCCAGTTGCTGCCGCTGTCGCTGTTGTGGTCGAAGCGGATAGCCGGAATCAGATGGGTTTTGTCGGTCAACGAAATATTGTCTTCAACGTAGGCAGCCCAGTTGCGTTGCGAAGCCTTACCGCCGCGCGTTGCGGAGATACCGTTAAATGCATCGGTTTTACCTTGGTCTTTAAATCCCTGAGTATTGGAAGCAGGATCATCCAATTTGCTGTCGGTAAATTCCGCACCGACCGTCAACACGTTATCAACACCAAGTTTAAAAGGAATATTCGCTTCGCTGCTGAAACGCAGGTTTTTCAGACGGCTTTGAACAAAATCCAAGCCTGTATAGCTGCCTTCCGGACCACCGGCCAAACCTTCAGGCAAGTGGCTGTTGACCGTGCGCTCATAACTGATCACGTTTTTGGTATCGCCCCATTCCCATGCGCCATCATGCGTTAAGGAATAAGCAGAACGGTATAAACGGGCAGTTTCGGCTTTGCTGTCGGCCAAAGAATTAACCAAAGCAGAACGCGGATTGCTGTTTTGCGTATCGCCGTTGTAGATATTGCCCTGACGGCTGTAACTGCTGTCCAAAATCAGCGTTTGCGCTGGGCTGATCTTCCATTGCAGACGGCCTGCGATGTCCTTATTGCGTACGCCTTCGACACCAGCCGCGCTGTCATTGCCGTGTCCGGCATTAATATCGGCAGCATCTGCATCCGTTTTATTCAGGTTGCCGTAAATGCGGAAGCCCAAAGTATCTTGGATAATCGGGCCGCTCAAATTAAAGCCGATACGGCGGGTTGCGCCCTCTTTGCTGTCTTGCGGCTGATTGGCGTAAAGATTGACTTGGCCTTTAAATTCTTTAGACACTTTTTTGGTAACAATATTGACCACGCCACCCATCGCACCAGAGCCGTAACGTGTTGCCGCCGGACCGCGCAAGACGGTAATAGATTCGATTTCTTCAACCGGCACCCAGTTGCTGTCGCCACGCGTATTGCGTTCACCGCGCATACTGATACGCTCGGACTGGCGCGAATTAACCGGCTTGCCGTCAATCAAAATCAAAGTGTTTTCAGGGCCCATACCGCGCAAGTCAATTTGGCGTTTGTTGCCACGCTGACCTGTTGCCGTATTGCCGGTCAGGTTGACACCCGGCATGGTACGGACAAATTCGGAAATATCATTGGCTACAGGGCGTTTGTCGATGTCGTCTTTAGAAATACGCGATACGCCGAGCGATTGTTGCAACTGCTTCTCGGCAGTAACGTAAACGGTATCGACTTCAGCCTGCTCAACGGCTTTCTCTTCAGCTGCGTGTGAGAATGCACTAATTAACGCCAAAGGCAAAATGGCGAGTGTGAATGTTTTCATTGCATCGTTTCTCTTGGTTTTGTTTGTTTAAAATTAAAATGAAAATTGTTTTGGATTTTTAAATAAACTTAACAGAATTTTTCAATGCAATTAAGAGTGATTTACAATTAATAGTTAAATTACGCTAATAAAAAAATAACAAAAATATCAAACAAGCAAAAAGGCCGTCTGAACTGGCATGAAACGAAATCCGAGATTTCCATCATACCGTTCAGACGGCCTTATTCAATTTTTAATTATTTGCCTGCTGCTTTTTGCAGAAGGGCATACAATTCGTCTTTGAGTTTGAGTTTGGCTTTTTTCAGCTCTTCAATCTCTTCGGCTCCGCTGGTAACAGGGTTGTTAACCAAACCGGTGATTTTATCGTCCAGCTCATTGTGCTCGTCAAACAAACGGGCAAAGTGTGCATCTTCTTGTTTCAGTTTAGAAATCAAATCGCGATATTCTGGAAACATTTTGTTTTCCTCTCTTGTTAATTAAATAAAAAAGTACTGCGGTCAAAAACTAGGACGAATCAATCTTTAGCTTCATTATAACAAACACGGGCGTTTTATCCAGTCTTTTTTAAGCCGAAACTGTTTTATATCAAAATTAATAATATCAACATAAGTTAGTGCCAAAATAGAAAGAAACGGCTTTATAGACGGCTTGCCGACTTGGGCATACAATCGGGCTTATGCGTTTACACAATGGCCGAACCACCCTATTCCGTCATATCAACGGCATGGACGGACAATTTATCCTGCTTGAGAACCATCCTTCATGGATGCTTAGGTCAATGATGCCGATTTCAACCATGCCGCGCCCCTGCCCGACGGTTTGGCCGTACACGAAGAATCGTTTTATCCATTTGAAAAAAATAGATGCCGCCGAATCGGCAGACAATATCAAAATCTTCAGTGCAGAAGCCCTACGGCTGGAGAAAAGAACGATTAAATGCGGTAGCCTTGGTAGAACTGGCAAAAAAATCTTAAAAGCCGCCCTAAGCCGAAGCCGATTTAGCAGCGCTTCTGGAAAAAAATGGATTTTCATTTAAAAACAAGATGATATTTTCAAATAAACCCTTTAATCTCAGGCCGCCTGAAACCAAACACCCGACACAATTGTTGACAATGCAAGAAAAAAATAGTTCATCTTGAACCAATCCAGACACTCCATCCCTATATTTTCAGCCCATCACAAAGGAATCGAGAACATGTTTTCAAAAAGCGTTACCCTCGCACAATATGACCCCGATTTGGCAGCAGCCATCGCCCAAGAAGACAAGCGCCAGCAAGACCACGTCGAGCTGATCGCCTCTGAAAACTACGTCAGCTGTGCCGTTATGGAAGCCCAAGGTTCGCAATTGACCAACAAATACGCTGAAGGCTATCCTGGCAAACGCTACTACGGCGGCTGCGAATACGTTGATATTGTTGAACAATTGGCGATTGACCGCGTAAAAAGAACTGTTTGGTGCCGCTTATGCCAACGTTCAACCGCACTCCGGCTCCCAAGCCAACCAAGCCGTGTACGCTTCTGTTTTGAAACCGGGCGACACCATTTTGGGTATGTCTCTGGCACACGGCGGCCACTTGACCCACGGCGCAAGCGTTAACATCTCCGGCAAACTCTACAACGCCATTACTTATGGTTTGGATGAAAACGAAGTTCTCGATTATGCCGAAGTAGAACGCTTGGCTCTCGAACACAAACCTAAAAATGATTGTGGCCGGCGCATCTGCCTACGCGTTGCAAATCGACTGGGCAAAATTCCGCGAAATCGCCGATAAAGTCGGCGCATACCTCTTTGTCGACATGGCGCACTATGCGGGTCTGATTGCTGGCGGCGAATATCCTAACCCTGTGCCATTCTGCGACTTCGTGACCACCACCACCCACAAAACCCTGCGCGGCCCTCGCGGCGGTGTGATTTTGTGCCGTGACAATACCCACGAAAAAGCGCTGAACTCTTCCATCTTCCCAAGCCTGCAAGGCGGTCCGTTGATGCACGTTATCGCTGCCAAAGCCGTAGCGTTTAAAGAAGCGCTGCAACCTGAGTTCAAACAATACGCAAAACAAGTAAAAATCAATGCTGCCGCCATGGCAGAAGAGCTGGTTAAACGCGGTTTGCGCATCGTTTCCGGCCGTACCGAAAGCCACGTTTTCCTCGTTGACCTGCAACCGATGAAAATCACCGGCAAAGCCGCCGAAGCCGCTTTGGGCAAAGCTCACATCACCGTCAACAAAAACGCCATCCCGAATGATCCGGAAAAACCATTCGTTACCTCCGGCATCCGCATCGGCTCCGCCGCCATGACCACACGCGGCTTTAACGAAGCCGACGCGCGCGTATTGGCAAACTTGGTTGCCGACGTATTGGCTAATCCTGAAGACGAAGCCAACCTCGCCAAAGTCCGCGAACAAGTGACTGCTTTGTGCAATAAATATCCGGTTTACGGCGCATAAGCATTTCCGACTTGGATAAAATATTAGGCCGTCTGAACAACAGACGGCCTTTTTTTATTTCAACTTTTCTTTTAAATTTCAAAACTGTTTGTTTCGCTGACTTTGCGTATCATGCCTGCCGCGACAGTATGGTTGGTGGCTTCATCAATCAAAATAAACGCGCCTTGGGCATGGTTGTCTTCGTATGCGGCAGCAGCAAGCGGCTGTTGGGTTTTGAAGCTGACGCTGCCGATGTCGTTGAGCTTGAGCGTTTCGGCAGATTCAACCCGGCTGAGGGTGTTCACGTCCCAAACGTAGGCAATTTCGCTGATTTTTACCGGCGTGGTTTGGGTAGTGTGCTTCAGCAAATATTTGCGGCGCAGATTGAGCGGAATATCGTCAAACCAGCAAAGCGCGGCTTGAAATTGTTGTTCTGGAACAATGGCGCTGTCGGCTGAAACAATGCTGTTGCCGCGTGAAATATCGATGTCTGTATCCAAAACGACAGTCAATACTTCCCCTGCCTCGGCAGATTCGGTTTTGCCGTTTGCATTATAGATTTCGGCAACTTTGGCAACATGGCCGCTGGGCAAAACTTTAACTTCATCGCCCACTTTCAGACGGCCTGCTTCCAATCTGCCTTGATAACCGCGGAAATCGTCGCTGCTGCTGCCGTCTTGGCGCGCCACACGTTGTACGGGAAAGTGCGCAGCTTGGTCAGCGGCATTTTGACGGTTGACAGGCAGCCTTTCAAGCAAAGGCAGAAGCGGCAAACCTTGATACCACGGGGTTTGGTTGCTGGCATTGACGATATTGTCGCCTTTTAAGGCGCTGATGGGTAGGAAGTGGATTTGTGCTTTGAGGCCGATTTGTTCCGCCAGTTTGCGGTAGGCCTCGGTAATGGCTTGATATTTGGCTTCGTCAAAGTCGAGCAGGTCGAGTTTGTTGACGGCGACGATGATGTTGGGGCAGCCCAAGAGTTTCAGAATCGCGCTGTGGCGTTTGGTTTGGGGCAGGAGGACTGGCTCGCTGCCTGAAAAATCGACACGAGTGGCATCAACCAAAATAATGGCGGCATCGGCAGTCGATGCGCCGGTAACCATATTACGCGTGTATTGCTCATGTCCCGGCGTATCGGCAATGATGAATTTGCGTTTGGGCGTGGCGAAATAACGGTAGGCGACGTCAATGGTAATGCCTTGTTCACGCTCGGCGGCAAGGCCGTCTGTCAGACTGGCGAAGTCGGGCGTTTCGCCGTTTTCGGCAGCGCGGTTGAGCTTGTCAAGCTGGTCGGTCAGCAGGGTTTTGCTGTCGTAGAGCAGGCGGCCGATGAGGGTGGATTTGCCGTCATCGACACTGCCGGCGGTAATGAAGCGTAAAAGTGGAGCGGAAGCTGCGGTCATGATTCTTTCCCATTTCTCGTGATTTCTCAAACTGACTGCTACTTTAAACAGGCCGTCTGAAAATGGGAAAGAATGTTTGGTTGTTAAAAAAGCTGTTTTCGTTATATCGCAAAGCTATGGGATATTGCTTCACACCATCTGTTTTCTCCGGGTCGCCAACCAACATACAATCGATCCTAAACACACCATTCCCGCCCCCTGCCAAAACGTCATGGACAAAGGCGCGCTGATCAAACGAGGACACTACCGCAGACAATACCGGAATGAAATAAGATGCGCCCGCCAATACGGTCAGGTTGCCGCGCGAAATACCGATATTCCACACTGCATAGCCCAAGCCCATACAAGACGCGGCGGCAACGGCATAGCCGAGCGATACGGAATCAAAACTCAACGTATCCGCGCCGCTGAGAAAATACTCTATCCACAACAGTATCGACACCAGCGCAAAGAAAAAGCCGACGCTGCTGCCTTCCGCTTTCACGCGCGCCGTCAGCGTGCAATATGCCGCCCAAAACACTGCGTCCGCAAATGCCATGATGTAGCCGCCGGGATTAGTGCGGACATTGTGGTAGATGCCGGAAATCGACAAGCCGACATCGCCGCCCAATACAGTGGCAATCCCTAAAAACGACAGCACAAAGCCGATGACTATCCACCATTTTGACGGCTGTTTGTTGAAATATACCGCTCCAACGATGGTAAACGTCGGCCACAAATAATTGACCATGCCGATCTCCACCGCCTGTCTCGCGTTTTGCGCAAAACCGACCGATAGCGACAAACACAGTTCGCAGCCGACAAAAAACACGCTCGCCCAAAACAGATAGCTGCGATTGTAATTACGCAAATGCGGTCGGCCGAAAATCAGCCAAATCAATACGGTGGACAGTGTGTACATCATTGCCGCGCCGCCCACTGCCCCCATATGCAGGCTCAAAGAGCGTATCAGAGAAATGACAAAGCTCCACAAAGCAACGGCAAGCAGCCCGATGGCAGTGGCTTGTTTGGATGAAATATTTTGAGATAAGAAATGAATCATGGCGTATGTGTTGAAGATGTTATTAGGTTTATCGTAAATCGTAATTTGAATATATCGTTTCTACATTAATTATTTTAACGGTTTCAAGGCCGTCTGAAAATGATTGTTTCAGACGGCCTTCTATTTGCAATTAGTCCTAAACATGACTATAATCCGCACCCAATTAGTCAATATTGAGACCAATTTATGAATCAGCTCGATCAACTCGGTATGCGCATCAGCCACATAGACAGCGCATTTGACCAATGGATTAAACAGTAAAACACCAACTACAATACCTTCGCCGTTCTTTATACCTTAGCCACCGAAGGCAGCCGCACTCAAAAATACATAGGCGAAGAATGGAGCCTGCCCAAGCAAACCGTTTCCGGCACATGCAAAACGCTGGCGGAACAAGGCTTGCTGACATTTCACGAAAGCGAACAAGACAAACGCGAACGCTTATTGTCGCTGACCGAGCAAGGCAAGGAATCTGCCGCACCATTGGTGCAAAACATGCAGGAATTCAGCAAACGAATTTTTACCGCCTTTGGTGAAAAACGTGCAGCCCGACTGTTTGCCGATTTGGACGCGTTGGCCGAATTAATGGCGCAAACCCTCAATACTAAATAAGGAGGGCAACCATGTGGAAAATGTTGAAACACATCGGTCAAACACACCGCCGCAAACTAATCACAACCTTCTCTCTCGTCGGCTTGGATAATCTGCTCTTGCTGATATATCCCGTGTTTGGTGGCTGGGCGATTAATGCCGTTATGGAAGGCAAAGTCTGGCAGGCAATGTTGTATGGTGTGGTGGTTTTATTAATGTGGCTGGTCGGCGCCGCCCGCCGAGCAGCAGATACGCGTACGTTTACCCAAATCTATACCGAAATCGCCGTCCCCGTTGTATTGGAACAGCGCAAACGAGAAGTACCGCATTCCGCCATTACCGCACGCGTCACCCTATCGCGTGAGTTTGTCAGTTTTTTTGAAGAACACCTGCCCATCGCTGCTACTTCGCTGGTCTCCATCTTCGGTGCATGTATGATGTTGCTGATATTGGAATTTTGGGTAGGCGTATTGGCTGTCGCGATACTTGCCTTGTTTTTTTATGGTTGTCGCTGCGTTTTGCCGCCATCAGCGAAAATCTATATTTCCGTTTAAACAACCGGCTTGAACGCGACAACCACCTAATCCGCGACGGCAACGAGCATCAGCTCTACCGCCACTATGGCTGGGTTGCCAAACTACGCGTGCTGATTTCCAACCGCGAAGCCTTAGGATATCTCAGTATCAGCATGGCGATGAGCGTATTGTTCGGCTTCGCCTTTATACACATGACGCTTAAAGGCTATGGCGGCGCTTACCATATCTATTCCGTCAGCACTTACTTATGGATGTTTGCAATGAGCTTGGACGACGTACCGCGCTTGGTCGAACAATACTCCAATCTAAAAGATATCGGACAACGCGTTGAACTCTCGGAAGAAAACAATCTTTCCAAGGCCGTCTGAAACCTTAACACATTATCAGGACATATTATGAGTTGGTTTTATTTAATCTTAGCCGGTATGCTGGAAATCGGCTGGCCATTAGGCTTGAAGCTGGCACAACAGGAAGGCTATCGCTGGCATGGTTTTGCCGCCGCGCTTGCCTGCATCGTCGGCAGCGGATACTTCCTTTACCTTGCCCAAAAAAGTATTCCGATGGGTACAGCCTACGCCGTCTGGACAGGCATAGGCGCGGCAGGAGCGTTTTTGGTGGGCGTTGTATTTTTCAACGATGCCGCCAACATCGGCCGCTGGCTCGGCGCATTTCTCATCATCTCAGGTGTCGTAGTGATGAAACTCTCCAGCGGAAACTGAAAATCTCGTTTCTATCCAATCCAAGGCCGTCTGAATGAGCATGTCCAGACGACCTAATACCTTCCCGAATATAACGAAATCATCTTAAATTAAAACCAAGCATTCTTTCCTTTTTTCAGACGGCCTGTTTAAAGTGGCGACTGTCCATTATTCAAACAATCGGTTATAGCCGTCCAACAAAGGAATCCAAATGAGCCAAGCCAATCCGCTTCCACCCGAATTCTCCGCCCAACTCTCCGCCCTATCCCCCACCCAGCTTGCCTGGCTCTCCGGCTATTGCTGGGCGCAAAGCCAAAGCGTATCCGGTGTAGCAGCCGAACCATCTGCCCGGCAAGCAGCCGCCTCGACCATCAGCCGCCGTGTATTAGTCCTCTCCGCCTCCCAAACCGGCAATGCCCGCAGCGTTGCCGAATCCTTACACGCCAAACTTCAAGCCGCCGGCGTAGAAGCCCGCCTCAGCAGCGCAGGCGATTTCAAAAAGCAAAACCCTGCCCGACGAAGACATCGTACTTTTAGTTACCTCCACCCAAGGCGAAGGCGAACCGCCCGAAGAAGCCCTGCCCCTGTACAAATTCATCTACGGCAAAAAGAAACCCGACCTCAGCAAACTGACCTTTGCCGTCTTGGGCCTTGGCGATTCCTCCTATCCCAACTTTTGCCAAGCAGGCAAAGACTTTGATGCCAAATTTGCCGAGCTGGGCGCAGGCCGTCTGAACGACTTGGGCATTTGCGACTTAGAATTCCAAACCGATGCCGACGCATGGATTGCCGCCGTCGTACCCAAAGTAGCCGAGTTAACCGCCCAAGCAGCAAGCCCGAGTACAACCGCTGCACCAAACAGCTCAGCAACACCAAGCAACGATGCCATCTACACCAAAGAAAACCCCTACACAGCCACCCTATCCGTGCGCCAAAAAATTACCTCGCGCGATGCGGAAAAAGACGTCGAACACATTGAAATCGACCTCAGCGGCTCAGGTTTGCATTATCAGGCAGGCGATGCGCTCGGCGTATGGCCGCTTAATGCCGCCGACCTCGTTCAAGAAATCCTCGACCTCAACCAACTGAACGGCAACGAAACCGTCCAACTTTCAGACGGCCGCGAAACCGACATCCGTACCGCCCTGACCGAATCCGCAGACATTACCCAAAACACACCAGCATTCGTCCAACAATACGCCGAATTAACAAATAACGAAGAACTCAAAGCCATAGCTGCAGATAAAGCCCAACTGGACGCCTACCTTGCCGCCACACCGCCCGTAGGCGTATTCGCGGCCTATCCGCACCCACTGGACGCACAAACCCTATACAGCCTCTTCCGCCCACAAACCCCACGTCTCTATTCCATCGCCTCCGCACAAGACGAAGTCGGCGAAGAAGTCCACCTCACCATCGGCGTCGTCCGTTTCAACCACCACGACCACACCTACACCGGCGCAGCATCCGGCTACTTGGGCGAACGCCTCGAAGAAGGCAGCGAAATCCGCGTCTTTGTTGAACCCAACCCCAACTTCCGCCTACCCCAAAACGGCGATACCCCTATCATCATGATCGGTGCAGGCACAGGCGTAGCCCCATTCCGCTCCTTTATGCAGCAACGTGCCGCCAATGGCGACAGCGGAAAAAACTGGCTCTTCTTCGGCAACCAACGCCTGGCCGACGACTTCCTCTACCAACTCGAATGGAGCGAATGGCGCAAAGACAGCCTCCTCACCCGCGCCGACCTCGCATGGAGCCGCCAAGGCGAACACAAAGTCTATGTCCAACACAAAATCACCGAACGCGCCGCCGAAGTTTGGAACTGGCTGCAACAAGGCGCACACATCTACGTCTGCGGCGACGCCGCACGCATGGCACGCGATGTCGAAAACGCCCTGATCGAAGTCATCGAAACCCAAGGCAAACTCAGCCGCGACGAAGCCGAAGACTACCTCAACGACCTGCGCGAAGACAAACGCTACCAACGCGACGTTTATTGATTGGATAAACAAAAATAAAGGCCGTCTGAAATTCAGTTTTCAGACGGCCTTTTTAAAGAGCCTGCTCGGATTGTTATCAATTCACCCGGTTTTGCATTATAATTGTGCAAATTTGACTCACTCGAAAGAAAATAAATTGGAAGGATTACAACAACTTGTAGATTTATTGGTGGGTTTTGTCGATTGGATATTGAAATTACTGGCATTCTTGTTTTAAACTACGTTCCATTCTTTTATACATTAAAGACGTATTTTCATCATGCAAACCGCGCAACGCTCTGCTACTTTCTTCTATTGGTACCACACAAACGTGCGGTACTTTTTTGCGCTTGTCTGAAACAGACCAAATTGAAAATACGCAAATTAGAGTCGCCTCATTTGAGTGGCTTTTTTTATACCCACCATGGTAGCTTAAATTCACCCATTTTTTTAAGAAATAAGGAATACAGCCATGACTGCCTCAACTAAAAATCCACAGCCAAACCCAAATGTTACACACCTGCCGCATGGTCGTTGACAGCAACAGCCACCACAGCATGCTCAACATGCACACTTTGCCTGATTCACCTGACAGCCTCATCAGCGAAGCCCTGATTCCGCAAGTACGCACCATCGCGACTTTAATTGCCGCAGAGCGCCACGACTTCAATCAAAGCAGCCCCAACGTTTTTACTGATGAAGCAGATTTCTTCGCAGCGCGTATTTTGGTTTTGGGCGTACGCCGTTTCCATTTAGACATTACCCTGCTGCCTATGCTCAAAACCGCCAACAAACGCGCCGAAGCTTTCGCCAAACGCCATCACATGCCCTTCTCTCCCGCTGAAATGCAAATGTCCCTGCACACCCGCCGCCCTGCCAACCTGCTGATTATCGAAACCGAACACGAAATGCCTGCACTGGGCAATCTGGCAACCAACAGCCGCGCATTTGCGGCGCAACTTTCCAATATTATTTTGTAAAACCACTTGAAAAACAGGGAAATGGTTTAATATTAGGCGAACACACTCCGCCGAAATCTCGGCAAAGACAAACCTCTCTCAGGAAAAACAATGAAAAAACTGATTGCCTTAGCCGCCCTTTCCACTTTTGCCCTCGCTGCCTGCAAAGACAATACCCAAGCGCGACTGAGCGAGCAACAAAAAAACAAATCGAAGCATTGCAACAACAGTTGGCACAACAAAACGGCCAACAAGAAGACAATACGGTTTACCAGCTCACGCCTGAAGCCGTGAAAGACACCATTCCTGCCGAAGCACAAACCAACGGCAACAACGGCCAACCGAGTAACCGGTACAGACGGCCAACAATACATCTACGACCAATCCACCAGCGACTGGGTCAGCCGCAAAAGCTAGTGGGTACGGCGAGTAGGGTGCATTTATCGGCAACGCATTGGCCAACAAATTCACACAGGCACGCAATCAAAACAGCCCGATTGCCCGTCAAGCCCGTGCCAACTATTATCAAACCGCACGTCCAAACGGACGCACCAGCCAACAGCTGAATACGCGTACTCTGCGTGCCCAACAGCAAAATGCGCAACAACAAAACGCTCAACAGCAACAGCGTTACCGCGAAACCGCGCGTCAGCCTTCCAACTACCGCCGCCCAAGCATGGGTCGTGGCTTTGGCCGTCGCCGCTGATTCGGTTTATATCCCATCTTTAATATAAATACGCACAATATAAAAGGCCGTCTGAAAATCAGATTTTCAGACGGCCTTTGGTTTTCTCTATTTTCTTATTGTAGACTTGTCAGGTCTGTCTGTATGCGTTATGCCCAGAAGTCTCGCGGAGCGTCCAATACGGGTTTGACGATACCTGTACGGATGGCAAAATCGCCAAAACCTTCATCATCCAAACGGTTTTGAGACCAATCTGCCACCCAGCCTTCGACAATTTCAAGGATTTCAGGTTCGGTAATGTTTTCTTTAAACAGGCGCGGAATGCGGGTGCCTTCGCGGTTGCCGCCTGCGTAAAGATTGTAGCGGCCGACGGCTTTGCCGACCAAACCGATTTCCGCCAGCATGGCGCGACCGCAACCATTCGGGCAACCGGTTACGCGCAAAACGATGTATTCGTCTTCCAAGCCATATTTGGCGAACATTTCATCAATTTTATCGGAGAATGTCGGCAGGGAAGCGTTCAGCCTCCGACATCGCCAGCGGGCAAGTTGGCAAGGCAACGCAGGCCATCGAGTTCTCTCGCTGGATGGTAATCGATTTGCTGATAAGGCCATGTTCTTTGGCGATTTTATCAATCGTGTCTTTCAATTCCGGTGGCACATTGGCAACCACCAGATTTTGATTGGCAGTCAGGCGGAAGTCGCCGGGATGGATTTTGGCAATTTCACGGATACCAGTTTTCAACGGCCTGCCGGGATAATCGAGCAGACGGCCGTTTTCAATAAACAAAGTCAAATGCCAGTTGCCTTCATGCCCTTGTACCCAGCCGATGTGGTCGCCGCGATGGGTGAATTCGTAAGGGCGGATGGGTTCAAACTTAATGCCCATGCGTCTTTCGACTTCTTCTTTGAACACATCCACGCCGACGCGTTGCAGCGTATAGCGTGTACGCGCTGCTTTGCGGTCGCTGCGGTTGCCCCAGTCGCGCTGGGTGCTGACGACGGCTTCGGCGGCATTAAGGGTGTATTCGAGCGGAACGAAACCAAATTCGTAAGAAATGTTTGGATAAGTTTTGGTATTACCGTGTTCGCTGGATAAACCGCCGCCGACCAATACATTGAAGCCCACCAACTTACCATTTTCTGCAATCGCCACAAAACCCAAGTCATTGGAATGAATGTCCACATCGTTATCAGGCGGAATCACGACGGCAGTTTTGAATTTGCGCGGCAAATAGGTTTTACCCAAAATCGGTTCGACCTCATCGGCAATTTCTTTATTGCGCGGCTCGGTCGGCTCGGTCGTGAACACTTTTTCGCCGTCCAGCCACACATCGGCATATGCCATCGTGCGTGGCAGAAGGTGCATACTGATGCGCGCCGCCCATTCATAGGCTTCTTGATGCAAAGTGCTTTGCACCGGATTGCTGGTGCACAACACATTACGGTTGACATCGCTGGCTGTGGCAATGGAATCCAAACCAAGTTCGTGCAATGCCTGATGTGCCTGTTTTAAATCGGTTTTCAGGATGCCGTGGTATTGGAAAGTTTGACGGTTGGTCAGGCGGATAGAGCCGTAAATCGTATTTTCACCGGCAAATTTGTCGATACCTAGCCACTGCTTCGGCTTAATGATGCCGCCGGGCAAACGGCAACGCAACATCATGTTTTTTAAGGGTTCGAGCTTTTGTTCGGTACGCTCGGCACGGATATCGCGGTTGTCCTGTTCGTACATACCGTGGAAGCGGATAAGCTGAAAGTTGTCGGCAGTAAAGCCGCCGGTAAAATCGTCTTTCAACTCCTCCTTAATCGTACCGTGCAGATAATCGCTGCGCTCTTTCAAGGCTTCGTTGCCGGACAAAGGCGTTTCAGGCGACTTGGCGCGTGGGTCGGTTGTGGTAGCAGTCATTGAAGCACTCCTTATTTTTGATATAGGCGTTACTTTAATGAGGCCGTCTGAAAATGAGAAAGAATGGTTTGTTTGTTTTAAAGACGATTTTGTTATATTGGTTTGAAACATAAAAAGGCCGTCTGAACTTTGCTTTCAGACGGCCTTGATATTGGACGGGACAAACCGATTAGGCTTGTTTGTTCCAACGTTCGATAGATTCTTTGATGACTTGTTTCGCTTCTTCTACATCGCCCCAAGATTCAACTTTAGTAGTACCTGCTTTTTTTCAGGTCTTTGTAGTGGTTGAAGTGGAACTCGATTTGTTTGATCAGTTGTTGCGGCAAATCGGCCAAAGTTTTGTAGGCGTTGCCGTTGTTGCGGTCGTCGGCTGGAACACAGACGATTTTGTCGTCCACTTCGCCGTCGTCAACGAATTTCATCACGCCGATAACGCGTGCTTCCAGGAAAATACCGGTTGCCAAAGGCTGCTCGGTAACCAGCAATACGTCCAATTCGTCGCCGTCTTCGTCCAAAGTTTGCGGAATGAAGCCGTAGTTGGTCGGTTTGGCAAAAATTGCCGGTTCAACGCGGTCGAGTTGGAAAGCGGCCAGTTTGCGGTTCCACTCGATTTTGTGGTTGCTGCCCGCTGGGATTTCGTTGACAACGTTGATGATGCCGCCGTCCACGTCGCCCGGGGTCAGGATTTTGTTGAAGTCTGCCATGATGGTTTCCTTTGATTTTAAAGAGAGTCAAACGGCGAAAGTATAGCAAACCCAAGGCCGTCTGAAAATGTGAAACTGTCGTATTCAGACGGCCTTTTTGGCATTCAGCCTTTTGACCAATTCTAAAATTGCACGTTTATTGGAAGGGGAAAACACTTTTTCTGCCGCTTCTTCCGCACCAAACCAACCGTAGGCAACGTGTTCATCCGGTTGCAGCATGATGGGCGTATCGCGCGGAATTTCGGCGGAGAAGATGTGTTCGCGGTTCTCAAAAACGCCTTTGGGATAGCGATGGCGCCAGTGATGATAGATTTCATAAACAGTGCTGTCGTGCCAGTTTCCAGCTGCCCGTCTGCAAGGCGGATACCGGTTTCCTCCCACACTTCGCGCCATGCGGTTTCTTCGATACGCTCGCCCTCTTCCAAGCTACCGGTAACCGACTGCCAAAAACCTTGCGGCGCCGTACGTTCAATCAGCAGGATATTGCCGTCTTTATCATGCAAAACGACCAAAACGGAAACGGGATACTTCAAAGGCTTACCGCTCATGACTTGTCCTTGCCGGTTTGATTGTGGAGGCTGATTTTTTGTAGTAAGTAAGCCAAAAGGTTTTCCATGTATCACTCAAAAATGGGAAATTGATATTCAGACGGCCTTTGCCGAAAATCCGCAAAGGCCGTCTGAAATTATACCTGATTTAACTGCGCCAGTTTCCGAGACACCAGCTCTGCCGCTTCTTCCGGCGAATTGGCTTTCAAGCCAACTTCTCCAAAATACGAAATTTTAGGCAAATCACACAAAAACTTATCGACGTCTTGCGCCGTCAAAAAACGGCCATGCAAATCAAATCCGACATTTAAAGCACGCCCTTTGATTGCCGCCACCCTGTCATGCAAATGGCCGTACAAGTGATACCAGCCCTGATAGCAGCCGTCCCACTCCTGAATCGGGTAGTGAAAGAGAACCAGTGTATTCTTAATTTCCGGCGATTTGAGTTTCAAATACGGCCGTATGGACGACAGCAGCGGATGGCCGTCATGCTTGGTTTGGCTGCGGAAAAAATCGGCATGCTGCCGAATCACATGATCATGATTGCCGTAAATCAAGTGATGTTGCCCGTTCAAACGCGACAAAACGCGCTCTATCTGCTTATGGTCTTGGGCAAAGGAAAAATCACCCAAGTTGTACACCGTATCTTCAGGCGTAACGGTTTCATTCCACGTCCGGATTAAAAATTCATCCATCTGCTCCACGTTATCGAACGGTCGAAATTGCGGGCAAAATTTGGCGATGTTTTTATGTGAGAAATGTAGGTCTGATGTGAAATAGGTTTTGCTCATACCGTGCTTTCTGCGTTGCAGGCTTGAATCGTATCACGCGCGGGCGTATGCTGAGTAATGTTTATTGTGTGCTTCAAGGAGTTTTTATGCGTTTGGTTATTGCCGCGCCAGCCAACGGCGCAATATTGAAAGACGCGCTCAAAGCGCATCTGCAAAACGACCCGCGGGTCAGCAGCTTGGTCGATTTATCCTCGCCCGAAGGGACCTATCCGCAACTCTCGTTTGCCGCGGCCGAAGAAGTCGCGGCAGACGCGCCGACCGTGCGCTGTTGATTTGCGGCACCGGCGTGGGCACGGCAATCGCCGCCAATAAGGTGCACGGCATACGGGCAGCGACAGCGCACGATTTGCTCACGCTCCGCGGATCGGTGGAAAACTATGATGCACAGGTTTTATGTATGGGGCAAAACGTGATTGCCGCACCTGCCGCTTGGGCTTTGGTGGACATTTGGCTGGATTTGCACCACGACACAAGCAGTGGCTATGCGCCTAAAGTCGGCGAAATCGAAGCATACGAGCGCGAAAAATAAATGATAAATTTTCTATGCATTTTCTTACAGGTTTCGGACCATAATATTTACAAAGTTTCTAGAAATGGAAAAATTTATACTAACCACACAATTTATAGTTTAGCTTTTTATTATTTATACCATACTAAGAGAATAGACATTTCTTTTTTTATTTGGAATATTATTATTTCATATAACTTACTAAACTCTTTTTACAAAAAAAGAAAGATATCGATGGAAACCTTCTCACAATATATAGTTATTGATACAGAGACAACTGGATTATATAAAGGATCAAGACTTGTCCAACTTGGATGGATTGTATTTGATAAAAAAATGGTAATAAATTATCAGAAAATGAATACTTGATAAAACCTGTTAATTATACAATTCCAGAATCAGCAATAGCTATCCATAAAAATTACAACCGAACAAGCAATAGAAAAAAAGGATTCTTACCACAAGAAGTTTTAAGTTATTTTATGAATGATATTTTCAAACCAAATACTTTATTAATTGGACATAATATTGAGTTTGATATAAGAGTCCTTGAAACAGAATTAAAAGCTTTTTAAATATTTTTTTCCTAAAAAAACCTTCCTATTTCAACTTATTGCACAATGCGCTCTACAAAAAAATATTTGCAAAAATTCCAAGTGCTAACTATAGAGACTTCAAAATACCAAAGCTCATTGAATTATATCGGCATTTATTTAAAAAGGGGGTTACAAACGCTCATAATGCACTAGCAGACTGTCGAGCAACTGCAGAATGTTTTTTTCGAATTAAAAAAGATTAAATTTAATTCAAAAATAGTTACATTCATACTTCCATATTCAACAAAAAAACAACCTCAAATTATTATTATTGAAAAAAAGAATACCCAAAAAAAGAAATAAAAAAACTAATCAATATAAATTTGAGAATACCAGTACCAGTACCAATACCAGTACCAATACCAGTACCAATACCAGTACCAGTACCAATTACAATTGGATATGGTGGGTTATTGTCATTTTGATCTACTTTTTACTACCTAATACTTGCTCCAATAAAAAAGATAAATTATCAAGTTATAGCACATCGACATCAAATCCAACAACACCCCTAATAATAGAAAAACAACGTGATAGTTTACCTCCACCAGTAGAAGACCCAATAGCTCATGCACAGATACTCATTAACAATCAAGATTATAAAAGTGCTTTACCTATTTATACTAAATTAGCCTACCAAGGTAATGCCACAGCGCAAGATCAATTGGCTAGAATGTATCTTATGGGGCTTGGAGTAAAAATAAATCTTAGTAAAGCAGTTTACTGGTTTGAAAAAGCTGCCAATCAAGGATTTGATAATTCACAATATGAATTAGGCCTAATGTATGCTACTGGCAAAGGAGTTATACAAAATTATCAAAATGCAATATTTTACTGGCAACAAGCGACTACTCAAGGAAATGAAAACGCAAAAAAAGCTTTACAGGTATTAGCAGAAATGGAGCAAAAGGAAAACGAAGATTATAGAAAAAAACAGGAGGAACAACAAAGATTATTAGAAGAAAGACAACAAGCAGAACAGCAAAGATTGTTAGAAGAAAAACAAATGTTAAATAGACAACAGGAGCAGTTGCATTTAGAGAAACAACAGGAAAACGAATTAACAGCTGCTGTTCAACAATCACAATACCTTTTACAAAGTACATGGAATAAAAATTCCGAATAATATTCAAACTAGCTTACTTAATGAACAAAACAATTGGGAAGCTTACCGTAACCGAAATTGTGAAAGTTATCGTAATAATAACACAACCAAACTGAATTGTTATATCCAGTTAAATCAAGAGAGAACTCAATATTTACAAGGATTTATTATTCAATAACGGGTAGAAATTACTCTAAATAATAGAGTGATTCCTACTTACCAAACTAGTATTATATTTAGAATTAAATGAACACCGTCTTGTTAGTATGAGATTTTATAAGTTGATTATGTATCAGCACTATATAATTAAAAAAATAATTCAAACTATTGTTTTTTTAATATATTTTTTTAAAACCGTCTCAAAAAAACGCCTGAATGAACGCGATTTTATCCAATTCCGGCATAGCGTTGAACGCTTCCTGATGCTCGTGGATGTAATCGATTAAAGGATAAAATTCTTCATCAACATGGCGTTTGTCGAGTTTGCGGCCGATATTGCCCTCGTTGCTTCGTCCTAAAAACTTGGAAATCAGGTAATACGGCGATTTGAGTTTGAACAGCATTTCGCCGTTTTGGGCATCAAATACCATAAAGCCTTCGTGTTCCACATTTTTCAGACGACCTTTCAGCTCGCCGAATGTGATGTTTTTCAGCGTTTCGGGGCGGCGGATGCAGTATTGTTTGCCGATTTCGTCCAATTCCGCTTCGCTAAACTGACGGCCGGTCGCCACATCAATGCAGCCGATTAAGGTTTCGCCCAATTCTTCGCGGATGATGTGCACGTCTTTCGCGTCTGTGATTTCAAACAAAAAAGTATGGTTCGGATATGCGCGGAACAGGGTTTCGTATTGCATGCAGTGTGCTGCGGTCATATCTGCAAACGCGCTATCAAGCGAGCCGGTGGTCGAATACAGCACTTTGCCGTCAAACGCCGCGCCTTTAGACGGATGGTCGTCTGAAAGCGAGACGAAAGTACAGCAACCGAGGAAGCCGTTTACTTTCACCACCGCATCCACTAATCTCTCATCGCCGATTCGGATCGGGTAACGGCTGTCTTTGGCAATACGTTCCGAATAATTGAACACTTTTTTAAACGGGCGCACGATGATTCGATTATGCGCATCGATAATCAAACCGCGCATTTCCAGCAAAGCATCATCAAAGCGATTGTTGTAGAACACGCTGCGGGCGTATTTCAACACGCGCAATTCGGGATAACGCTTGGATGCTTTGGCAGTAAAGTTACGGCTGCCGTGTTGCAGATAGTGATCGGTCACAAAGGTTTGCTGCGCCTCATCAAACACCAGCGGCTTATGCTCGATAGCCTGCATCTGTTCGATTTTTTCTAACTGTTCCGCATTTGCCGGCTGCTCGGCATCGACGTGGATTTCGTTTGCCACGCGGTTTTGGTTCAACTTGATATAAGCCGCCAACACGTCATGCTCTTTCACACCGTGCAGGTTGGGATAGAAATTGTGCATACGGTAGATTTCTGTTTCAAAACCGCTTTTTTTCGCCAAATCCAACAAATGGCGGCAACGCGAAGCTTTTTGGTTGGTGTTGGAATGAATGATCAAAATATTTCGATTCGGATTTTGGCGTCCAAGTCTCAAGGTTTCAGTCATCAAGGCATTACCGCGTTTCTGCGCCTTATCCACCGCTTCGCCCGACCAACGATATTCACCGTATTCATCGGTAATGAACAAATCGTTTTCAATACGGACAACTTCCGCATCCGGATACTGCGCTTTAAATTCGGCGGCTTTTTGTTCGGCAAAAGTCGATTTTCCCGAACCTTGATGACCGCGGATTAAGATAAATTTTTGCATTTTGTTTCCTTATTCTTTTTCTCAGCTTGCCCTGAATAAATAGGCCGTCTGAAAAATATTTCTACCCTTTTTTTCAGACGGCCTTAGCTTCAGTTCACAGCTGCCAACGGCGTTTTCTCAATCTCTTCTACCCAGAAATCTGTACCCATACCTCGTTCGGCAAAGGAACCAATCAGGGAGAATACTTGGTCGGAGAAGCCGCCGATGTTCAAGATATCCTGACGGTTTCGTGCTTGAGCCGTAGTGTAAGGCTGGATATCCAGACAAACGAGTTTGGCTTCGGGACAACGTTGTTTCAGAATATTCCATTCTTTCATCAGACTGGTTTTGCCACCCCATCGTTGGCTGTCATCTGCCCAACTTTCGTTGTCTGATACGATGACAACCAAATCCACGTCGGCTTTTTCACGGTTCAACATGGCAAGCGGTGCGCTGCATGCTGTTCCGCCGCCGCCGACATTGGCGAGTTTTTCGGCGTTGGTCATGATGCTGTCGCGCGGGTTGAGCTTCACGTTTACCGTGATTTGTTCAAACGGTATCACGCGGGCTTGCGGGTTGGTACGCAACATGGCGGCGGACACGAGCGCGGCAATGTCGATGCAGCGGGTTTTGGTGGACGCACTGCCGCGATAGCCGGTAGCCGGGCTGTGCATAGAGCCGGAGACATCCGGGCAAACCACGACTTTGCCTTGGATTGCCGGTACGTTTTGTACGGCGGTTTCCATCGCATCTTGCAGGGCTTCGCGGATTTCAAACGGCATTTGGTCAGATGTTGCCTGATACGCGGTCAGCAACTGATAAGGCAGGACGCGGGCGCGGGCAATGGCGGTTTCGTCACGCAGTTTTTCTGCCACCATTTTGATGTTTTTGCTTTTCGCAAACACTTCGTGGCGCAGGAAAGTGTTCAGGTTTTGACGAACCTGCTGCCATGAGCCGTTGCGGGCGATTTGCGCCCAGTCGCCGCTGTTCAAGTCTAAAGCAGTGAGCATTTGGAAAGGAACGTTGGGCAATTCGCCTTCTCGGCTTTGTTTGTAGTCTTCAAAGGCGCGGGTAATGGGCGGCAATGCTTCGCGGTCGTACGGTTTGCCGATCAGCCACGCAAACCAGGCGGCACGCCATGCTTCACGCGGTTTGGGATGCACCATTTTGACCACGTCCGCCAGCGACGGGGCGTTGCCGATAGCGGCGTTCATCAGTTGTTTTTCGGTGGCGGTCAAAAGCCAGGTCTGCATCAGTTTTTTCGGACGGTTGCCGAAGGATTTTCTGCCGACCGCGCCGCTTCGGATGATTTGCGCGAAGTTGCGCAACATTTTACCGTTGTCCGCCACTTGGTCGAATACGCGGGCGAGCATGTTCACGTCTTTTTGCGCCAACACGGCAAGCAACAGCGCAGGCATATCTTTCATAAAACCTTTTTGACGGGCATATACGGCGGTTTTGGCGATAAACTCGGCATCCAGGCTTTCTGCCAATTTCAACACTTGGTCAAGCTGACTTTGTGCATCAGCATAGTAGGTATTGTTCAGACAACCGGTAGCGGCAAGCTGTGCCAGCTGTTGTTTGGGCGTCAGCGTGTAGGCGATGCCGCCGGCTTCATTATAGGTATCGGTTTTAGTAAAACGGTTTTTAATAGATTGAAACAAGTTAGTATTAGCCATTTTCATTTTCTTTCATATTGTTGGTTTGAGGCCGTCTGAACTTGTTTTAGCTTTGTTTTTCAGACGGCCTTGAATGGGTGGCAGCGTGGCGGCTAAAGATGAAGAGAAGCGTTTTTAACTGAAAGCTAATGTATTCTCTTCCGGGCATCCGCCTACTGCCGTAGGGCGACTAGTTTTACTAGGATCATTCAGGTTTTAGCAGAAAAGGAATGTAATCCTAATGGCATTCGCCCATAAGGGGCGGCACATTGGGCAACGAAGAGTGGAGAAATTTTTACGCGCTCTATCCTCTGAGCTACTCTGCCATAGTTGGCGGCAGAGACGGGATTCGAACCCGCGACCTCGCGCTTAGCAGGCTGTAATTCCTCCGGCATTTGCCGAATGCACCAAAAACGGTTTTTATATCAGCCCATCCGAATATTTCAGACGGCCTCGAATGAGTGGCAGCGTAGCGGATAAACATGAAGAGAAACGGTTTTAACGTGAAAGGTTAATGTACTCTCTTCAAGCCGCCTGCTGCCGTAAAAATAATATGGCACGCAACAAGTTTTTAAGGGAAACATGCCTTGGCTCTACCAACTGAGCTACTCTGCTATTTTGGAACAACAGAGACAGGGACTCGAACCTGCGACATAGGGGTATCCATGTTGTAGTTTCCCCAAGGCATTTGCCTGCCATATTGGAAAAAGGGTGGGCGACTAGATAAACAAGACGTTCAACGTCTATTAGACGAGACAGGATTCGAACCTGTTAGATCCAAATGTAGTCTTGTTGGCATTCGCCCTGTAACTCCACAGCAACTAAATTTACGGAAAATTTTTCTCCGGTAACTGTATTTCCCGAAGCATCTGCTGTATCGTTACATTCACAACATAGCCAACAGCGTGCCAAGAATAAAAAAATTTATAAAAAAATAATTTTTTTAATTAATTGAATATAAAGAAAATATATTTTTAAAAGTAGCTTTTTATCGACAAAAAAAGCGTAGAATACTGAAAAAAATATATTCATAGATAGTTATATAGAAAATAGAATATAAAAGAATATATGATGAGATTCGATGATTTGGACAAACACTGGCAGTTAAGTAAACGGCAAATTTGTATTGGAAAAAATAATTTGAAGGCCGTCTGAACATGAATACCAACCCTAAAAAACAAGTCGCCATCAGCTTTCTCGGTACAGTGCTGGATAAAGGTTTCAATCAAGAGCGTTGGTTGAAATGGCGGCCGAATGTCGCCATGAATCAACGTCAAGATTTTCATCTTGACCGCATGGAGCTGTTTTATGCGGAGAAATACCGCGAACTGGCAGATCATGTAAAAGCCGATATTCAGCAGGTATCGCCGCACACAGTCGTCAATCTCGTACCTATGGAGCTGGCAAACCCGTGGGATTTTTCCGAGGTTTATACCAAACTGCACGACTGGGCCGCGAGCTATCCATTTAATATTGAAGAAGAAACCTATCTCACCCACATCACCACAGGTACGCACGTTGCCCAAATCTGCCTGTTCTTATTGGTAGAATCGCGTCAAATTCCGGGGGTGTTGCTCCAGACTGCACCACCGAAAAATCAAAGACGCAGCATGATTTCAGGCGATGTTGGCAGTTATGAAATCATCGATTTAGACTTGGCTCGTTACGACGTACTGGCAGAACGCCTTGCCGCCGTACGCGATGACGCAGTGCGCTACCTCAAAAGCGGTATTTCCACCCAAAACGCCGCCTTCAACCGCATGATTGCCGAAATCGAACAGGTCGCACTCAATTCCCCTTCCCCCATTCTACTTTCCGGCCCCACAGGCGCAGGCAAATCCATGCTGGCACGCAGGATTTTTGAATTGAAAAAAGCACGCCATCTGATTAAAGGCACATTTGTCGATGTAAACTGCGCCACCCTTCGCGGTGACGGCGCAGCATCTGCCCTGTTCGGCCACAAAAAAGGCGCCTTTACCGGCGCCGCAGAAAAACGTGAAGGCTATCTAAAAACTGCCGACGGCGGCGTATTATTTTTAGACGAAATCGGAGAATTAGGCTTGGACGAGCAAGCCATGTTGCTCAAAGCCATTGAAGAAAAACACTTTTATCCCGTCGGCAGCGACAGCGAAGTCAAAAGCGACTTCCAACTCATCGCCGGCACCAACCGCGACTTACGCCACGAAATCCGTGCCGGACACTTCCGCGAAGACCTGTTCGCCCGAATCAACATCTGGAATTACCCACTACCCGCACTCGCCAACCGCCGCGAAGACATCGAGCCCAACGTCGAACACCAGCTTGCCCTAGCCTCGCAAGAACTCGGCCGGACCACCCGCTTCAACAAAGAAGCCCTGGCCGCCTACCTCGACTTCGCCCACTCCAACCAAGCACCATGGCGCGGCAATTTCCGCGACCTCGCCGCCAGCATCATGCGCCTGGCCACACTCGCGCCACAAGGCAGGATACAGGTAGAACAAGTCCAAGCCGAAATCGAACGCCTCAAATGGCTATGGTCGGAAGAACCCTTTTCAGACAGCCTCCTACATAAAAGGCCGTCTGAAAAAACACAAGACTACCCCGATAAAATCGATTGGGACACATTGGATTTGTTCGACAAACTACAACTGCAACACGTTATCGACGAATGCCGCAAACATCCCAACATGGCCGCCGCCGGCCGTGCATTGTTCAACGTCTCCCGAACAGAAAGGGCAAAAGTCAATGACAGCGACCGATTGAGGAAATATTTACAGCGATTCGGATTGGAATGGGGAGATATTTAAGTAGAGGTTTTGCAAAGGCCTCCTCATGCTGATTCTAGGAAGTAGCTCATTTTAATAATTTTTTTTTAATAGTACTTTTTTATTATTATTTTATAAAAAAAAATAAAAGGCATCAGATTGATGCCTTTTACTTTCGTTAATATGAAAAATTAATGTTCATACCAACGTTTGGTCGATTCACAGAATCACTTCTTCGGTTTACTTCAAAAATGCCGCATGATAGGCAATATGCTCACCAATAAAACTGGCGATGAAGTAATAGCTATGATCGTAGCCTTTGTGGAAGCGCACATCGGCCGGTTGATTTGCCGCACGACAGGTTTCGATAAAAATCTTCGGTACGCAATTGTGTTGCCAAAAAAACTCATCTTCCAAGCCCTGATCAATGAGCATACCTTGCACTTTATAGCCTTGTTGAATGAGCGAGTTCGCATCATATTGCTGCCATTTTTCGCGATCTTTTCCTAAATAGGCAGAAAAGGCTTTTTCTCCCCAAGGCACAAGGCTTGGCGACAAAATAGGCGAAAAGGCAGAAACACTTTGATAACGTTCCCGGTTTCGCAGTGCCAATACCAATGCGCCGTGTCCGCCCATTGAATGCCCCATAATGGAACGTTTACCATTGGTAAGAAATTTTTCCTCAATCAGACCAGGCAACTCGTTCAAAATATAATCATACATTTGATAATTCGTCGCCCAAGGCTGCTCGGTCGCATTCAGATAAAAGGCCCTGCACCCTGCCCTAAATCGTAAGCAGCATCGTTCGGCACTTGCTCTCCGCGAGGGCTGGTATCAGGTGCAACCACAATCACTTGATGTTCTGCCGCATAACGCTGAAAACCTGATTTGGTAATGAAATTTTGTTCAGTGCAAGTCAAGCCGGAAAGCCAATAAATCACACCAAGCGGTCGATTCTCCTGATTATCCGGCAAATAGACGGCAAATTTCATTTCGCATTGAAGCGTTTGGGCATGATGTTCCCAAACTTGTTGCGAACCACCAAAAATTTGATGTTGTTCAATCAGTTTCATCGCGTACCTTAGTAATGAATAACAGCGCGGATCGATTTACCTTCATGCATTAACTCAAAGGCTTCATTGATTTGATCAAGTGTCATTGTGTGGGTCACAAACGGTTCTAACTCGATGTCGCCTTTCATCGAGTCTTCCACCATTTTCGGAAGTTCAGAGCGGCCTTTCACACCACCAAATGCCGTGCCTTTCCAAACACGACCTGTTACCAACTGGAACGGACGAGTTGAAATTTCTTGGCCTGCACCTGCTACGCCGATGATAATGGATTGTCCCCAACCACGGTGTGCACTTTCTAATGCCTGACGCATTACGTTTACGTTGCCGATACATTCAAAGGTGTGATCAATGCCCCATTTATTGATGTCTAACAACACATCTTTGATCGGTTTATCGTAATCGTTCGGGTTCAAACAGTCAGTTGCACCAAACTGTTTCGCCAGCTCAAATTTTGAAGGATTGGTATCAATAGCAATAATGCGACCCGCTTTGGCTTGACGCGCACCTTGCACCACCGCCAAACCAATCGCCCCCAAGCCAAACACGGCAACAGAGTCGCCTTCTTGTACTTTTGCTGTGTTATGCACCGCACCAATACCTGTGGTAACGCCGCAGCCAAGCAAACATACTTGTTCATGATTGGCTTCCGGATTGATTTTCGCCAGTGAAACTTCGGCAACAACAGAGTATTCACTGAAAGTCGAACAGCCCATATAGTGATAGATCGGCTGACCTTGATAAGAAAAACGCGTCGTGCCGTCCGGCATTAAACCTTTACCTTGCGTCTCACGTACCGCAACGCATAAGTTGGTTTTACCCGAACGACAAAACTCACATTCGCCACATTCAGCGGTATAAAGAGGAATGACGTGATCACCCGGTTTTACGCTTGACACACCTTCGCCCACAGCAACGACCACACCCGCACCTTCATGTCCAAGCACCACAGGGAATACGCCTTCAGGATCGCTTCCTGATAACGTAAATGCATCAGTATGGCACACACCCGTGTGGGTATTGCGGATTAACACTTCGCCTTTGCGGGGCATTTCTACATCGATTTCCACAATTTGTAAGGGTTGATTTGGAGCGAATGCTACCGCAGCACGAGATTTGATGGTTGAATTGGTTTGTTTATTTTCCATTAATTTTGCCTTTTAATTCATTAATTAAAGTTATCTAGCCTAAGTAAGATAACAACAGGTTATACTTTGACCTCCACTCTAAAGCAAGCGTTTTTTTGCAATTTTCGCTCCGGCGGTAGCATGATCAACTGAAGGGCCACCATGTAATCGGCGGTCAAATGGTTCCGAATATTTCCCTAAGTCATGAAGCTGTCCCGTCTGACAGGCAATTTCCTGCGCACCAAATACCTGAGTAAACTCCGCCGCCATTTCACCAACATTGACCGAATGGCTTTGCAAGGTTTGCCAGAGTTCGTAAGGTAAGAGATTACCAAGTTTATCTTGCACGGAATGGACGTAGTAACTTAGGGGTTTCATGTTGAAATTCTAAAAAATTCAGACTGATATCATGCAATGATAATATGATATTAAATTTAATATGCAAATAGAAATAATGCCGTCTGAAACTTTTTCAGACGGCATTGTTATTTATTAATCTTTATAACTTGCTTCTAATATCCTCTACTGCTTTCACTAAAGCCTCGGAAAGCGAAGGATCAAAAGAAGAGTGGCCTGCTTGGACGATTCTCAATTCCGCTTCAGGGAAGGCTTGCGAGAGCTCCCATGCGCTTTGCATCGGAGTGCATAGGTCGTAGCGGCCTTGGACGATGATGGTTGGGATATGGCGGATTTTGTCGATGTTTGCCAAGATGGCTTTATCGCCCTGTAACCAGCCTTCGTTCACGAAGTAATGGTTTTCCATTCTCGCGATGGCAAGGGAGGCTTGCGGATCTTCATCCACATCTTTAGGTTCAAACTGAATAAGGTAACTTTCCCAGTCTGCCCATGATTTGGCCGCTTTGAGGCGTGTGGCTTCATCTTCGCTGAACAGCATTTCATGGTAGGCTTTAATTAGGGCTTGGCGTTTGTTTTCGGCTACGGGGGCAATGAATTTTTGCCATTGGGCTGGATAAATTTGGCTGACGCCGCCTGCTTCGTTCAACCATGCCATTTCAGACGGCCTGCATAGGAAAATACCGCGCAAAACTAAGCCGCTGACGCGCTCGGGATGGGTTTCGGCATAAGTCAGCGACAAGGTGCTGCCCCATGAGCCGCCGAAAACCAGCCATTTTTGAATACCGAGCATTTCGCGTACTTTTTCAATATCGGCAACCAAATCCCATGTGGTGTTGTCTTCAATACAGGCATAAGGTTTGGAACGTCCGCAACCGCGTTGGTCGATGATGACGATGCGGAAATGCTCTGGATTGAAAAAGCCGCGACAGGCAGGTGATGCCCCTGCTCCGGGGCCGCCATGCAGGAAAATCACGGGGTGGCCATCAGGATTGCCTGATTCTTCCCAGTAGATTTCGTGAATGTCGGATACGCGCAAAAGGCCGCTATTTCTTGGTTCTTGAATCGGATGCATGAGCTTTCTCCTTTGTCTGATGAATATGTTGATTGTAACACTTTGCCTGCTGATTTTTCAGACGGCCTACATAGGTTTATCGCCACAAATGGCGTAAAATAGCACTTTTTTGACAGGATTTTTATGGCTGACAACAAACAAACGCATGCTGCACCAGAAGGCCAACTTTTATTGCGTACGGTAGCCATGCCGCGCGATACCAATCCCTAATCAGGATATCTTCGGCGGCTGGATTATGTCACAAATGGATCTAGGCGGCGGTATTTTGGCGGCAGAAATCGCACAAGGACGAATTGTAACCGTGGCCGTTCAAGAAATGAATTTTATCAGACCGGTAAAGGTCGGCAACGTCGTATGCTGCTACGGTCATTGCGTCCGCGTAGGCAATACTTCTTTGCAACTGAAAATCGAAGTGTGGGTGAAGACTTTGATGAACGATATGGTAACGGAAGACCGCCAACTGGTCACCGAAGCCGTGTTCACTTACGTCGCCATCGATTCACAAGGCAATCCGCGCCCTATTCCTCGCGAAGGTAATGCAAAGCTGGCACATTTGTAAGTTAAAAATTCAAAATAAGGCCGTCTGAAACCTCAACGTTCAGACGGCTTTTTTAATACAGAAGCAAAATGTAATAATATTTCTTTTGAGCTAAAACAAGGCGAAGTATCTGTTTTTTAGGTTTAATTCAGGCTGATTGATAAAACAAAGACCGTACACCGGCTCCCTATAACATTGCCCTACCGTGACAGTTCGCGCCACTTTTGAAACGGCGTTTCCTCCTCAACCTACTTTAAGGAACATCATGGCTTCGCGCGATCTATACCCACAGGAAATTTTACAGGTTGTTCTCGACAAAAGCTGCGCCAAAGCACAATCCAGCATCCCCATACTGGCAATCTTGAGCGTTTTGGCCGGCGGATACATCGGCTTCGGTTATCTTGCCTATTTAAAAGTAGTCAGCGGCATTCCGCACGAATGGGGCGGTTTTGCCACTTTACTCGGCGCAGCCGTGTTCCCAATCGCCTTGATTTGCATCCTGCTTGGCGGCGGCGAGCTGGTAACCAGCAACATGATGATCATGTCTTTAGGCAGATTGGCCGGACGGATTTCCTCCAAAATGCTGCTGCGCAACTGGGTTATCGTCTGCATGGGCAATTTGGTGGGCACGCTGGCGATGGCGTTTTTTTCCTCGGGATACTATGTCGGTATGATTGAAGGCAGCGTGGCAGAAAAAACCATTGTCGTGGCGGAAGCAAAAGTCCATATGGATTTCGGCCGCGCTTTCGTATCGGCGGTCGCATGTAACTGGATGGTTTGTATGGGCACGTGGCTGCACTTTGCCGCTAAAAACACAACCGGACGAATGCTGGCCATTTGGTTCCCCGTCATGATTTTCGTATTAAACGGCTTCCAACACCTTGTCGCCAATATGTTCGTTATCCCCGCAGGTATTTTGGCAGGCGCAAACATCACTTGGGGGCAGTTTTTCTTCAACATGATTCCCGTATTCTTGGGCAATGTCGTCGGTGGCGCATCCTTTGTCGGCGCGTCTTATCTTTATACTTATAAAGACACGCTGAAAGATAGTGCCGAATAGTCCCTGCTTTTAGAAACAACAAAAACCTGCTTTTGAAAAAGCAGGGTTTTTGTTTTCAGACGCCATTGGTATTAAGTTTTAAAAATCCATTCGGACACATTATTCAGATAAATCATCCAAACGAAAAAAAGAGCCGTTTTTAAAACGGCTCTTTCCAATTTTTTGGTCGGAGTGAAAGGATTCGAACCTTCGACCCCTTGCACCCCATGCAAGTGCGCTACCAGACTGCGCCACACTCCGACTCGATAAGCTGTGAATTTTAGTTTCAAACGCTGATTTTGACAAGTGCTTTTTTTAGAAAGGGAAATTTACTCGTTTGAAAACATTTGAATTATTTGTAAGCAAAAAGGCCGTCTGAAATCGTTCAGACGGCCTTTTGATTATTCAGTCAAATATCAAGCTTCAACCGGAATAATACCGATTTTGGCCTGCCATTGTTTTGGTGCAATAGCGTGAACCGATTCACCGTTGCTATCCACCGCAACAGTCACAGGCATGTCTTTGACTTCAAATTCGTAAATCGCTTCCATACCCAATTCTGGGAACGCCAAGACTTTAGATGCTTTAATGGCTTTGGCAACCAAATATGCCGCGCCGCCGACAGCCATCAGGTAAACAGCTTTGTTATCGGCAATGGCTTGACAAGTCGCTGCGCCGCGCTCGGATTTGCCGATCATACCCAAGAGGCCGGTTTGTTCCAGCATTTGGCGGGTAAATTTATCCATACGGGTGGAAGTGGTCGGACCGGCCGGGCCAACAACTTCGTCACGGACTGGATCAACCGGGCCGACGTAGTAAATCAGTTTGTTGGTGAAATCTACCGGCAATTCTTCGCCTTTTGTTGAGCATATCAACCAAACGTTTGTGCAGCGGCATCGCGGCCGGTCAGGATTTTACCGTTTAGCAACAATACGTCGCCGGTTTTCCATGTAGCCACTTCTTCTTTAGTCAGGTTGTTGACATCAACACGTTTGCCGTTGTCAGGACTATAAGTCAGATCCGGCCAATCTTCCAAAGATGGGGCTTCCAGTTTGGCCGGGCCTGAGCCGTCCAATTCAAATTCGATGTGGCGGGTTGCTGCGCAGTTTGGAATCATGGCAATCGGTTTGGACGCAGCGTGGGTTGGGTAGTCAAGGATTTTGACATCCAGCACGGTGCTCAAACCGCCCAAACCTTGTGCGCCAATACCCAAGGCATTTACTTTTTTGTAGAGTTCCAAGCGCAGGGCTTCGGTAGTAGTTAATTCTGCACCGGAATCGGCTTTTTCTTTGAGTTCCTGAATATCGATATGGCTCATCAGGCTTTCTTTGGCCATCAACACTGCTTTTTCAGGCGTACCGCCGATGCCGATACCCAAGATGCCCGGAGGACACCAGCCTGCACCCATTTGAGGAACGGTTTTCAATACCCAATCAACGATATTGTCTGAAGGGTTGAGCATGGCAACTTTGGTTTTGTTTTCAGAACCGCCGCCTTTGGCTGCGCAAGTGACTTCGACTTTGTCGCCTTTTACGATTTCCATGTGTACAACGGCAGGGGTGTTGTCTTTGGTATTTTGACGTTTGCCAGCCGGGTCGGCCAATACAGAGGCGCGCAGTTTGTTGTCAGGATAGGTGTATGCACGGCGTACGCCTTCGTTAACCATTTCCTGTACACTCATCTCGGCATCCCACTGTACATCCATGCCCACTTTCAAGAATACGGTCGCAATACCGGTATCCTGACAAATCGGACGATGGCCTTCAGCACACATACGGCTATTGACCAAAATCTGCGCCATCGCATCTTTGGCGGCAGGGTTTTCTTCTTTTTGATAAGCCTTATACAAAGCTTGAATATAGTCTTTAGGATGGTAGTAGCTGATGAATTGGAAAGCATCGAAAATACTTTGGATAAAGTCTTCTTGCTTGATGACGGTCATGATTGTGTTCCTTTTCGGAGTCATGGTAGGAAGGATTTGTTTATTTCTTAAGAGACCGATTTTTTCAGACGGCCTTCAATAGTGTAATAGTGCTTTCAAATGAATGACCCAGACAATATCATTTTCATACCCTATTGATTTAAATGAAAATTTAATATCGCATTAAATCACTTGGTTATTGATAATCTATATCCACTTAGCCATTCACTTAAATAGAAATAAAAATTACATTGTTTTTAAAATGATAATCTTATTTCAAGGCCGTCTGAAAAATATTTGCCTTAAGTATCAGAGAAAGAAATTTAGTAGCTTGTATTTAAAAAGGAAACTATCTAAATTTTCAGACAGCCTTTCTTATTTTTCCAATACAATACACAATTGTAAAATCCGTGTCATTTTCTCCCTCAATCTTCTTGACTGATATCAAACTTGTTTGATTTTCTGAAATTTTATAACAGTCTTTTTCACTTGATTTCACACACTAAATATTATTCAATATATACAACAATCTATGCAAAAATCATCTAATATACAATAATGATTTTTTTACTAGTAAATAGATGAATATTTTTAAAATTTATACTAAAAAAAGTAATTTTATTTTTACTTTTAAAAATCAAAAAAACTAGTAATAAATTTGTCTAAATAATAGGCATATTTTTGTTTACAATCATTCCTCTATAAAACCTTAGATTACCCCTATCATTAAAATCACTAAATTCTGATACACTTCGACTCATACAGATAAATATTGATTTTAAAAGAATTTCTGAGTAAATGACTTGGATATTTACACGCATACAACAGATGTAATAAAAATACAATTAATCAAATACCCACTATTCCAACTTCCAATTTCACAGGAACAAACCATGAGTGAAAATTTGTTAACCCTGACCATAGACGGCCATGAAGTCAAAGCTTCCGCCGACTCGTCAATCATCCAAGCCTATGCCCGTTCAGGCAATGCGATTACTGCCAATGTCGGCTGTATGGGTCAAGGCGTATGCGGTTCCTGCCGCTGCATGATTCGTAAAGAAGGCGAGCGCGAAGTCACCACCGCACTGGCATGCGAGACCAAAGTTGAAGAAGGCATGCAGGTCAGCTTCTTGGACTACTTTATTCCGGAGCACATCCAATATTACGACGTCAGCGAAATTGGTGATGGCTGGAACTGGTTGGACGATACCGCCAAAGCCTTTCCTGAAGCGCAAAACTGCCGTCATTGCGGCGGCTGTAATCGTGCCTGTCCTAAAGGTTTGCAAGTGGAAAACGGCGTAGCTCAAGTAGTTTCCGGCGATTTCGGCGCGGCTGCGCTGACCTTCGACCAATGTGTGATGTGCAACCTCTGCACCCTCTCCTGCCCCGAACACATCCGTCCGAACCACTTGGGCCTGTTCGCCCGCCGTATGAAAGCGGCGCGTACATTGCGCCCTGTGGATTTGATGCGCCGCCTGCGCGAAATCGACAGCGGCAAAATGAAAGTCGAATTTGAAGAGGAGTCAGTGTAATGGTTAACAAAATCCAAGGCATAGACTACGAAACCGCCCTTGCCAACCTGCGCGCTTCCTCATTGGAGCTGCGTGGCGATTTACCTGAGAAAAACGAATTACTGAGCCAATTTCACCCTGATTATCAGGCCGATGCGCGTGTGAAACTGCCTATCGGCCCAAACCAAGGCGATTACTGCCATCCTGATTTGGCCAAACTCTTAATCAGTCAGCCTCTGATTGACGACTATGATTTGTCAGGCGCAGAACACTTGAACACTGACGTATTGGTCATTGGCGGCGGCGGTGCAGGTGCGGCGGCGACATTGTCTGCGACTGAAGCCGGCGCACGCGTCATCATGGCGAACAAACTGCGTATCGGCGACAGCAATACCGTAATGGCCGAAGGCGGCATTCAAGCAGCGGTCGGAGCAGAGGACAGCCTGCAACAACACTTTGACGACACCATCAAAGGCGGTCACAACGTCGGCAAAAAAGAATTGGTTGCCCAAATGGTTACCGATGCGCCGTCCGCCATCCGCTGGCTGATTGGCTTGGGCATGACTTTCGATCTTGCCAAAGGCGCAGACAACAACGGCATGTTAAGCCGCAAGCGTGCAGGCGGTACGACCGTGCCGCGTATTTTGAGCTACCGCGACTTTACCGGCCTCGAAATGATGCGCGTACTGCGCGAGGCAGTCGAACTCGACGAAAACATCACCCAGCTCAACCGCCACCCTGCCATCGAATTATTGTCGGACGAACACGGCCGCTGCGTCGGCGCGATTTTGTACGATTTGGAAAAACGCTCTTTGGTATTGGTTCATGCCAAAGCCGTGGTATTGGCAACCGGCGGCAGCGGACGCCTGCATTTGCAAGGTTTCGCCACTTCCAACCACTACGGCGCAACTGCAGACGGCCTGGTGATGGCTTACCGTATCGGTGCCAAACTGCGCGATGTCGATTCTTTCCAATACCACCCGACCGGCGTTGCCCATCCTCCACACTTGGCAGGCGCGCTGATTTCCGAAGCCGTGCGTTCTGCCGGAACGAAACTGGTCAACGGTTTGGGCGAGCGTTTCGTTGACGAATTGCAACCGCGCGACGTTGTTGCCGCTGCTATTCTGCGCGAATGCCGCGAAGGCCGCGGCGTGGTACGCGACGGTCAAGTCGGTGTGTTCCTCGACACCCCTCGCCTGATTGCTAATGACCCTGACGTATTGAACCGTTTGGTAACACTCGGCCACGTTGCCCATAAATGCGGCATTGACCCTGCTGTTGAACCGGTCGCGATTCATCCGACCCTGCACTATCAAAACGGCGGTATCGAAATCAACGGCGACGGCGCAACCTGCGTCGAAGGCCTCTATTGCGCCGGCGAAGTAACCGGCGGCATTCATGGCCGCAACCGCCTGATGGGCAATGCGCTTTTGGACATCATCAGCTTCGGCCGCCGTGCCGGTAAAGCCGCGGCAAATTGCGGCCTGCCGCTGAAAAAAGTACGCGGCGGTGTCGGACACGTCCACGACCTGCAACGCGAAATGACCCGTGCCGGTCTGACCAGCGACATCAAAGCCCCCGTTTTATATCCCGACTACGGCAAATTCGATTTGCGCGAACACGCCGGTTTGCAGGAGCAACAATCATGAATCAAGCCAATCAAAACTTACTGCATCCTTCCCGCCAAGTCGGCGCAGATTTAGCCGCGTGGCGCAAAGTCGGCGGCGGCGAAGGCCTGCTGGCTGCGCTTGCCGATCCTCAAAGCATCGTTTCCAAACTGCAAGATGCCAATCTTTGCGGTATGGGCGGTGCAGGTTTCCCGACTTGGCGCAAATGGGAGGCCGCCGTTGCCGCCCAAAGCAAAAATGGCGACAAATACGTCGTCTGCAATGCCAACGAAGACGAACCGGGTACATTTAAAGACCGCGTACTGCTGGCAAATACGCCGCACCAAGTCATCGAAGGCGTCCTGATTGCCGCCGTTGCCTGCCGTGCCAACAAAGCGATTTTGTACGTCAACCCGCATCAAACCGAATCCATCGCTTCCATCACACCAGCCATCGAGCAATGGAAAAACAGCGATTTGTTTATCCGTATCGAAAACTACTTGGGTAAACCTTTGGACTTGCAACTGGTTGAAACTTCAGGCCGTTATATCGGCGGCGAAGAAACTGCCGTAATTTCATGGCTGGAAGGCGGTTTCCCCTTCCCCCGCCGCAAGCCGCCTTTCCCAGCTGAAAGCGGTGTCAACGGTGAGCCGACCCTTATCAACAATACCGAAACCTTCGCCAATATTCCGCAAATCCTTGCCAAAGGTGCGGAATGGTACAAATCTTTGGGTTTGGGCGATGCGGCCGGTACGAAACTCTACTCGCTCTCCGGCGACGTATTGAACCCGGGCCTGTACGAACTGCCGATGGGTACGACCCTGCAATCGCTGATTTTCGATCACGGCGGCGGTATGCTCGAAGGGCGCACGTTTAAAGCCGTATTTACCGGTGGCCCGTCCAATACGCTCCTGACCGTAAAAGATTTGGACGTGCCTTTGGACTTCGTGTCCGTGCGCGAACGCAAATCCAGCCTCGGTACGGGCGCGATGATTGTGATTTCCGAAGGCACCAGCGTCGTGCGCAAAGTGGCGGAGTATGTGGAATTCTTTGCGTCCAACTCATGCGGACAATGCCCGCCGTGTAAAGGCGGCACGTTCCAACTTTCACGCCTGCTCAACCGCGTAGATACCGGCATCGGCACTTCAGACGACCTGCGCGCCCTTGCAAAAGCCTGTGCCAACTGCTGCCACGAAGCGGCCGTTGCGGTTTGATTGACGGCGCGGTTACCGTGTTGCAAAGCTCGCTGCGCACCTTCCCCGAAGAGTACGGCCTGTCGCAAGAACAGGAGTAAAACGAGCGTTGTTTTCAGACGGCCTTTTTGTACTGTAGGAGGTCGTCTGAAAAAGATGACAACGCAAACTCGCATTACTCTCCAAGCACGGAAAAGAAAAACCCAATAAAAAAATACCTTCGAACCTGCAAAAACACGTTTCAGACGACCTCTCCCAGCAAAACTCAGGCATACGTCGTCTGAAAACCGATTTCCCAATATTTCCATCCTCAAATTAGGAGATTCAACATGGGCTTCAAGCCAATTCCTGCTGCGGTCGCACTTGCGCTGACGCTGCTTATCTGGTTCGTTATCCCCGTTCCTCAAGGCGTATCGCCTGACGCATGGCATCTTTTGGCATTGTTCATCGGCATCATTGCCGGCATCATCGGCAAAGCCATGCCTATCGGCGCAATGGCGATTTTGGGCATTACCTTGGTTGCACTGACCGGCGTAACCAACGAAAAAACCGCAGACGCAACCAAAGACGCTTTGAGCAGCCTCAACAACTCACTCATCTGGATGATCGGTATCGCCATCATCATCTCGCGCGGCCTGTTGAAAACCGGCTTGGGTATGCGTATCGGCTACCTCTTGATCTCCCTCTTTGGCAAACGCACGCTGGGCGTAGGTTACAGCTTGGCATTGGCCGACTTGGTCATCGGTCCGGTAACGCCGAGTAATACCGCACGCGGCGGTGCAATCGTGCATCCGATTATGAAATCCATCGCCCTGAGCTTCGACTCCGACCCAGAAAAAGGTACGGAAGGCAAAATCGGTAAATACCTTTCTCTGGTCAACTTCCACTCCAACGTGATTACCTGTCTGATTTTTATCACTGCCACCGCACCCAATCCGCTGGTAGTCGAATTGGTTGCCAAAGCCACCAATTCGCAAATCCAACTCTCTTGGGGCACTTGGTTCTTGGCGATGGTCGTACCCGGCCTGCTTGCTATGCTGCTGATGCCGCTGGTGCTGTATTTCCTGTATCCGCCCGAAATCAAGCAAACCCCTAACGCCACTGCATTGGCAAAAGAGCATTTGGCTGCCATGGGGCCGATGAAGCGTGAAGAAAAAATCATGCTGGGCATTTTCTTGGTTCTGCTGCTGTTGTGGGCGGGTATTCCCGAGATGCTGTTCGGCGTGAAAGTTGACGCTACCGCCACAACCTTCCTCGGCTTGAGCCTGTGTCTTTTGACCGGCGTACTGACTTGGGAAGATGCGCTGAAAGAAAAAAGCGCGTGGGACACCATCGTTTGGTTTGCGGCCTTGGTGATGATGGCAAACTTCCTCAACAAACTGGGCCTCATCAGCTGGTTGTCCGACTCCATGCAAAGCGGTATCGCCCACATGGGCTTGGGTTGGGAAGCTGGTTGTGCCCTGTTGATGCTTGCCTACCTCTACGCCCACTACGTTTTCGCCAGCGGCACGGCACACGTTACCGCCATGTTCGGCGCATTCTACGGCGCAGGCCTGGCCTTGGGTGCACCACCGATGCTGTTTGCCCTGGTTATGGCATCCGCTACCGGCATCATGATGTCGCTGACCCACTACGCCACTGGTTCCGCTCCTGTCATTTACGGCTCCAACTATGTGAGCATGACCGAATGGTGGAAAGCCGGCTTCATCATGAGCGTGCTCGAAATCCTGATATTCTGCACTGTCGGTATCTTGTGGTGGAAAGTTTTGGGCTACTGGTAACCCTCTAGCTTATTTAAAACACAGGCCGTCTGAAAACTCCAATTTCAGACGGCCTTTTGTTACAATTTCATTTTTACCGAACACACTCAATTACCGTGAAAAATACTCATCCTCGGCAGCGGCCAAGTCGGTTCGACCGTCGCCCAAAACCTTGCCTCCGTTCCCAGCAACGACGTCACTATTATCGACATCGACGAAAAAGCGCTCAACCGTATCAGCAGCCGTCTCGATGTCCAAACCATCGTCGGCAACGGCGCATCGCCCTTTACCCTCGAACAGGCAGGTGCGGCGGACTCCGACCTCCTGCTTGCCTTGACCCGCAGCGACGAAACCAACATCGTTGCCTCCAAAATCGCCGCCGACCTGTTCAACATCCCCAGCCGCATTGCACGCGTACGCTCAAGCGAATACCTCGAATATCCGGTTGCCGGTAGCGACAATCCCGAAGAAGGCAGCCTCAACATCTTCGACATTACCGAAACCATCAGTCCCGAACAACTGGTTACCGAACAACTCGTCGGACTGCTCAGCTACACCAGCGCATTGCAGGTACTCAGCTTTGCCAACGACCAAGTCCGCATGGTGATTGTTCAAGCCCGCAAAGGCGGTTTGCTGATCGGCCGTGAAATTACCGACATCAACCAGCACCCTGCCCGAAGGCGTGGACTGCCAAATCTGCGCCATCTACCGCAACAACCGCCTGATCGTCCCCAACGCCCGCAAACCGTCATCATCGAAGGCGATGAAGTCCTGTTTGCCGCCGACATCAACAGCGTTGAAGCCATCATGCGCGAATTGCGTCCGAAAAGAAGCGCGTACCCGCCGCATCATGATTGCTGGCGGCGGCAACATCGGCTACCGCCTCGCCAAGCAGCTCGAATCCAAATACGACATCAAAATCATCGAATACAAACCCCAGCGCGCCGAATGGCTGGCCGAGAATCTGGACAACACCCTCGTCCTGCAAGGTTCCGCCACCGACGAAACCCTGCTGGACGAAGAATACATCGACGAAATCGACGTCTTCTGCGCGCTGACCAACGATGACGAAAAACAACATCATGTCCAGCCTGTTGGCGAAAAAAACCTTGGTGCCAAACGCGTAATCACCATCGTCAACCGCTCAAGCTACGTCGATTTGCTCGAAGGGTAACAAAAATCGATATCGTTGTTTCCCCCATCTGATTACCATCGGCTCCATTCTCGCCCACATCCGCCGCGGCGACATCGTTGCCGTCCATCCTTTGCGCCGCGGTACGGCCGAAGCCATTGAAGTGGTGGTACACGGCGATAAAAATACTTCCGCCATTGTCGGCCGCCGTATCAGCGGCATTAAATGGCCGAGCGACTGCCACATTGCCGCCATCGTCCGCGGCGAAACCGGCGAAGTCATCATGGGACACCACACCGAAACCATCCTCCAAGACGGCGACCACATTATCTTCTTCGTCTCACGCCGCCGCGTCCTGCCGGAGTTGGAAAAAAACTCATTCAAGTCAAAATGGGCTTTTTTTCGGTTAAACCCGAAAATCCGTTTGCTTGAAGCCATAAAAAAGGCCGTCTGAAAAAGGTTTTTCAGACGGCCTTTATTTATTGTTTTATTTATGCTTTGGCAACACTGTTTTTACGGCCAAACCAAACAAAACCAATCACACCCAATACAATCATCGGTACGCTCAACCATTGACCCATGGACAAACCCAAGGTCAACAGGCCGAGATAGTCGTCAGGCTGGCGGGCAAATTCGGCAATAAAGCGGAACAAACCATAACCGCCCAAGAACAATGCCGCCGTTTGACCGGTACCGGACGCGGTTTTTCGAGAAAATCCAAACGATAACAAACAGGCAAATGCCTTCAAGGGCAAACTGGTAAAGCTGAGACGGATGGCGCGGCAGCATGCCGTATTGTTGCAGCCATTCGGCCCATAAAGGATTGTGCGCCGCAGCTTCCGCATCTTCGTAACGCGCTTGAGGGAAACCCATCGCCCAGAAAGCATTGAGTTCGGTCACGCGTCCCCAAAGTTCGCCGTTGATAAAGTTGCCGATACGGCCGGAAGCCAAGCCCAGCGGTACGAGCGGCGCAACGGTATCCATCAATTTCAAGATACTGATGTTGTGCTTGCGGCCAAACAGCCACATGGCAACGACCACGCCCAAGAAGCCGCCGTGAAACGACATACCGCCTTCCCAAACTTTGAAAATATCCAACGGGTTGGCAAGATAGTCGGAAAATTTATAAAACAAAACGTAGCCGATACGGCCGCCCAAGATGACGCCCAAGATACCCCAAGTCAGGAAATCGTCGAGTGTTTCTTTGGTAAACACAGAATTGCCCTGCGCGATACGACGGCGGCCCAAAATCGTAAACAGGATAAAGCCGACAATATAGCTCAAGGCATACCAGCGGATGGCAAGCGGGCCGATGCTGATCAGCACCGGATCAAATTGGGGATGTATCATCATAATGTGTGTTCCTTATCTCAAAGGCCGTCTGAAAGCCTGAACTTTCAGACGGCCTGTATGCGGTGTCGGATGGTTTAACGCAAATCGTCAACCACATTCAAAATAGCAGACAACATTGCCTCGCCCAAGCGCAGCGAGCGTTGGCCGTTCCAGCCGAAATCGTCGTCCGGCAGGTTGGCATTGTCTTTAAACGGCATTTCCAAAGTATAGGCAAGGCAGTTGAAATGATTGCCGACCCAGTTGGTCGCCAAAGTCATGTTTGCCTGACCCGGCGCATCTTTGTCATAGCCGTAATCGTCTTGGAAATCGGGGCTGGCATTGAGCAACGCAAGTTTGAATTGGTCTTCCAAAGCTTCGATGCGCTCGTTGTAGTTCGGCACGCCTTCGGTACCGGCCACAAAGACAAACGGCAGACCTTCATCGCCGTGAATATCCAAGAACAAATCCACGCCGGTTTCCATCATTTTTTCGCGGACAGTAAAGACTTCGGGGCTTCGCTCCAAAGTCGGGTTTTCCCATTCGCGGTTGAGGTTGGCGCCGGCGGCATTGGTGCGCAGATTACCCAAAACCGAGCCGTCCGGATTCATATTCGGCACAATGTAGAAAGTCGCGCGGTCAAGCAGCATGCGCGCGGTCGGATCTTGCGGATCAAGCAGGCGGCCCAGCAAACCTTCGACAAACCATTCCGCCATGGTTTCACCCGGATGCTGACGGGCGATAATCCAAACTTTCATGTCGCTTTCGACTTGGTTGCCGATGGTCAAAAGATTGATGTCGCGGCCTTGAACAGTGCTGCCCAAATCGTCGATACGGCACAAACCGCTGCCCTGCGCATCGCCCAAAAGGTTCAAATGCTGCTCGTGGGAATAAGGCTCGAAATAAGCGTAGTAAACGCTGTTGGACAAGGCGTATGGTTGATGGTCAACACGCCGTTTTCGTAGCTGGTCGGCACGCGGAACCAATTTTGGCGGTCGTAAGAGGCGCAAGCCTGATAGTCCTCCCAGCCCAAAGGATACGCAGCGTCCGCCGCATTTTCAAAATGCATCACGCAGTTTTGATAGGCCGCACCCTGCAAACGGAAGTAAAACCATTGGGCAAACTCCGAAGCATTGTCAGGACGCAGGGCGAGACGGATATCGGCAGGGTTGCTCAAGTCTTTGACAACGACCGAGCCGGCATCGAATTGGGTGCTGATTTTCATCATGGGTATCCTTAGTAATCGGCGAAGAGGCCGAAGCAAACCGTCATTTTACCGTTTGCATGAGGCTGGTTTCAACCATTTAACTGATTTAACAGGATTTCAAGCGCTTGGAAATATTGTTTCAGACGGCCTTTGGGATTAAGATAAAGGCCGAAATCATGAAACAAGGTTGAAACCATGACTCAGCAACAATCTGTCTCCTCTGCGATCAAAGCGCGCGTCCTTGCCGAATCTTTACCTTATATCCGCCGTTTTTCCGGCTCCATCATCGTCATCAAATACGGCGGCAACGCCATGACCGAGTCGGCCTTAAAAGAGGGCTTCGCACGCGATGTCGTCCTGCTCAAACTGATCGGTCTTCATCCCGTCATCGTTCACGGCGGTGGCCCGCAAATCAATGAAATGCTGGAAAAAGTCGGCAAAAAAGGAGAATTTGTTCAAGGCATGCGCGTAACCGACAGCGAAACCATGGACATCGTAGAAATGGTTTTGGGTGGACACGTCAATAAAGAAATCGTTTCCATGATTACCACCTTCGGCGGTCGCGCCGTCGGCATTACCGGCCGGGACAACCACTTCATCAAAGCGGAAAAACTCCTGATCGATACGCCCGAACAAAAAGGCGTGGACATCGGCCAAGTCGGCACCGTGGCCGACATCGATACCCGTTTGGTGGAAGGCTTGGTTGAACGCGGCTGCATTCCGGTCATCGCACCCATCGGCGTAGGTCAAAACGGCGAAGCGTTCAATATCAATGCCGACTTGGTTGCCGGCAAACTGGCGGAAAAACTTCAAGCCGAAAAACTGCTGATGATGACCAATATCCCCGGCGTACTGGATAAAGAAGGCAAATTATTGACCACCCTGACGCCAAGCCGCATTGACGAACTGATTGAAGACGGCACGCTGTACGGCGGTATGCTGCCTAAAATTGCCTCTGCCGTCGAAGCCGCCAAAAGCGGCGTCAAAGCCACGCATATCATAGACGGCCGCGTTCCCAACGCCCTGCTCTTGGAAGTGCTGACCGATGACGGCGTAGGCTCAATGATTTTGGGCGAAGGCTAATCTGGTTTTCAGACGGCCTTATGCCTTATTTAATCAGCTTTTCACCCTAAAAAGGGTAAAAAATGTTACACTATACGGCTTATGTTTGTTTGAGCGATATTGACGTGAAACAAACTTACAGTCGGTTTCATACCGACTCCGATGCCATACCTGGCAAAGACGGTATAATGTCTGCATTTATCAGACTTTGGCAATCATCCTTAAGGCCGTCTGAAACGTAACAAAGCTACTTTTCTTTTACCATCCTATTTGGAGATATTCATGAGCGCAATCGTTGATATTTTTGCACGCGAAATTTTGGACTCCCGCGGCAACCCTACCGTAGAGTGTGACGTATTGTTGGAATCCGGCGTTATGGGACGCGCAGCCGTACCAAGCGGCGCATCAACCGGCCAAAAAGAAGCTTTGGAACTGCGTGACGGTGACAAATCCCGTTACTTAGGCAAAGGCGTACTGAAAGCCGTTGAACACGTCAACAACCAAATCGCGCAAGCCCTCATCGGTATCGATGCCAACGAGCAATCTTATATCGACCAAATCATGATCGAATTGGACGGTACTGAAAACAAAGGCAACTTGGGTGCCAACGCCACTTTGGCCGTTTCTATGGCCGTAGCACGCGCAGCCGCTGAAGATGCAGGCCTGCCGCTGTACCGTTACTTGGGCGGCGCAGGCCCAATGGCTCTGCCTGTTCCAATGATGAACGTTATCAACGGCGGTGAACATGCCAACAACAGCCTGAACATCCAAGAATTCATGATCATGCCTGTCGGCGCAAAATCTTTCCGCGAAGCTCTGCGTTGCGGTGCCGAAATCTTCCACGCACTGAAAAAACTGTGCGATAGCAAAGGCTTCCCAACTACCGTGGGCGACGAAGGCGGTTTCGCACCTAACCTGAACAGCCACAAAGAAGCCCTGCAACTGATCGTAGAAGCAACCGAAGCCGCAGGCTACAAAGCAGGCGAAGACGTATTGTTCGCCCTGGACTGCGCATCCAGCGAGTTCTACAAAGACGGCCAATACCATCTGGAAGCCGAAGGCCGCTCTTACACCAGCGCAGAATTTGCCGAATACTTGGAAGGCCTGGTTAACGAATTCCCAATCATTTCCATCGAAGACGGTATGGACGAAAACGACTGGGAAGGCTGGAAACTGCTGACCGAAAAATTGGGCGGCAAAGTTCAATTGGTCGGCGACGACTTGTTCGTAACCAATCCAAAAATCTTGGCTGAAGGCATCGAAAAAGGCGTGGCAAACGCATTGCTGGTCAAAGTCAACCAAATCGGTACATTGAGCGAAACCCTGCAAGCCGTCGACTTGGCAAAACGCAACCGCTACGCCAGCGTAATGAGCCACCGTTCCGGTGAAACCGAAGACAGCACCATTGCCGACTTGGCAGTTGCCACCAACTGTATGCAAATCAAAACCGGCTCTCTGTCTCGTTCTGACCGCATGGCGAAATACAACCAATTGTTGCGCATTGAAGAAGAATTGGCCGAAGCCGCTTACTACCCTGGCAAAGCCGCATTCTACCAACTGGGCAAATAAGCAGAATATAGGATATTGATTGTATGAAGTGGGTAACTTTTGTTTTAACCTTCGCACTGTTGTGCTGTCAGTACAGCCTTTGGTTTGGTAAAGGCAGCGTCGGGCATACGGAAGAATTGCAGGAGCAGCTCGTCCGTCAGGAGGAAAAAAACCAAACGCTCACTTTGCGCAACAATTTCCTCAATGCGGAAGTTGAAGACTTGGCACACGGACAAGAGGCCATCGCCGAAATTGCCCGCGTCGAATTGGGCTATGTCCAAGACGGCGAAGTGTATTACCGAATCATCGACCGCCGCTAAACCCTGCAAAACAAAGGCCGTCTGAAAACATATGTTTTCAGACGGCCTTTTTTATCGCAATCGCTATATAATCACATATCCCAAAATCAAATCACACCCATCATGTATGACGTAAACACCCACGATGTCCGCCGATTTTTTGCCCACGTCTGGCAACACAGGCTCGCACCGCTCCAATTAGACGGCCTGCAACAAAAAGCTTTGCGCATTATCGAAGCCCATCCCGAATACGGACACTATCTCGAAGACATCGAACAATATTTAGATAAAGAATGGTTGCCCGAAGACGGCGAAAGCAACCCATTCCTGCACATGTCGCTACACCTTTCCCTGCAAGAGCAAAGCGCCATCGACCAGCCCCCAGGCATCCGTGCCATCCACCAACAACTTTGCGCCCGTTACAACGGCGACTGGGTCAAAGCCGAACACGATATGATGGAAGCCTTGGCAGAAACCATCTGGGAAGCACAACGCTACGGACGAGGGCCTTGACGTCAATGCCTACATGACCCGCTTGCGGAAATTGGTCGGCTTAGGCCAAGAAGAAAAAGCCCGCCTCAATCCCCATGAAGTCGGCTTGATGGATACAAAGTAACTTCTTTTCAGACGGCCTCACTCCGTACAAATCATTACGCTTGCCAAAGCCAACGTTTCCATCTTTCATGCTAAATTACTTTTTTAAAATCCGCATTACAAGGAAAACCAAAATGCTCCGCCCAGCCCTTACCGCCCTACTGCTAGCCGCCTCCCTGCCCGTTGCAGCAGAAAGCCTCAACTACAACATCGTTGAATTTTCCGAATCCGCGAATATGGAAGTGCCGCGAGATACCATGACCGCGCATTTCAGCGTCAACGCAGAAGGCAAAGACCGTCAAGCCGTCAACCAAGCCTTCATGAAAAAATTCAACCAGTTCAACAAAATCTCCCAAAACAGCAAATTTAAAGCCGAGCTGATGGAGCGCAACGCATCCCCGCGCTATCAATACACCAACGGCAAACGCACTCAAACCGGCTGGGAAGAACACGCCTACTTCAAAGTAGAAAGCAAAGACTTTGAAGCACTCAACCGCCTGATTGCCGACAGTATCAATATCGCCGTTTTGGAAAGCTCCTCATTTTCCGTATCCAAAGAAAAACGCGAAGAAACCGTCGACCAACTGAGCAAAGCCGTCATCCTGCGCTTCAAAGACCGCGCCCAAAAACCTCGCCCAAACGCTCGGCTTTCTCCAGCTACAAAATCGTTAAACTCAACTTGGGTCATATCGGCAACCGCCAAGTCGGCGGCGATTTTCGCACGCGCCAAAATGTTACGGGCAGCCCCGTCGCAGAGATGGCTGCAGGAATAGAAGACGGCATACCAGCCTCTCCAGGGTTCAGAAGAAATCAGCCTGACCGTCAGCGGTTCGGTGCAAA